>Ga0302314_10011384_pt1 | contig 15521 bp, 16 predicted proteins | sample III_Palsa_N2_3_FD_200533 | JGI IMG/M metagenome (GOLD analysis project Ga0302314, IMG submission 200533) | Peat permafrost microbial communities from Stordalen Mire near Abisko, Sweden - III_Palsa_N2_3 | ecosystem: Environmental > Terrestrial > Soil > Palsa > Peat permafrost | place: Sweden...
TTTCACGCCGGCTTCCTCGTGCAACTCGCGGCGCACCGCTTCCTCGATGGTCTCGCCGGGCTCGACGAAGCCGGCGAGCGCGGAGAACATGCCTTGCGGAAACTGCTTGCCGCGGCCGACGAGGCACGAGTCCCCGTGCGTCGCCAGCATGATCACCACCGGGTCGGTGCGCGGGAAATGATCGGCGCCGCAGGCGTCGCAACGGCGGCGGTAGCCGGCATCCGACAGGATTGTGGGCTGGCCGCAGCGCGGACAGAAACCATGGCGCTGGTGCCAGTCGATCATCGCCTTGGCCTGGCCGAGGATCGCGATGTCTTTTTCGGGCAACGCGCCACTCATTGCCGCCGCGCGCATCTCGCGGAAATGGCCGAGGCCGGCGAGCGGGCCTTCATTCGCCGGATCGCGCGCGGCGCTGATATCGAGCGCGAAAGTGGCGCAATCGTTTTCGAGCCCGAGCAACACGCAAGGTGCTTCCGGCGCTGCCAATGGTTCGGCCAGGCCCGGACGCAGGAAACCGGCTTCGAGTGGGCCTTTCTCAGGACCGAGCAGGAAGGGCTGCAGCCGCCACATCGGAAGAATGAAAGAGGAAGGATCGCGCCGCCTGGCCGCGACCCAACCCGCGTCGGTCCGCTTCTCGCTCGCGCGGTCGAGCGGATTGCCGGAAAATGGGATCATGAAGGCCTCGGCTTGCAAGGTGCAAGCGTCGCATTCGCCGCTTCGCCATGCTAGGGGCTTCGCGCAAATGACGGCTTTTCTCATTGCTCTGTTCATCGCCCTGGCGTTGGCCGCGGCCGCGTTTGCCTGCTGGCCGATCCTCAAGCGGCGCGAGGTCGCGGGCTGGATTCTGGCTGCGGCGGTGGCGACGCTCGTGCTCGCCATCGGCGGCGGTGTCTATCTGATGCTGGGCACGCCGGCGCTGGCCCTGCGCACGCTGGCGGGTCCGGCGGATGGCGACTGGAAAGGCCTGATTGCCAAGCTGGTCGGCAATGCCCGCGCCCATCCCGGCGACGAGACCGCCTGGGTCATGCTCGGCCGCGGCTATCTGCTGGTGAGCGACGGTACGGACGCGGCCGCCGCGTTCCAGCGCGCGATCGTGCTGGCGGGTCCGGCCGAGCGCCCGGCGCTGCTGAGCGTGGAAGGCGAGGCGCTGATGCTCGCGGCTCAGGGCCAGATGACGCCCGAAGCCGAGGCCGCTTTCGCAGCCGCGCTGCAGGGTAATCCGCGCGATGCGGCCGCGCGCTATTATCTGGGCTTCGCCTATGCGTCGCGTCGCGACGTCCCGCGCGCGCTGGCGCTATGGGAAAGCCTGCTCGCCGACGCGCCGCCGACGGCGCCGTGGCGTGGACCGTTGATCGACCACATCGCGGCGCTGAAAGCCTCGACGGGACGGGCGCCGGATATCGCCGCGATGGTCGCGGGCTTGGCCGCGAGATTGCGCGCCAGCCCGAACGATCCGCAAGGCTGGCAGAGATTGGTGCGCGCCTATGCCGTGCTCGGCGATGCGGCGAACGCGCAAAGCGCGCTCGGCGATGCGCGCGCTGCGCTAAAGAAAAATCCCGCGGCGCTGGCGGCGCTCGACAGCGAAGCGAAGGAACTCAAGCTGGAGAAATGAAAACGGCGGCCAGGCGGCCGCCGTTCGTCAGCGCCTCGAAGGGCGGATCAGCTGGAGACGCGGCCCTGCCAAACTGGCCAGCAGGCGGAGCGGCCATGGGCCTTGCTCGCGTCGTAGAGCCGCATCTGGGCGTCCTCGGCATTGGCGCCGCCAGCGGTCGCCATGTAATCGGAGCCGCCGGCGCACCAGACGTAGAATTGATGCTTGCCCGGCGAGTAGAAATCGGTCCGCGCGCTCGAGGAGAAACTCGCCGCCATCGCAACGCCGGCCACCGCCACCAAAACCCCACCGGCCATCGCAGCCAAAATCCGCTTCGTGGTCATTGTTGTTCTTGCTCCTTACTGACTAAAGGAAAGAGAGGTCAGACCCGCCGATTGTGGCATTGCCGATTTGGCCATCCCCGGAACGCCGGCCAATCCGCGTATGCCCCAGTACCCAAGCGCAAGGTACAGACGGAAAAATGCTCTGTCACCCAATCTTTTCGCTTGCCAAACAGGCGCTTATCGGTTCTCAGCCCGGGCCGGGGACGCGGATCGGGCCGATTCCCTCACTTTTAATGGCCATTTCGATGGCCGCCGCCGCCGCCTCGACCTCGGCGGCGTCGCGGCCCCGCACCACGAACTGCGCCCCGGTCCCGTCCTCGCGGTAGAACGGATAGCTGCCGACGGAGACCGTCTTGTGCTCGCGCTGGATGCGGGCGAGCGCCGCGGCGATGCGGCCTTCCGGGATGCGCGCCTCGACGGTAGCGCTGTGGACGAGCGCACCGCGTTTGAGGCGCGGCGCCAGCTCTTCCAGCATCGCGCGCATGATCATCGGCACGCCGGCCATGACGAAGACATTGCCGAGCTGGAACCCAGGCGCGGTCGAAACGCTGTTGGCGATCAGGCTGGCGCCGTCGGGAATGCGCGCCATGCGCTTGCGCATGTCGTTGAATTCGCCCGGCTTGTAGCGCGCGGCGAGCAGCGCCAGCGCCTCGGGATGGTAATCGATGCCGACGCCGAAGGCGGCCGCGATGGCGTCGGCGGTGATGTCGTCATGCGTCGGCCCGATGCCGCCGGTAGTGAAGACGTAGGTGTAGCGGGCGCGCAGCGCGTTGAGCGCGGCGACGATCTCGCCCTGGTCGTCGGGCACCACGCGGGCTTCGCAAAGATCGATGCCGAGCGCGCCGAGGAAGCGGGCGATATGGGCGGTGTTGGTGTCCTGGGTGCGGCCCGAGAGGATTTCGTCGCCGATGACCAGGACCGCGGCGCTGACGGTTTCGGCTTGGCTCATGGCTGGCGGTTCCGGCCCCAAAAGGTGTAAGGATTGGTTGAGTTTCGTGCGCTAGAGACTATATCCCAGCCATGACGTCCATGCCCCAGACAGACAGTTTCGAGGCCGCGCGCCGCGCCCAGCATTCCGTCGCCCTGCACGGGCCGGATGCGTTCGAGGGCATGCGCCGCGCCGGGCGGCTGGCGGCCGAAGTGCTCGATCTGCTGGTGCCTGAGGTGAAGCCCGGCGTCACCACGGAGCATCTCGACAAGCTCGCCTATGATTACACGATCGATCACGGCGCGCTGCCCGCGTGTCTCGGTTATCGCGGTTATCGTCACACGCTGTGTACCTCGATCAACCATGTCGTCTGTCACGGCATCCCGAACGACAAGGAATTGCGCGACGGCGACATCGTCAATATCGACGTCACGGTGATCGTCGACGGCTGGCATGGCGACACCAGCCGGATGTATCCGGTGGGCGAGATCAAGCGCAAAGCCGCGCGCCTGATCGACATCACCTATGAATCGATGATGCGCGGCATCGCGGCGGTCAAGCCGGGCGCCACCACCGGCGACATCGGCCACGCGATCCAATCCCATGCCGAAGGCGAGGAGCGCTGCTCTGTGGTGCGCGATTTCTGCGGCCATGGCGTGGGCCGCGTCTTCCACGCGCTGCCCAACATCGTGCATTACGGCCGGCCCGGCTATGGCTTGGCGCTTCGGCCCGGCATGTTCTTCACCGTCGAGCCGATGATCAATCTGGGCGGTTACGGCGTGAAGATCCTGAACGACGGCTGGACCGCGGTGACGCGCGACCGCTCGCTGTCGGCGCAGTTCGAGCACAGCGTCGGCGTCACCGAACAAGGCGTCGAAATCTTCACCCGCTCGCCCAAGGGCCTGGACAAGCCGCCTTATATTTGAATCCCCTTCCCTCAAGGGGAGGATGGAACGTGCTTTCCCATCTCGCGATAGAAGCGCGCGGCGCCGGGATGAAGCGGTGCGGGCAAGACGGCGGTGGCGCTGTCGAGGCGGATCAACGCAGCGCTGCGGTGACTGCCGTCGAGCGTGTCGCGATTGGCTGGATTGAACAGCGCTTTGGTCACGCCATAGACGATATCGGCCGGCACGGAATCGTTGACGATCCATACCGCGCGCACGCTCACGGTCTGTACCGCGTCCGTGCCGGGATAAAGGCCGGCCGCGATCGCGCCGGCGACGAGATCAGGGTCCGCCGCGATCAGGCGGTTGCGACCGGCGCCGTCTATGGGGACGAGAACGGCTTTGCCGCTGGCGATCAGATCGCGCACCAGCGGCACCGGCGCGCCGCCGGTGAAGAAGAACGCGTCGATCTCACCGCGCGTCAGCTTATCGGCGGCGATGTCGGCCGGATCGTTGCTCGTCTTCAGATGCGTCTCGGGAATGCGCCAGGCCGCTAGCACCGCACGCGCCGCCACGATCGTGCCGGAACTGGCGTCGCCGATCGATACACGCTTGCCCCTGAGATCGGCGATGGAGCGTATAGTGGCGGCTTTCGCGGCGACGACATGCACCTCTTCGGGAAAGAGGTCGGCGATGACGCGGATATGGCTCTGCTTGGTCTTGAACGCGCCCTTGCCGGCGACTGCCTGGGCGACCACGTCGGACTGCGCAAGCGCCGCGTCGGCGCGGTGGCTGTTGACGTCGAGCACATTGGCGATGGTGCCGGCGCTGCTGCGTGCCGAGGCGATGAGGCCGGATGGGCCGCAGACATCGGCCGTATCGCAGCGCGCGACGCCCGGCGGGTGGCTAATGATGTCCGCCATGGCCTCGCCGATGGGGAAATAGGTCCCGCCGGTCGAACCCGTGTCGATGACGAAAGAGAGCCGCTGGGGCTCGATCTGGGCGGAACCCAGGCCGGCAGCCGCCAACACGCCGAGAGCCAGGATGCTCCCCAATGCCAGCAGGGCCGCCAAACGCCGTTTCATGCCCCACGATAGAACACCTATATTGCGACAAGATTTGGACGCGACGGGGAAAAGACCGTGTTTATCGGTGTCTTAGGAACGTGCTTAAGGGTTTGTTGACCGCTGGTCTGCATGCTGGCGGGTGGATGATCTCGCGTCCCCCAGGAGAACGCCCATGACCCGTTTGCTCGCCGCCGGCCTCGCGCTTTGCGCGTTGTGGGCCACGTCTTGCGCCGCCGAGCCGGCCGCCGACGCTGCCGCGCCACAATCCGCGCAGTCGACCAAGAACTTGCCGACGGATTTGACCGGCGAAGTCCGCCGCGCCCAGGAACTGCGCCGCGAAGGTCATTTCCAGGAAGCGGCGGCCGCGCTCAGCCAGATGATGCTGGTGGCGCCGGATGACGCGCGGGTGGTGGGCGAGTATGGAAAGACACTGGCGCAGGAAGGCCGCGCGCAGGATGCGCTTGCCTTCCTCAAGCGCGCCGTCGAGCTGCAGCCCAACGATTGGACGCTCTATTCGGCTCTGGGTGTCGCCTATGACGAAAGCAACGATTCCAACAATGCGAAACTGGCCTATCAGCACGCGCTTTCCCTGAAGCCCGGCGATCCGTCGGTGCTGAACAATTACGCCATGTCGCGCATGCTGGCCGGCGATCTGGGCGGCGCGCAAGCCATGCTGGCCCAGGCGCAATCGGCCGGCGGCTCCGATCCGCGCATCGCCAACAACATGGCGATGGTCGCCGACCTGGCGGGCTCGAAGCCCTCGGCGCATGTGCGCGTCGCGACAAGCACGCAGATGGCGCCCGTGAAAGCGCCACAGGTTGTTATTTCCGCGCCGCTCCCGCCGCCGACGGCGCCGCAGATGGTTGCGACCGGCGCGCCCAAGAGCGTGGTCGCGGTGGCGTCCGCGCCCAGGCAAGGTGCGCCCACCACGCTCGCCCAGAATCCGCAGGTGGTGATGCAGCGCGTGCCGTTCGATCCGCTGGCCGGTCCGGTCAAGACCGCCGTCAAGTCGCCGCATGCGCCGCGCAAACTCGCAATGGCAACGAAGCCGGCGGCAAAAACGCCTGCGCCGATCCTGCGCACGGCGGCCGACACGAATTGATCTAGTCGCGGTCCGGCCCGCTTTTGGCATCGTCCAGCCGGTAGCTGCCGAGCAGGAGCGCGGTGACGGCGGAACCGCGGTCGCATAGCGGCAGAATCAGTTCCGAATATGCAGCGCCATCCGCAGCGCCATGTCCGCACGCGATCACCGGCGCGGCGGTGGTGCAGGCGCGCTCCAGGCTTGCGCGCAGCTCCGTGCGCACCGGGACCGCGAGATCGTCGATCGCCAACCCGCTTGCCTCGCGTCCGAAACGTCCCATCAGATCGGCACCGCTCAGCCGGCATTCGAAAATTCGCAGGGAGCCGTATTGCATCACTTCGAAGAGCGCCAGATTGCGGTGCCAAGGTTCCCAGTCCTGGGCAGGAAGGTCGCGCCGCCGCGGCATGCGCCGTCCGTCGCATTTGACGAACCAATAGGCCAGAAGCGGCTCGAGCCGGGGATGAAGAGCGTTAGGCGCCGCGGAAGCGCCGTCGTCGCTCATCTTGTCAATCTTAACGGTGGCACGGGCTCCAATACTCATCCCCCCCTTCCCGCGCATCGCCGACTTGACCTCTGTTCTATGAAAGTCTTGAGTTGATCTTGAACAGACATTGGCCATGCAGCCCGGCGAAAGACAGTGCATAATCCCGTATCGGGCCGTTCAAAAAATTGGGTGATCGTTTGAAGCATCTGGATTGGGATGATTTCCGGCTATTCGTGGCTGTCGCCCGGGTCGGAAGCTTCACCCGCGCCGCGCGCGAATTGCGCGTGAGCGAGCCGACCGTGAGCCGCCGCATCAAGCGGCTCGAGACCGCGCTCGGCGCCAAGCTGTTCGATCGCGGCAAGCGTGCCGCGCAATTGACCTTCGATGGCAAGCGGGCGCTCAACTATGCCAACGCGGCCGAGCATTCGATCGCGCGCGCTGCGGCCCTCACGCGCGAATCCACGTCGAACATCGACGGCGAATGCAAGCTGCTGGTGGGCGACGGCGTGGGCTCCTACTGGATGCCGCAATTTCTCGCGCCGTTTCTCATCGGCAATCCCGATGTCGAACTGGTGCTGTTCACGACCCAGGACAGGACCGTCATCAAAAGGCCGCTGTTCGACCTGCAGATTCAGTACATGGAGCCCCTGGCCGAGGACGCGGTGCCGGTGCGGCTGGGAACGCTGCACTTCATGCTCTTCGCGACGCGCGATTATCTCGCGGCGTACGGGCATCCGACGCGCACGGAAGACCTCGCGCGCCACCGCATCGTCGACCTCGCGCTGGATCTCACGGAGAAGGGGATGATGACGTCGTGGGCCGGAATGTCAGGCCGACAGGCGCTTCTCACCAATTCCTACACCGTGCTTGGCGAGACCGTTCGCCAGGGCGGCGGCATCGCCCTTCTGCCAACCTATGCCCAGGTGGTCTATCCGCACCTGGTGCCCGTTCTGCCCAGCCTCAATTTGCACGGGCCCCTGTATGTCTGCTTCGAGCGCGAAACCGGCAAGAAGAAACCTGTGCGCGCCACGATCGACTATCTGAAGGATTTCGTATTCGACCGCCAGCGCATGCCGTGGTTTTTCGATCACTTCGTGATGCCGAACAAGGATTGGAAGAAGGTGTTCGACGGTTGCATCGCGCGCGCCTTTGCGCATTGCGAAAAGTAGCGCGCGCGATTTTGCCATTCGCGAACGCGTCGTGATTTTAGGGAGCGGGCGGGCGCTGCCCCGCTACGTGATCGTAGGCGTCGCCCTGCAGGGTCTGCAGCGCACGGGCCAATTTGCGCCGCAACGCCGCGATTTTCGCGCAATCCTGAGCCAGTCCGGCGCGCCTGAGCGCTTCGTCGGCCTCGCCGAGTTTGGCGTCGGCCGCCAGCAGCAATGCGAAGCGCGCCGTTTCCGGATTGCGTCTGGCCATGATCTCTCGTCCTTCAATGAGGATTGGATGGCGGTCGTTCGGCCGATCTCTCGAGAACGCCCGGTTCGTCCCAGCGCCCTTCCGGCCGAAGAAAAAGATGAGGGTCGCTGTACATCGTGATCGGATCGGTGTGCGGCTCGAGTTCGCCCCACATCTCGACATATTCGTGATCGGAGAACACCAGCGGATAGTTCTTGTCGATCGGCTTGAAGCCGAGGCGCGACCAGAAATTCACCAGCCGCTTCTGGGCATGGCCATAAACCTTTGTGTAGCCCTTGCGTCTGCAGAAATTCACCGAGGCTTCCACGATTTCGCGCGCGATGGTGGTGCGCCGGAACCGCGGCAGCACGGCGAGCCGCTCCATCTTGACGAAGCCGGCGAAGTAGCGAAGGCGCATGGTGGCGGCCGGCTCGCCGTCGACATAGCCCAAGATATGGGTGCCACTGAAATCGTTGCCGTCGAATTCCTCGTCATAAGGACAATTCTGTTCCAGAATGAACACGGCGCGCACGGCACGCACCTTTTCCATTTCGTCCGGTGTGGAAACCACGACGATTTTGTAGCGCGCATCCATGTGTTGCGCCCGCAGCGGCCGGACCTTGAGGTCGCCGAGCTTGCCGAACAGGAAGAGGCCACCGATATCGTCGTCCTCCGGCGTCACCGGATTGAAGCCTTGCCGCCGCATCAGGTTGAGACCGCCCTGCGTTCCCGCGCTGGCATAGAGCGGCCGCCCGGCGCAGGTCTTGCCCAACGCTTTGGTGACCATGGGCGTCGCGACGGCGCTCAAGCCGGGCACCACCATCGACCAGATGTAGACGCCGCCGGGGATTTCGCCCGCCTTGGCGAGAAGTTCGAGCGGCGGATGCTTGGCATCGAGCGTGCGATCCAGGAGAGCGTCCCAGCCGCGCTCGTTCAGGAGGAGGAAGCCGTAATATCCCGCGAGGACGCCGGATTGTTCGCCGTCCGCTTCCTTGCGATAGACGCCCCAAAACGAATCGGGATTGTGCGCAAGTACACCGCGCGCGATGTGTTCGTCGGCAACCGCCAGATCGGGGTGAGCGCGGGTGAGCGCGCTCGCGATCTCGAGTTCGTCGAGCCTCAATGGCCGGACGACAATATCGCCGTCCTTCAGCCGCGGCGCTACATCCGCGCGAATTTCGACCGAATGTTCTTCCGCAATCCTGTGGATATCATTCATGTCCGATACACCTCCGCCATTACCGGCTTACGCTCCATTCTGATGAGAGCGACGAGTCGGTTCGGGGAGCCTGACCCCTTGGAACTTCAGGGAAAAGTACTCAATCGCGCATTGGGGCATGTCCGAACCGATGAGGGGCGGGATCCGCGTGCGCTTGATTGGGACTATTTTCGCGTGTTCACGACAGTGGCGCGCGAAGGCAGCTACACGCGCGCCGCGCGACGGCTTGCGATCACGCAGTCCGCCGTCAGCAGGCGAATCGCGCGTCTGGAAAAAGCGATCGGCGCACGGCTGTTCGATCGCAGGACCCGCGGCGTGGATTTGACGTCGGAGGGCACGCGGCTTCTTAACTATGCCAACGGCGCCGAGCTCATGCTGGCGCGCGGCGTGGGCAGCGTGCGCGAATCCGCCAACCGAATCGAAGGCGACTGCAAGGTGTTGTCAGGAGATGGGTTGGGCGCGTACTGGATGCCGCGGTTTTTCGCGCCATTTCTGCAGCGCAATCCCAACATCGGCCTGAAACTCTTCACGACGCAGGATCACGCGGTCAACCAGACGCCGCTTTTCGATCTTCAAATTCACTACACCCATCCGCTCGCCGAAGACAGCGTGGCGATCTCTCTGGGCACGCTGCATTTCGTTCTGTTCGCATCGCCCGAATATCTGGTGAATTTCGGAATTCCCACCGCCTGCAAGGAGCTTCGTCACCACAGGGTGCTCGATCTGACGTCGCGGCTGACCGACAAGGGGTCTTTCGCATCCTGGGCCGGTCTCGATCATGATGCGGTGATCATGACCAATTCGAGCGCGATCCTGGGCGAAACGGTGCGCTCCGGCGGCGGAATCGGGCTGCTTCCGACTTATACCTCCGCGCTCGACCAGCGCCTCATTCCGGTGATGCCCGACCTGCATTTTCACGCCCCGCTTTTTGTCTGTTTCGAGCGCGAGGCCGGAATGAAGCCCGCCGTCCGCACGACGATCGAATATCTGAAGGAGTTCGTGTTCGACCATCATCGCATGCCGTGGTTTTCCAATCATTTCGTGCCGCCGCAAAAGGATTGGAAGCAGGTCTTCGAAACCTGCCTGGAGCGCGCCACGATAGACGAAAGCCGGCAATGCGTGGCGGCCGGTAACTAGCGTGCCGAAGAAACCGACAAGCTGGATCGATGTTCATGTCGGGCGCCAATTGTGCCTGCTCAGGAAATCCTCCGGCGTCAGCCAGCAGAAGCTCGCCGAACATCTGGGCGTCAGCTACCAGCAGGTCCAGAAATACGAAGGCGGCACGAACCGGGTCTCCACCGCGTTCCTGTTGCGCGTGGCGCAGATGTTCGGCGTTTCCCTGGACTATTTCTTCGCCGGCATCGATGCGTTGTCGCTCTCCACGCCCCAATTCGCGGCCAGCGCCGAGGCGGCGCGGATCGCGGCCTTTGCGGCCACGGCGGAGGGGTTGGAATTGCTGCGCGCCTATCTGGCGGTGGAAAAGCCGCAAGTCCGCGGCAAGATCGTGGCGCTCCTGCGAACCTTGGACCGGCGGGATTGAGCAGCCCTCGGCGGACGCCGCGAAGAATGGTAGATCACAAGCCGATGCCGAAAGCCGCTCCACCCAAGGCCGAACCCAGCGCGCCAAGCGAAGCGCGCGACGTCGCCCGCGCGTTCGAGGCCGAGCCTCACTATGTCGATCACCGCCAGCGCCTGCGCGCCCGATTCCTGGACGGTGGCGCGGATGCGATGCCCGATTACGAATTGATGGAGCTGGTCCTGTTCGCCGCCATCCAGCGGCGCGACGTCAAGCCGCTGGCCAAGGAATTGATCCAGCGCTTCGGCGGCTTCGCCGAAGCCATCGCGGCGCCGCGCGAAAGGCTCCTGGAGGTCGAGGGTGCGGGTCAAAGCGTGGTGGCGCAATTGAAGATCGTGGAGGCTGCGGCGCTCAGGCTTGCCAAGACAAGACTGATCGGCCGTCCGGCGCTGAGCTCCTGGGCGGCGCTGCTCGATTATTGCGCCGCCGCCATGGCGCGCGCGCCGAAGGAGGAGTTCCGCGTTCTCTTCCTCGACCGCAAGAACGTGCTGATCGCCGACGAGGTGCAGACCCAGGGCACCGTCGACCACACGCCGGTCTATCCGCGCGAGATCGTCAAGCGGGCGCTGGAATTGGCGGCCTCGGCGCTCATCCTGGTGCACAACCACCCGAGCGGCGATCCGACACCATCGCGCGCCGACATCGAAATGACCCGCGAAGTGGCGGAAGCGGCCAAGACGCTGCGGATCGCGGTCCACGACCATGTCGTGGTCGGCCGCGGCGGCACGACGAGCTTCAAGGCGCTCGGTCTGTTGTGAAGCGCTTGCAAGCCGGCTCCGGGCACTTGCTATAAGCTGTTGGTTGCGGATTTCGGGGCATTTTGTCATGTGGCGGATTGGGCTCAAGGAAACCGGGCGTTATGCGGCCGGTCTTCTGGGCGCGCTGCTCCTGGCGGCAATCGTCTCGGCGATGGGTGCCAAGGCGGGATTGCCGGCCGCGGCGTTGGCGCGGGTCCTGGCCCTGGCCCGATTCGATTTCGGCACCAGCGCGATGACGGCCATGCCGGCCGCGGCCGAGATGGCCAGGCGCCTACCGGCGACGTTGGAGCTGGTCGGCGGCGGCGCCGTCGTCGCCATCCTCATCGGCGGACCATTGGGTCTTTTGTTGAGCTGGGGACGGGCGTTGCGCGCCGCAGCTCCCCTCATCCAATTTGTCGCGGCTGCCCCGGTGTTCTGTGCGGGGCTCGCGCTTCTTTGGCTGGCCCATCGTTTTCATTGGGATGTTTCGGCGCAGAAAGGTTTGCTGTTCTGGCCGGCGCTGTTGCACGGCGACGCCGCGGGCATCGCGGCGGCATTGCCGGCTTTCGCTCTGCCCGCGCTGGTGGTCGGCGCCGCAGGCGCTGCCAGCGTCGAGCTTGCGATCCGCCGCTCGGCGCGCGAAGCCGGCGAAGAATCCTACCGCAAGGGCCTGCGGTTGATGGGGTTGGGCGCGTTCGAGGTGGACCGTCTTTATATGGCGCCGCGCGTGCTGGCCGGCCTATTGGCCAATCTCGGCGAGATCACCCTGTCGCTGTTTTCGGCCGCGGCCGTGGCCGAATGGGTGTTCGACTGGCCGGGTGCTGCCATCCTCTTCATCCGCTCGGTGGCGCTGCAGGATTGGAACGTGGCAGCGCTCGTTCTCTTCGCTTTCGCCGCGATCGCGCTCACGGCGGCTTTCATCGGCGCGCTCGCCGCCTATGCGCTCGGCGGGGCCGAGCCATGAACGCCACCCTCGCCAAGCCGCGACCGACCGGGCCATCGCTGCGCGCTGTTATCCGCGCGGCCGGCTTCGCAGGCCTTGGCGCAATCGCGGTGGTCGTGGGGCTGAGCAACGTGCTGGCGCGCCAGCCTGCCGACATGGTGCAGGCCGGCGATCCGCTGAGCCCGCCATCGCAGCGCTTTCCTTTCGGCACCGATCTGTTCGGCCGCGACGTCGCCAGCGAAGTGCTGCATGGGCTCGCGGTCACCGTCAGCCACGCGGCGCTCGCCATGCTCGTCACCATCGCGGCCGGCGGCATTCTCGGTTTCGTCGCCGTGCGCTTTCCCTTGCGTACCGGCGCGGGTTTGCGCTGGCTCGCCGGAATCTTGGGGGCGCTGCCGCCGCTTTTCCTGGCCATCCTGCTGATCGGGCTGACGAGCCGCGACTTCGCGCCGGTGGCGGCCGGCCTGGCGGCGGTTCCGCTGGCTTTCATCCGCGCCTACGACCGCTCGCGCGGGCTGGCGCGCTCGCGCCACGCCGAATTCGCGCGCGCCACGGGAATTCCGGCAACGACGCTGCTCAAACGCGATCTGGTATACGAAGTCCGCGACGGCTTTCTCGCCTTGGCGACGCGTTCGCTCGCGGCGGTGACGATCACGCTTTCCACCGTGAGCTTCTTCGGTTTCGGCACGGCGCCGCCGCATCGCGATCTGGGCCTGATGATCGCCTCTGCGCGCGAGAGCTATTTCGACGCCTGGTGGACGGCGCTGTTTCCGGCGCTGGCATTGATGGCGTTCATACTCTGCGCGCGTTTGGCGGCGGCCCTCGACGAGGGCGAGCAGCCATGAGCGCGCGTTTGCTGACGATCGAAGAATTGACGGTGGCCACCCCCGGCCGGATCGAACTCGATCGTTTCTCCCTTGCCGTCGACGCAGGCGAGACCGTGGTGCTGCTGGGTGAGGCGGGTTGCGGCAAGGAAGCGGTGATGCGCGTGCTGGCGGGTGCGCCCCGGTCCGGCGAAACGATTTCCGGCACGCTGCAATTCGGCGCCGCGCCGCCCGAACGCGCGGCGAAGCTCGTGCGCCCGCCGCTGCGTGTCGCCTATCTGTCCGGCGCGCATGCGGGTTCGCTAAGCCGTCACGCCTCGGTGTCGTCCCAGCTTGTCCGCGTGATCGCGCGCAAGCTCGGCGCGGCGCGCTCCACCGCGCGGGCCGAATTCGCGTTGGCGCTCGAGCGGTTGGACGGCGCGCCGCCTCCGTCTGCTTTCGACAGGCCGGCCGCAAAGCTTTCGGCGCGAACGCTGGCCTGGGGTCTGGTCGCCGCCGCTTTCGCGCAGGCGCCGGAATTGCTGTTGGCCGACCACGCGCTTTCGGGACTGGCGCCCATGCCGGCGCGCCTGCTCGCGCGCGCGTTGCTGGCCGAACAGAAACGGCAAGGCTTCGCGATCCTCTACGCGGCGATGAATACGGACGTGGCCGGATGGCTTGGCGGGCGCGTGCTCATGATGCGCCACGGAAAGGTCGTCGAGGAAGGACCGATCGCGCGGCTGGCCGGCGCGCAAGCCCACACCTATACGCAAACCTTCTTCAAGGCGATGGTGCCCGCGCCGCTTCCGCCAAGCGCGCCGCGCGCGTCGGCTCGCGGCCAGCCCGTGTTGCAGGCCTATGGAGTCGAATTCGGGCGCGACGGCGCGAAGCGTCCCGGCGACGGCCTCACCTTCGAATTGCGCCGCGGCGCGTCGCTGGCGCTGCTGGGCGAAGACGGTTCCGGGCGCCGCGCGCTGACCCGCGTGCTGCTCGGGCTCGATCGCCCGCGCGCGGGACGCGTCGTGCTCGACGCGGTGGATGTGGGCATCCTGGCCGAGAAGATGCTGCTGCGCCTGCGCCGCCGCGTCGCCATGATCGCCGGCACCGACGACGTGCTCGATCCGCGCATGACGCTGTGGGACACGGTGTCGGAGCCGTTGCGCGCGCATCTGAAGCTGCCGCGCGAACTGGTCGCCAATTACCGCGACGCGGCGCTGAAACGGGTGGGCCTCGCCTCGCTGCCGGGCGATTGCGGCGTGTCGGATCTGTCGATCTTCGACAAAAGACGGTTGCAGGTGGCGCGCGCCATCGTGAGCGCGCCGCTGCTCGCGGTGATCGACGAACCGTTGCGCGGGCTCGACGCCTTCGCGCAATCGGTGATGCGCGACCTGCTGCGGAACTTCCGCGCGCAGGAGGGGCCGTCGTTCCTCGTCATCACGTCCGATTTCGCCGTGGCGCAAGCGCTGAGCGAAGAGGCGATGGTGCTCAAGGACGGGCGCGTGATCGAGCGCGGCGCGCTCGCCGATCTCGCCCGAGCGCCGAAAGAACCGCAGACGCGCGCCTTGGTCGATGCGTCGATCGGCGGGCTTTCGCTCGCGCCGGCACAGGGCTAGAACGCCCTGCGGGAGCCAACATGCTCAAGCTCAAGGACGAAACCCTTCTCAAACGCGACGCCTTCGTGGACGGCGCCTGGATGGCGGCCGATTCCGGCGCGCGCTTCGCGGTGAAAAACCCCGCGACCGGCGAAACGCTGGCCGAAGTCGCCGATCTTTCGGACGACGAGACACGCCGCGCCGTCGAGGCGGCGGCGGTTGCCTTCGTGCTCTGGCGCAACAAGACGGCGAAGGAACGCGCTGGAGTCATGCGCCGATGGTTCGACCTGTTGATGGCGAACCAGGAGGATCTGGCGCGGCTGATGACGGCGGAGCAGGGCAAGCCGCTGGCCGAGACGCGCGGCGAGATCGCCTATGGCGCCAGCTTCATCGAATGGTTCGCCGAAGAGGGCAAGCGCGTCTATGGCGACGTGATCCCGACCAACCAGGCCGGGCGGCGCATTCTCGTCTTGAAGGAGCCGATCGGCGTGGTGGCTGCGATCACGCCGTGGAATTTCCCCAATGCGATGATCGCGCGCAAGGTGGCGCCGGCCATCGCCGCCGGCTGCACCATCGTGGTCAAGCCGGCGGAAGAGACGCCGCTGTCGGCGCTCGCCATGGCCGAGCTCGGCGCGCGCGCGGGCCTGCCCAATGGTGTGCTCAACATCGTCACGACCAGCCGGGCCGCGAAGGTCGGGCTGGAACTGACCCAGAATCCGAAGGTGGCGAAATTCTCCTTCACGGGCTCGACCGAGGTGGGCAAGCTCTTGATGCGCCAATGTGCCTCCACCGTGAAGAAGGTGTCGCTGGAATTGGGCGGCAACGCGCCCTTCATCGTCTTCGACGACGCCGATCTCGACGCCGCGGCCGACGG
>Ga0302314_10011386_pt1 | contig 15519 bp, 16 predicted proteins | sample III_Palsa_N2_3_FD_200533 | JGI IMG/M metagenome (GOLD analysis project Ga0302314, IMG submission 200533) | Peat permafrost microbial communities from Stordalen Mire near Abisko, Sweden - III_Palsa_N2_3 | ecosystem: Environmental > Terrestrial > Soil > Palsa > Peat permafrost | place: Sweden...
ACCTACGGTGATCAGGGACTTTGCGGGAATCATGTTGGCGCATGACCCCGCGCACATGTGGCCGACATGCCTGTTTCGCATGTCGGCCACAGTGGTTTCTGGTCCCCCGAGCGCATCTTCGAGGAGGTGTTCGGCACCAAGTTCGAGAACCCGAGGCTCGCTGTCCCGCCTCCGACGCGTGACCACTGAGCGCGAGGACGACCGCATCCGGCCGACAGAGATCAAGGAGGGAACGTGGGCCTGGTGGGGGTGTGCCGGGCCGGATCAGTCGGAAGTGAGTTCGCGCCGCTCATGTGACTCGCTATAGAGGCGCCGCTCCAAGTAGATCTCAACGAAGACCGCCACCTTTGCCCGCAGCGCCCAGGGGTCGAACGGCTTGACGATGAAGTCAACGGCGCCAACAGAGTAGCCGCGCACTGAATGGTCGGGGTCGTTACCAACCGCGGTGAGGAAGATGATGGGGATGTTTCGCGTCTTCGCGCGTCGCTTGATGTGGGCCGCAGTCTCGTATCCATCCATGTCAGGCATCTGGACGTCGAGGATGATGACGGCGAAGTCGTCGTGCTGGAGGAGTTCCCTGAGAGCGTCCTGGCCGGAGGAGACCGCGACCAGTTGCTGGTCGGGCGCCTCCAACACATTCTCCAAGACAAGCAGGTTGGCCGCCTTGTCATCCACCAGCAGTATCTTTGGGCGGATCCCGGGGGCAAGGAGATGGCGCACGCTGGTGACGGCAGGGAAGACATCGTCACCAAGGTCCTTGCCTCGCTGCACCTCGACCAGGGCCAGCTGGCGTTCCAGTAACTCGCACCGTGCCTCCGCACGCACCACTCGGCCCTGTGCCTCGCCCAGCCGGGCTCGTAGCCGGGCGACTTCTGCGGCCAGCCGGTTCCGCTCGTCCACGATCGTTTCCACGTCCGGGTCGGATGGGTCAGCCTCCAGGTTGAGGCGCACCTGCAAATGGGCGATCCGCTGGTTGCGGTCCACCAAAGCGTCATCCAGCACGTCTTTGCGCGCTGCCGAACGGCGAACCTCTCGGTCGGCGTCAGCCAGCTGGAGCTGCAGCTGGGCGAGCGCCTTCGTCATCGAAGCGTTCGTGCTGTGAGCAGCCTTGTGGAGTTGACGCACCACATCGATCGCCTCGGGGGTGGCAGGTGCTCCGTGTTCTTCGGCCACGTCGGTGAGCAGGTCTAGGACGAATTTCCACGGAGGTACTCTGGTACCCGCCAGGTAGCGTGAGAGAGTGCCCGCGTTGATGTACCGACGGAGCGCGTAGCGACGCACCGACACTCCCAGGACGTCGAACTGCGCACGCAGCGTTTCCGCTAACGCTCGGCATTGGCTGTTCAGGTCCGCGTCCAGAGGCTGAAGCCCCGCCATCCTTGCCCCCTGAGCTCTTCGTATCCCGTCACCGCGCCTCCAGGCCATGGTGCTCGCCTGTTTCACCGTTTCCGCTTCCGGATTCGCGCGGAACTGCGCGAATCCGGAAGCCCATCCCCTACGGGGCGTCGGGGTCCTCCCCCGTCTCGGTGATACCGCCGACAAGACGATCGAAGAACGGTACCGCCACCCCGAACGCACCCGCTCCGTACAGGACACACTGCGCTGGCGAGACACGGCCCACCACCGACAGCACCGCCGCGCCTATACCGGTCAATACCGACAGCGCCAGCACCAGAGCGGACCTGACCGACAACAACGAACCCCGCACCTTCAACCTCCACGACCGGCGACGAACTGTGTCCGTCGCCCCAACCTCGGCACTGGTCAGCCGAGTTGTCCGCAATCATGAACCAGGCTCAGGTGTTGCACCCCGTGCATCACCCCGGCACTGTCACACGGCAACACACCGGCAACACCGCCTATGCAGGTAACCGGCGGCAGTCAGGGCCACGACCAGGTTCGGCTTCATGAGAGTGCTGCCTACCTTGAGAACTCACCATCAAGCGGTGAGGTTGTAGCGCCGTTAGGTTCTGTCGTTTCTTGTAGCGCTGCCGGCCGAAGCCGGGGGCGTCTGCCTACCGGCCTCGGCGGATGCGGTTGCGGGCCTGGTCGGCTCTCTCCGGGATGGTGCGGCGGATACTGCGTCTGCGCAGGTAGGCGCGGATCAGCCTCCGCCTTGGCCAAAGAGCTGCGTGGGCGCTATGGGCCGGACGCCATCATGGGCCGGACGCCATCAGGGACTGGGTCGCCCGCTTCAAGTCCAAGAGCACCCGGCGGATTTATGTGAGGTACTTTCGGGTACCGGAGGCATACCCCCCAAGTGCGGTCCACATCTGATGGATTCGGGCTTACCTCTGGCAGACGCGTTCGACCGGTGGCTGGAGACCGGGCAGGATCAAGCCCATGAGGATTCTGGTGATGGGCGGAACCTGGTTCCTGGGTAAGGCCGTGGTTGAGGGCGCGCTACTGCGTGGCTGGGAGGTCACGACCTTCAACCGGGGCCGGTCGGGTGCCGACGTACTTGGTGTCGAGGCCATCCGGGGTGACCGAACTGACTCGGCCGACCTCGAATCACTGGTGGCGCAGGGCCCCTGGGACGCGGTCGTGGACACCTCCGCCTCGGAGATGGCGCCACGTGACGTGCTCCTCGGCACGCAGCTCTTGGCGGACCGTGCTTCCCGGTACGTCTATGTGTCGACGGTGTCGGTGTACGCGGGCTGGCCGGACGAGCGGCTGACTGCTGAGTCGCCGGTCCTAGATGGGCCAGCGGACGCAGACGAGGAGTACGGGCGGATGCCAGTCGGGGCAACGGGACCGAACCTCCACTACGGTCGGCAGAAGGCCGGGGCTGAGCGCGCGGTGTTGACTGCGTTCGGTGCGGACCGGTCGGCGATCCTGCGCCCGGGAGTCATCCTGGGCCCCGGCGAGTACGTCGGTCGTCTGCCCTACTGGCTTCACCGCGCAGCTTTGGGCGGCCCCATCCTTGCCCCGGGGAATCCGGGACAGACGATCCAGCCGATCGACGTGCGAGATGTCGCCCAGTTCCTGCTGGACCAGGCCATGAGCAACGGCCGCGCCGTCCATAATGTGGCCGCCCCGATCGGCAGGGACACCATGGGATCGTTCCTGGCCAGTTGCCTCGACGCCACCGGCAACCGTGGCGAGCTTGTCTGGGCGTCGGACGAATTCCTGGTCGAGCAGGGCGTGCGGCAGTGGACGGAGCTACCCCTGTGGCGTACCCATGCCGGGGTGTGGCAAGTGGACGCTTCCAGCGCATTCGCGGCGGGGTTCCAGTCGCGGCCATTGGAAGACACTGTGCGAGATACCTGGGCGTGGCTGAGTGCGGACGGTCGCCCGGTGCCCCATCCCCGGGCGGCCGACCACGGACTGGATCCCGACAAGGAGCAGCGGCTTCTGGCGGCGATCGGGGCCTGAGTCAGGCGATGGCCGACGGCCCGCCGACCAGGGCGGGAACGCTGTCCAGCGCGAAGTCCTCCAGCTGAGCGGCCATTGCCCGCGCTGGTGCGCTGCCCCGGTACGGGGGTCGGCTGAGTGCGAGGCGGACCGGGAGGATGCGCTGGATCAGGCCGTCGACGCGTACGTCGGTTGGGACGCTGAAGACCGTCTGCAGGGACTCGGCCGCAGCATCGAGGTCACCGAGCCGCAGCCGGGCCAGGGCCTGATCGGCGGCGGCCTCCCCGAGGACCTTGTGCGGGCGCTCGTCGGCTGCCATCGCCCGGACGACGGCCAAGGCCTCGCCGGAGGTATCCGCTGCGGCCTGCGCGTCACCGATAGCCAGCAGAGCGCTGCCCGCTGAGAGCAGCCGGCGGTGCTCGGGGAAGCCGAACTCGCCTCCAAGACCGTCGTGGAGGTCATCCCGGTGGGCACGGTCAGCTTCGGCGGCGGCCATGAGTTCGCGTCGGGCGCTGGCCTCGTCGCCGACGTGGGCGTACGCCCTGGCAGCGATGGACGCGCGCCGGATCGCACCGGCCCCGCCCAGCTGATACGTCTGTGCCCTCCGGATGCTGCGGACGGCCTGCTCGGGATACCCCTCCCAGTACGCGAGTAGAGCAAGAGTGCAGTCCGCGAACGCTTGGAGCGGTGCATGGCCGATCACCTCGCCGTGCATCCGCGATGCGCGGGCCAGGGTGGCGGCAGCCGCGCGGGACCCTAGATCGAAGCACACCTGCGACAGCAGGGCGGCGACGACTCCGGCGGCGAAGTGCAGGTCCTGGGTCTGGGCGGGGACGGCCGTCTGGTCGAGCTTGGCCGTGATCTGGTGATGGAGTCGGTGCGCCTCCCGGTAGATGGTGATCGGCGGCCTTGTTGCGTACGAGCGGGCCAGCCGGGTCATGTCTTCCTGGATCTGCTCCAGGGCCACCGGGGAGATTCGGTGCGACGCGAAGTCGCCTGCGCGGTCAGCCGCTTCGTGTGCGGTCATCAGAAGTTCGCTCTCGTTGATCTGTGGTGCTGGCTGGGCATCGTCCGGGGGTGGCGGAGCGAGCAGCTCGGAGACAGGTCGGTCGAAGATCTCCTCAAGGATTCGACTGGCCGCGCCCTGCGCGGTGGAGACGTCACCGTTCTTCCAGCGGCGCCAACGGCGTTCGTCGGCACGCTCGGAGCGGTACCGGTTGTCCCCGGTCGAGGCGGTGAGTGCCGCGGCCTTCGCGTTGAACTCGATCACGAAGTCGGCGTAAGTGGAGAGCCGTAACTGCCTTGAGAGTAGGGAAAACAGTGTGCGGTGGTCCTCCATGCGCTTGTCCCTTCGGTCAGGCGGGACGGGACCCGCCCTGCCTCCTGAATACCCCGAAGAACGGCCGGAGCCCACGGTTCTGGTCGAGATGTCCGCGAAGTGTCCGCTCGTGTCCGCCAACCACCCGAACGGGCCGGATCTGTCCAGCGATATGGCCTGGCTGTGGCTTGCCTGCGCTGCCACGTTAGTGCTCTCCACCCGGACAGGTGATTCGAGTGTAAGAGCGTGCAAGTCAGTTGAGGTCCCATCAGCTGAACCGTCACGTTGGATACAGCGCACCGGAGTCCGCGCGGGGTACCCAAGCCGCCTAACGGAAGCAGGAGAATGATGGCCGCCAGGGCTCGGATGCCGAACAGGGAACGAACTCGGGGTCGGCATGCCGCCCCGGATCCGGTTGCAGTCCTGCTCGGCGGGGCATGGATCGTCAGCGCAGGCGTGCTGGTGACGCTGCTGGGAAGCCTGGTCAGCCACCCGTGCCCTCCCGACCTGGCTGCCGCCGCTCAGCCTCCGGCATCCGTGCCGGATCTGCCGCTGAACGTCTCATAGCACCGACACCTCGCAGAATCCTCGTGCGGGCCCTCCTCGAATGAAATGACATGCTCATGACTAACTCGCGAGCGGCTTCGCCTGCTGACCGGCTCTTCATGCGCGGTTCCGTCGCGCCGGCCCGGACTGGCCGCCCCCGCGGGCAGGTGCCGCTGACAGACCACCTGGGCTATGTCCTGGCTGAAGATCTTGACCGCTTCTTCGGTCGAGAACCCCGCGGTCAGCAGCTACGGCTGGTCAAGGCCCGTCCTGGAAGGCAGCGGTGAAGGCGGAGTTGGATTGTTGAAGATCCACCCCTCCGTGCGTAGGCACGGGAGCGGTGCGGACCGCTCTCGTGCCCCTGAAGTGCGCCGAGCTTCGCCTATTCGGCCACTTGCTCGAATCGGATATCCCAAGATCCGCTGCTCGGCCTCCCCACACCGGGTTGGCCGCGGAACCTGACGCAAGGACATCTTCGTGAGCAATATCGACCTCAACTCCCTTGAAGACAAATTCATCGGAGGGCCGCTGCACCAGATGCTCGGCGACGCCGTGCGCACGGCTGGACTGTCCGCGTACGTTGTCACCGAGCCTGGATCCACCTTGCCCGCCCTGGCGCTGATCGGCTCTCGTGGCATGCCGTGCGGCTACCGGGACGACCCCAAGGCGTGGTTCATCGCCCTGGGGATCGAGGCCGAATTACTGAGCCCGGACGTGGGCGTTGGCCGTGCCATCCCCACGATCGCCCCGCGTACCGAGGAGGCGGTCGCCTCCTTGGTCAACGCCTTGACGCAGACGCAGGCTCAGGCACGCGAGGTAGTACGTGCTATGCAGGCGGTCTTCGCGGCCAAGAACGTGGACGGCTACGTGGCCGTCTTCGATGCGAAGACGATCACTTTGACGTTCAAGGAGTGGAACGACCTAGTCAGCCTGGTCACGATATGCCTGTCGCTCGGTGCGGCTGACGTGGCCGACGACCTGAAGCTCGAACGCCGAGGCCACAAACGCGAGCTGTTACGCCGTCTGAGACTGCTACTGATCGGCTTACTGGGCCCCTGTATTGACATGACATTCGAAGCGGGATGTGCGCACGCGCCGGACTGCGTCGAAATCCGGCTCGGGCTGGCCCAGACGTTGACGCTCGCAGACAGACTCACGCAGGCGTCCTCGTCAACTGACGCCCCCGCCGTGCAACTGGACGAGGGCGGGGCGAAGGAGGGGGATGCGTATCCGTGACGACCGAGCCGGAGCCGGTCTGCGGGACGGTCAGCCGGGAATGGCTGGTGCTGACCTGCCTCAGGTTCTCCGGCGAGGAAGACGGAAGCCCTGTCGAGGTGCTCGCCCGCGAGCTGATGGAGCCGGAGCAGGCAATGGACGCCTTCGACTGGATCAGTCGCACCGCGCTGCTGCGCACCGATGGGTTGTTCACACATGAGTCCGGGCGTGCGCTCGACCGTTGGCTGCACGACCGGCACAGCTCGAAGCGGCTGGCCCGGACGCTGAGTGAACCGGGTGGCGAGTTCGAACTGGAGCTTGCGACCCGAGGCGGCATCGTCTTCGCCCTGCGTGTTGAACATCGGTCCATCGTCGCAGCCGTTCTGTAGTACGCGACGGACTCGGTTGCCTGCGTTGCCGTGCCAGGCCCATGCACCCCGAGTCCAACGTCGTGGTTCGCCGACCTCAACGGCTGGCCCCCTGCGACCCCCAAGTTCTCGAAACAAAGGAGATGAACATGCAACTTCCCTATCCCGTAGTCGATTTGACCAGGAACCTGGCTGAGCGGTGGCAGCGCAACTACATCGAGATGACCGACCGGCCCCGAGACGTCGAGGAGGGCCTGTGGCGGCGTACCCAGGAGCCGCAGAACGCCTCCGAGTCGGGCTGGACGGGGCTCGGCGACGCCCGACGGCGCATCCTGCACTACCGCTACCGCTACGCGAAGGTCCCGCGAACCAGCGAGACGTCGGTGCTGGCACTGGTCGAGTTCTACTTGGCGTCCTCGGTGGCCTATCCGGTCGAGGAACTGCGACGCCACCGTGGCCAGGTGGACCAAGCGCTGGAGCATGGTGGCTGGCGGCGGACGCGGGACGGGGTGTTCGCCCTGGGCGGTTTGCGCTGCTCGGTCACCGCGCACGAGGTCCACCCGCAGGACCGCAGGGCCGGGCGGGTACTGCCCCATGGCTACGGGTGCCTGGACGTGGTGGTGACCTCCGAGGACTACCAGCCTCCGCAGGCGACGGTAGATCTGCCGTGGGACGTACTGCGCGGCGGGATGCGGGTCAAGGAGCGGCGAGGCAACCCGAGTGTGATCGAAGACCTGGAGCCGCTGAAGGCGTACGTGCCGTTCCAGATCGAGATCGGATGCGGCCCGTCCGTGGAGGCCGGGATCCCGCCGCTGCACCGGTTGCACGAGATCTACCGGGTCACTGACCGCGCCTCGCACCGCTTCGTGCTGGACCCGCAGACCGACACCTTCCTCCCGGAACTGCTCGGCGAACCGGAGACGAAGATGGTGGAGCTGGTGGAGATGTTCCGGGCCTGCTTCCTGGCCGAGCCGAGTCCCGGCCACCTTGCACTGCGCCAACTGGTCGAAGCTGGAGCGTTGGTGGGTCCGGTGATCACGAACAACTTCGACGGACTGGCTGCGCGGGTAGGCCTGCCGGAGTGCTACGTGCGCCGCTACGACCAGCAGGTGCCGGACGTGCCGTTCCTGCCCGAGGCCCGCGCGTTGCTGGTGGTCGGCAGCCACGCCGACCGGCGCAAGGTGCAGGACCGCGCGCGGCAGCGGGGCCTGCCCGTGTTCTTCGTGGACCCGGAGGGCTTCCGGGAGGGCGATGCCTTCGTGCCCTACCTGGTGGAAGGAGCCCGAGAGGGGGACCGCATCTGCCGCCGCGAGGCCGGCGAACTGCTGACCGCCTTCGCCAAGGACATCGCAGCCGGACAGCTATGACCGACATCCCGCGCACTTTGCGACCCGGACAAGTCGCCCTGATCCCTATCCGGGAGCTGGAGTTCCACGAGATCAACCCGGTGGTTCACACGGCCTCTGAACGGAGTGAGATCGCCCGGAACTGGGAGAGCGCGCTCGCCCTGAACGGGAGCCTGTTCGACGGGCCGATCGTCGCTGTCCGCTCAGCCCGAGTCGTCGGAGCAAGGACCCGGATCTGCTGGTCCCGGGCGACCTTCGCCCAGTACCTGTGGCGCAACGCCCCCGGCCCGAGGAGGCGACGGCCCTTCGCACGGGCCCTGTTCGTCTCGGTGGTACCGCGAACCCCTCAAGGGGAAGTGGTCCTGGGGAGAATGGCGGGCGCGACCAGCACACCCTGCCGAGTCCAGCTCCCCGGTGGCACCCTCGAACCACCCACCGTGAACGGCTTCTTGTCCGCGCGAACTGCTTGCGCGCACGCGGCGCTGGAACTCTACGAGGAGACCGGACTGCGGCTGGACGCTGACCGGTTGCGGTTGTGGCGGCTCAAGCGCTGTGGCGACTTCGGTGACGTCGGCCTGCTCTACCAGGCCGACGTGCCGTCCGCCCGCGAGCTGCACCGCGCCTTCCGGGATTGTCACCGGACCACTCTCGCAGCAGGGCAGCAGCCCGAACTCGCCCATCTGCTCGCCGTGCGTAGCGACCCGCACGGCGGATCGAAGTCCACGCAACTACGGCCGCACGTCGACTACCTGCCCGCCGTACTGACAGCAGCCCTAGGGGCCGGACCGATCAGTACGACCGTCTTGCAGCCGCAGGCCGATGCATCACCAGAGGAGACAGGATGTACGAGCACAACCCCGAATTGATCTGGTGGAACGGGTCGGTGGTCCCCTGGGACCAGGCCCAGGTCCACGTCACCAGCGAGACCGCCCTACGGGGCCTGAACGTCTTCGAGGGCATCCGCGGCTACTGGGACCCCGCGAGCAGCACCCTGGGCCTGGTGCAGCTCGACGCCCATCTGCGCCGTCTTCAGGACTCCGCTGACCTGCTGCGTATCCCCGCCGAGGGCCTGGCAGAGCAGGTGCGGCAGGGCATCAAGGAACTTCTCGCGGCGATCGACCCGCACCACGACGTCTACCTGCGGCCCACGCTCTACGTCGAGACCGGCCGCTACACCGCTCAGCGCGACACGGTGACCACGGGCGTGTTCGTCGCCTGCCATCGCACTGACCCGCGCCGCGAAGAGCCGGTCACCTGCATCACCAGCTCGTGGCGGCGCATCCCGGACACCGCACTGCCGGCGATGGCCAAGACCGGCGCTGCCTACACCGCCTTCCGCATGGCCCGGCTGGAGGCGTTGCAGGCGGGCGCGGACGAGGCGATCCTGCTCAACACCCACGATCAGGTGGCCGAGACCCCGGGGGCCGCCGTGTTCGTCGTACGCGACGGTCAGATCCTGACGCCGCCGCTGGCGGACGGAGTCCTCGGCAGCCTCACCCGCTCCGCCGTGATCCGCCTGGCCGAGAGAGACTTCGGCCTCACCGTCGCGGAGCAGTCCTTGACCCGCTCCGAACTTCACACCGCCGACGAGGTGTTCCTGACCGGTACCCTGGACGAGGTCCGCCTGGTCGCCTCCGTCGACGGCCACCACCGGCACCCCACCGCATCCATCGCGCCCCTGCTGCGCGCCGCCTACCTGGACATGTGCACGGGGCAGCGCGAACCGCTGGACGACGGCTTCGCCGAGGTGCTCGCATGAGCGGGAAACCGGCCCGGTTGCCCCGCGCGGTTCTGTTCGACATCGGGATGACCGTCATCCACCCCAGCGGTGACGTCCTGGTCGAGGAACTCCAACGCTCCTGCATCCTCGGTATCACCCCCCGCCGTGCGCAGGCCGCGCTGGCCGTGGCAGCCGAGGCCCACCACAACAGTCTGCGACCTGGCATGGCCGCCGCCGACCAAGTCGGTGCCACCTGGGGCTGGCTGCTCAGCATCTCCCCGCCCATGGGCATGGTTGTCTGGAGTAGATGTGCCGCCCACCCCGACCTGTACCGCAGGGAACTCGACCCGGACGCGGTCACCGTCCTCGCCCGCCTGCGCGCGGCCGGCCTGCTGCTGGCCGCGGTATCCAATTCGGACGGCTCCCTGCCGTCCGAACTGGCCGCCCTCGGCTTGGCCGACGCCTTCGACGCCGTACTCGACTCGGCCCTGGAAGGCTGTGAGAAACCCGGCAGCCGGATTTTCGCCCAGGCCCTGCAACGACTCGACTGCCGGCCCCAGGACGCCTGCTTCGTCGGCGACGGCATCGTCAACGACATGCTCGGCGCGCTGCGTGCCGGAATCCGCGACGTCGTCCTGTACGACCGGCACGGCCTGCACGCCTCGGTGCCGCTGCCCACCATCTGCCGCTTGGGCCAACTGCCCGCCCTGCTACTGCCTGGCGCCCAAACGGAGGAGGAGTCGTGCGCATCTGCCTGGTGAGCACCACCTACCCGCCCCGGACCGGCGGCCTGGAGACCCACATCGCCACACTCTCCCGCACCCTGGCCGAGCACGGCAACGCAGTCACCGTACTGACCAACCGCGACAGCGCCGACCAGCCCGAACGCTCCGACGACCACGGCGTGCGAGTGCTGCGCACCGGTGCCCTGCTGCACCCGGTGACCGGCGACGACCAGCTGGTCCCCTGGGAGACAGCCCTGTTCGGACTCCTGGGAGACGTCGAACTCCTGCTTCGGGGAGAGGAGTTCGACGTCATTCACACCCACACCCAGGCCGCGCTGTTGCTGGCGGCCTTGGCCGGTCTACCGCACCGGGCACCCCTGGTGGCCTCGTTCCACGAGACCGATCCCCAGCTGGACCCCTGCGGCACCGAGCGGTCCCGCTTCATCCTGCGGCAGGCCGGCGCGGAACTGCTGCTGACCGGCAGCCACGCCTTCGCCACGCAGGCCGCCGACCCCCGGAGTATCCGTACCGTCCACCATGGCCTGCCCGACCCCGGCGCGCCTGAGCCGGACCGGCACCTCGCCCGCGCTCGGCTGCGAGACCTGGCGGGCATCCCGACCGACGGCACGTTGATCACCCTGGTCGGCCGATTCAAGCCGCGCAAGGGCCAGCACCGCCTCCTCGACGCCTACCTGCGGATGCGGCAGCGCGACCGCACCCGCCTGTTGCTGCTCGGATCCTGCAACAGCGGCGACACCCAGTACCTGGTCCGGCTGCACGCCTACCTGAACGATCACGGCCTGGGGGAGCGGGTGACGATCCTGCGCGACGTCCCGCCCGAGGCCCGCGACCTCGCCTGGGCCGCCACCGACATCGCCACCCAGCCCAGCACCCGCGAGGGCCTGGGCCTGGCAGCCGTGGAGGCCATGCTCGCCGCGACCCCCGTCGTCGCCACCGACACGGACGGCCTTCGCGAAGTCGTCACCCCCGACACCGGCCTGCTCATCGACACACACGACCCGGTCGCCTACGCCGCCGCCCTCGACACCCTCGTAGCGGACCCCAGCCGACGCACCCTCCTCGGCTCCGCCGGCCGTGCCCGCGCGCTGGACCGCTTCTCCCTCGACCGCGCCGTGCGCCAGACCCTCGGCGTCTACCGCGAAGCCCGTCACCTCCACCCCGCCACCCGAACCGGCAGGGCACTGGTATGACCGGACGCCGAACCTCCCTGGCGGTATTCGGGCCGCTGCCCCCGCAGCCGACCGGTGTCGCCCGCTACATCCACACCTCCGCCATCCACCTGGAACGGCACTTCGACGTCACCTGCGCCAGCAGCCCCACCGACGCCGACCCCCACGACTTCGACCACGTGCTCTACCACCTGGGCAACAACGCCATGCACCACGGCGCCTTCCGCGCCCTGCACCAACGCCCCGGCCCCATCGTGCTTCACGAGTTCAACAACCTCGACTACTACCACCAAGCCTGGACCCAGCTCACCCCCAACGAGCAGCACCACATCCTGCACGCCTACGGCCGACACCTGGGCGAGGACCTCCCCAACCGATCCGCCCTGGACGCCTACGCCATCCGCAACCCCACCCTGGACCTGGGCAGCCTCGACCTGGGCATCGAACAACTCGCCGTCCACGCGGCCACCACCACCCTGGTCCACCACCCCGCCACCGCCCAACTCCTTCGCGAGCGCCACCCGCAGGCCGACATCCGCGCCCTGCCCTTCCCCGTCGAACCCATCACCACCCCGGACCCCCACCGCGTCCGCCGCCGACTCCACCTGCCCGACCACGCCATGCTGTTCGCGACCTTCGGGTTCATCGGCCAGTACAAGCGCGTTGAGCAGATCCTCGAAGCCTGGCAGTGCTGGACCGACCGACCCGACCACGCCCACCTCCTGCTCGCCGGGGAACTGCAGTACCCGCTCCCCATCCCCGACGACCCCACCATCCACCACACCGGCCACCTCACCGACCGGGACTTCGATGACCTCCTGCTGAGTGTCGACTGCGCCATCCAACTCCGCCACCCCTGGCTCGGCGAGACCTCCGGGCCCGTTACCACCCTCCTAGCCCACCACCGCCCGGTGATCCTCAGCGACACCCCCGGCATGCACACCGACGCACCCACCGTCACCCACGTCCCGGTCGGCCCCGGAGAGGTCGACACTCTCGTCCACGCCCTACGCCAGCACATCCGCAATCCCGCCCCGGCACCCACCTACAACCCCGACCACTCCTGGAGAGCCTGGGCCGAAACCCTGGCCACTGCCCTCACCACCCCGGCCGAGGCCCGCTGATGGACCTCCCCGAACCCCGCGAACCTCTCCGCGTGCGGCTCGACGTCACCCTCGACCAGCAGGCAGCCCTCCTCGACGCCGTCCAGCGGGCCGGACAGCTCCTGCTGACCACCTGGCCCGGCAATCCCCGACAACCCACCACCCGACTCGCCAGCAGCCGCAAGCCCGACGGCTCCCTGGTCACCGACGCCGACCGGGCCAGCGAGCAACTTCTCACCCAGGCAATCACCCGCTCCTTCCCCGGCGCACGGCTCATCGCCGAAGAGGACCAGAGCACTCACGCCCGAACCAATGGCACCCTGTGGTTCCTCGACCCCCTGGACGGAACCCGCCAGTACCTCGACGGCTCACCGGACTTCGCAATCCTGCTCAGCGCCTGGACGAACGGCCGTCCGCAACTCTCCGTCGCCGCGCTCCCCGCCGAGGACATCCTCGCCATCGCGCACCAGGACCGCGCCCGCATCCAACGACCCAGCAGCCCCGACCAACTGGCTCAACCACCCGTCCACGCCGTCTACTGCGACCCACCCGGCCTGCGCGAAGCCCTCCCGGCCGGGACCGACTACCGCATCGACGCTTACGAGGCCGCCCGCGTCCTGATCGACCTCGCCAGCGGACTGGCCGCCGCAGCCGTCATCGAGATGTGCGGCCAGCTCGCCTGGGACATCGCCCCACTGCTCCACCTCGTCACCGCCACCGGAGGCACCATCACCGACGAGACCGGCCGCGAAGTCCGACTGGTCTCCACCCTCGTGCCCGCCCGCCACCTCGTTGCCGCCCGCACCCCGGACCTGCACCGCATCCTGCTGGACAGCCTCGGCCTCAAGCTCCAACCCGGACCGGCCGATGCACCACGATGAGAGCCCAGCCGCCCCCGCTGGGCCCGCATGACCCGAAAGGCCCGCACATGATCACCCGCCGCGACGTCACCAGCATCCAGACCGACGCCCAGAACGCGGCCCTGGCCGCCCACGGCCTCACCGACCAGGACTTCATCGCCGCCGGAACCGAAGCCCGCGTCTACGCCCTGGACGACACCCACGTCCTCAAGCTCTACGCCGGACACGACCAACTTCCAGCCCTGCAGACCCTTCGCGACTTCTACGACCGCCTGCGCCCCGGCGCGCTGCCCTACACCCTGCCCAAGATCCACGACATCCAGACACACGAGGGCCTCGTCGTCGTCACCGAACGCCGCATCCACGGCCAGCCCATGGAAGACCACCTCACCGCCGACGACCCCGACCTCGAAACGCTCTACCTCAACACCGTCGCCGCCCTCGCCCGCGTCACCCTCGACCGCCGACTCGGCCGACGCCAACTCCTCACCGAACCCGGAGCACCCGCCGCCAGCGAGCCCGAGGACTGGAACGCCTTCCTCACCCACCTGATCCGCGCCAAACTCCCCGCCGTCCTACCCCTGCTCCGCCAGGACATCGAGCACGCCGACCAACGCGCCGAAGCCCTCCTGCACAGCCTCTCCGCCCCCTACCGGGGACCCGAAGGCGTCATCCACGGAGACCTGTTCCCCGGCAACATCCTGATGGCCGACCCACACACCGTCAGCGGCGTCATCGACTTCGGCACCGTCACCATGATCGGTGACCCCCTCTTCGACACCGCCGTCGCCTGCGGCTTCTACCGCATGTACGAATCCGACCACCTCATCACCCGCCAACGCCTCCTCACTCGTGCCGCCGCCTGCCTCCGGCCCCAACGCCGCCAAGCCCTCCACGTCTATCTCCTCGCCAACGCCCTACTCACCTGCGATCTCTACCCCCATCCCGACCACCCCCTGCGCGAAACCGGCCACTACCGCTGGGCCCTGACTGTCCTCGATCACTCTCCGTACTGGCAGCAACTTGCGGCTGACTCGGCGCCCTGACGGTCGGCGTCTGTCCTGCAGGGATCACTCCGCCCTGGAAAAGTCGCTTCATCTGCGTGGCGCGGCACTAGTGAATCCAACACTGGGAACGGGTACGAGGTTTGTAGCTCTCGGGTGCTGACCTGGGGGCAGGTGATGCAGCGAGCGTGGTTGCAGGAGTGACCACTCCCCTGGAACCACTGCGCTCCGTTCGACGCCCTCGGAGTCGAACTGTTGCGCGGTAGGCGGTCATGGAGTGCGGCATGCCCTACGAGTTGCCTAATTGTGCCAACTCACCTTGTCACATTCTTGCCAAGCGCGTGCCACTCGACTACCTTTTCTTCTCGTAGAGGGCGCAAGACGCTTGTGCCCACAGTTGCTGCCTCGTTCCTCACTGGACCCACGGCGCTCAGCGCTCACGGGACCGTGCGCGTTGCAGCTGTGAACCCGTGGGGGTCCGAGATGAAGCTCATCCGACGTGTGATGGTGGCTGTTGCCTTGGCCGTGGTTGCGGTACCGGCACTCTCCCAGACGGTGGCCGTGGTCTCTCCGGTCGCCGCCGGTCGCGTACCCGCCGCGCAGGAGGTGACCTGGCCCTAGTCGGCCGTGATGATGGGGAAGGCTAAGCTTGATCTTTAACCTCGCGCGGCGAGGTGGGCTTGGAGCGTGAGTTCGCGTTTGACGGTCTTGCCGACGTCGTGATGGGGCGCCGGCTTGCGGTTTTTCGAACCCAGGGGCCGTCCGGGCCC
>Ga0302314_10011387_pt1 | contig 15518 bp, 13 predicted proteins | sample III_Palsa_N2_3_FD_200533 | JGI IMG/M metagenome (GOLD analysis project Ga0302314, IMG submission 200533) | Peat permafrost microbial communities from Stordalen Mire near Abisko, Sweden - III_Palsa_N2_3 | ecosystem: Environmental > Terrestrial > Soil > Palsa > Peat permafrost | place: Sweden...
CTCGACCGTGATGGCGAGCCATTTCGGAATGATGTCGTCCCACAGCATCATACGCGAATGCAGCTCGTCGCGGCTTTCGCGGATGAAGGTGATCTGGCGGTCGAGATTGCGCAGCAGGCTGATGATCTCGCCGCATTGCGCATCGACCTGGTCGAGAATGCCGCCGATCTCGTTGACCGGGCGCCGCATCAGGTTTTCGATCCGCCCGAATTCCTCCTCGATCGAGCGGTCGCGGCGATAGATCTTGATGAACATCAGGATCTTGTCGCGAATGACCAGGATCGTGCCCCGGAAGCGCTCGCGCAGGGCCTCGATATAGGCCAGCTCGCGCACGACCGTGTCGATCCGGTCGATGACCTCCTGCTTGCGCTCACGCGGCAGGCCCAGCTTGACCGCGATATCGCCGAAGGCCTCGTTGACCCGGGCCTTGACCGCCGGATCATCGGCCATCTGCAGCAGCGCCGACTGATCGAAGATGACCTGCTCCTGGCCGGTCAGCCAGGACGAAATCTGCAGGGTGATGCGACCCTTGGCGATATCCACGTGACGGTCTTCGAGCGCCCAGGAGGCAGTACCGTCCAGGATCTCACGCGGGATCGAATCGCCGGGTCGGATGGTCTTCACGTATTTGAGGCCGGCAACGACCATTTCCAGCAGCTCGGCATCGCCGTTCTCGTCGAGCGCAAATTCGCTGCTGAGCGAGCGGATCGGCACGACGGCGTCGAGTTCGGCCAGGCGCAGCATCATCGAGGGCGTGCCGTCGCTGGCCAGGGCAAAGCGCGCATGCGGGGCCCGGAACACGGCATGTTCGAAGACGAAATGCGTGCTGCGATTCTGTTCTGATGCGTCTGAAGGCGGCGCGCCTGATGCCATTCTACCCGCTCGAAACTGAACTTACCGGATGGCGGCTCGCCATCCCCGATGATCCGGAGCTGAGCGCGTCGGTCTGAGCCAGTCAACAGCTCCCTGTGATTGCCTGACCGTCATTCCAACCCCAGCAACGCCGAAGACCGAGCGTCAACAACGGACTATCGGCCTATTATCATTACTGCCAGCTTAAGGTTTGTCGCCGGCCCGTTCGGGCGACGGGGCTGACGGCGCCAAGTTCTCGAACAGCCGCGCCAAGAGCGTCTTCAGCGCCTCTTCTGTTCCGCCCGCCGCGTCGAAGAAGATATGGTGGGCCTGATGCACAACCGGCACGGCAATGCTCAACCGCTCGATACCCTCGGCGCTCAAGCCTAGACAGTGGGCGCGCCCGTCGCCTGGCATGTTTTCGCGAATCAGCAGCTTTTTGGCGAGCAGCAGCTTGACCACCTGGCTCACCTGCATTGGATGGATCCGGGTCCAGCGCGCCAGCACCGCCTGGCTCGGCTGCGCGCCGATATGCATGTGCCAGGCGGTCGAGATCATCACCACGAATTGCAGATGGGTCAGGCCGCAGGGTTCGAGCAGCTCCTCGACATGGCGCTGCCAGGCATGGGTCACCTGCCACATCAGGAATCCGAGCGCGTCCTTGGGCTGGCTGACCTCGGCGGCGGCGAACAGCGCCTCGATCGCTGCCGGCGGGGCCGGAGGGATCGGCATCAATGGGCGCCGAACGAGCCCGGCGCCGGCCGCGCCAGGAAGTAGGTTGGGATCAGGCTCAGCAGCAGGGCCACGCCAATGACGAAGAAGCAGTCGGAATAGGCCATCACATAGGCATTGCGGCGGACCATATTGGCGACCGACGCCACCGCCTGCATCTGCGCGGTATCGACGCCCTGGGCAGCCACCCCGAAATGCTGGGCCATGCCGGCCAGGCGCTCCTGCAGCAGCGGGCCGTTCTGGGTGATCCGGTCCGAAATGGTGGCGAAGTGGAAATGCTCGCGCGTGGTCGTGAAGGTCGCCAGCACGGCGATCCCGACCGAGCCGCCGAGATTGCGCATCATGTTGAAGAGGCTCGATGAATTGGGGATTTTGGCCGGCGCCAGCCCGGCCGAGGCGGCAGCACTGAGCGGCGGGAAGATGAAGGGCTGGCCCAAGGCCCGCACCAGCATGGCCCAGCGCAGCTGGTCGCCGGCGGTGTCCGGGCTCATATAGGCGTTCACGAAGCAGCTGATCGCGAACATGGTGAAGCCGAAACCGACCAGCAGCCGATTATCGACCCGGCTCATCAGCATCGGCACCAGCGGCAGCACCAGCAGCTGCGGCACGCCCATCCACATCAGCACCTCGCCGATCTGCAGCGCGTTATAGCCCTGGATCTGGCCGAGATAGACCGGCAGCAGATAGATCGAGCCATAGAGCCCGACCCCGACCGAAAGACCGCACAGATAGCAGGAGAGCCGCGCCGGCTGCGCCAGCAGCCGCAGATCGATGAAGGGTTCGCGGCGCACCAGCTCGGTGATGATTGCCAGCACCAGCCCGATGCCGGCAATGAAGGCGCAATCGGTGATGAGCGGCGAGCCGAACCAGTCCTTGCGCGCCCCTTCCTCGAGCACGATCTCGAGCGCCCCCAGCCCGACCGCCATGGTGATGATGCCGAACCAGTCGCCATTCCACAGCCGCGAGATCTGCGCCTTCTGCTTTTCCAGCCCGTAGAGGATCATCGCGACCATCGCCAACCCGGGGATCACGTTGATATAGAAGATGAAATGCCAGGAATAGGTGTCTGTCAGCCAGCCGCCGATGGTCGGGCCGAAGCCGGGGGCGAAGGTGGCGGTGATGCTGAACAGCACCAGCCCGATCGGCCGCTGCTGCGGCGGCAGCTTCATGGTGGCGATGGTGAAGGCGGCCGGGATGAGGGCGCCGCCGCTCATGCCTTGGCCGATGCGGAACAGGATCATCTCGGTCAGATCGGTCGACAGCCCGCACAGGATCGAGAACAGGATGAACAGCCCGGCGCTGACCGCCAGGTAGCGGCGCAGCGAAAACACCAGGGCAAGCCAGCCGGTCAGCGGGATGATGATGATCTCGGCGATCAGATAACCGGTCGAGATCCAGCTGCCTTCGTCGAGCGAGGCGGCGAGCGAGCCCTGGATATCCTTCAGCGAGGAATTGGTGATCTGGATATCGAGGATCGCCATGAAGGCGCCGAGCACCGCGCCCAGCACCGCGATCCAGTCGCGGAAGCTGGCGCGGCGCGGTGCCGCCAGGGGGAGTGCTGCGGCGAGGACGGCCATGCGCTCAGGGCCGCTTCGGCGCCGGTGCCGTGCGGGTATCGACGCTGGCCGATACCGACAGGCCCGGACGCAGCTGGCCGGCCAGCGGATTATCCTTGTCGAGCCGGATCTTGACCGGCACGCGCTGGACGATCTTGGTGAAATTGCCGGTCGCATTCTCGGGCGGCAGCAGGCTGAACTGGCTGCCGCTGCCGGGCGAGATGCTGGTCACGGTGCCGGCGATCTCGGTGCCGGGATAGGTGTCGATTTCGATGGTGACGCGCTCGCCCGGCACGATGCGCCGGAGCTGCGTCTCCTTGTAATTGGCGATGAGGTAGAGATCCTGGACCGGCACGATGGTCATCAGCCGCGAGCCGGGCTGGACGAATTCGCCGACCCGGGCCGCCTTGTCGCCGACGACGCCGTCGCTGGGTGCGGTGATCCTGGTGTGTTCGAGATCGAGCTCGGCCTGGGCCAGGCGCGCGGCATCGGCGGCGATGGCGGCCTCGGCCTTGAGCTTCTGGGCGCGGATGATGTCGAGCTGCTTGCGCGCGGCATCGACCCCGGCGTGCGCCTTGGCGAGATTGGCGTTGCGCTGCTTCAGCTCGGATTCGGCCTGCTGCACCCGCTGCACCGTGCCGGCGCCGGTCGCGACCAGCGCCTTGTAGCGATCCTGTTCCTGCTTGGAGAAATCCACCGCCGCATCATTGGCGCCGATATCGGCGCCGGCCTGGTCGATCATGGCCTGCTGCCAGACCAGCTGTGCGTCCAGATTCTGCACATCGGCCTGGGCTGCCTGCAGATTGGCACGCGCCTGATCGACCGCCACCTTGTAGTCGCGATCGTCGATCTGAGCGATCACCATGCCGGAAGTGACCGGCTGGTTGTCGTCGACCGGGACGGCGGTCAGGATGCCGCCGACCTTGGGCGCGATCGAGACGTTGTCGGCCTGCAGATAGGCATCATCGGTCTCTTCCATGAAGCGCCCGACCGACCACCAGTGCCAGCCATACCAGCCGGCCCCGCCGAGGCCGGCCGCCAGCACGGCGAGCAGCACGACCTGGCGAACCCGCCCGGATTTGGCCGGCACCTTGACCGGACCGGGCCGCTGCGCCGCGGCTTTCGACGCCGGGCTGATATCATTCATGATCGCACTTCCCCCACGACCGAAACCTGTTCTGCCGCAGAGATAGTCAATATGTTTATGATGTCAAGTGGGGAGTGGGAGCGGCTGGCAGATGAAGCGCGCCGTCGAAGCCCTCGCCTTTGGAGACGCCCATAATTATGGACGTCATTGCGAGTTCGACACCGGCCTGGCGGCCGACCCGCCCTGAATGAAACTGCTCCAGTGGGGCGGCCGGGACGCCCGCCCCACTTTGTTTCTTCCGAGCGCAGCGAAGCAATCCAGCCTTCGGTGGGGCGGCTTTGCATTGCTTCGCTGCGCTCGCAATGGGTGATGATGCGTCGGTGGCCGCGACCTTGCAACCCGATGCGCCGCGCCTTGCCGCCGCGCCCGAAACTCCCCGGAAGCGAGATGACTGAATGAACGCCAAGGCCCTGATTGTTCCGGCGACCCTGCTCCTCGCCCTCGGCGTCGGGATCGGAGCCGGCCATGCCGAGGACCGGCAGGATGCGCTCCGGGGCGCCGCGGAGTCCGCGGTCCGGCCGGTCATGGCGAAATTCGGCATTCCCGGCATGGCGGTCGGCATTTCGGTCGGTGGACAGGATTACGTCTTCGACTACGGCGTCGCGTCACGCGAGACGGGCAAGCCAGTCACGAGCGGCACGCTGTTCGAGATCGGCTCGGTCAGCAAGACCTTCACGGCGACGCTGACCGCCTGGGCCGAGCGGGACGGCAGGCTTTCGCTGGCGGATCCGACGAGCAAATGCCTGCCGATGCTCCAGGGCACGAAATTCGGCGCGGTCAGCCTGCTCGATCTCGGCACCCATACGCCGGGCGGCATGCCGCTGCAGCTGCCCGACGGCATCGCGACGACGGATCAGCTGATGCAGTTTTTCCACGACTGGCAGCCGGCCTACCCGCCGGGCACCTATCGGACCTACGCCAATCCGAGCATCGGGTTGCTCGGCCTAATCACGGCCAAGTCCATGGGCCAGGATTTCACGGCGCTGATGGAAACCCGCCTGTTCCCGGCGCTCGGCCTCGCCAGCACCTATATCGAGGTGCCGGGCGAGAAGGCGGCCGATTACGCGCAAGGCTATACGGGGCAGGATGTGCCGATCCGGATGAAGGGCGACATGCTCTCGGCCGAAGCCTATTGCGTCAGGACGAATGCCGCCGATCTGCTGCGCTTCATCGACGCCAATATGGCGCTGATCCCGCTCAATGCCGATCTCGCCGGTGCGATTGCGGCGACCCATACCGGCTATTTCAAGGCCGGTGTCCTGACCCAGGATCTGATCTGGGAGCAATATGCCTGGCCGGTCGATCTCGCGACGCTGCTCGAGGGCAATGGCTCCCGAATGCTGCTCACCGCGATCCCGGCCACGCCGATCATCCCGCCGATGGCGCCGCGCGCGGATGTCTGGATCAACAAGACGGGATCGACCAACGGGTTTTCGACCTATGTCGCCTTCGTGCCGGAAAAACGGCTGGGGATCGTTATCCTGGCGAACAAGAGCTATCCGATCGAGGATCGGGTGACGCTGGCGTATGCGATTTTGGCGAGCGTTGGCGATCGGTAAGGTGGCGATAGAGGAACCGTTAGCAGCATTCCGCCGAACTCGGAGCTTCGATTCGATGCGTTGTCATCGTAACGCCATGGCTTAACGCGCCTGCACGCTGCGCGAGGCGTAAACCTGTTCCCAGATGGGTTCGATCGAACTCTTGCGCACCGTGTCGCGGATCAGCACGGCATCGGCCTCCGAGAGCATCGGCACGCCAGCGTCTTTCGAGAACAGTTCAGGATACTTGGCGGCGAGGAGGAGCAGGCGCGTCATCGACGAGCTGGGGCTGACCTCGCCGCTTTCATATTTTTCAAAGGCCTTGGGGCCGCCGCCGAACAGGCGGGCGGCATCGGCCTGGGACAGGCTGCAACGCTCGCGGATGGCGCGGATGGCCAGCGGGGTCAGTGCGGCGTGCTTTGCCCAGGCTTTCGCCTCGCGCCGCGCGGCGGCTCGTATCACATTGTCTTCGTCGGCCAACTGCCCGTCGGTATCGTTGGGATCGTCGATCGCCGCCCACCAGCCCGGCTGGCCGTATTCGAACGCCTGGCCATCGACAAGGAGGGTAAGCGCTTTCACGCCGCGCCTTAGCGGTCGGCCGGTCTCGGCACTCGGAATGACGTCTGGATAATCGCGCGGATTGCTCACAAGTCGTTCCTCTTGAAGCTGATCAACAGAAACTCACCGCGGCCGTCGAGTGTGAATTTCACATAGAACTCACGCCCGCGGGCGAAGGGCTTGTAGACGTCCTGCCAGGTCGTCAAATCGACCTCCGAGAGCATGGACTTGTCAAAGTCGTCCGCCGTCAGAGCGGCAATCAGATCTACGACGGCGAATTCGTCCATCTGGAGTTCTTCGGCGCCCTCGGTGGCGCTCATCGTACGATTCAGCCTGTTCACATCGGAGAAGGCGGCCTTGACGGCGCTCAGCGGATAACGTGGCTGGCGCCGCCTCGGCATCTATACCCCCAATATGGTGGTGCCGTCGTGCGAGTCAAGTCTCAACTGCGGACCAACGAAAGAACGCGGCTGCGACGGGGGCCGCCGAGCCTACTCCCCCGCCACCGCCGGCAGATAGATCTCCGCGCCGTGCTTGAGGAAGCTCTCCGACATCTCGTTCATCCCCGCCTGCGCAATATCCCGGATCTCCTGCGTGATCTTCATCGAGCAGAACTTGGGCCCGCACATTGAGCAGAAATGCGCGATCTTGGCGCCTTCGGCCGGCAGGGTCTGGTCGTGGAACTGTGCTGCCGTCTCCGGGTCGAGCGACAGGTTGAACTGGTCGCGCCAGCGGAATTCGAAGCGGGCGCGGCTCAAGGCGTCGTCGCGCAGCTGGGCGGCCGGGTGGCCCTTGGCCAAGTCGGCGGCGTGGGCGGCGATCTTGTAGGTGACCACGCCGACCTTGACGTCGTCGCGGTCGGGCAGGCCCAGATGCTCCTTGGGTGTCACGTAGCACAGCATGGCGGTGCCGAACCAGCCGATCATGGCAGCACCAATGCCGCTGGTGATGTGGTCATAGCCGGGTGCTATATCGGTGGTGAGCGGCCCGAGCGTGTAGAAGGGCGCCTCGCCGCAGACGGCCAGCTGCTTTTCCATATTGATTTTGATCTTGTGCATCGGCACATGGCCGGGGCCTTCGATCATGGTCTGGACGTCGTGGCGCCACGCGATTTGCGTCAGCTCGCCCAGCGTCTCCAACTCGGCAAACTGGGCGGCGTCATTGGCGTCGGCGATCGAGCCGGGGCGGAGGCCGTCGCCGAGCGAGAAGGCGACGTCATATTGCTTCAAGAGCTCGCAGATATCCTCGAAATGCGTATAGAGGAAATTCTCCTGGTGATGCGCCAGGCACCATTTCGCCAGGATCGAGCCGCCGCGCGAGACGATGCCGGTGACCCGGCGTGCCGTCAGCGGGATATAGGCCAGGCGCACACCGGCATGGATGGTGAAGTAGTCGACGCCTTGCTCGCATTGCTCGATGAGGGTGTCGCGGAAGATCTCCCAGGTCAGGTCCTCGGCCTTGCCGTTGACCTTCTCCAGCGCCTGGTAGATCGGCACGGTGCCGATCGGCACGGCGGAATTGCGGATGATCCATTCGCGCGTGGTGTGGATGTTGCGGCCGGTCGACAAGTCCATGACCGTGTCGGTGCCCCAGCGCGTCGACCAGACCATCTTCTCGACTTCCTCCTCGATCGAAGAAGCGACGGCCGAATTGCCGATATTGGCGTTGATCTTGACCAGGAAGTTCCGGCCGATGATCATCGGCTCGGATTCCGGATGGTTGATGTTGTTGGGGATGATGGCGCGGCCGCGCGCGACCTCGGAGCGGACGAATTCCGGCGTCACGAAATCCGGGATCTCGGCGCCGAAGCTCTCGCCGTCGCGGGCCAGCTGTTCCTTGAGCACGGCGCGGCCGATATTCTCGCGGATCGCGATATATTCCATTTCCTGGGTGATGATGCCGGCGCGGGCATAATGGAGCTGAGTCACGTTCTTGCCCGGCTTGGCCCGCAGCGGCTGGCGGCCATTCGCCGGGAATTCGCGCATATTGCCGATCTCGCCGACCTTCAAACCGTTATCCTCGGGTCGGATGCCGCGGCCGTCATAGGGCTCGACATCGCCGCGGCCGAGGATCCAGGCCTGCCGGATCGGCTTCAGCCCCGCTTCGATATCGATGAGGGCGGCCGGATCGGTATAGGGGCCGGAGGGATCATAGACCCGGACCGGCGGCTCGCCGGCCGAAGGATCGAGATCGATCTCGCGCATGGCGACGCGGATCTCCGGATAATGCTCGCCGGCGATGTGGATCTTGCGCGAGGCGGGCAGGGGCCCGGTCGAGACGGTAAACGGCTTCGCGGCAGTGCCTTCGGGCATGGTCGATCTCCACAGCCAAGGGCCGATGGCGGAGATCGGAGAAGGAAGGCGGGTAGCGCCGTCGGTCCCGTCCCTCCGCCGGTACGACCCGGATCAGGTTCAGCGGGTTCCCGCGGTGCCCGGTAAACCGGACCGGCGGTATCTCAGCCCCCTCCTGGGGCTCCCCTGGGATATGGCCGTACCGTCGTCCTCGGCGCCGCACTTGTCAATGGCGTCGGCGGGGGGTTCCGATCGTCACCGCCCGGCGCCGAGCTGCGGGGCGCGGGTGATCGGCGGCAGCGGCTGCGGGTTGAGGCCGATGACGCCGCCGCCCTTGGGCGGGCTGACTGCCGCCGGCGCGGCGTGTCCGGGAGACTTCGCCTGGGCGATCAGCGGGCTGGCCAGGCAGGCGATCACCAGGACGGCGAACAGGGTGGGGTGCATGATGGGGCTCCGGTCTGGATGGAAGGCAGGACAGGCCGGAGACTAGCCGCGCCGGATTCGAAGATCCTGTAGCCGTCCTGAAGATTTATCAAAGGGATCTGAAATTTCTGGGCAGATCGCTGCTCCGATCCGGGTTAGGTTTTCCTCCGGCGATAGCGGCGTGGGGGCGAGATGCAGGCGAGCGGGCACGGCAAGGGTTTTCGATTCGGCCCCTATCGGCTCGAGGTCGATCGCGGCTTGCTGCACGATGGCGAGCTGTTGCCGGTCGGTCAGCGCGCGCTCGCCATCCTCGCCGTGCTGGTGGCGAGCCCGGGACGGCTGGTCACCAAGGACGAGTTGATGGATGCGGTCTGGGCCGAGATCACGGTCGAGGACAGCAATCTCACGACCCAGATCTGGAGCCTGCGCCGGGCGCTCGGCGATGTCACGCGACCCTATCGCTGGATCGTCACCATTCCCGGCCGCGGCTACCGCTTCGTCGGCGTCGTCGAGGCCGAGCCGGCGGCACTGCCGGAAGCGGCCGAAATTCCCCCGGTTGCCAGCAACCTGCCGGCGCCGATGACCCGGCTGTTCGGCCGCGAGGCCGATATCGCTTCCCTGCGCGGGCTGCTCGAACAGCATCGGCTGGTGACCCTCCAGGGCCCGGGCGGCATCGGCAAGACCCGGCTGGCGGTCGAGACGGCGCGCCTTCTGGCGCCGGATTTTCCGGGCGGCATCGTCTTCGTCGATCTGGCGGTGCTGCGCGATGGCGGGCTGGTGGCGACGGCGGCAGCGCGGGCCCTGGGCGTCAGTCTGCGTGGCGACACGCCGCCGCTCGATGCCGTGATCCGCTCGGTCGGCGGCACCAAGCTGCTGATCGTGCTGGATAATTGCGAGCACGTCGCCGATGCCGCGGCCAGTTTTGCCGAGGCGTTGCTGGCGGCCGCTCCCTTGGTTCATATCCTCGCCACCAGCCGGGAGCGGCTGGCCTGCGCCGGCGAGCAGCTGGTCGTGCTGGCGCCCCTGGCCGTGCCCGCCGGCGCCGTGACCGGGGCCGCCGCAGCGCTTGAAGCCGCTGCCGTCGCCCTGCTGGTCGATCGCGTCCAGGCCGTCGATCTGCACTTCGCCTTGAGCGACGAGCAGGCGGCGGTGGCCGGCGCCATCTGCCGCAAGCTCGACGGGCTGCCGCTGGCGATCGAAATGGTCGGCGCCTGGATCCCGGTCTTCGACCTGGCCGGCGTCGCCGCACGGCTGGAGGCGTCGCTGCCGAGCGGCGGGTTGCGCACCGCCCCGGCGCGCCATCGCTCGCTCGATGCAGCACTCGACTGGAGCCATGCGCTGCTCGGCTATGAAGAGCGGCTGGTGTTGCGCCGGCTGGCCGTGTTTCCCGGCGCCTTCACGCTGGAGGCGGCGGAGACCGTGGTCGGCGATGCCGAGCTGCCCAAGCGACAGGTCGCCGATATCCTGATCGCGCTGCAGCGGAAATCGCTGGTGACCATGGTCATGATCGACGCGGCCCCGGCGTTCCGGCTGCTCGAGACCACCAGGGCCTATGCCCAGGGCAAGCTCGCAGCCGCAGGCGAGGCCGGCGCCCGGCATCTCGCCCATGCCCGTTTCGTCGCAACACTCATGCTGCAGGCGCTGGCAGATTGGGAGGTCACGGCTGATCAGGTCTGGATCGACCGCTACGGCCCGGCCCTGGATGATGTCCGGGCGGCCCTCGACTGGGCCCTGGCGCCGGGTGGTGAGCGCGAGCTGGGCCTGGCCGTGCTCGGGCGTTCCTGGCCGCTCTGGTCCATGCTCAGCCTGCAATCGGAGGGAAGGCGCCGGGTCGCGGCGGCGCTGCAGTCGCTCGGCCCTGAGACGCCGCCTGTGCTCGAGGCCCCGCTCCAGCTCGCCCACGGCATCTTCACCGCGGAACGCGCCTTCGAAACCGGCCGGGCGGCGTTCCGGCGGGCCGCCGATCTGTTCCGCGTGAGTGGCGATCGGCATGCAACCGGCCTTGCACTGGGCGGGCTCGGGCAGCTGCTCGCCATGTATGAGCAGATCGAGGAGGCGGTCGCGGCCCTGACCGAGGCGCGGTCGCTGCTGGCTGATAGTGGGCGGCAAAAGCTGCTCGCGAGCTGCGCCATCGCGTTTGCGCTGACCCATGCCGCCGCCGGAGACTGGGCCGAGGCGCGGCGGGAATACGAGATGGCGGCAGCACTCTATGGGTCCATCGGCGCCGACAGGCTGCTGGCCGCGACGCTGCTGAATCTGGCCGATGCCATGTGGATGCAGGGCGATCTCGACAGCGCCGTGTCGACCGGCCGGCGCGCCGTGGATCAGGCTCGCCTGAGCCGCAGTTCCTCGCAGCTCGGCTCGACCCTGGCCAACCTCGCCGGCATCCTGGTCGCGCGCGGCGATCTGGCCGAGGCACTGGTGATCGCCCGCGAGGCGATGCCGCTCAATCGCGACGATGATTACGCGACGCCGCTGCTCGACCATCTGTCGGCGCTCGCCGGTAAGACCGGGCGCCACGAGGCAGCAGCCCGGCTGCGCGGCTATATCGATGCCGTGCTGCAGCGCGGCGGCAATTTCCGCCAGCCGAACGAACGGCGCGCCATCGACGCGCTCGACGAGAGTCTGGCCGCGGCGCTGCCGGCGGCGGAACTCGCCCGGCTCAGGGAACTGGGGTCGCTGATGAACGAGGAGCAGGCGGTGGCGCTGGCGCTGGCCTGAGGTCGTCGTGTCGCTATCGATATATGCGCCGCAGCACCAGGCGCACCAGACCCTGCCAGGTCGGAACGGCGATGAGCAGGGTCACGGCGAGCCGCGGCGCACCACTGAGGCAGACGAGGAACAGGCCGAGGAACAGCAGGGCGAGGCCGAGGGTGCGGGCGAGGCGGTTGGGCCAAGGCGGCTTTCGCAAATTGCCCGCGCGGGCCGCCCGCCAGAGGTCGCCCGCGGAAAAGGGATCGCTCCACACCAGCAGAATCGGCCCGCCCGCAGCGGCGCCGCCGACCCGGGTGCCCCGGGTCAAGGTCATCCACAGGCCGATGCCCAGGAACATCACGAAGCCGAGGCCAGTGCCGATCGCGCCGATCAGCATCAGTGATGCAGCGTGCGGCGTTGCGCGGGCCTCGACGAAATCGCCGAGACCGGTGACGCCGACCCCGGCCATCACGATCGCGAACAGCACCAGACTGAATACCGAGGCGGCGAACCGGACAAGGCCGGCCTGGGTGCTGCGCCACCGGCCGGCGGCGCTGCCGGATCGCAGCGGGCGAGGGGCGCTCGTCCGCGCCCGAGTCTTGCGACGAGGCCGCGTATCACCGGTCCGGGACGTGTTTCCTTCCTTGGTCTTGGACGCCATCTTCAGCGCTCCCCGGACCCCGCCCGTGCCGGCCGCCCCTGCGGTCTCATGATGCGCCCCCCTGATCTCCCGACCGGCGGTCGGCGCCTCCTCACGCGGCGAAGATCTCGTCGAAGAAGGCCCGCATCGCCGTCCAGGAGCGCCGGTCGGTGCGGGCATTGTAGAGCACGCCCGGGATGATGGAGCCATCGGCAGCGGGATTGGTGAAGCTGTGTACGGTGCCGCCGTAGCGGATGACCTGCCAATCGGCACCGGCCCGGCGCATTTCATCCTCGAAACCGGTCACCTGGGCCGACGGGATCATCGGGTCGTCGGCGCCGGTGCAGACCAGCACCCGCGCCTTGACGGCACCTGCCGCCGCCGGGGCCGCGGTTTCGAGCCCGCCATGGAAGCTGACCACCCCGGCGAGATCGGCACCGCTGCGCGCCAGTTCCAGCACGCTGGTGCCGCCGAAGCAGAAGCCGATCCCGGCCAGCCGACTCGCATCGACCTGCGGCAGCGCCGCCAGGACCGCGACGGCGGCGGCACCGCGCGCGCGCAGCTTGGCCGGATCGGTCCGCATGTCGCCGATCAGCTGCATGGCGTCCGGGAGGCTGGTCGCCTGCCGCCGGTCGCCATACATGTCGGCGGCGAAGGCGACATAGCCGAGGCCGGCCAGCATTTTGGCCCGCTCGATGACATGCTCGCCCAGGCCCCAGGCCTCGTGCACTACGACCACGCCGGGCCGCTTGCCCGCGATCGTCTCGTCATAGGCGAGAAACCCGCGCAGGCGCAGAGCGCCATCGGCATAATCGATGTCTTCGGTCTTCATGGTCGGTCCTCTCCGCGAGATCGGGGTGAGCGCAGGCTAACCCGAGTTCGGCCGGGATGCCAGATGGGCTGTCGGCTTGTGTCCGCTCAGCCGGCGCAATCCTTGAGGATCGGCATGATCTCGGCCAGGAACGCCGCCGACCAGCGTTCGGCACTCTCCCGGGTCAAATGGCTGCGGTCGAAGCTGGTCAGGTCCTCGAGTTGCGGTTCGGCCCAGCTGGCGCCGATCGCCTCGGCAATGCGCTGGACCGTGGCGGCATCGAGCGGCCGTTGCGGCGTCGGCACCGTGGTCAGCACGACGCAGCGCGCCGGCAGGTCGAGCCCGGCCAGGAAGCGGCGCGCCTCGGCGATGAAGGGGGCGGGATCGGGCGCCTTGCCGTTGCGGGCATCGAAGGGTGTCGCGGTGTCGAGGCCGGGGCCGGAGATCGTCCAGGCGCCCGTGGCATCGTCGCGGATCAGGGCGAGGCTGTCGGTGTCGCTGCAGGGCCAGCGCGCGGCATCGGCCGGGCAGAGGGCGGCGACCAGCGCCGCTGCCGCCGCTTTAGCCCGGTAGTCGAGGGCGGCCCGGATCGGGTGGTCGCGCAGGAACTGCGCGGGCTCGCTGAGCTTGCCGTCGAAGAACGGATCGACATCGATCACCAGGGCACGCGGATGCAGTGCCAGATCATGCAACAGCGTCGACGAGAAGCCGTCGGTCTCGCCATAGCCGAGGCCGAGCAGGTAGTAGCCGAACCCGGCATCGGCGAAGGCGCTTGCGGTGGCCGTGGTCGAGAAATCCAGCTCGAGTCGGCTGTTGCCCAGGAACAGCACCGGCGCCCGCTGTGCCGCCGCCACGGCAGCCGGCCGCAGGCCCAGCGCGTAGGCGCCGTGCTCGAAATCCTGGTAGGCGCCGTTGCGGCAGAAGGCGAGGAAGCGGCCAGGCGCGTCGGCGACCGGACAGCCGAGCGGGGCAACCCGGGCGATCAGCAGCACCGGTGTCGCGAGCAGGGCCACGAGGATCAGGGTTGCGAGATAGCGCCGGGCGGCCATGGCGGCGTCAGAACTGGAAATAGAGGAACGGGCTGGGCTGGCCGAGACGCAGCAACGCGGCCGCCAGACCGATGCCGGCGAGACCGGCCCAGCCGGGCGCGAGCCGCCAGGACAGCCAGGCCGGTGCCGGTCGCGCCACCCCGGTCAGCGCCGGCCGCGCCGCCGCCAGGATCGCTTGGCTGTTGGGCGCGAACAGCACGACGAGACCAAGGACAAAGATCCAGCAGGCCGGTGCGAGAAGCGTCGCGTCGAGGGCGCCGAGCCCGTTGCCGCCAGCCATGCCGGCCAGGATCGCTTCGGCGCGACCGAGGGTAGGGGCGCGGAACGGCACCCAGGCCAGGATCACGGCGAGCAGTGTCACCAACTGCGCCACCGCCCGCCCACCCGGCAGCTTGGCGCCCAGCGTCCGCCACAGATGGTTCACGCAGAGATAAATGCCATGAACGAGGCCCCACACCAGAAAGCCCCAGCCCGCCCCGTGCCACAGCCCGCCCAGCGCCATGGTGATCAGGATATTGCCGGTGCGGCCGAGGCCGGAGCGGCTGCCGCCGAGCGGGATATAGAGATACTCCCTGAGGAAGCGCGACAGCGTCATGTGCCAGCGTCGCCAGAACTCGATGATGTTTTCGGCTTGGTAGGGCGAATTGAAATTGAGCGGCAGGCGGATGCCGAAAAGCAGCGACAGTCCGATCGCCATGTCGCAATAGCCAGAGAAATCGAAATAAAGCTCCAGGCTATAGGCGAGTGCCGCACTCCAGGCCGGCAAGAGCGTCGCGATTCCGGCTTGGTCGAAGACCGGCGTGACGAAGGGTGCCAGGCTATCGGCCAGCACCACCTTCTTGAACAGGCCCAGGCACAGCATTGTGAGCCCGGCCGCGATGTCGTCGAGACCGGCCCGGAAGGCGCCGGCCCTGGTGAATTGCGGGATCATCTCGCGGTGATGCAGGATCGGGCCGGCGATCAGATGCGGGAACCAGGTGACGAACAGCAGGTACTCGCGCGGGCTCGGCCGGTCATCGCCGCTGCGCGCGAGGTCGACCAGCCAGGCGATCTGGGTGAAGCTGTAGAAGGAAATGCCGAGCGGCAGCACGATCGCGAAACCGAGCGGCCAGCCGGCGCTGCCGGCCAGGAAACCCAGATATTTGAACAGCACCAGCAGGCCCAGATCGAAGCCGATGCCGGCGGCGAGCCACCTTTTGGCCTGTGGTCGGGCTGCGGCGATGCGCC
>Ga0302314_10011388_pt1 | contig 15516 bp, 13 predicted proteins | sample III_Palsa_N2_3_FD_200533 | JGI IMG/M metagenome (GOLD analysis project Ga0302314, IMG submission 200533) | Peat permafrost microbial communities from Stordalen Mire near Abisko, Sweden - III_Palsa_N2_3 | ecosystem: Environmental > Terrestrial > Soil > Palsa > Peat permafrost | place: Sweden...
CGATGACCTTGTCGATGCGCGCCTTCTCGACGTTGATGATCTTGCCCTTGAGCGGCAGGATGGCCTGGAACTTGGCGTCGGAGCCGCGCTTGGCGCTGCCGCCGGCGGAGTCGCCCTCGACCAGGAAGATCTCGCTCTTGTCGACATCCTTGCTCTGGCAGTCGCGCAGCTTGTCGGGCATGCCCGCCGAGTTGAGCATGCTCTTGCGGTTCTTGCGCGCGAGATCGCGCGCCTTGCGCGCCGCGTCGCGCGCATCCATCGCCGCGCAGGCCTTGAGGATGAGGTTCTTGGCGACCTTGGGGTTCTCGTTGCAGTAGTCGGAGAGGGCGCCGCCGATCAGGCTCTGGACGATGCCGCTGGTCTCCATGTTGATCAGCTTGTCCTTGGTCTGGCCGCTGAACTTGGGGTCCGGCAGCTTGACCGAGATGATCGCACACAGGCCTTCGCGCAGGTCCTCGCCCGAGGGCGGCTTCTCCGACTTGAGCAGGTTCGCGGCCTTGGCGTAGATGTTGAACTCGCGGGTCAGCGCGCTCTTGAAGCCCTCGAGATGGGTGCCGCCATCGCGGTTCCTGATGTTGTTGGCGAAGCACAGGATCTGCTCGTCGTAGCCATCGTTGTACTGCATCGCCAGCTCGACCTGGAAGCCGTCCGCGCCCTCCTTGATGACATGGATCACCGGATGCAGGGCGCTCTTGCCCTGGTTGAGGTAGCGCACGAAGGCCGCCAGCCCGTCGGTCGAATACAGGACCTCGCCCTTGCCCTCCTCGCGCAGGTCCTGGAGGTTGATCCGCACGCCGCTGTTGAGAAAGGCCAGCTCGCGCAGCCGCGCGCAGATCACGTTGTAGTCGGGGATGGTGTTCTCGCCGAAGACCTCGTGGTCGACCTTGTAATGGATTGTGGTGCCGCGCTCGCTGGTCTCGCCCAGGTGCTGCAGCGCCCCGACCGCCAGGCCGCGCTCGAAGCGCATGCAGTAGCGCTTGCCCTGGCGGCGCACCTCCGCCACCAGCCACATCGACACCGCATTGACGCAGCTGACGCCGACGCCATGCAGTCCGCCGGAGACCTTGTAGCTGGCGCGGTCGAACTTGCCGCCGGCGTGCAGCACGGTCATGACCACCTCCAGGGTGGAGCGGCCGTCGGAGGGATGCGGCTCGACCGGGATGCCGCGACCGTTGTCGGCCACCGACACCGAGTGGTCGGCGTGGACGGTGACATGGATCTCGGAGCAGTGCCCGGCCAGGGCCTCGTCGACGGCGTTGTCGACGACCTCCCAGACGCACTGGTAGAGGCCGCTCGAACCGGGGTCGCCGATGTACATGCCGGGGCGCTTGCGGACCGCCGCCATGCCCTCGAGGACCTGGATGTTGCTGGCCGAATAGTCGCTGCCGTTGCTCTGCGGAGACTGCATGCGCTGCGCTGAGGCCGCAGTGGCCGGCTGCGAAATGCCCTGACCGGAATGGTCGTCGGAGGGCGTCGGCAAAGGGTCTGTCACCATGGTCTCCTGGCCGCTTGCGGCATCGCAATCGGCGGTGGATCCACTCTACTCGGGGAGCGTATGAGGCAATCTTTTTGCTCGAAAAATGGACCCCGCAGTCGGCTCAGGAACACGGTGAAAAACACGCTGGACACGTCGTCCGCGCACTCCCCACTGGACGCCGTGCCGGATGCTCCCAGGGTTGGCGTCCATGGCCGAGTCCCAGACCACCTGCGCACGTCCGGACCCGCTTGCGGAGTTCCTCGCTTGCGCGGTGCGGCTCGCCGATCGCGCACTCGACCAGGCCCTGCCGCCGGACTCGGAGCATCCCCGCCGCCTGCACGCGGCGATGCGCTACAGCGTCTTCGCCGGCGGCAAGCGCCTGCGCCCGGCGCTGGTGCTGGCGGCCTGCAGGGCCTGCGGTGGGAGTGATGACGCGTGCCTGCCGGCGATGGCCGCGGTCGAGCTGCTGCACACCTACACGCTGATCCATGACGACCTGCCGGCGATGGACGACGATGATCTGCGCCGCGGCCGTCCGACCTGCCACCGCGCCTTCGACGAGGCGACCGCGATCCTGGCCGGCGACGCCCTGCAGGCGCAGGCGTTCCTCAGCGTGGTCGTGCTGGGGACCCCGGCGGTGCAGGTCCTGGGCCTGGCGGCGAGCAGCCGCGGCGTGGTTGGCGGCCAGCAGGATGACCTCGACTCCGAGAACCAGGCCGGCATGCCGCCGGGTGAGCGCGCTGCAGCGCTGGAGCGCATCCACCGCGCCAAGACCGCAGCCCTGATCCGCGCCTCCTGCGTGCTGGGCGGCATCAGCGCCGGCGCCCCGGCGCCGTTTCTGGCCGCTCTGGGCGCGTATGGCGAGGCCTCCGGGCTGGCCTTCCAGATCGCCGACGACGTGCTCGACGCCACCGCCAGCTCCCAGGCCCTCGGCAAGACCGCCGGCAAGGACGCCGCGCAGGGCAAGTGCACCTATGTGGCCGTGCATGGCCTGGACGCCGCGCGCGCCGAGTCGCATCGTCAGCTCGAGCTCAGCCTGCAGGCGCTCGCACCACTCGCACCGCATGTCGAGACCCTCGCGGCACTTGCCCGCTTCATGGTCGACCGCGATCATTGAGCCATGACCCGGGTCCGCCTCCTCATCCTCGCTGCCGTCCTGGGCGCCTGCGGGTCCACGGCCGCGGCCGCCGACAGCGGCTGGCATTTCGCGCCGGGTGACCCGCACGTCTATCTCTACAGCGTGCAGGACCAGACCAGCTTCGAGAGCGCCGGCGACAAGCTGACCTACTCCAGCGCCTTCAGCTGGAAGCTGGTCCTGGCGCGGCACGACGTGCCCAGCGTCAGTGGTAGAATCGCTCTCGGAGTGAGCATCCTGCGCATCACCGCCAGCCTCGACGGGCCGGCCTCGCACCATGCGATCGATACCGACGCGCCCAGTTCCGAGGCGCGGCATGATCCGCTGTTCGGGCATCTCTTCGACCTCAATGGCGCAGGCTTCGTGCTGCAGCTCGATCCCCTGACCGGCATGGTCTCGGCGGTGAGCGGCGGCGAACAGGTCGCGGCGCGCATCGCCAAGAGCGAGCCGTCCGCCTTCTCCGAGGATGAGGCTTCCCCGCTCGAGGCGGCCGCCCGGGCCGCCTACTCCTCCCAGGCGCTCAGCGCGATCTATTCGCAGCTCCTGGCCCTGCCGGTCGGCGGCTCCCAGGACGTGCCCCTCACCCCGCCGCTGCAGGGCGCGCTGGTCCGCACCTGGAACGGCGGCCAGTACGCCCTCGCCCTGCCGCAGGGCACCACCTCGCTGCCGATCACCCTCGGCAACGGACCCCTGGCGGTGACCGGCACGCTCTCGGAGGTCGCCGGAAGCGGGAATGTCGCGCCGCACCGGGGCGTTCCCGGCACCGCCGATGGCCATCTCGCCTTCACCCTGACGCTGACCGCCCTGACCCAGCCGGTCGTCGAGCACCAGGTGCTGACCTGGACCATGCATGAGATCCAGCCGTAACGCCCCGGGGTGACGCTGCAGGTGGTGCGAATGGTGCAAACCGGACGCGCTGCCCGCCGCGTCCGTGCGCTCATGGCCAGGAGATGGATGTGCAGCCACCTGAGTATTTGCCACCCGCACGCCGTATACTAGCATCCATAGTGACCGGCCTCCCGGTGCAGTGCTAATTGTACCAAGACGTACATGCTTCATGAAGGGTCCCAATGGCTTTAGGACAGGCGAAGACGGTAGTCGGTCTCGATATCGGATCCTATTCCGTGAAAGCCGTGGCGCTGACCACCACCCGTGACCGCATCACCCTGCAGGGTTACGCCCAGTCGCGCATCGACGACCAGGATCCGGTCGAAGTCATCCGCAAGGTCATCGATCAGCTCGGCTTCAAGCCCAAGCGCCTGGTCACCAGCGTCTCGGGCCGTTCGGTGATCGTGCGCCAGGTCGAGACGCCGCGCCTCGAGCGCGACGAGCTCAAGGCCCACATCGCCTATGAGGCCGACAAGTACATCCCCTTCGGCGCCGAAGAGGTCATCATCGACGCCCAGCCCCTGCCGGAAGCGCCCGGCGAGGAGGCCAAGGAGAAGACCGCCAACATGCAGGTCATGCTGGTGGCGGTGCGCAAGAGCTTCATCCAGGACCACCTCAACCAGCTCAAGGCCGCCGGCATGCATCCGGAGGTCATCGACGTCGATGTCTTCGCGCTGGCCAACGCCTACGAGCTGCTCGGACCCGCGGCCGCGCCCGACACCGAGAAGAAGGCCACCGCCCTGATCGATATCGGCGCCTCGAAGAGCAACATCGCCATCGTCCAGGGCTCGCGCGTCCTGTTCACGCGCGAGGTCTACCTCGCCGGCAACGAGATCTCCGATGCCATCGCCCGCACCTTCAATGAGCCCGCGGCCGACATCGAGCGCATCAAGCTCGCCCCCGGCGAGACCCTCGAGGCCCTGATCGACGCCGCGATGCCGGCCTTCGAGGACCTCGCCAACGAGATCCGCCTGAGCTTCGACTATGTCGAGGGCCAGTTCGACCGCGAAGTCTCGACCGTGGTCCTGACCGGCGGCTCCAGCCAGCTGCCGAACATCGCGCAGATCCTCGGGCACATCCTCAACCGCCCGGTCCAGGTCTTCGATCCGCTCGCCGGTCTCGATCTGGTGCCGTCGCGCTACGATCTGCACGGCCTGGATGCCAACAGCCCGGGCCTGACCGTGGCCCTCGGCCTGGCCGCGCATTCCCTGAACGTCACCCATACCTCGATGGGCGGGGCGCAGAGCCACAACTGGCAGCCGCGCTCGCACGGCAACGACGCGCCTTCGGCGCCGGCCCCCCTGAACCTCCAGCAGGTCGCACCCGAGCCCTCGGGCGGAGCGCCGATCATCGCCCCGTCGACCATGAACCTGGCACCGGAGCCGGAACCGGAGCAGGTTGACATCTCGCCGCGCAACGTGCCCCTGCCACCGGCCCCGGAGGCGGCGCTGCCGATGAACACGGCTCCGCCGATCACTCCCGCGCCCCTGCCGGCGACCATGCCGCCGGTGATCTCGGGCGACGAGCGCTACAAGAGCGGCCTGCTGGTCGTGCTCGACGATGACCAGGAGATGCCGACCTCGGAGAAGTTCGAACGCCGCGCCACCCGCTCCAGCTCGGTGGTGAAGGTCGAGAGCTTCGATGAGGAGGATGGCGGCGAGAAGCGCAAGAGCGGCACCCAGGTCGACCTCCCGGACCTGCCCAAGCTCTAGCTGGCGCCCGCTTCGGCGTCCCTAGGGTGCAGCGCCGCCCACGAGGTGGTCCATGGCCCTGCACTCCCTCCATCGCCTGACCATCTCCGATCCCGGGCAGTTCCTGTTCGCCGCGGTCGCGGCCAAGCTTCCCGAGCTCTCCCGGCATCAGGCGCGCCAGGCGGTCATGGCCGGCCTGGTCACCCTCGCCGGCCAGATCGAGATCCGTCCCAAGGCGGTGCTCGGCGCGCATGCGCTGGTGACCGTCGACCTGCGGCAGGGCATCCGCACCCCCTTCGTGTCGCGCGGCCATGCCCAGCCGGGTCCGACCGAGCGGCCGTTCACCATCCTGCACCACGACATGGCGCTGGTCGTGCTCGACAAGCTCGCCGGGATCATCAGCGCGCCGAGCGCGCGCGGTGAGCGCGGCCACCTGCCGGAGCTTGTGCGCCGCACCCTGCGCAAGCAGGGCGAGGCCCCGGCCTACATCGGCGTCGTGCACCGCCTCGACAAGGAGACCTCGGGCTGCATCTGCTTCGCGCTGCGGCGCGACGTCCAGCCGCTGATCGCGGCGCAGTTCGCCGACCATTCCGCGCGCCGCGTCTACCGCTGCCTGGTCCAGGGCCAGCCGCGCAAGGACCAGGACACCATCCAGGGCAGCCTCGCGCACGGCAAGTTCGGCCGGCGCGTGCTGCTGCAGGACGAGGAGGCCGACGGTCGCCCCGGCAAGGAGGCGGTGACGCACTTCAAGGTGCTGCGCCGCCATGACCGGGTCGCCGAGCTTGAGGTCGAGCTCGAGACCGGCCGCACCCATCAGATCCGCGTCAGCCTGGCCGCGATCGGCTGCCCGGTGCTCGGCGACAAGGTCTACGGCTTCCGCGGTGCGGACCGCACCCTGCTCAAAGGGCAGCGGCCCCTGCCTGGCAGCCCACGCCTCATGCTCCATGCCCACACCCTGGAGCTGGCGCATCCCGGCAGCCTCAAGCGCATGCTCTTCACCGCGCCGATGCCCGAGGCCTTCGCGGCCTACCTGCGGCTGCTCGACAAGCGCTGAGCCCGTCGCTGGCGCTGTCCCTCCGCGCCTCAGGATAGCCGCATGCTGTTCCAGTCCGTGCGGCCACGGGAGGTGCCCTGGTCGCTTGTGGCCATCGTCCTGGTGCTCACGGCGTATGGCGTCACCCAGGTGGCAAGCGCGGTATGGGACCCGGAGGCCCCGCTTGATCTCGGCCATGAGGCCGCCGCCCAGCTGCAGTGGTGGATGGTGTCGCTGGTGCTGATGGTGGTGATCAGCCACGTCTCGCTGGGGGCGTGGAAGTCGGCGACCTGGGTCTTCTACGGCATCGGAGTTGCGACCATCCTGATGATGCAGCTGCTCGCCGGCACGGCCTTCGTGCCCGAGATCAAGGGCCAGGCGAACTGGATCGTCATCACCTCGCGCATCCGCTTCCAGCCGGTGGAGTTCGTCAAGCTCGGCGTCTTGATGGGCACCGCGCGCGTGATCAGCGCTCCCGGCTTCGACGCCCGGCGCCTGCGCGACACGATCATCGGGCTGGCGACCGCGGCCCTGCCCTCGCTGATCATCGCCAAGGACGACCTGGGCAGCGCGCTGACCATCCCGCCGATGGCCTTCGGCATGCTCTACGCCGCCGGCATGCAGGTGCGCTGGCTGGTGGTGGGACTGGCCTTGATGGGCTGCATGGCGGTCAGCGTGGTCTTCGTCCTGCCCAAGGACGGCTATCAATACAAGCGCGTCCAGGCCTGGCTGCATCCCGACGAGTATGCACTCACCGAAGGCTACCAGACGCAGCGCAGCATGAGCGCGATCGGCAGCGGCCAGTGGCTCGGCAAGGGCTACGCCGCGGGCGACCAGAACCGGCTCGGCTGGGTGCCGGAGAAGCACACTGACCTGATCCTCTCAGTCGCCGGCGAGGAGCTGGGCTTCGTCGGCACCTCGATGATCGTGTTGCTGTTCATCGTCTTCGCCTTCACCGGGCTGGCGACGGCGGCCCAGTGCCGCGAGCCCTTCGGCCGGTACCTGGTCACCGGCTTCATCTGCCTGCTGCTCGGCCAGGGGGCGATCAACATCTCGGTCGCCACCGGGCTGATGCCGGTGACCGGCGTCACCCTGCCCTTCTTCAGCTATGGCGGATCGAGCCTGGTCGCCGGCTACATCGGCGTGGGCCTGGCGGTCTCAAGCTGTGTTGCCCGGCGCAGCGGCGGAGGCTCGCGCACCACGCTGCTCTCGGCCTGAAGCGTCCCCTCACGCCGTCAATGGGTGGGCGTCGGCGCCGCTTCGGGGCTGGCCGCAGCGGGCTGGGGGACGGTCGCCGCGGCCGGCGCTGCGCTGACCGCAGGAGCGGCGACAATGGTCGTGGCCGGCGGGGCCGGTGGGGCCTGGACAGGTGCCAGCGCCGGCGCCGCAGCGGCCGGCAGCGCGGGAATGAGCAGTTTCGTGCCCGGCGTCAGGATCGCGGGATCGAGCCCGGGATTGGCCGCGAGGATCGCATGCCAGTGACCGGGGCTGCCGTAGTAGGCGCTCGAGATCTCAGCCAGGGTGTCGCCGGACTCGACGATGTAGGTGCTCGCCCCGGAAGCGGCCGGCTGGACGGCGGCGAGCGGAGCCGCCGCGACCGCTGCGTAGGCGGCCGGGGCCGGCTGCGGGGCCGGGGCGGCGGGATTGATCAGCGCCGCCAGGCGCGCCGCATCGGTGACCTCGGTGATGGTGATGCTCAGGTTCTCCTTCGGATGGTCGGTGCGCGACACCAGATAGCCGCGCACGCCGTCGACGATGTCCGCATGCGAGACCGGCTCAGGCACCTTGCCGTCGGTGACCAGGGTGATCGTGACCGTGCACTTCTGCCACTGCCACTCGGCATCGCCGCCGTAATCGGCGGTCAGGACCGGCAACTCCGCGATCTCGGTCTGGGAGCGCCAATGATCGCCAAGGTAGCGCTGCAGGTTGCTGTCGATGTTCTGCATCGCCAGCAGGCGGTTGTTGGTGGCATTGTTGGAGAACATCCGCCCATCGCTGGTGATGATCATGCCGGTGGTGCGATCATCGCCGCAGGAGCTCAGCGCGAGCGTCATGCCCAGCAGCGCCACGAGCGGAACCAGGGAGGTGCGGATGGCGGCGTGCGTGGGCATGTCCGCACCCTAGCCCGGCAGACCGCCACGCAATTAGCGGCCGGGGCGGGAATCCGCGACTTGTGAGGATCGCGTGAAGCTAGCGCAGCACCTTGGTTTCGGCGGAGGCCTTCTTCAGGTCGGTGCCCTCGCGGTGGAAGACCGGTTGCGCATTGCGCATGCGCACCGAGACGATGTCGCCGGCCTTGACCTGGTTCGACGCGATCAGGCGCGACAAGGGCGCGACCAGCAGGCGCTCGACCGCGCGACGCATCGGCCGTGCGCCGAACTGCGGGTCGGTGCCCTCCTGGAGGAGCTTGTCGAGGTAGCTGTTTGAATAATGCAGGATGATCGGCATCTGCGCCCCGAGGAGCCGCTTGTAGACGTCCTGGAGCATCAGATTGAGGATGCGCTTGAGATCATCGGTCAAGAGCACGCGGAAGCAGATGATGTCGTCGAAGCGGTTCAGGAACTCATACGGGAAGACCTCCTTCGCCGCCTCGATGGCCTTGTTGCGGATGTTGTGGTTGATCTCATCCGAATTGCTGCTGACGTCGAAGCCGATCGACTTGTGACGCAGCGTCTCGCTCATCTCCTCGGCGCCGACGTTGGTGGTGATGATGATCACCGAGCGCGTGAAATCGACGACCTTGTTGTTGCCGAGCGTGAGGTGTCCGTCCTCCATGAGGCCGAGCAGCGCGTTCCACACCTTGGGATGGGCCTTCTCGACCTCGTCGAAGAGCACGATCGACATGTAGTGGCTCTTGACCTGCGGGAAGAGCTTGGCGATCTTGCCTTCACCCTCGGCAAACACGCCGCGACCCTCGGTCTGGGCCTCCTTGTGGTGCTTGTCCAGGTTCTCCTGCGAGAGCATCGGCTCGACGTCGTTGCCGACGTAGCCGGGAGGCGAGCCGAAGAGCTTGGAGACCGTGAACTCGCTGGAGAACTCCTGGCAGTTCACCCGGGTGAAGGCGTTGCGCTTGCCGAAGATCGTCTCGGCCAGTGCCTTGACCGTCTCGGTCTTGCCGACACCGGTCGGGCCGAGGAACAGCAGTGTCAGGATCGGGCGCTCGGAATTGCGGATGCCGGCCAGGATCTTGCTGAAGCTGTCGAGGATCGCGTCGATGGCGCTCATCTGGCCGATCACGCGCTCGCGCAGCATGCTCTCGAAGCGCTGGACCTGCGGCGAGCGTCGCGAGGGATCGAGGGCGCCATTTGCTTTTTTCAGCTGTTCAGCCTGGGACATGGGGCCTCCTGGATCAGTTGGATTACCCCACGGGAGGGGTGCGGCAAGTGTCGCACGGCCAGCATGCAGCGTGGCGCGCCGTGCCCATGCAGCCCTCGCTTTGCCTGCCCTGTTCGCACCGTTTTACAGCGGTACAGGCCAGCTCGCGAGGACCCGGTACCGTGGCCTGCGTTCCTTCTGGCTCTGATACAAAACGAGGTCGGTCACCACGCACTCGCCCCACTCTGCCTGGCCATGCGCCTCGAGCAGCTGCGGCCACGACCGCCCTCCCGGAAGGGCCGCGCGTTCGCGCGGCGTGAGCGCGTGCGGCTTGCAGATGGTGATGTGCGGTTTGAAGTCACGATCGACCGGCTCGCCGGTCGCAGCGCAGAGGTCGTCGTGCAGATCGCGGCACTGCCGGCTGGGATCGTCGAGCGCCGCAAAGACGCGGCCTGGATCCGTCCTGCCGCCCTTCGCCCCCAGTCCCGCGAGCGTCAGCCGCGGTCGGCGCAGGCTCGACGCCACCAGGTCCACCGCCTGCGGCAGCAGGTCGAGCTCACGGCGCTCCACCGCGCCGAGGAAGAGGACCGTGAGGTGCAGGTCGTCGGCATGGAACCAGGTGGCTGGCAGTCCCCAGGCCGCGAGGCGTTCGCTCACGGCGAGCAGGCGCTCGCAGGTGCGCGCGTCGGGTTTCAGGGCCAGGAAGGCGTTTGGCAGGACGGCGGCGGCCATGACCATCCATGATGCAGGCACGGGTCCAGCATTCCACCTGCTGACGATGGGATGACCTCGTGGCTTGGAAGTACGGCCGCAGGTGCGATGCTGGGGCATGGTCGTGCATGCAGCGCTGGAACTGCTCGACGGCTGGCTCGCCGACCTGCCCGCTGCGGGACGTGATTGGCTGTCGTCTGCCGTGGCCGGCGTCGCGGCCGGCGACGAGCGCGCACTCTTCATCTCCTTCTCGCTCGCACCACGCAAGCTCCCGCGCACCGACCTGCAGCTGTCCGAGCAGGAGCGCCGCAAGGTCGAGGAGCTGCTGCCAGGATGGCGTCCGTGGCGCTGGTCGCTGGACCAGGTGGCGCGCACCCGCCTGCTGCTGGCGCTGCCACATGCCGATCCGGAGCGCTTCCTGGCCACCCTCGACCGCCTGTTCGCCGCAGCCGGCCTGCAGGAGATGGTCGCGCTCTACCAGGCCCTGGCGCTGCTGCCGCATGGACCGCTGCTGGCCAAGCGTGCTGCGGAAGGGGTGCGTTCGAGCATGACGGTGATCTTCGAGTCGGTGGCGCTCGACAATCCCTACCCGCACGTCCATCTCGATGAAGGCGCCTGGAACCAGCTGGTGCTCAAGAGCCTGTTCAATGGCAGCCGCATGGAGCGCATCGTCGGCTTCGATGCGCGCGCCAACCTGTTGTTGATGCGCCAGCTGTGCGGCTATGCCCACGAACGCTGGGCGGCGCACCGTCGCGTCGATCCGCTGCTGTGGCGCGGTGTCGGACGCTTCGCCGATGCGGATGCGCTGCGCGACCTCGAGCGCGTCCTGGCCACCGGATCGCCGCGCGAGCGGCAGGCGGCGGCCTTGGCGCTGCATGACCGTGGCGGCGCCCAGGCGGTGGCCGTGCTCGCCGCGCATCCGCCGGCCCCCGACACCGTCTCCTGGGATGCGCTGGGCGAGGCCGGTCCATGAGCATGGACCGGGCTGATGCCGCAACCCTGGCGATGAAGCTCGCCGGCATCTATGCGATCATCGAGGCGATCAAGCTGGTGCCGACCATGGCCCTGCCGCTGCGCAGCGCGATCGAGGCGCGCGGGGTGGACTGGTTCGACATCGCCATCATCGGTGTGCCGCTTTTCTTGGCCTGCATCCTGCTCTGCGCGCTGGCCTGGTTTCTGATCGCCCGTGGACGCGGTTTCGCCGAGCGTCTGCTCGGGGAGCCGCGCCAGTCGACCATCGACTTCGATGGCAACCTGGTCGATATGCAGGCCATCGCTTTTTCGGTGGTCGGCCTGGTGCTGCTGACCGATGGGCTGCCGGAACTGATCCGCACCCCGGCCGAGGCCATCGCCCAGCGTACCGAGATCTGGCTCTACCTGCGGGTGCGGGCACCCGACCTGGTGATGCTGTTCATCGAGCTGACCATTGGCTACTGGCTGTTCTTCATGCCGCGCATGGCGGCCCGGCTGTGGGCGCGCTGGGCCGGGTATACCCCCGATCCGGAGAAGCGCGCAGCACCTGAGGAGTTCGCGCAGGATGCGGGCCTGGAGGCTTCTGAACCCGGGGATTCACCCGACGGCATAAGCCGCTAGGCTGCGCATCGCCGCTGCGCCCGGCGCGGCCTGACCCCGGGAGTTCGCCATGATGCTCATCGACCCCCACATCCACGCCAGCTCGCGCACCACCGACGACTACGAGGCGATGCGCGATGCCGGCATCGTGGCGATCATCGAGCCGGCGTTCTGGCTGGGCCAGCCGCGCACCAGCGTCGGCACCTTCCAGGACTACTACAGCAGCCTGATCGGCTGGGAACGCTTCCGCGCCGCGCAGTTCGGCATCCGCCACTACTGCACCATCGGCATCAACAGCAAGGAGGCCAACAACGAGCCTCTCGCGGAGCAGGTCATGGAGCTGTTGCCGCTCTATGCCGCCAAGGAAGGGGTGGTCGCGATCGGCGAGATCGGCTATGACGACCAGACCCCGGCCGAGGACCGCTTCTTCCGCGCCCAGCTTGAGCTCGCCAAGGAGCTCTCACTGCCGGTGATGATCCATACTCCGCATCGCGACAAGCGCAGCGGCACCAGCCGCTCGATGGATGTCTGTCTCGAGCACGGCCTGGCCCCGCACCAGGTGGTGGTCGACCACAACAACGAGGAGACGGTGCGCGAGGTGCTGGAACGCGGCTTCTGGGCCGCCTTCACCATCTACCCCAAGACCAAGATGGGCAATGAGCGCATGGTCGAGGTCGTGCGCCAGTACGGCTGCGAGCACATCATCGTCGATTCCAGCGCCGACTGGGGCGTCTCGGATCCCCTGGCCGTGCCCAAGACCGCGCGCCTCATGCTGGAACGCGGCATCCCGGTCGGGCACATCGAAACCACCTGCTACCACAACGCGCTCGCCGCCTATGGCCAGTCCGGCCAGATCAAGGAAAGCGACTGGCTGAACCCGCAGGCCATCGACCAGCGCCTGCTGTTTGAGGGCAACAGCGTTCTGCGCGGCCAGCAGCCGAAGATCGAAGAGACCCTGCCGCGCGGCGTCACCATCGAATGAGCCTCCCCGCCACGCAGATCGCCCCGGCTCCGCCCGCCAACCCACTCTCCCGCGAGGAGGCGCTCAAGCGCTGGCTGCGAGCCCAGCCCGGGGTGATGGTCGCCTTCTCCGGCGGCGTGGACTCGAGCTACCTGCTCGACGTCGCGCACGAGGTCCTGGCAGAGCGCACGCTCGCCGTGACCGCGGACAGCCCGAGCCTGGCCCGCGAAGCCTGCGCGCGCGCCATCGCCTTCTGCCGGGAGCGCGGCATCCGGCATCAGGTTGTCGCGACCACCGAGTTCGCCCAGGCGGAGTACCGCGCCAACACCGGCAACCGCTGCTACTTCTGCAAATCCGCCCTGCTTGCGGCCATGCAGGGGCTGCAAGTCGCCCAGCACACGGACGCCGGCGCCATTCTCCTGGTCGGCGCCATCGCCGACGATCTTGGTGACCATCGGCCGGGCATGCGCGCCGCCGCCGAGCGCGGGGCGCGCTGGCCATTGGCCGACCTGGGCTTCACCAAGGCGGACGTGCGCGATCGTTCCCGCGCGCGCGGCCTGTCCACCTGGGACCTGCCCGCACAGCCCTGCCTTTCCAGCCGGATCCCCTATGGCGAGGTGGTCACGCCGGAGGCGGTGCGCATGGTCGAGCACGCCGAGCTGGTGCTGCATCGGCATGGCTTTCTGCATAGTCGAGCCCGGCACCATGCGATCGGCCGAGCTGCGGATGGCAAGCCACGCGGCTTCCTCTGCCGCATCGAGGTCCCGGATGGCGATCTGGCGCGGCTGCTGCTGGCACGCCAGGAGCTGGTGGCGGAGCTGCGCACCATCGGCTACCTGAATGTGACCCTCGACCTGGGCGGACTGGTCAGCGGCTCGCTCAATGCGCTCCTGACCAGCGCTGACCGCCAGGCCGGCCCCTAGTGGACGACATCACCAGCCTGCCCGCGACCCTCGATCTCGACCATGAGCGCGTCCGACGCTGCGGCTTTCCGGAAGTGGTCTACGGCGCCGGCAAGACGGTCGACGAGGTTCTCGGCGCCGCCACGCGCCTGGCCGCCGCACATGGCCAAGTCCTCATCACGCGCGCCGATGATGCCGCCATGCAGGCCCTGGCCCGGGCCTTTCCCCTGGGCAAGGCGCGTCCGCGCAGCCGGACATTCAGCGTCGGGGAGCCGGCGCCGAGCCACGGGCCGGTGGCCCTGCTCAGCGCCGGGACCAGCGATGAGCCGGTCGCGGAGGAGGCCGAGGCCACCCTCGCCGCCCGGGGTGTCAGCTGCGAGCGCTTTCGGGATTGCGGTGTTGCCGGCCTCCACCGCCTCCTGGCCCATCTGCCCCGCATCCGGCAGTGCCGCTGCGTGGTGGTGGTTGCCGGCATGGATGGCGCCCTGCCCTCGGTCGTGGGCGGCCTGGTCGAGCTTCCCGTCATCGCCTGCCCGACCTCGGTCGGCTATGGCGTCGCAGCCGGCGGCCATGCCGCGCTGCACTCCATGCTCGCCAGCTGCGCTGCCGGGGTTACCGTCGTCAATATCGACAACGGTTTCGGCGCCGGTTACGCCGCCGCGACGATCGTGCGGATGCTCGCGCGCGCCTGAACGGTTGGACGAGGGGTCCGGGAGTCTTGCGTACCGGCTTCGATCCGCCGTCCACCATGCACAGGCACCGCGCTCCGTGACCAGGTTGCACTTCCCACCGTTTCGCAAGCTGCAGGACATGACATCTCCGCGCATGGTGTGCATGCCCGACGCGTGCGGATTCCGGGAATTCTGGCCGCACGACGCTGCCGATCGAACCTGCGACCGGCAGCCTGGATTCGCCGCGTGTGGACAAGATCCACCCGCGTAGCGAATGCTCATGAGAACCTGGTTGCCCGGATAGTGGCCAGCGCGCTCATTTCAAAGGAGCATACCTACAAGAAAAACCCCAGGTTTCCCCGGGGTTTCTCGCGTTTTCTACCGCTTCGCGCTGCTCAGGCGTCGTAGTAGAGGTAGAACTCGTAGGGATTCGGGCGCAGCTTCATCGGCTCGACTTCGGCTTCGCGCTTATGAGCGACATACGCGTCGATCATTTCCTCGCCGAAGACGTCGCCGGCGGTGAGCCAGGCCTTGTCGCCTTCCATCTCGGTCAGGGCCTCTTCGAGGCTCTTGCAGGTCGAGGGGATGGTGGCCAGCTCCTCGGGCGGCAGGTCATAGATGTTCTTGTCCATCGCCTTGCCGGGATCGATCTGGTTCTTGATGCCGTCGATGACCGCCATCAGGATCGCCGCGGTGACCAGGTACGGGCTGCCCGACGAGTCGGGGCAGCGGAACTCGAAGCGGCGGGCCGCATCGCCCTGGACGTGCGGAATGCGGATCGAGGCCGAGCGGTTGTTCGCGCTGTAGGCCAGGTTCACCGGAGCCTCATAGCCAGGCACCAGGCGGCGATAGCTGTTGATCGACGGATTGGTGAAGGCCTGGATCGACTTGCCGTGCTTGAGGATGCCGCCGATGCCCCAGATGGCCTCCTGCGACAGCTTCGAGTAGGTGTTGCCGGCGAAGAGGTTCTTGCCGCCCTTCCACACCGAGATGTGGCAATGCATGCCGCTGCCGTTGTCGAAGAACATCGGCTTGGGCATGAAGGTCGCCGTCTTGCCGTGCTGGAAGGCGGTGTTCTTGCACGCGTACTTGTACTTGTGGACGATGTCGCCGGCGGTGACGGCGGTGCCGTACTTGATGCCGATCTCGCACTGGCCGGG
>Ga0302314_10011389_pt1 | contig 15516 bp, 14 predicted proteins | sample III_Palsa_N2_3_FD_200533 | JGI IMG/M metagenome (GOLD analysis project Ga0302314, IMG submission 200533) | Peat permafrost microbial communities from Stordalen Mire near Abisko, Sweden - III_Palsa_N2_3 | ecosystem: Environmental > Terrestrial > Soil > Palsa > Peat permafrost | place: Sweden...
AGGCCGCGACAAGCTGGAGCAGGCCGGCGCCCGCGCCAAGGGCCTGAGCGAAGAGCTGAACCACACGATCGAGCGCAATCCCACGACCTCGGTGCTGACCGCGCTGGGCATTGGGCTGATCGTCGGCCTGCTGAGCCGGAGCCGCAACTGATGGGCGGCATGCTCGTCGCGGCGCGCATAGTGCTGGCCCTCGTCGAACGGGAGGCCGGTCAGCGCGCCCGGCGGGCGGCCGGCATCGGCGCCATCGTGCTGGCGGCGCTGTTCGTCGGCCTGGCGGGACTGCTGTTCGTGCTGTACGCGGTCGTGCTGGCGCTGACGCCGTATCTCAGCCCGGCCGGCGCCGCCGCCATCGTCGGCGCCGCGATGATCCTGCTGGCCGCGATCCTGATCGCCGTCACCTTCTGGAAGCCCGGCACCACACACCGTCCGGTGGCAAGGGCAGCCTCGCATGTCGCCGCCGATCTGGGCGCGCTCGCGAGCGAAGCCGGCCGCAAACTGGGCTCCAGCATCGAGGCGCCCAGCACGCTGACCGTGGCCTTGGCCGCCCTCATCGCCGGGCTGATCGCCGGTCGCAAACTCTAACCCTCGCGCTTCAACTTATAGCAGCCTCTGCTACCGCCTTGCCGACCGCGGCCAGGGTCGCCTCGCGCTGCTCGGGCGGCGCGGCAGTCTGGGTCAGATAGGCGGAGACCAGGATCGGCGCGCGATCCGGTGGCCAGAGCAGGCCGACGTCGTTGGTCGAGCCATGCCCCCCGGTCCCGGTCTTGTCGCCGACGCGCCAACCGGTTGGCAGGCCGGCCCGGAGCCGCGCGTCGCCGGTCGTGTTGGCACGCAGCCAGCGGGTCAGCTGGTCGCGTGACGCCGGCGCGAGCTCCTCGCGGAGCGTCAGCCGGCGCAGATTGCCGAGCATGGCGGCCGGCGTCGTCACGTCGCGTGGATCGCCGGGCGTGGCCTGGTTCAGCGCCGGCTCGATCCGGTCGAGCCGCGTCGCCCGATCGCCCAGCGTGCGGGCATAGGCAGTGATCGCCGTCGGGCCACCGAGCGCCGCCAGCAGCAGGTTGGCCGCGGTATTGTCGCTATAGGTAAGCGCCGCCTCGCAGAGTTCGCCCAGCGTCATGCCCGTGCCGCCGGCATGCGCCTTGGTGATCGGCGAATAAGCGATCAGCCGGTCCGCCGCGAAGCGGATGCGCCGGTCCAGGCGTTCATGGCCGCCATCGACCCGCGCCAGGATCGCGCCGGCCGCCAGCAGCTTGAACGTGCTGCACATCGCAAAACGTTCGTCGGCGCGATGGCCGCAACGCGCCCCGGTCGCGGTATCCAGAATCGCGACGCCGAGCCGGCCGCCGCTGCCGGCCTCGATCGCCGCCAGGGTCGCACCCAGCGTGCCGATGCCGCCCGCGGCCCAGGCGCCCCGCGTCAGTCCAAACCCGGCCAGGGCCGCGCCCTGCAGCATGCGACGCCTCGTGATCATTCTTCTCTCCCCGATGTCAGGCCAAACTCGCGCGTCGGCGGGCGTCTTGACAAATGATCATAAATCGGACGACCCATTAGAAAATTTTGGGACGGATTCATGCTGCGATCACAGGTGCCGCTCAATGCGCTCAGGGCGTTCGAGGCTTCGGCCCGCCATCTGAGCTTTACCAAGGCCGGGTTGGAGCTGCATGTGACCCAGGCGGCGGTCAGCCACCAGATCAAAAGCCTTGAGGAAATTTTGGGTGTCCGCCTGTTCCGGCGGCTGCCGCGCGGCCTGGCGCTGACCGACGAGGGCCAGGCGCTGATCCCCGTGCTGGAAGATTCCTTCGACCGGATCCAGGCGACGCTCGACCGGTTCGAGAATGGTCATTTCCGCGAGGTGGTCACAGTCGGCGCGGTCGGCACCTTCGCGCTCGGCTGGCTGCTGCCCCGACTGCCGGCGTTCCGCACCGCCCATCCCTATGCCGATCTACGCCTGCTGACCAACAACAACCGCGTCGATCTGGCCGGCGAGGGGCTGGACTATGCCATCCGCTTCGGCGACGGCTCCTGGCACGGCACCGACGCGACACGGCTGCGGGCAGCGCCCCTGTCGCCGGTCGCCGCGCCCGCAGTCGCGGCCCGGCTGCGGCAGCCGATCGATCTTGCCGGCGAAATGCTGCTACGATCCTACCGGGCGGACGAATGGGCGCGCTGGTTCGAGGTCGCCGGCCTGGCAATCCCGACACCGCGCGGCACGATCTTCGATTCCTCGATCGCCATGGCCGAGGCGGCGGCGCAAGGCCTGGGCGTCGCCCTGGTGCCGACTGGGATGTTCCGGATCGATCTGGCCAACGGCCGCCTGGTGCGGCCGTTCGATTTCGAGATCGCAGTCGGCAGCTATTGGCTGACCCAGCTCAAATCCAGGCGCACGACCCCGGCGATGCAGACGTTCCGGACCTGGCTGTTCGAAGGCCTGGCCGAGGCCTAGCTACCGATCTGGCGCGAATTTTATGGCGACGTCAGGCGGCGCAACGGCTCGGCCGCGGCCGGATCGCCCAGATCGACCGCCTTTCGATACCATTCGGCCGCCTTGGCCGGCTCGCCATGACCGCCGACGCCCCCCAGCCGGTCGAGCGCCAGCGGGTCGTAGGTTTTGGCGACCGCGGTGGCGGCCTTCGCACTGCCACTTTCCACCGCCTGAAGATAGAACAGCCGGGCCGCCTCGAAATCTCCGCCGGCGAGCAGGCTGTCGCCGCGCGCGATCAGCGCTTCGGCCGGGATGGTCGGTCTGGCCGGTAGTGGCGCCGCGATAGGCGGTGGTGGCACGACCGCCGCGGGCTCGGGTGATGCGACGACATCGGGCACCGGCGCTGCGACCAGCGCCGAGACCGGCTTCGGCCGGGGCGCGGGCGGCGGCTGGTCGAACGCCCAGACCAGCAGGCCCGCGGCGATGACGACCCCGACCGGCAGCGCCAGATGCAGCGCGCGTCGCGACCGCCGCGTCCAGCGCGCCAGCAGGCCCGCGGCCGGCGGCGGCCCGGGCGCAAAGACCGGCGGCGGCTCTGCGAACAGCACCGCGGCCGGCTCCAGATCGATGGTGGTCGATGCGCGCCCGATCACAGGGCGTGTCTGAGCCGGCGGTTCGATCCATTCCAGCGCCGCGTCGGGCTGCAGGATCCGCTGGGCCAGATCGAGCAGACGGCCTGGATTGCCCTTGGCGTCGGCCGAGATCGCCGCGATCGCCGCATCGGACAGCAGATCGCAATCGCCGAGCCCGGCCGACCGCAGCCGATGGCGCAGGAATGGTACGGCAACATCGGTCGGCCAGGGCGGCATCGCCAGCACCAGCGGCACGCCCCAATTGTTGCGCACCCGGCCGGTCTCGATGACATCGGCCAGCGCCTCGCGGCCGATGAAGAAAATCCGGTGGCTCGGCAGCAGATCCGGCGACCCGTTCGACATGGCGATCAACTGTTCGATGAAGCGCGGCGGGATCGTCTCCGCGTCATCGACGATCATCGCGCTGTCGCCGGGACGCCCCGTGTCGCGCGAACGCGGCGGCGACAGGTGCTGCCAGACGTCCGGCGCGAAGCCCTGGCGACAAGATTCGACCACGTCGTCGAGCCCCAGCGTGCGCCGGCCGGCGAGCCGGGCCACGCCATAACGCTGTCCCAGCAGCACTGCCGCCTGTCCGCCCAGCGCACTCTTGCCGCTGCCGCCCGCCCCCAGCAGAAATACCGGACGGCCGAGGTCGAGCGCGAGAGTAACATCGTTCAGCATCTCTCGCAGAAATGGCGCCTCGAAGAAGCGAGCGCCGTCCTCGCCCGAGGTGAAACGATCCCCCCCATCGTCGAAACGAGCGTCGATCATCGTCAACTCGCCTGCATGCAAGGTTGAGCGCGGGATCGGCGAGCCGAGCGGCTATCGGAATTGTGCTTGAGTGTTCATCTTAAACTTGCAGCACCCCACGTTTCAACAGATAAGGGGCGGGAATTTCCGTAGATTTGTTTCTTATTTCTGGCCTTCCCAGCGGGCGACATGGGCATTCCCCTCGCCGCGTGCCGTCGGCTAGAGTTATGCTTAATGCGTTAAGACGCCTTTCCGGAGAAACCATGCTCGACGCTCTGCGCGATTCCAACCCGCCCAAAACCATTCGCCTCGTCGAGTATCAGGTTCCGGATTTTCTGATCGACACCGCCGATCTGCTGTTCGAGCTGGAAGAAACCCATGCCAAGGTCAAGTCGCGCCTGGGCATGCGCCGCAACCCGGCGGCCGACGCCGGCAACAAGCCGCTGCGGCTCGACGGCGAGGCGCTGACCCTGGTCTCTGTCGCGGTCAATGGCGAGAAGCTCGGGCCGAACCGCTATCAGCAGGACGGCCAGTCGCTGACCATCCCCGACCTGCCGCGCGACTTCGTCCTCGATATCGAAACCAGGATCGAGCCGCAGAACAACACCGAGCTGTCGGGCCTCTATAAGTCCGGCGGCAATTTCACCACCCAGTGCGAGGCCGAGGGCTTTCGCCGCATCACCTATTTCCTCGACCGGCCCGACGTGATGGCGCGCTACACCACGACCATCGTGGCCGACGCCCAACGCTATCCGGTGCTGCTGTCGAACGGCAATCCGGTCGATAGCGGCGTCAGTTCGCACGGCCGCCACTGGTCGAAGTGGCAGGACCCCCATCCGAAGCCCTGCTATCTGTTCGCCCTGGTCGCGGGCGATCTGGTCGGCACCCGCGACGAGCGGGTCACCCGGTCCGGCAAGCGCGTCGATCTGGCGATCTGGGTCCGGCGCGGCGACGAGGACAAGTGCGGCCATGCCATGGCCGCACTGAAAGCCTCGATGCGCTGGGACGAGGAAGTGTTCGGTCTGGAATATGATCTGGACGTGTTCAACATCGTCGCCGTGTCCGACTTCAACATGGGGGCGATGGAGAACAAGGGCCTCAACATCTTCAACACGAAATACATCCTGGCCAAGCCGGAGACCGCGACCGACGCCGATTACGAGGGCATCGAGACGGTTGTGGCGCATGAGTATTTCCACAATTGGACCGGCAACCGAGTGACCTGCCGCGACTGGTTCCAGCTATCGCTGAAGGAAGGCCTGACCGTGTTCCGCGATCAGGAATTCTCCGGCGACCAGGGCAGCCGGGCGATGAAGCGCATCTCCGACGTCCGCTCGCTCAGAGCCCGGCAATTCACCGAGGATGCCGGCCCGCTGGCCCATGCGGTGCGGCCCGACAGCTATATCGAGATCAACAACTTCTACACCGCGACCGTGTACCAGAAGGGTGCCGAGGTCGTGCGCATGATCCATACGCTGCTGGGGCCGGCGAACTTCCGCAAGGGTATGGATCTGTATTTCCAGCGCCACGACAACACCGCCGTCCGGATCGAGGATTTCGCCGACGCCATGCAGGACGCGAGCGGCGTCGATCTCACCCGCTTCAAGCGCTGGTACGGCCAGGCCGGCACGCCCGAGGTCACCATGTCGGAGGCCTGGAACGCCAAGGCCGGCACCTATGATCTGACCTTGAGCCAATCGACCCGGCCGACGCCGGGCCAGCCGGACAAGCAGCCCTTGGTCATCCCGGTCGCGGTCGGACTGCTCGACAAGAAAGGCGCCGAACTGGCGATGCGGTTCGAGGGAGAGGCCAAGGGCCGCAAGGGCACGCGCCTGTTGACGCTGGAGGCGGCGGAACAGACTTTCCGCTTCACCGGCTTGAAGACACGGCCGATCCCGTCGCTGCTGCGGGGATTCTCCGCCCCGGTCAAGCTGAAGGGCGTGCCGCTCGACCAGTTGAAGCATCTGGCCGCCTTCGACACCGACCCGTTTACCCGTTGGGAATCCGGCCAGCAGGTCGCGACGCTGTTGCTGCTCGACCTGGTCACGGCCTATCGCCGGGGCGAGCCCCTGTCCGTGCCCGACGATTTCCTGACCGCGGCCGCCAATACGCTGGGCCAGCAGGACGGCGATCCGGCGTTCAGGGCGGAGGTGCTGATCCTGCCGGGCGAGACGTTCCTGGCCGACCAGATGGCCATCGTCGATGTCGAGGCGATCCATGCGGCGCGCCAGTTCGTGCGCGGCGCGATCGGCCGGCATCTGGAGACGGCCCTGGCCGAGACCTATGCCGCGCTCGACGATCACGGCCCGTTCAAGGTCGATGGCGCCGCGATCGGCAAGCGCGCGCTGAAGAACGTGGCGATGACCTATCTGGCGGCGACGCCCAAACCGTCCGCGATCAAGCGGGCCGAGGCCCAGTTCGCGGCCCAGCGCAACATGACCGACGTGCTGGCGGCGCTGCGCATCCTGGTCGATATCGACGGACCGGCACGCGAGACGGCGCTCGCCGCCTTCTACGAGCGCTGGGCGCATGAGGAACTGGTGATCGACAACTGGTTCCAGATCCAGGCGATGTCGTCGCTGCCCGGTACGATCGACCATGTCAAGGCGCTGCTGGGCCACCCGACGTTCGATCTGAAGAACCCGAACCGCGCCCGTGCCCTGATCGGCGGCTTCAGCATGGCCAACCCGGCGAAATTCCACGACGCATCCGGCAGCGGCTACGCCTTCCTGGCCGACCAAGTCATCGCGCTCGACGCGATCAACGCCCAGATGGCCGCCCGCATGATCACCCCGCTCGGCACTTGGCGCCGCCAGGACGAGGCGCGTCAGGCGCTGATGAAACAGGCGCTGGAACGCGTGCTGGCGATCGAGACCTTGTCGAAGGGCACGTTCGAGATGGCGACGAAGAGTCTGGGGTAGCGTCCGCCCGCCCGAAACGCGGGCCGGGACTTACTGCAGCAGTTCCGCCGGCAACCCGTCCTCTTCCGACTTGGGCGGCGCTTCGGCCGCGGCCGGCGGGGTCGCGGGAGCGAGCGGTGTCGGTGGGGCGGTCGCTTCGGCCGGCGCCGGGCTGGGCGATGGCACGGGCGTCGCCGCGGCCGGCGGCGCCGAGATGTTCGCCGGCGGCGGCAGCGGCTCCACGGTCGTGGCCGCGGGCGGCAGGACGACCGGCTCGGCCGCCGGCTTCGCCTTCTCGTCCGGCTTGTCCTTATCCTTGTCCTTCGCTTTGTCGTCCTTGGGCGGCGGCGGGTCCTTCGCGACCGAATAATCCGCGATGATGCGCGCCTGACTGCCGGCGATGACCAACACCTTCTGGCCGAGCGGGATCGGCTGCGGCTCGCGCTGGGTCACCGACAGCAGATCGCCGTTGGGCTTCTGGACGATATATTCCCAGCCGGTCGTGTCCGCCGTCGCATGTTCGATGCTGGTGCCGAGCAGGCTGCCGACGATGCCGCCGCCGACCGCACCCAGCGCGGAGCTGGTGCTGCTGGGCCCGAGCTGCGAGCCGAGGATGCCGCCCGCCGCACCGCCGGTGACGGCCCCCACCGTGCCGGCCGCGCTGATCGAGACCTGACGGAAGCCCACGACCACGGCGCTATCGACCTTGTTGGCCTGCTGCACCGCGGACGCATTGTAGGTGTTGGGCGAATAGTCGGGCGCGCAGCCGGCGAGGGCCGCGAGGGTGACGAACGCGAGACCAATTTTCGAAAATGGCGACAAGGGGATCATCCGCTGCAGGAGGCGATCGCTTGATAAGCGATCCGGCCGGAGGTGTCACCCGGCAATGTGACGCGCGAATTGCGGAGCAATTATGGCCGAGTTCATTCCTCGGCGAAGCCGGCGCGCTCGATTTCCTCGCGCTTGTGCTTCAGATGGGTCTTGAGGATCGCCGACAGCATCGCGCCGTCGCGGCGGCGGAGCGCGTTCAGCATCGCCTCGTGCTCCAGCACCGCCACTTCCCAATGGCCGGACGGCATCGGCGCCACGAAGCGGGCGCGGCGGATACGGGCGCCAACCGATTCATAGAGCGTCTCCAGCGTCTGGTTGCCGGCGGCGGCCAGGATCGCCTCGTGGATTGCCCGGTTGGCGCGGTAGTAGCTTTCCAAGTCCCGCCGCTCGAACGCCGCCGCCATTTCACGGTGCATCGCTTCGATCGCCACGACCTCGGCATCGGTAATGCGCCGGCAGGCCAACTCACCGGCGAGCGCCTCGAGCGCGCCATTGATCTCGAACAGCTCGTCCAGATCGCGTCGGGTCAGCTTGGCCGCCCGCGCGCCCCGGTTGGGCAGCAGCACGACATGGCCCTCGGCCGCCAAGACCTTGAGCGCCTCACGCAGCGGCGTGCGCGAGATGCCCAGTTCGACGCACAGCACCTTCTCCGGCACCCGCTCGCCCGGCTTGATGCGCCCGTCGATCAGTGCCGTGCGCAGCGCATTGACCACCTCGTTATGCAGCATGCGGCCTCCTTGCGGCACTTTGCATGCAAAGGCTCCAAGAATCACGCTGATATCGCCAATGGACCGGCGTATCATCCGAATTATGCATTCAGTACCGGAGTATGGCCATGCCCCCTGCCCCCACGACCGGACCGCTCGCCGGACTAAAGGTGATCGAGCTCAGCCATGTCATGGCCGGGCCGGCCTGCGGGTTGATGCTGGCCGACATGGGCGCCGACGTGATCAAGGTCGAGAAGATCCCAGGCGGCGACGATACCCGCCGGTCGGTCCCGCCGGCGATCAACGGCGAGTCCGCCGCCTATATGATGATGAACCGCAACAAGCGCGGTGTGGCGCTCGACCTCAAGACCGCGGGCGGCAAGCAGGTGCTGCGCCGGCTGCTGGCCGACGCCGACGTGGTGACCGAGAATTACCGGCGCGACACCATGGCCAAGATGGGGTTCGGCTATGACGCGCTCAAAACCGAAAACCCGCGGCTGATCTATTGTTCGATCTCCGGCTTCGGTCGGACCGGGCCCTATGCCGATCGCGGCGGGTTCGATCTGGTCGCCCAAGGCATGAGCGGGCTGATGAGCATTACCGGCGAAGGGCCCGGCCGGCCGCCGGTCAAGGTCGGCGCGCCGGTCACCGACATTACCGCCGGGCTGCTCGCCTGCATGGGCATCCTGGCGGCGCTCAACCACCGCCATAGGACCGGGCGCGGCCAGATGGTCGATACCTCGCTGTTCGAAGCCGGCATCACGCACACCTATTGGCAATCGGCCATCGCCTTCGCCAGCAGGATGGCGCCGCAGCCGATGGGCTCGGCCCATCCGTTGAACGCGCCCTATCAGGCGTTCCAGACCGCGGATGGCTGGATCACGGTCGGCGCCGCCAACCAGCCGAACTGGCAGCGGCTGGTCGAGGTGCTGGAGGCGCCGGAACTGACCCAGGATGCGCGCTTCCGCACCAATCCCGACCGCATGGCCCATCTGGCCGAGCTGGAGCCGGCGCTGACCGCCCATTTCCGCCGTCGAAATTCGGCCGACTGGCTGGCGCTGCTGGAAGCATCCGGCGTGCCGGCCGGGCCGGTGCTCGACATCAACCAGATGCATCAGGACCCGCAGGCGATCGCGCGCGACATGATCGTCGAGACCGAGCATCCGACCGCCGGCCCGGTCAAAGCGCTGGGCCTGCCGGTCAAATTCTCCGACAGTCCGGGTGGCGGTCTACGCCCCGCCCCGCTCTATGGTCAGCACACGCGCGAAGTGCTGCTGGAGCACGGCTTCGCCACCGCCGACATCGACGCCCTCGCCGCAATTGGCGCCATTCGCGTTTGAAGGAGATCCCATGACCGACGAATTGCTCTACGACATCCAGGACGGCATCGGCCGCATCACCTTCAACCGGCCGGCCCAGCGCAACGCCTTCACCTTCGCGATGTATGAGCGGCTGGCCGAGGTCTGCGGCGAGATCGAGACCGACACGAGCGTCAAGGCGCTGATCCTGACCGGCGCCGGCGACAAGGCGTTCGCGGCCGGCACCGACATCTCGCAATTCCGCGCGTTCAACACGCCCGAGGACGCGCTCGCCTACGAGGCGCGCATCGACCGGGTGCTGGGCGCGCTGGAGCGCTGCCGGGTGCCGACCATCGCCGCGATCGTCGGCGCCTGCACCGGCGGCGGCGCCGGCATCGCGGCCGCCTGCGACCTGCGCATCGCCGCCACGGGTGCCAAGTTCGGCTTTCCGATCGCGCGAACCCTGGGCAATTGCCTGTCGACCGGCAATTACGCCCGGCTCGCAGCGCTGATCGGCCCGGCGCGGGTCAAGGAGATGATCTTTCTGGCCCGGCTGGTCAGCACCGAGGAGGCCCTGTCGATCGGCTTGATCACCGAAGTCTTCCCCAGCCAGGACGCCCTGCTGGCGCGCGCCGCGGAAATGGCTGCCATCGTCGCCGGCCACGCGCCCTTGACGCTGCGCGCGACCAAGGAAGCGCTGCGCCGCATCAAGGAAAAGTCGCTGGCGGATGAGGACCGCGACCTGATCCTCAGCTGCTACATGAGCGAGGATTTCAAGGAAGGCATGGACGCGTTCCTGAACAAGCGCCCGCCGGTCTGGCAGGGGCGTTAGCGGGCGGGAAAAACCCTTCGGCCCCGCCTTCGGTTCCGAAAATAAATATGCCCGGCTCGGGTGATCCCAAGCCGGGCTTGCCGTGTTCATCAGCAGCCAGGGGCCATCCACCGGCCCCGAGAGGAGGCATGATGAACAACGACCGTATCGAAGGCGCCGCCAAGCAGGCCAAGGGCGCCGTGAAGGAAACCGTCGGCAAGGCGACCAACAGCCCGAAGACCCAGATGTCCGGCAAGGCCGACAAGGTCGAGGGCAAGGTCCAGAACGCCTACGGCAAGGCCAAGGACGCGCTCAAGTAGCGAGCATGGCTTCGGCGCCGCATCCCGGTTCGCCGGGGTGCGGCGCGTTGCCCTATAATAAAAGAAGGAATGCCCCATGAATCTCCGATCGATCCTGGCAACATCCCTGCTCGCCGCCGCCGCTCTGGCGCCGCTCTCCCAGTCGACTTTCGCCCAGGGCGCGCCGCAGACCGTCAGCCTGGTCAAGGTCGATGTCGCCCCGCTCGCCACCGGATTCCGCGCCTCGAAGGTGATCGGCGCGTCCGTCATGAACGATGCGAATGAGCCGATCGGCAAGATCGACGACGTCATCATCAGCAGCGACGGCAAGGCGCCCTTCGCGGTGATCTCGGTCGGCGGCTTCCTCGGCATGGGGGCGAAGCTGGTCGTCGTGCATTACGACAGTCTGCGGTTTCAGCAGGATCGCGTGGTACTGCCCGGCGGCAGCAAGGATCAACTGAAGGTGCTGCCCGAATTCAAGTATGCCGGCAAGTGAACGCCTTCGACCGTCGCCGTCCGGCCGTGACGGCACTCCCGCTCACCGAAATCGACCGGCGCTTTGCCTCGGCGGATGGCTGGGACCGGTCGATCCGACTTGATCATCCAAAAAGGAGAGAAGCCATGCGCGGTGTTTTGCTATGGGCTGTCGGAATTCCGATCCCCGTCATCATCCTGCTGTATCTGTTCCACGTCATCTAAGGACACCTGCACCGATAACCGCTGCTATTTTGGCGGTTTGCATGGATTGACGGTGTCGTTCCATTGGGGGTGGAAGCCATCGCCCGAGATGTCGAGGCTCGCCATCTCGGCATCGGAGACCTTGACGCCTTTCTGGTCGGTTCGAGTGTCGAGCGCGCACTCGACCTTGAGGCCGGTCCTGGTCGTGGTTGCACCGATCAGTTCGACCATGGCGAGGTGGTCTATGAGCGGGCGGGATTCCGCTTCAGGGTTGTTTCACACCCGTGGCGATCCTGCGGAGCGCGAATTGGCACGCCAGCCAGTCCCAAGCTTCACGGAATTTTATCCCCTGAGGATTCAAATGCCATTGTGCGACGCCTTGTGTCCTTACCGACCAGAGATAAGGACTCGAGTCCCCATCCGCACCACCACAGATACGCGACAAGCAACTCCAGGACGTGCGTCGATGATAAAGAACATGCGATTTTCCAGACAGATCGGTGTGCTGGTCATCGGCAGCTTACTCGGCCTGCTGATTTGCTGTTCGGCCACGCTCTATCAACTGCGCGGCCAGATGATTTCCGATCGGGTCGGCAAGATGGAGGCCATTGTGGAGATGGCCATCAATCTCGCGAAAGATCTGGAAAGCCAAGTGCAAGCGGGTAACCTTACCAAGGTGCAGGCCGTCGAACAGCTCCGGAAGACGCTCAATGCCGAGCGGTTTGAAGGGGGCAACTATGTCTTGGTCTATGGCTTTGATGGGGTGGGTGTCGTCACGCCCGCGAATCCGGATTTCGTCGGCCGGAACATGCTCTATCTCAAGGACGCGCTCGGCACGCCGATAGTTCAGCGTATCGTCGAAACGGGTCGGGATCACGGCGGCGGTCAACTCACCTATTATTTTCCGCACGCGGGACAAACGACCCCAGAGCAGAAACTCGCCGTGGTGAAAGCCTTTGCGCCGTGGCAAGTGGTCGTGGGCGCCGGCATCTACATGGATGATGTCGATGCGGCGCTCTGGCGCACCGCTTGGTCTCTGGTCGAGATCGATCTGCCACTGCTCGCCATCCTCGCCGGATTCGGCTTCCTGGTCTATCGCTCGGTCGTCGGTCCGCTGGGCGACCTGACCGCCGCCATGACGAGGCTCGCCAGCGGCAATCGGGAGACGGAAGTACCGTCCTATGACGCCACGAACGAAATCGGCTCGATGGCTCGCGCATTTCGGAGCTTGAAGTTGGCCTTGAGCGAGGCCGATGCCTTGGCCTTGGAGCAGGAGCGGGATCGGGAAGAGGAGGATAGCCGCACGCAACACCGCCTGACCATCGTTAACGCTTTCTCCGAAAAAATCGTCGTTTTGGTAAAGACAATGGCGGCTGCTTCAACTCAGTTGCAGGCGACCTCTCGCCCAATGGTCGATGCAGCCACCCAGGCGAACCAGCAATCGAGCGCGGTCGCTGCCGCGGCGTCTCAAACATCCGCCAATGTCAACGCCGTTGCCGCGGCAACGGAAGAATTGTCTGGATCGATTGCGGAAATCGGCCTGCAGGTCGCCGGCTCGCGCAATATCGCCAAACAGGCGCTCGCCGAATCCGATGAAACTAGTGAGACCGTCAGGCAGTTGTCCGTCAGCGCGCAAAAGATCGGCGAGGTCGTGCAGTTGATCTCGACCATTGCCGGTCAGACCAATCTTCTGGCGCTCAACGCGACGATCGAGGCCGCGCGCGCGGGCGAAGCCGGCAAAGGTTTCGCCGTCGTGGCGACCGAGGTCAAAAGCCTGGCCAATCAGACGGCACGCGCCACCGGCGACATCGAGACACAAGTAACGGAGATCCAGGCATTTACCGCAAAAACGGTGACGGCGATCACGAGCATCGCCAAGACGATCGCTGAGATGTCCGATATTGCCATGACGATTGCGTCGGCGATCGAGGAGCAGGGTGCCGCAACCCGAGAAATCAGCCGTAGCGTTCAAGAGGCGGCACAGGGCACCGAGGATGTCTCCAGCAATATTGCCGGCATTCGCGAGAGCTCGTCCGCGACCGGCGCGGCTTCTGTCCAAATACTTTCGGCGGCCGACGAACTGGCGCGTCAAGCTGGCCAATTGGACGGCGAAGTTCACAAATTCATCAACGACGTTCGGACCGCCTGAGCGTCCAGAGCGGCGGCCAGCCGGGGAGATGACGCCGATTTGCGCCATGGCTTCCGGCCATTGTTGCCAACGAAAGGGGCGGCCGCCTTCATCCGAAGCGGCCGCCCCTTTCGCTCACGCGGCCTTGGTCAGGACATCCTCGACCAGCTGCGCCCAATAGCTGGCGCCGACCGGCAGGATCTCGTCGTTGAAGTCGTAATTGACCTGATGCAGCTTCTGGCCTTCGACCTCGGGGCCATTGCCGATGAAGATATAGGCGCCGGGCTTCTCCAGCAGCATATAGGCGAAATCCTCACCGCCCATCGAGGGGGCGGCGTCATGATCGACATTGCCGGCACCGGCGACCCGTTCGGCGATGGCGAGCGCCTTTTCGGTCTGGACGGCGTGATTGACCGTCGCCGGATAGCCGAAACGGAATTTGACCTCGGCACTGCCCCCCATCGCCAGCGCGAGCCCCTCGGCGATCTCCTTCAGGCGCTGCTGCGCTTGGCGGCGCAGTTCGGCATCGAACGTGCGGATCGTGCCGCACAGCCAGGCCGTCTGCGGGATGACGTTGAAGGCCGAGCCGGCATGGAACTGGGTGACCGAGACCACGACGCTCTTGATCGGATCGGCGTTGCGGCTGGCGATCGTCTGCAGCGCGCCGACGATCTGCGAGCCGACCACGACCGGATCGACCGTCTTGTTCGGCTGGGCGGCATGGCCGCCGCGCCCCTCGATCGTGATCTCGAACTGATCGGTCGCGGCCATGACCGGGCCGACGCGGCCGGCGAACCGCCCGGCCGGCAGGCCCGGCCAATTGTGCATGCCGTAGACTTCCTCGGCCGGGAATTTCTCGAACAGCCCTTCCTCGATCATGATCCGGCCACCACCGCCGCCTTCTTCGGCCGGCTGAAACACGAAATGCACCGTGCCGGCGAAATTCCGCGTCTCGGCCAGGTAGCGCGCCGCCCCCAGCAGCATGACGGTATGGCCGTCATGGCCGCAGGCATGCATCGCACCCGCATTCCTGGAGGCATGCTCGAAGCTGTTCGCCTCCGGCATCGGCAGCGCGTCCATGTCGGCGCGCAGCGCGATCGAGCGGTCGCCCGGCTGGTTGCCCTTCAGGGTTCCGACCACCCCGGTACCGGCCAACCCGCGATGCACCTCGATGCCGAATTCCTCGAGCTTGGCCGCAACCACGGCCGCGGTCCGATGCTCCTCGAACGCGATTTCCGGATTGGCATGAAGATCGCGGCGCCACGCCGTCAGATCAGCGTGAAAGTCGGCGATACGGTTGTTGATCGGCATCCCAGGCGGTCCTTTGATCGAAAGCTTGCAGCGTCAACGATAGGCCCGGGATCGGACGGAGCAATCGGAAAGCGACGAAAAACACCGGAAAAGCGACGAAAAAAATGAATGCTTGGCCGGGTCGAAGCGTTCATGGTTCGACTTACAGTGTATTTCCACGCCGACCGATCGACGGATCCGGCCGGGGCTCCGGTCCCCCGCACCTTGTCCCCCGCCGATCCACAGGAGAAGACCCCATGATCCCATCCGAGGCCCCGCGCCCGACCCAGGAGGTGAATAGCCTCTCGACCGCGCTGCCGGCACCGCTGGATCAGGCGGTCGCGCGCACGCTGGCCGCCTGGCAGGCCGACGACCGTATCGCCCGGCTGTGGGGCCATGACGCCAGCCTGTGGACCGGCGGCGACGAGGCCCGCTGGCTCGGCTGGCTCGATATTCAGGATCGGATGCAGCAGACGCTCGGCAGCCTCGCGGGCTTCCGCACCGACGCGCAGCGCTATGCCCATGTCCTGCTGCTGGGCATGGGCGGATCCAGCCTCGGGCCCGAAGTGCTGGCGCTGACCTTCGGCCAGCAGGCCGGCTGGCCCCAGTTCCATGTCGTCGATTCGACCGATCCGACCCAGATCCGCGGCATCGAGGCGTCGCTCGACCTCGCCCGCACGCTGATCATCGTGTCGAGCAAGTCCGGCAGCACGCTGGAGCCGAACGCGCTCAAGGCCTATTTCCACGCCAAGCTGACCGAATTGCTCGGT
>Ga0302314_10011390_pt1 | contig 15515 bp, 17 predicted proteins | sample III_Palsa_N2_3_FD_200533 | JGI IMG/M metagenome (GOLD analysis project Ga0302314, IMG submission 200533) | Peat permafrost microbial communities from Stordalen Mire near Abisko, Sweden - III_Palsa_N2_3 | ecosystem: Environmental > Terrestrial > Soil > Palsa > Peat permafrost | place: Sweden...
GTCGAAGAACAGCACGTCGACCTCGAGGTTGAGCAGGGTGACGAGGCTGTCGAAGACCTTGCGCTCCAGGTCGCCGGTGATCTCCGTCAGCCAGTCCATCGCCCGGTAGCAGGCGTCGTCGCTGGTGACGGGCAGGCCCGTGACCAGGACGTCCTCGCTGGCCCAGCGGGCGGCGGCCAGCTTCGACGACGGGGCCAGGGCCCGGTTCGCGACCAGGGCGAACAGGACCCGCTCTGCCGACTCGTCCCGCCGGCGGCCCTTGAGCAGCCGGCGCGCTTCCTTCCCGATCCCGAGCCGCGACCACAGCGCGTCCAGGACCCAGGTGCCGCCGAGCGGCCTCGACTCGGTGAACTCCAGGCCGTCGGCCGAGGCGGCCAGGGCCGCGCCCGGGTCGAGGAACCGGGTGACGGAGGCGGCCAGCCGCTGGAGCGCCTCGCGGTTCGCGGCGTCCTCGCGGCCGAAGTTGTAGAGGACTTGGACCGTCGACCTGCGCTTTTGCGGGTCCCAGACGTTGTGGGCGAGCTGGAGGTAGCGGACCTCCGAGCCGTCCTTTACGTCACTGACCTGCGTTATCGCCCCAGAACGTGGACCAGTAAGCCGAATAGCTGCGGAACCCAGGCCTCGGCCTGGGCGATGTGAGCGTAGAGAACTACCATCATCCCAGTTCAGAGGGCACCTTTCGCGTTCCCGCGCCCATAACCATCCCTAAATCACCGGTGGATTGAGGCTTAGACGCTGGGTACTGCGCGGCGAACTGCCGCGCGATGTCAATGCGCCGCATGAACGCGATATCGGAGAACTGCTGGGCGTAGTCAATGAATCGCGCCAGGCCTTCCGATCGGGCGGGGCTGCCGGCGTTCCGGGGGTGAATGCCGATCGACATCATCCGGCCGAGGTCGTCTCCGTCGGCGCGGAGCCGGTCCAGGGTCGTCTTGGCGGTCAGGAAGAAGTCGTCAGGATTGCTGTAGCCGGTGCCCACGATGTACCTGGCGTCGTTTACGACAAGCGAGTAGGGCACGACGAGGTGAGCCTTGCCAAGGATCGTCGTCCAGTAGGGCAGGTCGTCGTTGTAGCAGTCCGAGTCGTACTCGAAGCCGCCTTCTTCTACCACGAGTTCCCGGGTGTTCGTGCTCATCTCGCGGCAGTACCAGCCCACCGGGCGCGATCCGGTGGTCTCCTCGATGGATGCGATCGCACGCTTGATCGCCTCACGCTCCTGGTCGCGGGCCATCTCGAAATGATTGCTCCAGCGGTAGCCATGACCCGCGGCCTCGTCGCCCCGGCGGGCGAGCTTGGCCGCCACGTCCGGATTGCGCTCGAGCGCTACCGCCGCGGCGAAGAAGGTGACCGGGATTCCGGCGTTATCGAATACCCGGAACAGCCGCCAGATGCCGGCCCGCGAGCCGAACTCATACACGGACTCCATGGCCAGGTCGCGCTGCCGCTTCGTTGGGAACGGCAGCTCGTGTCGGATGTCGTTGGTGTTATCCCCCATGGGGAAGCTCTTCTCCGAGCCCTCTTCGTAGTTCACCACGAGCTGGATCGCGACCTTCGCGTCGCCGTTCCACCGGATCAGCGGGGGATGCTCGCCGTAACCGACGATCTCGCGCGGCGGGCCGGCCACGTCGGAGTCGGTGCGGCGGAAGAACGAATCAACATGCGTCATGATCGTCTCCTCATATCGCCCTCACCGGCTCTGCGCTGCTCCGCAGCCGGCTCAGGAGTCTGCAATAGCGGCCGGGAATGGCAGGCGTCACTGGGCGGCCTCAGCCGCTGATGAAGAGCTGAGCCGCGCGGTATTGCCGGTCGACCCGGTCCATCGCGGACTGCGCGCGATCACGCGTGTGCAACGTGATTGCAGCGAGCAGGCCCTCCAGCAGCGCGAAGGCTGGCACCAGTGACGTGCGTGGCGCCGCACTCTCGGACGGCACATGCAACGTCTGGTGAGAGTGCTGGGCGAGCGGGGATACGGGGCTGTCGGTGAGGCTGATCACCGTCGCTCCGGCCTCCCGCGCCGCCTGGACCGCAGTTACGGTTGCCCGGTAATACCGGTGGAAGTCGATGGCGAATACGACGTCCCCGGCACCGACCAGGCCGACTTCCTGGGCCAGGGTAACGGTGTCCGAGGCGTCGTGAACGTCTATGCCGACGATTCTCAGTGATGATTCGAGGTACAGCGCGACCGGTCGCGCTACGCCGAGCCCGACCACGAGGGTGCGCCGGCAGCGGGCAAGGGCGGCGACGGTCTCCTCGAAGGCCGCCGGATCGACGCTGCGTGACGCCTGCTCGAGGTTGCGTCGTCCCTGGGTGAAGCACCGGTCGAGAATCGGTGACGCGCCGGCGTTGCTGTCCGGGCGTCCCATCACTTCCAGGAACGCCGGGTATTGCGGCAGGTGATGCCGCAAGTGCTGCTGCATCGCGGGGTAGCCGTCGAAACCGAACCGCTGGGCAAAGCGGACGACAGTGGCCGCATGGACGCCAGACCGCCTGGCCACCGCTCCGGCCGACAGGAATGCCATCTCGTGCAAGTTTTCCAGAACGAACCGGGCTACCTGGCGCTGCCGGCCGCCAAGTTCCTCATACCGGCTCCGGATCGCGGCGATGAGCTCGGTCTCGTCGTCCACGCCGAGCCGCTCGGCCTGCTCCGTTTCCGTCTGCTCCGGCGTCACCTCACGGTCCGAACCGCCCAAAGTGCCAGCTGGGTCTATTGACACGGATTGATCGTATCCAGATAATCGATGCACGCCATATTGAAAAAGTACCAGATGCAACAGTCATTGCAAACAGCTGGTCAGCGCGCTGGCGCGGACGTCACAGATGCCCTCTGGCGCCGCGTCACGCTAGGCCAGCTCATCCACAGCGAGGAGAGCACGGTCTTGCGGCTGGGTATCGACACCGATGGCACATCCACCGATCTTGCGCTCGTTGACGACGAGCGGGGCGTAGACGGCCAGGCCGGGGAAGGCGTGGCATGACGTCCGTGACCACCCGCGCCGTGGCAACCCCGGCGCAGATCCGGCACGAGTTCCCGGTCTTCGAGCACCTGACCTATCTGGATGTGGCCAGCCGCGCACCCATGGCCGACCGGGTGAGCCGGGAGCTGCGCTCATATATCGAGGTCTGCCAGCTCGAAGGGGCGCGAAAGGACAGCTGGGTGGCGCGCACCGAGGAGGTGCGCGCGCGCGCCGCCGCGCTGATCTCCGCCGCGCCCAGCGAGATCGCTTTCATGAAAAACACCTCCGACGGGCTGAATACCATTGCAGCCGGCCTCGGCCTGCGGCCGGGGGACAACGTCGTGGTCTGCCCGGAGTTCGAGCACGCCAACAACATCTACCCCTGGCAGAACCGGCAGCAGGACGGCCTCGAGGTGCGGTTCGTGCCGATGTCTGGAGGGGTCGTCTCGCCGGACCGGATTAGCTCGGCGATCGATGCGCGCACCCGGGTGGTAACCGTTTCCGCGGTCTCTTCCATGACAGGCGGGCGGGCCGACATTGCCGCCCTGGCCGAGGTGTGCCGTCCCAACGGCATCTTCCTGATGGTGGACGCCGCCCAGTCGCTGGGCGTAGTGCACACCGACGTTCGCCAGCTCGGCGCCGATGGTCTGGCAGCGGCCACTCAGAAGGGTTTGCTCGGCATGTACGGGCTGGGCCTGCTTTACTGCCGCGCCGACTGGCAAGACCGGCTCCGGCCACCCTTCCTTTCCGTGCCGTCGGTGGAACGGAGCGGCAGTCACGAGTCCGATCTGGGCGACATCGTCAATTACCGGCTGCACGACACTGCAGCCCGGTTCGAAACCGGCAACCACAACTTCGCCGGCTTGTTCGCCTTCGATGCCGCCCTCAGCCTGCTCACCGACGTCGGGACAGAGGCGGTCGAACGCCACGTGACCCAACTGGCCAGCAGTCTCGTCGAGGAACTAACGCGGCGCGGCTACCCGGTGATCACGCCGACCGACAGCGCCCGTCGCGCGGGCATCGTCGCCTTCGACACCCCGGACGTCGAGGCGACAGCGCGGCGGCTCGAAGAAGACCACATCCGGGTCGCGGTGCGCCGCGGCCACCTCCGGGTCAGCCTGCATGCCTACAACAATGAGGCCGACCTGGACCGCCTGTTCATCCACCTACCTCACTTGACGGGTGCCGCCTGACACCCGTCTTCTGCCCGCAGGAAACAAACGAGGCCAATACCCCTGGCCGCTTGATCGGACACAGCGAGCCATTCGCAAGCGCCAGGGCCGGATCCACGAGCGAGAGGTCTGACAGATGGCAGCCACGCAACCCACGTCAACGCAAGCCGAAGAAAGCAAACCGCAGCTCGCTCGGGGGATCCTCAGCGTGCGCAACTGCATCGCCCTGTCCGCGGCGGCGATGGCTCCCGTGCTGGCGGTGATCCTGAACGCCCCAGCTGCCGGCGCTGACGCGGGCGCCGCGCTGCCGGTCGCATTCCTGTTCGCGTTCATCGCCGCGCTGTTCGTGGCTAACACGGTGATCGAGTTCGCCAGGAAGCTGCCCTCAGCCGGGTCGTTCTTCACTTTCTGCAGCAGGGCACTGGGAAGCCTCGCGGGGTTTTACGCCGGCTGGCTCTACGCCGGTGCATTCGTGATGCTCACCATAGGCCTGTTCACGGCCAACGGCGTCATTCTCCGGACCTACCTGCAGTCCACGTTCCACTGGAACGTGCCCTGGTGGATCCTCGGCATCATCCTGCTTGGCATCGCGATGACGCTGTCGGTGCGCAGCATCCGGACCTCCGTCCGTCTGGACCTGATCCTGCTGGCCGTGGAGATGTTCGTTTTCGCGCTCCTGGCGCTGATCTCCATCATCCGCGCGGGGAACGGCAACAGCCTCACCTACTTCAACCCGCTGTCGGGCCCTAGCGGCTTCTCCGGCGTCGGCCTGGGTGTGGTCTTCGGGTTGCTGTCGTTCATCGGCTTCGAGACGGCGGCCGTGCTTGGCGAGGAGACGAGTAACCCTAAGCGGAACATACCGCGCGCGGTGCGCCTCGCCCTCCTCGGCGTGGGAGTCTTCTACGTCTTCGTCATGTACGGGCTTGTCGCTGGCTTCCATCTCAATACAGCTGCCGGGCTGAAGGCGTTCCTTGCCAGCCCGGCGCAGTTCTCCACGCTGGCTAGCCAGTTTGCGCCCTGGCTGAGGCAGCCGGTGGAACTCTGCGCGATCGCTGGCGTGTTCTCCTGCATGCTCGCCACGCTGAACGCTACGGTGCGCGTCGTTTTCGCGATGGCGCGGGAACGGGTGCTGCTGGGGCAGTTGTCGCGGGTGCACAAGCGATTCAGGTCGCCGTTCGTGTCTATCTACGCGGTGGTGGGCTTCGCGCTTGCGGCCGGCATCATCTTGTCGGTCTGGCTTGGCTCCGGCCTGACCGACGTTTACGGATACTCAGGCTCGATCGGCACGATCGCGATCATCCTGGTTTACGGTCTCGCCAACATCGGCCTCATCCGGTTCTACTGGGGACAGCCCGATTTCAGCATCTGGAAACACCTGGTGATTCCGCTCCTCGGAACAGTAGTGCTGCTGTATCCGCTGTACGAGACCGCTAAGCCGGGCCAGCCGTTCCCCTATAACAACGTGGCATATGTCGTGCTGGCCTGGGTGGTCATCGGCTTCGGCGTCTACTCCTATCTGAAGCGGAAGGCGCCGGAGAGGCTCGCAGCGCTGGGAGCGACCCTGGCTACCGAGGAGATCGATTTCGCCGAAGCCCGCGTGCCGAGCCTGTCCGCAGAGGCTGAGCTGCCTGAGACGAAGATGCCATGATCGAGATTGACGGCAAGCAGGTCTTCACCGAGCTGTCCGAGCTCGTCGACCCCGCGCACACCGCCCTGCTGATCGTCGACATGCAGCGTGACTTCTGCTGTCCAGACGGCAACCTCGGCCGTAACGGCGTCGACTTGTCGATGTACCCGCCCGTAATCGAGCGTGTTGGCGAGCTCATCGAAAGCGCGCGCCAGTCCGGGGTGCTGCCGGTATTCATCCAGATGACCGTGCTGCCGGGCCGGATTAGCGACTCGCCCGCGCAGATCAGGTTCCACCTCCGCCTGTACGACGGCCATCACGGTGAAGCGGAGCCGCTTCCGTATGTGCTCGACGGATCCGAAGGCCAGCAGTTCGTGCCTGGCCTGGAGCCGCTCGACGGCGAGCTAGTCGTAAAGAAATACAGGTCAAGCTCCTTCTGGGGAACCAATCTCGGGCTGCTGCTGAGAAGCAACGGAATCAAGTCGGTCGTTGTCTGCGGATGCACGACCGAAGGTTGCGTCGAGTCGACAGCCAGAGACGCGATGTTCAGCGACTACTACGTCGTCATCGCCACCGATGCCGTCGGTAGTGATGACCGGGCCCAGCACGACGCGTCCATGTATCTCATGGCGCGGCGCTTTGACCTTGCAACTTCTGACGCCATCCGCAAGATCTGGGCGCCATGATCGCGATCTTGCCTGATTAGTGAACGCGGGCCGGCGGACTGGCTGCCGGGAATCCATGAGCTCAACAATGCCGAATCGAGGGAAACGCTGTGGCCGAGAAACTGGACGGGAAGGTCGCCATCGTGACCGGTGGTGCGCGCGGGATCGGGGCCGAGATCGCGACCGCGTTCGCTGCTGAGGGTGCCGATATCGTGATTGCCGATCTGCTTGGCGCCGAGGTGGCGGCGCCGGTGCTGTCCTCGATCGCCGAGTCAGGACGGCGCTCGCTGCTGGTGCAGACCGACGTCACGGACGAGCAGCAGGTGCGGGCGATGGTCGATGCCGCGGTCGCGGAGTTCGGCCAGATCGACATCCTCGTCAACAACGCGGGCATCCCCAGCCAGTGCTTCTTCGCTGAGCTTGAGGTCAGCGAATGGGATCGCGTGCTCGCAGTCAACCTGCGGGGCGTCTTCTTGTGCACCAGGTTCGTGCTGCCGGCAATGCTCGAGCGCAAGCGCGGAAAGATCATCAATATCGCGTCGCAACTCGGCCAGGTCGGCGGCATCGAGATGGTGCCCTACAGCGCCAGCAAGGCGGGCGTGATCGGCCTGACGAAGGCCCTGGCCCGCGAGGTGTCGAGTCAGGGCATTCACGTCAACGCGATTGCGCCAGGCCCCATCCACACTGAGATGAGCGCGCAGGAAACCGAGGAGTGGGTAGCGCGGAAGCTCGCGGAACTCCCGATGGGGCGTTTCGGCGAGGTGCACGAGGTTGCCCCGACCGCGGTTTTCCTCGCCTCAGATGACTCCTCGTACTACGTCGGCCAGACACTCTGCCCGAACGGCGGGGACGTCATGCTCTGACCGCCACCTGCACTGAAAACGGGATGGCATGAGCCGAGAAAGAGGACTGCATGTTTGATCTGCATGGCCGGGTGGCGCTCATCACGGGGGCTGCCTCGGGAATCGGCGCCGCGACGGCCCGCGTCTTCGCCCGGGCCGGCGCCAGCGTCGCGCTGGCCTGGTATCCGCCAGACGGGCACGACGTGCGACCGGTGCAAGAGGCAATCACAGCCGCGGGCGGGCGCTGCCTGGTGGCCGCTGTGGACGTACGCAGCACGGCTGACGTCAACGCTATAACGGAGCAGGCCGTCGCGGAGTTCGGGGGCATCGACATCGTGGTGGCGAACGCCGGCATCGCGCGCAAGGTCGATCTGGACCAGCTGGACGACGAGGCCTGGAACACCGTGCTGGACGTGGACCTCAATGGCGCGTGGCGCTGCTTCCGCGCGGCGCTTCCGCACATGCGCCGGGCGCGCTACGGCCGCCTGCTGGCGACGTCCTCGGTCGCGGGCACGGTCCAGGCGTGGCCGGCCCTTCCGCACTACACGGCGGCCAAGGCAGGGTTGGTCGGTCTCATCCGGACTCTTGCCGTCGAGTACGGCCCGGACGGGATCACCGCCAACGCCGTCGCGCCCGGCATCATCGATACACCACAAGCCAATGATCCGGTGAACTCACTCGGGCCCGAAGGCGTGCGGGCAGCGGCCCTGAAAGCGCCATCGGGCCGGGTCGGACAGCCGGAAGACATCGCCTGGCTCTATCAGTTCCTCGCCAGCGAGGAGGCTTCGTACGTGAGCGGTCAGCTGATCGTCGCCGACGGGGCACGTCATCTCGCCCGGCAGGACTAGGCGATGTCAGTCCTGCCTGCATCGGGGATGATCTCCTTTGCCCGCGGCATTCCGGCGCCCGAGCTGTTCCCCGCTGACGAGCTTGCCGAGGCGGCGCGGCTGGCATTCCGGCGGCACAGCGCGACGGCCCTGAACTACGGGCCCCCGGCGGGCTTCAGCCTGCTACAGGAATGGCTCGGGGATCAGTACCGTGCCCCGGCCGATCGGGTCGTGATAACGCCCGGGTCCTACATGCTGCTGACACTGCTCGCGCGCGTCCTGGTAACGCCGCGCCGCCCCGTGCTTGTCGAAGTGCCGAGCTATGACCGGGTGAACAGACTGCTGCGGCGGTCGGGCGCGCAGATAGTTCCGATCCGGCGCAGCCGAGCCGGCCTGGACCTGGCGGCTCTTGAGGACTATCTGGCAACCGGCGAGCGGCCGGCTTTCTTCTACGTCATGCCAACCTTCCACAATCCGACCGGAACCACGCTGACGGCAGCGGATCGCGAGCTTCTTGCGGATCTGGCCGTCAGGCACGATCTGATGCTAATCGAAGACGATCCCTACGGCCTGCTGAGGTTCGACGGCGAGTCGCCGCCTTCCCTCCGCAGTCTGCTCGAGGCCAGGGGAGCGGGACGACTGTCGGTCCTCGTATCGTCTTTCTCCAAGGTGATCGCGCCTGGCCTGCGGGTCGGGTACGGGGTGCTGCCCGAGCACCTGGTCCAGGGCGTCGCGGGCGCGGCGCTCGATGCATACGTGTCGCCGCCGCTGTGGCCGCAGGCGGAGGTTTACGAGTTTCTTGCTGCGGGCTTCCTGCCCGCCCATCTGGCCCGGATCCGCGAATTGCTCAGGCTGCGCCGAGACGCGCTGGTCGCGGGTCTGGCCGACGGCCTGGACGGCTGTGCCGCGGACTGGCTGACTCCTGACGGAGGCTACTTCGTGTGGCTGGAACTGCCGCGGCAGCTTAGCGCAGCTGACCTGCTGACCGATTGCGAGCGGGCTGGCGTGACCTTCCTCCCCGGTGCGGGCTTCTTCATCGATGGCGGCGGCGATAATAGCGCTCGCCTGTCCTTCAGCTTCCCCAGCGTCGGCGAGGTCAGCGTCGGCGCTGACCGCCTGGCGGCGGCCGCGCGCGGCCGGCTGGCCAGCCCGGGAGCAGCTTGATGGAGCAGCGCTGGGGCGACTATGTCCTTACCGACGACGTGTCCCGGATGGACCTGGCTCGCATTCACGAGCGGCTCTCTCAGGAGGCCTACTGGTCCATGGGCCGGACGTTGCAGGATGTCGTCGAGTCACTCCGGCAGTCGCGGGCCTACGGCGTGCTGCTGGGAGAGGAGCAGATCGCCGTAGCACGGGCGATCACGGACGGGGTGACGTTCGCCTACCTGTGCGACGTCTTCGTGGCGAAGGCGCACCGGAATCGGAAGATCGGCGGGTGGATGCTCAGCCGCATGCTGGCTGACCTGCGCGACGCCAAGGTCCGTCAGGTCCTGCTCGCCACCAGGGACGCCCACTCGCTGTACCGGCGGGCGGGCTTCCACGAGCTGAGCCGGCCTGAGCGCTGGCTGGAGCTTGATGCGAAAACGGAGGCCACGATGCAAGGAGACAGCGATGACGCACGATGATCTGTTCTTTCGGCGCACCGACGCCGAGACGGCGGGGCCGCCGCGGGAGCTTGTCGGATACGGCGAGCATCCGCCGCTCATCCGGTGGCAGGGTGAGGCGAAGGTCGCCGTCCAGATCGTGGTGAACTACGAGGAGGGCTCGGAGAAGACCTTCCCGATGGGCGACAACGTCAACGACATTCTCTACGAGCTGCCGTTCGCCCTCGAAGGACAGCGTGACCTGGCTGTCGAGTCGATGTACGAGTACGGCTCGCGGGTCGGCATCTGGCGGCTGTTCCGGGTATTCGACAACGCCGGCATCCCGGTTACCTTCTTCGCTGCGGCGGTGGCGCTAGAGCGCAACCCCGCGGTAGCGGCGAAGCTGGCCAGCCGGGGCGACGAGCCTGCGGGCCATGGCTACCGGTGGAGCAACCATTTCGAGATGGCCCGTGACCAGGAGCGGGAGGCGATCAAGCTCGCCATTGCATCCATCCAGGAGACCACCGGAACGCGTCCGGTCGGGTGGTACTGCCGGGAGATGAGCACCAATACGCGCGAGCTGGTAGTCGAGGAGGGCGGGTTCGAGTATGACTCCGACTGCTACAACGACGATTTGCCGTACTGGACCACGATCCTGGGCCGGCCCCACCTCGTGGTGCCGTACTCGCTTGTGGTGAACGACGCGCGTTACATCGTGGGCACCGGGTTCGCCAGCCCCGACGACTTCTACCTGACGGCGAAGGCCAGCCTGGACCGGCTGCGCGCCGACGGAGACGACCTCGGCCGGATGATGTCGGTCGGCGTGCATCCGCGGATCACCGGCAACCCGGCGCGATCCGATGGCTTGGCGCGCTTCATCGAGTACGCGCAGCAGTTCTCCGACGTCGCCTTCATGCGGCGCATCGACATCGCGCGCGACTTTGCCGAGCAGTACCCGGCGGATAAGGCCCTATTGCAGGGCTCCGGTAGCTGAGAAGGGACGTGGCTGTGGCGACAGACGAAGAGCTGGCGAGCGTTCGGGACAGGCTGTTCGGCCAGGTGCGCGAGGACCAGATCAGGCAGGTCACGGTGGACCGGCCGGATCCGGCGGTCATCGCCGCGTTCCTGGCCATCGAGGATGTGTCCTCGATAGTCTCCGACGCGATGGACACGCTCGGCATCGGCGGCCGCGTGCCGGCCAGCGTGCTGCGCCCGCTGGCGGCGCGCCAGCGGGTCTGCGGCCCGGCGATCACCATCCGGTATGCGAGGCACGGCGGCGACGTGAGCGGTGTGCTGCAGCGCGGGGAGCGCTCGGGCCTGGGGGACCGCGACATGTACGCGATCGGCCAGCCCGGCGACATCGCCGTATTTGACTGCGGCGGGGACACGCACGGCTCGGTGATTGGCTCGATCTCCGCGCGCTTGGCAACACGCCTGAGTATCGGCGGCTGCGTCGTCGATGGCGCCGTCCGCGACGTGGAGGGCATAGCAGCCGAGGGCATCCAGGTCTGGTCCAGGTCGGTGACCCCGGTCAGCGGGAACCACCGCATGGCCGCCATCGAGGTCAACGGAACCGTTGCCCTGGCCGGTGTGCCGGTGACGCCAGGCGACCTGGTAGTGGCGGACGGCACCGGGATCTGCGTCGTGCCGGCCCGGCACGTCCGCGCCGTGGCTGCCGAGGTGCGGAAGATCCAGGCACGCGAGCAGCTGGTCATCGACGCGATCGTGACCGGCGTCGCGCCACGGGACGTGCCGCCCGTCACGATCTGAACGATAGGCAGCGAGGAGACCACGTCGACTGCCACCGCCGCCAGCCCTGGCGCTGTCCTGGTCGCCGAACATGTATCCCGAGAGCGCATGGCCAACTGGGTTGGCCCCGGAAGGCGCAGCGACATTCGCCGGCCGGTGACCGTGGATATCGACATTGACAGGCGCGGCGCAAAAGTAAACGGGATCACCACAAGGAGGAACCCAAGGATGGCCACCCGGATCGGCATGCTGACCCCGTCCTCGAACACCGTACTCGAGCCGCTGACCTACAAAATGCTCGAGGGAATCGACGGAGTCTCCGCGCATTTCAGCCGTCTGCGCGTCACGAAGGTGACAGCCGGAGCCGAATCAGATGCCCAGTTCGCTACCGCGGCAATGCTCGCTTCGGCCGAACTGCTGGCCGACGCGGCCGTCGATATCCTCGCCTGGAATGGCACCGCCGGTTCCTGGATGGGCCCGGACGGCGACCGGCGGCTCTGCCGGGAACTCTCCGACGCCACAGGCATTCCCGCTACGACGTCCACGCTGGCGCTGATCGATGCCTGCGAGGCGCTGGGAGTCAGCCGGGTAGGCCTGGCGACGCCGTATGTCAGCAGACTCAATGAGCTGATCAGCCATCACTACGCGCGGGAGGGAATCCAGGTGGTCGCCAGCGAGCACCTGGGCTTGGCGGACAACCTCGCTGCAGGCGCTCTGGCTCCCGAGGGGATCCGGAGCTTGGTCGTCCGCGCGGCCCGTGACGGCGCCCAAGCAGTTGCCGTCGTGTGCACCAATGTCGCAGCCACAGAGATGGTGCAGGAGCTTGAGCAGGAACTCGGCATTCCCGTCCTCGATAGCATCGCCGTCACGCTCTGGAAATGCCTTGACCTCGCTGGCTCGGTGCGGCGGCCGGACGGTTTCGGCAAGGTCATGGCGGCGTCCAGCACACGGCCCGACGCATGACCAGGATGGCAGGACCCGCTGCGCCGTTCCTGCCACCTAGACGCGAGCTCACCGTCCTGCCGCTACCCATCGCTGGTGGTGACGGCAGCCCGGTCCGGGCCATCGCCAGGTGCGAATCTCCGGAAGGAGCAGGACTTCAGCGGTGATCAGCTTCTACGACACCTCGACGCTGCCGACACAGGACATGCTCGACGCGATCACATCAGCGTCGCTCGGTGACGACGCCTACGGCCTGGACCCGACCGTCAACGAGCTGGAGGCGGTCGCAGCGGGGCTGATGGGAAAGGAAGCAGCCGTCCTGATGCCAAGCGGCACTATGGCGAATCTCGCTGCCGTACTGTCCTGGACCCGCCCGGCCGACATGGTCGTCCTCGAAGCCGAGGCGCACCTGCTGTACCACGAAGCCGACGGCATCAGCGGGGTGGCGGGCTGCGTTCCGCTGGGTGTGCCCGGGGACCGGGGGGTGCTGCGCGCCCAAGAGGTCGAGCGGCACCTGCGCCGACCGGACCAACAAGACCCGGTGACAACCCTGCTGTGCGTGGAGAACACCCACAACCGGGCCGGCGGCACCATCACGCCCGTCGCGGCGATGAAGGAACTGCGTGAGCTGTGCGATGCCCAGCATCTGGCGCTGCATGTCGACGGGGCGCGGATCTTCAACGCCAGCGTGGCGCTGGACATCCCTGCTGCGGAACTCGTCGCGGACGCCGACTCGGTGGCCTTCTCGCTGAGCAAGGGCCTGTCCGCGCCGGTCGGCGCGCTGCTGGCCGGGTCCGCCGACTTCGTGGGACGGGCCCGCCGGGCCCGCAAGATGCTCGGCGGCGGGATGAGGCAGGCCGGGATTATCGCCGCGGCCGGGCTGGTCGCACTGCGGACCGGGATCGATCGCCTTCGCGAGGATCACGACCAGGCCCGCAGCTTGGCCGCCAAGCTGGCCGAGTTGCCAGCGCTCAGGGTCGATCCGGACGCCGTCGAGACCAACTTCGTCATGATCGACACCGAGAATTGGGGCATCGGCGCTACCCAGCTGGTCCAGCGTCTGGAGTCGCGCGGGATCACGGCCTCAGCCCGGCCGCCCTACACGGTGCGGTTCGTGACACACCGCCTAGTCGGCAATGCCGAGGCCGACATCCTGGTGGCGGCCCTGCGCGAGATCAGCGGCCGGTGAGCCCGCCCGCCGTCTTGGGCCTGGACGCCGGGACGGAGAGCGACCTGGGGTTCCAGAACTGTGTGATAGATCCGGCCCGACCCCACGACGCCTCGGTGGAACTGCCCGGCAAAGCCGAGCACCGCCCACCCAGCTCGACCCCTAAAGCGACCTGGTCAACCAGCGCTGGAACGAGAGCGTGGCCAGCGCCGAGGCCATCACTGCCGAGCTGCGCACCCTCGGTTCAAAGGCGACGTCCGGGCCGTACGCAGTTACCTGAAGCCGTTCCGGCCGCCCGGCGCCAGCCGCAGCCATCCGGAACCGCACGACCGCCAGTCCGCCCCGGCCCTCCCGCACGATCAGCAGGACGCTGCGCACCCGCCTCGACCGCCTGACTGAGGACGACGCGCAGATCGTGAAGAACGCAACTGCCGGATGCGCCCACCTCGAACGCCCCCGCCAGCACGTCCGGTCATTCGCCAAGATCATGGCCCAGCGGCGCGGCGGGGAACCGCCCGCCTGGCTGGACGCCGTGGAGGCCGACGACCTGCCGGAACTGCGCAGCCTCGCCGCCGGCATCCACCGCGACCTCCCGGCCGTCATCAGCGGCCTCACGCTCGAGCACAGCTCCGGCGCCGCCTAGGGCAACGTCAAGCGGCTCAAACGCGACGGCAACGAGCGCGCGAAGTTCGATCTTCCCCGAGCCCAGATACTCCTCCGAACTGGCGTCACGCGATCATCGCCAGAGCCGAATTACGTGAGCGCCCACATGCCGAACACTCCGGCAGACGTTCGAGACGAAGCATCGCGGCAGCGGCCGGAATCTATCCATTAAGTCGTATGATCACGGCAAAGGGAACGGGGAAGGCGGGACAAAATGGATCCGATTACGCTGATCGTCATGGCGCTCGCGGCCGGGGCTACCTCCGGGGCTCTTGAGGCGCTGAAAGACGACGCAAAAGAGAAGGCTACGGCTGCCTACGGAAAGGCTACGCGACCTGGTGCAGCGACGGTTCAGCGGCAACGCCCGGGCCGAGAACGCGCTGGTCGATCACCAGGACGACCCGGAGACCTATAAGGTGCCGCTCGCCAAGCAGCTCACCGAGTCCGGGGCGGCCGACGACGAAGAGCTCTTGGCGGCGGCGCAGGCGGTCATGGACCTAGTCGACCCGAAAGGCGCGCAGACCGGCAAGTACAACGTGACGATCAGTGGCTCGAAGGGCTTCCAGGTCGGCGACCACAACACCCAGACCAACACCTTCAATTAGTCTCCGGCTTCCCTGCGGGAACCCATCAATCGGCGACTTCACATCAATTCACGTTGATCAACTTCACTTCCCATCAGCCTTTAATGCCCGTGCGCGGCGCCGTAGCGGCGTAAAAATGGGGGTAGCGCCGTAGCTGCCCTCAGGACACCCGAATCGAATTCCGAGCCCCACACGCTTGAGTGGGTCCAGGCCGTTCGAGTGCGCCGCCAGGGACTTGAACCCCGAACCCGCGGATTATGAGTCCCGAGCAGCAATGCGGAGCTTCGGCCGCGCGCGTGAAAAACAGGCCCGAAATCCGGATTTCTATAGTGTCAGCGGTTTTAGCGGCGGCGGGACCCGTCTTGCCATGCCAGATCACTACTCAGCCTGCCTGAGGTTGGCCGACCCGGCTGCCTTTAGCTGGCAAGTCAATCCTTTCAGGTGTGTCTACGCCGGCGCAGCGGCGGACCGGAATGCCTGGCGCCTACGGCTGTGCCGCCGTGCAGAGCTCGTGCGGCGTCCACTGGCAGCGGCGTCCCGGGATGGCGGCCTCCCCTTCCGGCTATGGTCTCGCTATCTCGGCTCGCCTCCGCCATGCTGCGCTGCGGTCTGCTCGCTCGGTTCTTGTCCGTGACGGCGAGGGGCGTGATGAGCGGTAGGGGAGTGCGGTCACCCGGACTTGACCACGTAGCGGAAGGCGAGCGTCCATCGACCCGGCACCGAGCCGCCGGTCCGGCTC
>Ga0302314_10011395_pt1 | contig 15512 bp, 12 predicted proteins | sample III_Palsa_N2_3_FD_200533 | JGI IMG/M metagenome (GOLD analysis project Ga0302314, IMG submission 200533) | Peat permafrost microbial communities from Stordalen Mire near Abisko, Sweden - III_Palsa_N2_3 | ecosystem: Environmental > Terrestrial > Soil > Palsa > Peat permafrost | place: Sweden...
CGTGCCCGACGTCTTCGCGAACGAGAGTCTCTCTGACCGCGGCCTCTACGCAGCCGACGACCTTCGCCTGATCTCGCAGCTCTACACCGTACGCCAGGACCAGACATCCTACCTGTCGGTGGCCGCGATCAGCGTGCAGGGCCTGCGCACGACGGACACCCAGAGCACCTTCCCGACCATAGCCCCGCTGATCGAGGCACACTGGGAGCCCGACATGGAAATTCTGGGCGGTCGGCTTCGGCTGGACGGCAGCGCCGTCGCGCTGACCCGCTCCCAGGCGCCGGACACCCTGGCGCCCCCGACATCGCCGCCGGTCGCCGGCCTGGACAGCCGCCGCGCGACGGCCAGCCTGGATTGGCAGAGCACTTTAACCCTTTCAAATGGCCTGCGCATCCAGCCCTTTGTCGACGGGCGCTTCGATCTTTACAATACCGCCGGTCTGCCGGGCGCGCCCTCGGGTGGAACAGTGCCTCGCGAGATCGGATGGGTGGGCGCCAACTTCAGCTATCCGTTATTCAAGCAGGTCAACGACGTGACCTACATTCTCGAACCGCTGGCGCAGGTCGAGGTGGCCCCCAACACCAAACTCAACCCGCTCATTCCCGACGAGGACAGCGAAGTCTGGGAGTTCGACGACACCAACCTCTTCAACGTGAACCGCTCGCCGGGCTACGACCTCTATGAGGGGGGACAGAGCGTCACGCTCGCCGGACGAGCCACCGCCGTGCTCGGCGACGGCCGAACCGCCAGCCTGCTTTTCGGGCGGCGGTTGGGGTTTGAATCCGATCCGGCCGTGCCGCCGCGCACCGGCCTCGCGACAGCCCTCTCCGACTACATCATCGATTTCGAGGCGACACCGGTGAAAGGCATCACCGTCTTTTCGAAGATGCGGATGAATTCGGCCACCTTTGGCGTGGATCGCCTCGAGACCGGCGCGAATTTCTCCACCGATCGCGCCTCGGGATACATCAGCTATCTGGAGGAAGCCGACTCGCCTCTCGGCGGACCGGTCCGCAGCATCGACTTTCATGGCGAGGTATATCCGCTCAAGCACTGGGGTGTGACCACCTACGGAATCGTCGACTCAGGAACCTGGCGCCGTGAGGAAATCGGCTTGGTCTACCGCGACGATTGCGTACGGGTAGAAGTGATCTACCGCCATGACGATACCCAGAACGGAACGCTCGGCCCCTCGACGTCCGTGGTCCTTCGCCTAAAGCTCGCCACACTGGGCAATTCAAGTTAGAGCCCCTAAGAGCATGTCTCACCCTGGACAACGCGCGAGGTAGGCGGCGCTGAATGAGGATTCTCGATTACGATGCGCAGGCTTGACTCCATCGCGGCCGCGGCGCGCGCGGGCGCGGTGATTTGTATCGCGGTGGTGGGGTTCGGCGCCCCGGCGTCGGGCCAGACCGATTCAGCGACGCCGGGCGCCTCGTCGACGCCGAGCGCCGCCGACCTCACGCCTTCGACCACGGCGGCGACGTCCGGGGCGACCGAGCCCAACGGCCTTTCTGAAGGTGTCGTGGTCACCGTCAATGACGAGATGATCTCCAGCTTCGACGTCGTCCAGCGGATGCGCCTGTTGATCGTCACCTCGGGCATTCAGCCGTCACAGGAGAACCTGCCCGACATCCAGCGCGAAGCGGTCCGTTCATTGATCGACGAGCACCTGGAAATGCAGGAACTGCGGCGCGAGGCGAAGGAGCAAAAGTTCGACCTGATCGCCTCCGACGGCGAGGTCAACGACGAACTCGCCGACATTGCTCGGGGCAACAACACCAGCGCCGACCAACTTCTAGCCCAGTTGGCCGCGCAGGGCGTAGGGGCCCAGACCTTCCGCGATCAGCTGCGGGCGGAGATCAGCTGGCGCGGCTGGATCCGCGGACGCTACGGTCAACGGCTGACCATCGGCGACGATCAGGTCAAGGCGTTTCAGAAACACCTCGAGGCGGAGGCCGGCAAGCCGCAATACCAGATCAACGAGATTTTCATCGACGCGGCGCGCGCCGGCGGCATGACGGCCGCGCAACAGGGGGCGTCGCAACTGCTCAGCCAGCTTCAGAAAGGCGCCCCTTTCGCCGCGGTGGCCAGACAGTTTTCCAATACGCCGTCCGCGGCCAATGGCGGAGACGTCGGCTGGATTTCAACCGGCGAGATGCCTCCCGAAGTCGACCATGCGCTGGAAAACCTGCGACCCGGCCAACTGTCCGGCGCCATCCCGGTGAAGGACGGGGTCTACATCATCTATCTGAAGGACAAGCGCGCCGGCGGAGCGTCGACGATGGTCTCGTTGAAGCAGGTCGCCATCGCCCTGCCCAAGGGCGCCAGCGACGACCAGATCGCCGCCGCCAGCGCCAAGCTGATCGCGCTACGGCCCAAGCTGTCGGGCTGTGACAATCTGGAGGCGTCGGCGGCCAAGTTGCCGGGTGCGGTGTCCGGAGACCTGGGCGAAGCCGAGACAAAGGATCTCGCGCCGGCGTTCCGCGAGGCGGCGGAGGCGCTCCAGGTCGGCCAGGTGTCGCAGCCGATCCGCACCGAAGTCGGGCTTCACCTGATCGCCGTGTGCGGTCGCCGGCACGGCGGCGCCGATGCGATGACGCCCGAGCAGATCGAGAATCGCCTCTATGGACAGGAGTTGTCGATGATCGCCAAGCGCCAGCTGCGTGACCTGCGCAACTCGGCCACCATAGAAACGCGGTGACGCAGTCCCGGCTCGCGCTAAGCCTCGGCGATCCATCCGGCATCGGCCCCGAGATCGCGGTCAAGGCCTGGCGCGCGCTGCGCTCCACGGGACCGGCCTTCGTGGTCATCGGAGACGCGGAAACCTTGGCGGCGGCCCATGGCGGCGCGTCCGAAGTCCGCGTGGTTCGGTCGATCGCCGAGGGCGCCTCGCTGTTCGCCAGCGCCCTGCCGGTCATCGACATCCCCCTGCCCGTCCCAGCCATACCCGGCCACCCCACGCCAGGGTCGTCGGCGCTCGTCATCCGCTGGATCGATACGGCGGCGAGACTGGCCATCGACGGCGAGGCCGATGCTCTGGTCACCGCGCCCATCGCCAAGGCCCCGCTCTATGCCGCCGGCTTCGCCTTTCCCGGCCACACGGAATTTCTCGGCGAACTCGCGCCATCCCCGCCAGGCGACATGGGGCGCGGTCCGGTGATGATGCTCGCCGCGGCCGACTTGCGAGTGAGCCTCGTGACCATCCACGAGCCGCTGTTCAGGGTTCCAAGTCTGTTGACGATCCAGTTGATCGTGAACGCCGGATTGGTCACCGCCGAAGCGCTGCGGCGCGACTTCGGAATCGACCGGCCGAGGCTGGCGGTGGCCGGTCTCAATCCGCACGCCGGTGAATCGGGGGCGCTGGGCGGCGAAGAGCTTGCGATCGTGGCGCCGGCGGTGCGCGAACTGGCCGCCCGCGGCGTCGAGGTCAGCGGACCGCATCCGTCGGACACGCTCTTTCATCCCGAAGCGAGGGCCCGGTACGACGCCGCGCTGTGCCTCTATCACGACCAGGCGCTGATCCCGGTAAAGATGCTGGACTTCTGGGGCGGCGTGAATGTCACGCTCGGACTTGCGATCGTGCGGACCTCGCCCGATCACGGCGTGGGTTACGACATCGCCGGCCAGGGTGTGGCGCGTCCCGATAGTCTGATCGCCGCCGTAAAGCTGGCGGCGGCGATCGCGGCTCGCCGCGCCACATGAACACAGACGCGCTGCCGCCTTTGCGTGTCGTGCTCGCGGAGTCCGGCATTCTGGCGGACAAGCGGTTTGGGCAACACTTCCTTCTCGACCTCAACATCTGCCGAAAGATCGTGCGACTGTCGGCGATCAGCGCTGACGAGACCGTCGTCGAGATCGGCCCTGGGCCGGGAGGGCTCACCCGCGCTTTGCTCGAAGCCGGCGCCAGGGTCGTTGCGATCGAGAAGGATACGCGCTTCCGGCCGCTCCTGGATGAAATCGCGGCCACGAGCGCTGGACGGCTGACAATCGTCGAAGCGGACGCCTTGAAGGTCGACGAGGCGGCTCTCACAGGCGGGCCGGCCGCCGTGGTCGCCAACCTGCCCTACAACGTCGGCACCCCCCTGCTTGTCAAATGGCTGACCGGCGCGTTCCGCCCCACCAGCATGACGTTGATGTTCCAGAAAGAAGTCGCGCTGCGCATTGTCGCGCAGCCGGGCGAAGAACATTTCGGGCGCCTCGCCGTGCTCAGCCAGGCGCTGTGCGACGCTCGGCTGGTGATGGACCTGCCCGCGCGGGCCTTCACACCGCCGCCGAAAGTCGATTCCGCGGTGGTCCGGCTCGAGCCACTTTCCCAGCCGCCCGCCGACCCTCTGATCGCGTCCCTCCAGAGAGTGGCGCAAGCGGCGTTCGGGCAGAGACGCAAGATGTTGCGGTCTTCATTGCGAAGTCTTGGAGGGGAAGAACTCTGCGCGCGTGCGGACGTCGATCCGAAGGTCCGGGCCGAGACCGTGCCGGTCAGCGGGTTTCTGGCGCTGGCGTCGGCGCTGAGGGATGGCGAGGGCCACGTGTCACCACGCTTGCGTGGTTGAGTCCGCGGCATCCACTCTCTAGTCAGTGACTGCAGCGCCAAACGATGTGGCGCGACCATGGGAGGAGACGGCGATGTTCAGGCGGGTGCTGATCGCCAACCGGGGCGAAATCGCGATCCGGATCGCGCGGGCGGCGGCAGCTCTGGGCGTAGAGTCGGTAGGAATCTTCGCGCCCCTGGACGCGCTCTCCCTGCACACACGGATCGTGACGCATGCCCGGCCGACTGGCGAGAACGCCGCTGGCGATCCCCTAAGCGCATACCTCGACATCGAGGGGATGGTTGCGATCGCCAAGGCGGACGATTGCGACTGCGTACACCCAGGCTACGGATTTCTGTCGGAAAACGCGACGTTCGCGCGGCGCTGTCACGAGGAAGGTCTGACCTTCATCGGCCCCCATCCGGAAACACTGGCTCTCTTCGGAGACAAGACGCGGGCCAGAGACCTCGCGTTGAGCCTGCGAATCCCGATCGTCCCCGGCAGCGACGGCGTATTGGCGACCGCCGACGATGCGGTCGCCATGGCCGTGGGGCTCGGCTATCCGGTGATGTTGAAAGCCGCCGCCGGCGGGGGCGGTCGAGGCATGCGCAGGGTGGACGACGCCGGCGAGATGGCGGCTGCGTTCGCGCGTTGCCAAAGCGAGGCCGAGGCGGCGTTCGGGGATGGCGCCGTGTTCGTCGAAAAGCTGGTCGAGCGGCCCAGGCACATCGAGGTGCAGGTGCTCGCGGACGGGCACGGCGGCGCGATCCACCTGCATGAGCGTGACTGCTCCGTTCAGCTGCGCAATCAGAAGGTCATCGAGATCGCGCCGGCGCCCAACCTCGACCCAGGCCTGCGCGAACGGCTCTGGAGCGACGCCCTGTCGCTGGCGCGGGCGTCTCGCTATGTGAACGCCGGGACCGTCGAGTTCCTGGTCAATCCAGAACGCGGCGAGTACTATTTCATCGAGTGCAACCCGCGCATCCAGGTCGAGCATACCGTCACCGAAGAGGTCACCGGCGTCGATCTTGTGGAAGCGCAATTCCGCATCGCCGCGGGCGAGTCGCTCGCCGATCTCGGGCTCGAACGCTCGCCGGCGACGCGCGGCTACGCCATCGAGGCCCGTATAGTCGCCCAGGGATCGGGCGTTATCACTGCCTACAAGGAGCCGAGCGGTCGGGGCGTGCGGGTCGATTCCTGCGCCTACCTCGGCTACGCGCCGCCGCGCCAGTTCGACCCGATGTTCGCGAAGCTGATCTGTGGGTCGAACTCGACCGGATCCTATGCATCCGCGGTCGATCGTACGTGGCGGGCGCTGGACGAGTTCCACATCGGCGGCCTGCCGACCAACCTGGCGCAACTGCGTGCGATCCTGGCGAGCGAGCCGGTGCGGAGGGGCGATGCGCGCACCACCCTGCTCGCCGAACACGCTGAACTCGGCCAGGCGGGCGGACCCGACGCGGCGTCCTCCAACCCGCTGACATTGTTGGAGCAACAGGCCGCGTCGCTGATGCGCGGCGTTGCCGCGCCTTCGCCGGCGCAGACAATCGTCGACTCGCTGGAGGTCGCCGACGGCCACGAAGGGGTCGAATGCCCAATGGCCGGGACCATCCTCGAACTCTCGCTTGAAGCCGGCCAATTGGTGAAGGCAGGGGACGTGCTCCTGGTGGTCAGCGCCATGAAAATGGAGACGGCGGTCACCGCTCCGTGCGACGGGTTAGTTGCGGAGGTCCAGCCGCTCACCCTCGGCGGCGAGGTGGCGGCCGGCCAGATCGTCGCCGCTATCGCACCGACGCAAGGCCGCGCCGACGCCGCGCCACGCGTCTACGACGAAAACAGCTGGGCCCCGATGCTCGCCGATGTGCAAGCGTTGCAGGCGATCGCCCACGCCCGCTTCGACCCCGAATCCCGCGACCCGGGGGTGGTTCGCCAGCGCGCGCGCGCGAAGCTTACCTGCCGCGAGCGGATCGACCGACTGCTCGACGCCGGCTCGTTCCGTGAGGTTGGCAGCCTAGCAGGCTTCACGAGCTACGACGAAGAAGGCCGCATTACCGACTTCACGCCGGCGAGCCACGTCGGTGGCTGGGGCAAGATCGACGGACGCACCAGCGTCGTCTGCGCCGACGACTTCACCTCGCGCGGCGGCCATTCCGACGGGGCGATCGCGGCCAAGAGTGGCTATATCGATCGCCTGTCGCTGGAGCTGCGCTGCCCGTCGATCCGCCTGCTCGACGGCTCTTCCGGCGGCGGCAGCGTCGCGAGCATGGTGCCCCAACAGCGGGCCTCGGGCGAAAGCGCGGCCCAGGAAAGCTCGGGCGCCATCAAGGCCGGCCGGCCGCGCGTGGCGGGCGGGGGTGGATCGTTCCTGCCCGGGCACCTGGGCAGCGCCATGTATGCCGAGCAGTTGGCGCAGGTCCCGGTGGTCAACGTTCTCCTGGGCAGCGTCGTCGGCATCGGCGCCGCCAAGGCGGTGCTCGGGCATTTCTCGGTCATGGTGCGCGACATCGCCCAGCTGTTCGTCGCCGGGCCGCCGGTGGTGAGCCACGCCATGGGCTATGAGATCAGCAAGGAGGACCTCGGCGACTGGCGCATCCACTGCCGCAACGGCTCGGTCGACAATCTGGCGGTCACCGAGGACGAGGCGATCGCCCAGACCAAGCGATTCCTCTCCTACCTGCCCTCCAGCGTCTACGACGCGCCGCCGGTGCTCGCGCCCAATCCGAACGATCCCATGAACCGGGCCGAGGAAGAGTTGTTCACCATCGTCCCGCGCAAGCGCACGACGACTTTCGACGTACGGCGCGCGATACGACTGATGGCCGACAAGGGCTCGTTCTTCGAAATCGGCCCCCATTGGGGAACCGACCAGATCGTCGGCTTCGTGCGTTTCAACGGCTTTCCGATGGGGGTGATCGCCTCGGACAGCCGGCACGTCAACGGCGGCGCGCTGACGGCGAAGGGATGCGATAAACTCAAGCGACACCTGGACTTATGTGATCTTTTTCACATCCCGGTCCTCAATTTGGTCGACAACCCGGGCTTCGCCGTGGGCCTGGAGCATGAGATCGCCGGCACCATCCGCAAGGGCGGAGAATGGATGATCGCGTTCGCCCAGGTCGGCGTGCCGATCTTCACGGTGATCATGCGGCGCAGCTTCGGTGTCGCTGGCAACAACTATGCCACGCCCTTCGGTCACGCCAGTGCGCGCGTGGCATGGCCGGCCGCCGACGTCGGCGGCATTCCACCCGAGGGCGGCATCGAGGCGGCCTATAAGCGCCAGCTCGCGGAAGCCGCCGACCCCGCCGCGCTGCGCGCCGAGATCAACGCCCGTATCGAAAGCGCCCGCGGACCGATCGGCCCTCTCAACAAGTTCCAGATGGAGGAGATGATCGATCCGCGCGAGACGCGTCGGTGGGTATGCGAGTGGGTCGAAAACGCCTGGCGCATCGTCAGCCAGCCCGCACGACTGACGCCGCGGGCGCTCGGCTTCAGGCCGTAAAAAGCGTGCCTTTTTAGGTTCTTGAGGTGATATTCTCTGCCAGCAAGCGCTCGACCGCATCGGCGAGCCAAAGATTGCGCGACCGTCGAAGGCGTTCGGCGCGGTATATGGCGTCCAGCTCGCCATAGGCCCGGTCGAAATCATCGTTGAGGATCACGTAGTCATAGTCGGCCCACTTGGCGATCTCGCCCTTGGCGCGGCCGAGGCGGCGGGCGATGACGTCTTCGGCGTCCTGGGCGCGGGTGTGCAGGCGGCTCGCAAGCTCTCTCATGCTGGGAGGCAGGACGAAGATCCGCACGGTGTCCACGGGCGCCTTGGCCGCGATGCTTGCCGCGCCCTGCCAGTCGATGTCGAACAGGGTGTCCCGCCCTTTTTCCAGGGCTGACATGACAGGGGCGCGGGGCGTGCCGTAGTGGTGCTCATGCACCTCCGCCCACTCCATGAAGGCGTCCTGGTCGATCATCCGCTGGAACGCCTCTCGGTCAAGAAAATGGTACTCTCGAGCGTCCTCTTCGCCCGGCCGCGGCGCGCGCGTGGTGGCGGAAATCGAGAGGGTCAGATCCGGATGATCCGAGAGCAGCCGGCGCGACAGTGATGTCTTGCCCGCTCCGGACGGACTGGAAATGACCAGCAGGAGGCCCCGGCGCGTACTGGCCGTCTCACTCGACATTCTGGGCCTGTTCGCGGAACTGATCGATCACCGCCTTCAGGTCGAGGCCGATCGCGGTCAAGGCAGGAGTCGCAGATTTCGAGCACAAGGTGTTGGCTTCCCTCATGAATTCCTGAGTGAGGAAGTCGAGCCGGCGTCCGGCGGCGGCCTTGTCGGCCAGGAGCGCGCGGCCGGCGGCGACGTGGCCGGCGAGTCGGTCGAGCTCCTCGCGCACATCGGCCTTGACGGCCATGACCGCGGCCTCCTGGACGATGCGCTCCATCGTCGCCGCCTCGCTGGCCAATTCGGCGAGCCGGCGTTCGAAGCGCTGCTTGATCACCTGAGGCTGGCCAGCCGCCTCGGTCTCGGCCATGCCGACGAGACTTTCCACCCTGTCGAGGAAGCCGCTCAGAAGCGCTCCGAGCGTCGCGCCCTCGGCGAGGCGCGATGTCTTGAGGGCGTCGAGTGCGGCGGCGATCGACTGGGCGATGGCGGCTTCGACCGCCGCCTGCGCCTGCGGCTCGTCCTCGTCGTCGCCGGCTTCGATCACGCCTCGCAGGGCCAGCAAGCCGTCCATGGCCGGCGCCGCAGCGCGTCCAGAGGCTACGAATTCTTCGCTAAGCGCCAGATATCGTTCGAGAATATCTGTATTGATACGGACCTGACCACCCCCGTCGGCGCGTTTGGCCTGGACGTTGAGACCGATCTGGCCGCGCTGAAAACGCCCTTGCGCCGCTTCCCTGGCAAGGCGTTCGAGATTGTCGAAGCCGGCCGGGCCACGGAACCGGAGCTCCAGATTGCGGCCGTTGACGCTGCGCGCCTCGACGGCCCAGGACCAGGCGCCGCAGCGGCCCTCCTGACGAGCGAAGCCGGTCATTCCACTGAGGGTCATTGAAGAGGCACTCCGGCTCGGGCTTTTTCGATGGCGCGCCAGCGGGCGACGTTCTTCAGGTGGTCGGCCCAGGTGGCGGCGAAGACGTGGCCGCCGGTCCCGTCGGCGACGAAGTAGAGGTCGCTGGTGCGGGCGGGGTGCAGGGCTGCTTCCAGCGAGTCTCGGCCGGGATTGGCGATCGGCGTGGGGGGCAAGCCGGTGATCCGGTAGGTATTGTAAGGTGTCGGAGAGGCGAGTTCGGTGGTGCTCAAGGGGTGTCCGAGGGGGGCGCCGGTGGTGAGGCCGTAGATGACCGTGGGGTCGCTCTCGAGGCGCATCCCGGCCCGCAGGCGGTTGATGAACAAACCGGCGATGCGCCCGCGTTCTTCCGGCTGGGCGGTTTCCTTTTCGACGATCGAGGCCAGGGTTACGGCCTGCTCGGGACCGCCGTAGGGCAGGCCCGGCGCGCGCGCGCTCCACAGCTGCGCGATGAGTCGGTCCCTGGCCTGCATCATCTGGGCCAGCACCTGCGCGCGGGTTTCGCCGCGGCGGACCTGATAGGTTTCCGGCAGCACGGATCCTTCCGGCGGGGCCGGCGTGTCGCCGGTGAGGACGTCCGACTGGTCAAGGATGGCGACGACCGCCTTGGCGGCGACGCCCTCGGGCACGGTGACGAAGTGGCGCACGATCACCCCATCGCGGATCATGCCCAGGACCCGCCACATCGGCGCGCCGGAGGGGATCTCGTACTCACCGGCCTGCAGCCGCGGCGCGGCGCGCGTCAGCTCGGCGGCCACGATGAACGCCAGGCTCGAGGCGATCACATGGGCGCGGGCCAGCGTGGAGGCGATGGCCGGCAGCCGGTCGCCGACGGGGAGGATGACGTCGGTGGGGCGGCCGTCGGCCGAGCGTGGTCCGGGTCCGGCGAACAGCCATCCCGCCCAAAGCAGCGCGAGCACCGCGACGGCGGCGAGCACCAGCAGCAGCCGACGGTCCCTCAGACGCGTTAGCGGCAGGATCGATTTGCGCGCGGATCGACGCGGACGCCGGATCTTGTTGGGCGCCGAGCGGCGCGACCGCGCCCGGCCGCCGGGTTGCTTCACGGCGCCTTCTTGAACACGACGCTGGCGTTGGTGCCTCCAAAGCCGAAGCTGTTGGAAAGCGCCATGTCGATCTTCATCGGCTTGGCGGCTATGGGCACGAGGTCGAGAGGCGTTTCGACCGAGGGATTCTCAAGATTGATCGTCGGAGGGGCGATCTGGTCGCGCAGGGCCAGGACGCTGAACGCCGCCTCGACCGCGCCGGCGGCGCCGAGCAGGTGGCCGATCGCCGACTTGGTCGAGGACATGGCGACCTTGCCGGCCGCCTGGCCGAACAGCCGCTCGACCGCGCCCAGCTCGATCTCGTCGCCGATCGGCGTCGAGGTGCCGTGAGCGTTGATGTAGTCGATGTCGGCCGGCTCGACCCCGGCCTGGGCGATCGCCGACTTCATGGCCCTGAATCCGCCGTCGCCGTCATCGACCGGCGCGGTGATGTGAAAGGCGTCGCCCGCCAGGCCATAGCCGACGACCTCGGCGTAGATCTTGGCGCCGCGCGCGCGCGCGTGCTCGAGTTCCTCGAGACAGAGCACGCCGGCCCCCTCCCCCATCACGAAGCCGTCCCGGTCGCGGTCATAGGGGCGCGAGGCGCGTGTCGGATCGTCGTTGAAATGGGTGGACATGGCCCGGCAGGCGACGAAGCCGGCGATGCCGATCTTGCAGACCGCCGCCTCCGCCCCCCCGGCGAACATCACGTCGGCGTCGCCGTGCTGGATCAGGCGCATGGCGTCGCCGACCGCGTGGGCGCCGGTCGCGCAGGCCGTCACCACCGAGTGATTCGGCCCCTTGAAACCGTGGCGGATGGAAACTTGGCCCGAGGCCAGGTTGATCAGCGCCGCGGTGATGAAGAATGGCCCGACGCCGCGGCGTGGTCCCTTCTCGTGCAGACTGACCGCCGTATCAGCGATCGTCGAAAGGCCGCCGATGCCCGAGCCGATGTTCACGCCCGTGCGGCAGCAGCTCTCCTCGTCCTGCGGCGCCCAGCCCGAATCGCGCACCGCCTCGTCGGCGGCCGCCATGGCGTAGAGGATGAAGTCGTCGACGCGCCGCTGCTCCTTGGCGCTCATCACCTGGTCGGGGTCGAAGGAGCCGGGAATGTCCGGGCCTCCGCCGCCGCGGCCATCGACACGCGGCACCTCGCAGGCGATCTGGCAGCCATAGTCGCTGGCGTCGAACGCGGTGATGCGCCCGGCGCCGGACCGGCCGGCCAGAATGTTCGCCCAGGTGGCTTCGACACCCCATCCCAGAGGGGTGACCAATCCTAATCCGGTGACGACGACGCGACGCATCGGGAACTCAGGCCAGGCGATCAGGCGCCCAGGCGCTCTCCGATGAACTTCACCGCGTCGCCCACGGTCTGGATGTGTTCGGCGGCGTCATCGGGAATTTCGATGTCGAACTCCTCCTCGAACGCCATGACCAGCTCGACGTTGTCGAGGCTGTCGGCGCCGAGGTCGTCGATGAAGCTCGCCTTCTCGGTCACCTTCTCCGGATCGGCGTCCAGGTGCTCGATGACGATCTTACGAACGCGCTCAAGAATGTCGGACATTTAGGCTCTCGGTCCTCTCTGGTTGGTATCGGCGCTCGTTTTCAGGAGGCCGGACGGTCACGCGTCACAAATGGGAATCCCGCCTAGCATGTTCCTTATCGCCACACTAGCGGGGTGAAAGGAGGGGTGGATGCGAGGTTTTCCGCAGCTCCCCCCTCTCGTGGCCTAGATGCGGGCGGGACGCCTACGACGCAAGATCAGATCGTCGCCATGCCGCCGCCGACGTGCAGGGCCTGGCCGCGCCAAACGTCCACTTTACCTCCCCATAACCAGACCCGACTATCAGCGGACGCGGGTGAAGGCCAACCACACAAAGATCGCCCGCCCTAAGCGACACTGGAGCGGCTGTTTCAGCCGTTCGTGCGTGGTGCGGCCGCACCTAATAGACAGGGGCTCGGCCTGGGACTTTTCATCGCTTCCGAGATCGCCAAGGCTCATGATGGAAGGTTGACGGCCGACTGGCGCGATGGTCGTACAAGTTTTTCTTTTGAAATGCCCGCGAATTGATTGAACTATCCCAGTCGGCGGTGCTTATCCACGCTAAGGCGGTAGAATCCGGTGCATGTACTTATCATAGAAGATGAGGCCCTGATCGCTCTGGATTTGCAGTGGCTATTGGAGGACCTTGGTGCGACCTCGACCGAGATCGCCAGCACCGAAGCCGCCGCCATCAGCGCCGCCGCTGATCACCGGCCCGACATCATCACCTCCGATGTCACTTTGACGACAGGCAGCGGTCCGGACGCCATTCGGGCTATTCAGGCTGTGATCGGTCCGGTGCCGGTCATCTATGTGACCGCCACGCCAGGCGTCGTCAAGAATCTCACGGCCGCCGACAGAGTCCTTGGGAAGCCTCTGAACCAAGGGGCTTTCGCGGACGCCTTCGCGCAGCTGCGGGCCGGCCTGGCCTGAATTCTTGGGCGCCCCGCGTCGTCCGGCGCACCTCCAGCTAGCGTCGCAACGGCGCTATCAATGCCAGATCGTTGCGAATGGATGTCGCGGCGACGCCGGCCTCGCCCATGGCATGGCTTATCTGATCCAGGCCGATCACGACGTCACCAGCGGCATAGAGACCCGTCAAGCTGGTGCGCTGGTGCGCGTCGACCTTGACGCACCCATCGTCGGTCACGCGTGCGCCCAGCGCCCTGGCGAGATCGGACTGAATATCGGATCCCAGCGCTGGGTAGATGGAGGCAAAGACGCGACGTCCGTTTGCCGTTGATAGACTCAAGCCATCGGCCTCCAGCTGAAAATCCCTTGCCGGACCATCCAGCACGCTGATCCCGCCGGCTATCAGGTCCTCCCGCTCCGCGTCGGTGAGCGCGTGGGTCGGATCATTCGATATGAGGGTCACGCTCTGGGTATAGGATCGAAGGAACAAAGCTTCCTTTACGCCGCGGGCGCCCGAGCCGACGACGGCGACCGGCAGATCCGTCACCTCAAAGCCATCGCAGACCGGGCAATAGCGCAAGCGGCCTGCCGCCAGAGCCGCCGCGTGCAGGTCCGGGGCCATTTCAGGTGAGCGATTGGTGACTCCCGTGGCGAGCAAGACAGTCCTCGCCCGAAAAGAACCGGCGTCCGTGCGCGCGATCAAACCAGTGTCGGAAACCTCCAGCTCAAGCACCGTGTCCCCATGGAGCTCGGCGCCGGCGATGACGGCCTGGCGACGCATCCGATCGAGCAATTCGCTTCCAGCGATTCCATCGGGAAATCCCGCATGATTGCGCGTGCAAGGAATCACGGCCGCCCGACTTTTCCCGGCGTCGACCAGCACGGTGCTCAGTCGAAATCGGGCGAGATAGATCGCCGCCGTCAACCCCGCGGGACCGCCGCCGACGATCAGGCAATCGCTGATCGGCTCCATGTCATGCCGCCGCTGATTTGGAGGACGTCTTTGCTTTAGGCGGACCGTCGGGATAGCGAATTTTCAGCGCCAGGATCAGACCCGAAATCGCCAGGCTGACCGCGTTGGAGCCGATCAAAGGCCAGCTCTTAAGCAATAGGCCGTAGACCGACCAGAGGGCGAAGCCGATCACGGTCACGATGTACATGCTCAGAGACACCGAAGACGCATCGCGCTCGCGGATGATCTTCATCGCCTGGGGGATGAAGCTGGCCATGGAGCAGAGGGCTGCGATGACGCCGACCGCGTTGATGAATATCTGACCGCTCATACCTATGCAGCTTTTCGCTTGGTGGTCAGGCCATGATCCTGACCTTGGATTCGCGGTCCCACTGACGCGTGCTGGCGGGCGGCAGAAAAGCTTCCGCCCCATCGGCCAAATCGATTACGCCCGGATCGGCGATGACACCGGCCTTATCGAGCAGCGGTTGGGCGGACCGCGTAAAACCAATGGCTTTCAGATGGATGAAAGCATTGTGGACAAAGTCCTGAGCCGCGCTGTCCGTAACGAGTTGAGCGCAACCTTGGTCGGATAGCACCAGCGCCACGGCGTCGAAGAGAACCGAGGGCGATCCCGCCAGTTGGCCGTCGACCGCGAGCATCTTGCCACCCTTGAGCTTCACGCCGCCGATCTTCGGGGCGACGATCTTGACGCTCGCGCCGGCGTCCCGCGCCGCTTCGCGTACGGCGGAGACGACGCTTGCATCGGCGCCGTCGGACACCAGGATGGCGACCGCCCGGCCGTTCAGGCTCTGCGGATACTTCCCGACGATCCGCAGGGCCGGCGAGAGGTCCATGTCCAAGACCGGCGCGGCGGTCGTGGATGGCGTCGGCAGCTTCATGTTCAGGCCTTCGGCGACACGAGAGGCGAGGTCCTGGTCGACGTTCTGCAGGTTCGCCAGAATGCGAGTGCGCACGTGTTCTAGGCTGCATTTCGACAGCTCGAAAACGACGGCGCTGGCCAGATGCGCTTGTTCGATCTCGGTCTGCGACCTGTAGAAAAGCCGAGCCTGCGAGTAGTGGTCGGCGAAGGTCTCGGCGCGCAGACGCACCTTCGGCCCCTCTATTGGAACAGGCGCGGTGCGGAAACCGCCCTTCGGATCTTCGCGTGGACCCCCATCCTCTCCAGCCATGGCAAGGCTGTTGGGTTCGTAGTTTGCGCGGCCCTTTGGGACCTGCATCTGCATATGACCATCGCGCTGCAGGTTCTGGAACGGGCAGCCTTTGGCCTGGTTGATCGGGATCTGGTGAAAGTTCACCGTCCCCAGGCGTGATAGCTGGGTGTCCTGATAGGAGAACAGCCGTCCCTGAAGCAGGGGGTCCTCCGAAAAGTCGATTCCCGGTGGCACGTTGGTCGGCAGGAAAGCGGCCTGTTCGGTCTCGGCGAAGAAGTTGTCCGGGTTCCGGTCCAG
>Ga0302314_10011396_pt1 | contig 15511 bp, 14 predicted proteins | sample III_Palsa_N2_3_FD_200533 | JGI IMG/M metagenome (GOLD analysis project Ga0302314, IMG submission 200533) | Peat permafrost microbial communities from Stordalen Mire near Abisko, Sweden - III_Palsa_N2_3 | ecosystem: Environmental > Terrestrial > Soil > Palsa > Peat permafrost | place: Sweden...
TTCCAGCGTCGTTCCATCGAACACGATCTTCCCCTCATTCAGCACCAGGAACTTTGTGCTCGCGTCGATCCCGTTATCGGGAATGCGCTCAACCTTCTTATCCTGGGGGTTGAATCGGTGCGTCGCCAGCATGAACGCATCCTGCAGGCGGTGCGTGATCAGCAGGCACGTCGTATGAGACACATCGCGCTGCTTCACCACCAGCTCGATAATCGTGGTCGAGGTAATCGGATCCAGCCCACCCGTCGGAGAGTCGTACAAGATCAAATCCGGCTTGCTGATGATTGCCCGTGCAATCGAGACCCGCCGCCGCATGCCGCCACTTAGCTCGGAGGGAAATTTGTCAATCGTCTGTTCCAGCTCAACGAACCGCAATGCTTCCAGCACGCGCTCATGAATCTCCTTGGGATCGACGCATTCCTCTTCCAGCCGATATGCGACGTTATCTTCCACGTCTAGCGAATCGAACAGCGCGCTCTCCTGGAAGACCATCCCCACATGGGCGCGCATCTCGAATAGCTCGTTCTCCGTCATGTCCCGCAGAGAGCGGCCGAACACCCGGATCTCGCCGCTATCCGGCTCGATTAGCCCGTTGGCCAGCTTCATCAGAACGCTCTTGCCGCCGCCCGCCGGTCCCAGCAGAATGCGTGTCTCTCCATGCGCTACAGTGAAGCTAACGTTGCTCAGAACTTCGCGGCCCTCGAATCCGATCGATACGTCGTCGAACTCGACCATGGGCTGGCCGCTAGCGACAAACTCCTTCATCTTCGGGCTCTCGACCGTCTCCTCCATCGTCTACCTTCCGAAGACTCCAATCATCAGCTGCGTCACCAGGAAATCCACCAGAATAATAATCACCGATGAAGCCACCACGGCCTGTGTCGTCGACTGCCCCACACCTCTGGTCCCACCCTTCGTCTTTAGTCCGTAGTAACAGCCAATCGTCGCGATGATAAATCCCGAGAAGATTGGTTTCACCAACCCTTCAACGACATCGCCATGCTCAAGCGACATATAGCCCGTGTGGAAAAATGTCCCCGCATTCAACTTGAGCAAGGTAACCGAGACAAACGCTCCGCCGGCAATGCCGCAAGCGTCCGAAATAATTGTGAGGAAAAACAGCATGAACACCGTGGCCACCAGCCTGGGCGTCACCAGCTTCCGGTACGGATCAGTTCCTAGCGCGCGCATCGCGTCAATCTGCTCGGACACCTTCATCGAGCCCAGCTCGCTGGCCATGCCGGACGCATTCCGCCCCGAAACCATCAATCCCGTCAACACCGGCCCCAGCTCCTTCACCATGGAAAGAGTCACCAGCTCGCCAGTCATATTCACGGCGCCAAACTCTTTCAGCGAAACCGCGGCCTGCAGCGCCAGCACGCATCCTGTAAAGAATCCCGTCAGCACCACAATCGGCAACGAACCTACGCCGATCGAATCCATCTGCGTAAAAATATCCGCCATGTATCGAGGGCGCGAGAAAATGTTCGCGACCGCGCGCCCGCAGAGCAGGGAATACTCTTGCACCGAAGCGACGATATTCTTGGCGTAGGCCTCTGGAGAGATAAAGCTCATGCGTTTGTGCTGCGCTCAGGGTATCAGATGCAGGTTCCCCTAGGCCCGGTCGCAGGATCCTGGATCTCGTCCCAGGAGTCCAAGGGATGAGAAAATAAAGGGATGGCCTCCGTAGCAAATCGGATCGATGACCGCAAGACCCCAGGCCGAACTATGAGAGCCGCCGTCCTTCGCGGCCAGGAGGACCTTCGCATCGAGGATGTTCCAGTCCCCACCGCAGCTCCCGGTGAGCTCGTCCTCCGCGTGGGCGCCGCCCTTACCTGCGGCACAGACCTCAAAGTTTACCGTCGCGGCTACCACGCCAGGATGCTCACTCTCGATCGTCTATTCGGCCATGAGCTCGCCGGGACCGTCGTCCAGGCCGGCGAAGGCGTAACCACGTTCTCCATCGGCGACCGCGTCCTACCGCTCAACTCCGCCCCCTGCGACGCCTGTTTCTTTTGCCGAAACAAACAACAGAACCTCTGCGATGACCTCCTCTTCAACAACGGTGCCTACGCCGAGTTCATCCGTATCCCCGCCCGCATCGTCGAAAAGAACACCCTCCCTATTCCCGACACCATCCCCTTCGAACACGCCGCCCTCACCGAACCTCTCGCCTGCGTCATCCGCGGCCTCGAAGAGTCGAGCGCTAAGCCCAACCAAACCGCCATCGTCCTCGGTGCCGGCCCCATCGGCCTGCTCTTCATCCACGCCGCCTCACTCCTGGGCCTCCACGTCATCGCCGTGGTCAAGCGCAATGACCAGGTCGCCACCGCGCGCCATTTCGGCGCCGACCAGGTCCTCCGGATCTCGGATGTTCCCGACCCCGTCGCCGCCGCTCGCGCTCTCACCCCTGAGGGCCGAGGCGCCGACATCGTCTTCGAAGCCGTCGCCACTCCCGAAGCTTGGCAATGGGCCGTCCAGATGGCGCGAAAAGGCGGCCTCGTCAACCTCTTCGGCGGCCCTCCCAGTGGCACCACCGTCTCTCTCGACACCAACCTCATCCACTATTCAGACCTCACCCTCAAGGCCAGCTTTCACCACACCCCCGCATCCGCCCGCCGCGCCTTCGATCTCATCACCTCCGGCCGCTTCCGCGCCCAGGACTTTCTCACCGGCACCGCAACCATCGAAGACCTCCCCAACGTCTTTCGCCGCATGGTCACGCGCCCTGCCGACGGGACCGCACCCGAGATCAAGACCGTGATCTTCCCCAGCGTGTACCCAGAACCCACAGCACAAGCCGCTATCGAGGAGCACGCATGACCGCCCTCACCAGCGCAACACCCACCCCCCTAGACGACCGCCTTCTCGGCGCCCCCGAGCTTTACCTCACCCCCGCCACGCGCCCCTCGCTGGCCGAAGCCCAAATCTGGTGCAAGACGCTCACCACCACCCACTACGAAAACTTCCACGTCGCCACCTTCTTCCTTCCCGCTTCGCTTCGTCCGCACTTCCACAGCGTCTACGCTTTCTGTCGCACCTCCGACGACTTGGGTGACGAAGTAGCCGATACCGCAACCGCGACGCGCCTCCTCGCCACCTGGCGCGCCATGCTCCACCAGTGCTTCACTCACCCCGCGCTCTCGCGCCATCCCGTTTACGTCGCCCTCCAGCCCACCATCGCACAGTGCAAGCTGCCCATCCAGCCGTTTGACGACCTCATTTCCGCCTTCGAGCAGGATCAGGTCTACACGCACCACGAATCCCTCGCCACCCTCGAACAATACTCGCGCTACTCCGCCAACCCCGTCGGCCGCCTCGTCCTCCTCGTCAGCGGTTACGACACAGAGGAGCGCTTGCAGCTATCTGACGACATCTGCACCGGCCTCCAGCTAGCCAATTTCTATCAGGACGTCGTCGAAGACCGCGCCCGCGGCCGCCGCTACATTCCCGCGGACGCCATGCAGCGCTTCAACGTCACCGAAGAACAACTCATCGCCCGCCACTTCGACGCCAACGTCCGCGCCATGATGCAGTTCCTCGTAGTCGACGCCCGCGCCCGCCTCACCCGAGGCCAGCGTATCACCACCCTTGTTGCCCCCGACCTCGCCTCCACCCTGCAACTCTTCGTCAACGGCGGGCACGCTATCCTCGACGCTATCGCCGCCCAGGACTACAACACTCTGCAATCCCGCCCCGTCGTCACCAAAGCCGCCAAGCTCCGACTCCTCGGTGGCGCGCTCGCCGGCAAACTCTTCGCAGCGCTCAAGCTCTCACGCAAGGACATCGCCGCATGAGCGTCGCACCCTCTCCAGAATTAATCTCGGCCTACGCCGCCTGCCGTGCCATCGCCAAGCGAGAAGCCAAGAACTTCTACTACTCCTTCCGCGTCCTCCCACGCCATAAGTCCGACGCCATGTGCGCTGTCTACGCCTTCATGCGCAAAGCCGACGACCTCGCCGACGACGAATCCCTTTCCGTCGATGCTCGCCGCCAGGCAATGGCCACCTGGACCGCCGCATGGCGCGCCTCCCGCACCACCTCCACCACCGACCCCATCTTCCTCGCCCTCAACGACACCCAGCAGCGCTTCGCCATCTCCCACGACCTCCTCGAGCAACTAGTCTCCGGCACCACCCTCGACCTCCAGCCCCAGCCCGAAGGCGTCCATACCCTTGAAATCCCCACTTCCACCGGCCCCCCGCGCACCCTCCAGGTCTACGACAGCATCGCCGCATTGAATCATTACTGCTACCTCGTAGCCTCCGTCGTCGGCCTCGTCTGCATTCGCATCTTCGGCTACACCGACCGTCGCGCCGATCAACTTGCTATCGACACCGGCATTGCCTTCCAGCTCACTAATATCCTTCGCGACATCAAGGAAGATGCCGATCGCGACCGCATCTATCTCCCCGCCGACATGCTCCGCGAATACGCCGTCGCCCCCGATCGCATCCTCGCCCTCGCCGCCGGCGCCACCCCCCACCCCCACGAGCTCGCTCTTCTCTGCGCTCTCGAACTCCACGCCCAAACTCTTTATCGCAGCGCCGGCCAGCTCATCCCGCTCCTCGACGCCGACGCCCGTCCTTCCATGCGCGTCCTGGTCCGCATCTATCACCGGCTCCTCAACCGCATATCCGCCAACCCCGGCGCCGTCTTCACGCAGCGCGTCTCGGTCCCCGCCTCCCAGAAACTCGCCATCCTGTTCCTCGGCATCCTCCAGTCCTTCAAAGCAAGGCTCATCGGATGAGCGAGCATCCCACCCCCGACGTCATCATCCTGGGCGCGGGTGCCGCCGGCCTGGCTGCCGCCGTAGCCCTCTCCGGCGCAGGCGCCAGCGTCTCTCTCCTTGAACGCAAGCCCTTCGTCGGCGGCCGCGCCTACTCCTACCTCCATCCCGCGCTCGACGAAGTCATCGACTCTCAGCACGTCCTCCTCGGCTGTTGCACAAACCTCGTCGACCTCTGCAATCTCTCCGGCGCCAGCCAGCACATCCGTTGGTACGACACCATCACCTTCCTCGAACCCTCAACCCGTTCCACCCCCGTCCGCCGCTCGGACATCGCTCCCACCGCGCTTCCGTCCCCGGGACACGCCGGGCTCAGCTTCCTCCGCGCGCCGATGCTCACCCTCGCCGACAAATCTCGCATCGCCCTCGGGCTCCTCGACTTCTTGCGCTCCTATCCCGCCACCGATGACCAGCCCTTCTCCGCTTGGCTCCAGCTCACCCGCCAAACCGAACGCGCCATTCGCCACTTCTGGGAACCCATCATTGTCGGCACTCTCAACGACACCTTCGACCGCTGTTCCACCCGCTACGCCGGCCAGGTCTTCCACGAGTCCTTCCTGAAATCCGCGACCGGTGGCCGCCTCGGAATCCCTTCGCAGCCACTCTCCGCCTTTTACGCCTCTGTCGCACAACTCGCCGCTCAGCAGGGAACTAGCTTCCATCCACGCACCAGCATCGATAGCATCGAGCGCCTTCCGAAGGGCCTTTGGCAAGTCACCGCTTCCAACGGCGACCGTCATCACGCACCCAGTCTGCTCCTCGCCCTGCCCTTCGAGCAGACCGCGCGTCTCCTCGCCACGCTGCCCGAAAGCTCAGCGCAGCGCCAGCGCATCGAGCCCCTGCTCTCCCACTTCACCCACGCGCCCATCACCACCGTGCACCTCTGGTTCGATCGCCCTGTGACCGGCCTCGAGCACGCGGCCCTGCTCGACACTCGCATCCAGTGGATGTTTAACAAGACCCTCATCCGCCACCATGAGCCAAATCAACCGCCCACCGAAGGCCAATACCTCGAGCTCGTCATCAGCGCTTCGTTCACAGAACTTCGCCAAACCTCCGAACAGATTCTCGCCTTCTCTCTCGTCGAGCTCGCACGCTTCTTCCCAGCTGTCCGCGAAGCGAAGCTCCTAAAATCCGGCGTCCTCAAGGAAGCCCGCGCCACCTTCTCCGTAACCCCCGGCCTGGACCGCTTCCGCCCCACCCCCGATGCCTCCGGGGACAACCTCTTTCTCGCCGGCGATTGGACACTTTCCGGCTGGCCCTCGACCATGGAAGGCGCCGTCCGCAGTGGCCGCCTCGCCGCCGAAGCCATCGCCCGCTCCACCGGCAACGCCGCCACCTTCCTCACACCGCCCTTACCGCCAGCCGGCCTCATGAAGCTTTTCAGTCGTTAGCGCGTCAGCAAAACCACGCCCACCAGCATGCACATCGTCGCCAGCCACCGCCGCCGGTCGACCCTCTCGCGCAAAAAGAATTTCGCGGCCACCGCATTCCCCATATACGTCAACGCGGCGATCGCCGGCCCCGCCAGCGACAGATTCGCGATGCTCAGCGCAAACAGCATAGCGAAAAAGTTCAGTGCCATGCATAGCGCCCCAATCACGAATCGCGCATTCGTCAGTACCGCGACAATCGTTCCACCCAGCCCCCGGCTTTCCCGAATGTCATCCAGGTCCCCCAGTTGCCGCATGCCCGACGCGATCATCACCTCGCCAAGCACCGCCAGCGCCGCGACAAATAAAATCGCCGACCCCACATGCACCCCAGGCGAGAACCTCATCGGCCCGCTCCCGCATCCATGTGGTCCAGCTCCGGGTGCTCCGTCCGCGATGGCCCACCCGCCACAAATCCAACCGCGCCGACAATGAGCAGAATCCCGATCCATCGCGACAGCGACAGCTGTTCATGCAGCCAGAACCGTCCCATCAGCGCAATCACCACATACCCAAACGCCGTAGCTGGCATCACGAAGGTAAGATCCGCCCAGCTTAAAGCCGCCGTATACGTTGCAAAAAATCCAATCAGCAGCACAATTCCAACATCGACATACGGATTGAAGAGTGCATACCACAACAATCCCAAATGATGCACGTTCACCGCGCCCACCTGCTCCATTCCCCGCTTCAGAAAGGAATCACCAATCGACGCCGACAGCATTATCGCCACTAACATCGCATATTGCGATGGCCTGAGAACGTGTTTCACGCGTGCCCCTTCATCTGTTGGCCCCTAAAAAGAAAAGGGCGGCCAGCGCACCACGCCAGCCGCCCTCGTTCTCAACAGCTCTTAAGCATTCAGGCTGACGCTCTCCTGAGCCTTCAACGCGTTCTCTTCTTTTTTCAACCGCGACGCCTTATTCCTCTGCGCACGCAGCTTCATGAACGCTTTCGCCTCTACATATAGCCGCGGCACATCACGGTTAACAACAGCCTTCCACACCACGCGGAATGCAGCCTTTGGACGGAAATAATACTCATCGTAGAACTTGTGCACCATCTCCATCACGTACTCGGTCGGCAGCCCTGGGTATTCAATATGGGCCATCTGGTGTCCGCCGCCGTCTTCCATCTTCTCGTTCGTAATGAAGTCGTTCCGCTTGGCGTAATCATAGAACTCGGTGCCGGGATACGCATGTGCCACGCTTACTTGGATCGTCTCGCAATCCAGCGTCTTGGCAAAGTTGATCGTATTGCGGATCGACTCCTTCGTCTCCCCCGGTAGACCAAGAATAAAGTCCGCGTGGATAATCAACCCGAGGTCGTGGCAGTCCTTTACAAACTCCCGCGCCCTCTCCACGGTCGCACCCTTCTTGATGTTCTTCAGGATCTGCGGATCGCCAGACTCAAAGCCCACGATCAGCAACCGGCAGCCGGCGTCCTTCATCGCCTTCAGCGTGTCGCGGCTCGTAGTAACTCGGCTGGTGCAAGACCACGTGATGCCGAGAGGCTTCAGCTTCTCGCACAACTCAATCGTGCGTCCCTGCTGAATGTTGAACGTATCGTCGTCAAAGAAAAACTCCTTCACGAACGGGAAGTTCTCCTTCGCCCACGCCATTTCAGCAGCCACATCGTCACTCGACCGCTTGCGCCAGGCATGGCCACTCAGCGTCTGCGGCCACAGGCAGAACGTACACTGTGCCGGGCACCCGCGCGTCGAGTAAAGCGAGATATAGGGATGCAGCAGGAACGGCACGTTGTATTTCGTCACGTCCATGTCCCGCTTGTAGATCTTCGTCGCCCAGGGCATCGCGTCCAGGTCTTCCACCTGCGGACGATCCGGGTTGTGCTGAATCACGCCACTGGCATCCTTATAGCTAATGCCAAGAATCTCGTTCAGAGGTTTGCCATTGGCATACTCCACGACCGAGAAATCAAACTCGCGGCGGCAAATAAAATCGAGTACCTCGCACTCATTCAGCGCGCGATCCGGGTCTGTCGTAACCGGTGGCCCGACAAAACAGATCTTCATCCTCGGGTTCGCCTTCTTGATCGCGCGCGCCAGGCCATGGTCGCCCGACCAACCCACCGTCGAGGTAAACAGCACCAGGAACTCGTATCCCTTGGCAATCTCGATCGTCTCTTCCGCGCTCACGTGGTGCGGCGGTGCGTCGAGCAGCTTGGAGCCCTCCAGCATCCCGGCTGGATACGCCAGCCATACCGGATACCAGTAAGACTCGATCTCACGAGTTGCGGGCCAGCGAGAGCTGGCTCCACCATCAAAGTTTTCAAAGGAAGGCGGGTTTAGAAGAAGCGTTTTAAGAGGCATAATAATACCTTTAGTTTACCACTTTGTTATCAGAAAAAGGTTGAGCCAACAGCATCTGATGTGCCCTCTGCAGCACTCCGCGAAGTTCCGAATCCATCAGCTTTATTTCATTGCAATCAATGAGTTACAGAGCCCGTCGGGACGGTATCCGACATCGCCGCCGCACTCTTCAGCCATTCCTCCAACTGCCCGGTCTGCCGCAGCAGGCTCACCTTCGCCTGGCTCAGTTGAAACTGCGCAGTCAGTAGATCAATCGTTTGCTGGCCCGCTTTCAGTCGCGCATTCTGTTCATCCTCGGGAGTCATCAGCTGGCCGCTCGTGCTTCCACCGTCAGGCGAGAGCTGCGCCAGCACCGTTTTCAGCTGCTCCTGCGCAATATCCTGGTCAAGCTCCGCAAGCCGGCTGCGTTTCTCCATCTCTGCAGCACTTCGCCGAAGCTTCTTCCGACCCTCCACGAACTGATCGCGCTGGGCCTCTGATTCGAAATACGCCCGACTGGCCTCGGCCTTTGCCTGGTTCGCCTCGTCCTGGTGCCTCCGGTCGTAGATCGGTATCGTCATCTCAATACCCACACTCACTGCGTTCAGACTGTGGTGATACCCAAAGCCTGGGTAGTAGAGCGTATAGTCGTCCTGGCCCGTGTCAATGCGGCTGTAGTTGACACCAAGACTCATCTGCGGCCGAAACCGATACCGGTTCACTCCAAACGACAGTTCCTGTTTGCTTCTCGCGCTCGCCGAGGCCGCCCGTATCCCTGGACTCTCTGACTCGTTCCCGTTGTCCGCCGCCATCTCCACACTAGGCAGTTCGGGAATCGAACCCGGGATCGCCATCAACCGATCATCCGGCAATCCTATCAGCCGCGATAAATGATCACTGAGCTGCGCAATCTCATCCTGCAGAGTCAGTTCGTTTAACTCAATCTGCGTCGCTTTGCGTTGCGCTTCGAGCAATTTCATCCGATCGTCGATCCCAGTATTCAAGCGGTCCTCGACAATCGTTACCAGTCGCGTCGCGTCGCCATGCTCCTGCGCCATTACCGCCAGCGCTCGCTCGTCGCTGTCGAGGTTCAGGTAGGTGACCGCCACGTCTTCTTCCACCTGCTCCCGCATGTCCTTCAGCGCAAACTTTGCCGCATCCACCCCTGATGCCGCCGCCCGAATATTGTCACGTTGCGAAAAATTAAACACCAGCGACTGGCTCGTCAGGCTGAATACTATCGGTAAGCCTGTTGGTACACCGTATCCCCGACCATACCCTGCAGTTCCGCTCAGCGTGGGAACATAGACATCCTTCGTCTCTTCCAGCGCAGCCTGCGCCTTCTCCACTGCAGCTTCCGACATCCTCACCTTGGGATCGTTCTTGAGTGCGAGATCGACCGCCGTGCCCAGCGATATCTGCGCCGAGGCGCCTGCGGCCAACGCCGTCAGTATCAGCCACCCCATCGCCCATCTCGTTCTCACGCGCATTTCATCCCTCGGTTCTCAACCCTGCATCTCAACCGCAACCCTGCAGCTCAAAGCTCCTGCAATGCCTGCTTCGCCGGCGCATAACCCGACGCCATCTCCAGCGCCGTCTCAAACTCGATCTTAGCGCCCGCCTTGTCTCCCGCGCTCTCCAGCAGCTTGCCAAGCATCACGTGCACCTTGATCGCCGGAGCGTCATCGCTCTTCACGCCACGTTCGAGATAATCCCGCAAGGCCTTCTCCGTCAGCTCCGGTTCGCGGTGCATCCGGTCCAAAAGGCTGGCTGCATCCACAAGGCTTGCATCTTTGGCTCGATTGACCGCAAGCCCTTGCTTCAGCGCCTCCACGGCCTTGTCATACTCTCCACGATGGCGATAAAAAGCGCCCAGGTCGTTCCACGCATCCGCCCGGTTTGCGACCGCAACAGCTGCCCGAAACTCGCGCTCCGCCGTGTCATAGTCTTTCCGCTTCTCCGCCGTCAGGGCAAGAATTCGATGAGCCACCTGCGGCCGTTGTGCCATCGCCTGGTTCGCCAGCGCAGTAGCCTTGTCCAGACCACCGCCGATAATCATCGGCGCAGCAATATAGAACTCACCCAGGTCATTGATCGCCTCGCCATTTCCCGGATCAAGTGCCACGGCGGTCTCAAATGCAGCCTTTACCTTCAGCGCGAGACTGAGGCCGGCAATCGGCCCCGCACGCTCCGCCTTCATCCCGAGCGATCTCCCCAGCCAGTCCTGCGCCTCGCTGCTTCGGGGAAGCGCCCGCGTCGCCTTCGTACATGCATCGATAGCCTCGTCCGCATGCGCCTCGGCATAGAAGCTGCGGCACAGCAGCAGATAGGACCGCCCATCTTTTGAATCTGCCGCGGCAAGACGCTGAGCTCTCGCCACAGCTTCATCAATCTGGCCCTGCATCAATGCCCGCTCAGCTGCCGCTCGCTCGGTAGTCGACCGGTCGGCCATCACCCCCGATCCTGCGTGCAATCGTGTCGCCCCGCCGCCCAGCAGCAAAGCTATGATTACTGGGTTCAACCACAACGCTGGCCGGATCGTCTTGCGGACCGGACGCTCGATGTTGGATCTGGTCACGGACATCTCACCTAACGACGCACCCTCACGCGAAGGCCATCGGTCAAATCCACTTCGGTCACCGCACCCAGAGCCACCAGGTCGCCCTCGTTCAGTCCACCTGTGATCTCAAAACGCTCGTTGTTCGATAGCCCCACCGTTACAGCAGTCTTGACGAGTCGATCGCCAACGATCCGGAACACAAAATTGCTCATGCCCTTGGTCTGCAGCGCCTCGCGTGGCAGGCTGAGCACGTTTTCATGCTTCACCTCCGTTACCGTCACCGTCACATTCGTATTCGGCAACAACACGCCGTCCGGATCATCCACGCTGATCAGGCATTCTCCCACGTTGCGTGTTCCGCCATAGGTGATGATCGTAGTCGGAACCTCAACAATATGTCCGTGCCAAAGCTCGGCCGGTTTCGCCTGCCACGCGATCGACACTGGCTGGCCAACCTTCAACTGACCAATCTCCGGCTCGTCGAAGTACGCCCTGATCTGGAGCTTCTTCAGGTTCGCCACCTGCACCAGCGTCTCTCCGCCCTGCACAAATTGATACTGCGTTACCGGCACTGCATAGACTGTTCCCGCAAACGGCGCATGAATGTCGACGCCCGCGTATGCCGACTGAGCTGCGTCCACTCCTGCCTGCGCCTGTGCAACCATCGCCTTCTGCGCGCGCAAATCGTCCGCCGAGTACCGCGCACCCTTCGCAGCCTGTAACTCGTCCACCTTCGCCTGGTCAGCCGTCAATGCGTGCTGTGCCTGCGCCACCTCGTTCGCCGAAGCTGCTCCCTGTGCGAACGTCTTCTGCAGTGCCGCAAGCGAGCGAGTGTCCTGCTGCACCTGCGCCTTGGCTGCGTCGATATCTGCCGTCGAAGTCACGCGCTCCGCTGCCGTTCCGCCCTGTTCTGCGGTATGTAGCGCCAGCCGGCTGCTGGCCAGGCTAGCCTGTGCCGTCAAGAGCTCCTTGCGAGCATCGGTGTCGTCCATCCGCACCAGCGGCTGGCCTGGTTGCACTTGCTGACCTACCTGCACGTAGACCTTGTCCACCACGCCCGGCACCGGAGCATGTCCCTCGAAGTTCTCCAAGGGCTCAACCCGCCCGTTCGTGGACTTCGCCTGAGTGAGCGTCTGCGGCTCCACCCGCGCAGCCGTCACCTCCACCAGGGAGTGCTGGCTGCGTATGTAGAAAACGAGTGCGAGCCCCGCCACCCAGGCGACCAGCATCCACACCCACCCACGCGATCGTTGCGAAACTTGTTGAGCCATAAGCAAAGAGTCAGTATATAAGACGCACCGCATACCCCCGGAGCGTCAAAAGTTTTGCGCTACTGTATACCGGCTTCAGATGACACCTGCGTCATGCGCAATCGCCCACCGATCGTCGGATTCCCACAATCTCCAACTCCCATCCCCCATACGTCGGATGCCAGTTCCTCCGCAGTCGATAGGCAAGATCCAGCAGGTCTCCGCACGACCACCCGCCCTCCTGCGCCATCGCCGCCCAATCCGTCCTCCGGCTCCAGGCCATCCCTCCAAAGCTCTTCCCATCCGTGACATCCTCTACCACCACGCGCAGATGACGCTCCTTGATCACCTTCAGCGCCGTCGATAACCTCACTCCTCGACTGACGAAGACCGGCTCCGCATTCCCAATCCCGAACGGCCCCATTTGCTCCACCGCCGCCAGAAACTCCTCCGTCAACTCACCCAATCGCACTTCCGCATCGCACTCCAGCGTCTCCCCCACCTCGCCCGCGCCCTTGCGCTCCGTCGCGTACCGAACCATCCGCTCTCGCAACTCTCCGACCCGTTCCGAAGCCAGCGAGAATCCCACCGCATGCGCATGTCCCCCAAAGCGCGCAAACAACCTCTCCTCGCCCTCTCTGTCCACCGCCGTCAGCGCCTCCAGCAGATGGAACCCGCTCACCGACCGTCCCGATCCATACGCCAGGTCATCCTCGTGAGTGATCACCAGCGCCGGCCTTCCCATCTTGTCCACCACCCGCGACGCCAGGATCCCGATCACTCCACGATGCCACGCTGACCCCAGCTCTGCATCGTCCAGTACAAAACAAGCCGGCGCCCCCTCTGCCATCGCCTCAATCTGCGCCTCGATCGCCCGCAACGCCTCTGCCTCGCTCGCCCTCCGCTCGTCATTCAGCCGATGCAGCTTCTCCGCGAGCACGCGCGCCTCTTCTCCATCCCGCGTCAAAAACATCTCCACCACATCCGAAGCAATATCCATCCGTCCCGCCGCATTGATCCGAGGCGCCAGCCGAAATCCCACATCGGTCGCGGAGATCGGCCGCGTCAGATCAATCTGCGCCAGCTCCATCAGCGCCCGCAGCCCCGCCTGCGAAGGCTTCCTCAACTCCACCAATCCCAGCGAAGCAATCGCCCGATTCTCGCCTGTCAAGGGCACAGCATCCGCAATCGTCGCAATCGCCAGCAACTTCAAAAAAGAGGGAAGCGTCTTCTCCCGCAGCCGACTCCTCCCGGCATCATCCGACGCGGTGCTCTCCAGCAGTGCCTGAGCCAGCTTGAACGCCACGCCCGCTCCGCACAGCTCCTTATACGGATACTCATCGCCCGGCTGATTAGGATTCAGCACCGCCAGCGCCTCAGGCAGTCCCTCGACCCCATCGGGCAGATGATGGTCGGTCACAATCAAATCCAGCCCCACCCGCTTCGCCGATGAGGCTTCCGCAAATGCGCGTATTCCCGTGTCGACGCTCACCACCAGCCGCACGCCCTCCTTCGCCGCCTCCTCGATCCGGGCATCCTGCATCCCGTACCCTTCGCGAAGCCGGTGCGGAATGTGGTATCTCACATCCGCCACCACCCCAATCGACGCCCCGGCCCGCTCCATGGCAGTCTTCAGCAGCACCGTAGCCACCGTGCCATCCACGTCATAATCCCCATAGATCAGCACCGGCTCCTGCTTTTCCAATGCTTCCCGCAGGCGCGCCACCGCTGCCGCCATCCCCAGCATCTTGTAAGGATCATGCAGTTGCCCCAGCCCCGGCCGCAGAAACCCCTCAGCCGACTCCACCGTCTCAAATCCCCGGCAGATCAGCAACCGTGCAATCGTCTCTGGAACCCCCAACGCCCGCGCCAGCCCCACCGACGCCGCACTCTTCCGCGGCGCCGCCACCCATCCGTCCAACCGTTCTTGCTTCACTTCCACCGCAGCGCCTGCCCTGTTTCCTCTACGCCCTGCTCTACTCCTCGTCGCGGTCATCCACAATAATGTGGCCCAGCTCCGACACCGACTCCATCAGCTCCTGGAACAAGTCATACCACTCCGTCGCCGTCTCATACAGAAAGATCACTCCACCCTGAGCGAAACCCAGCTGCAGATACCCCGTCTTGCCCACATGCTGCATCAGGCTCTGCGCCTCTTCCAACTCGCCGGAATCCCCATCCGGATACGCCTGGTCCCGCACTTGGCTGATCAGCGTGGACACATCCTCCGGCTCCAGAATTACATCGCTCATCGTAATGAACGGTGCGTTGGCCGCCTTCGCATGTTCCACGAAGTCCTTCCACCCGTCCACGTCGTCTTCCTCAAACAGGACCGTAGGCACATCTTCCGGCACAAAGCTCTTCATCCGCCGCATACCGTGCCCGGCGATGAACGCGATCATGTCGTCCTTCACTGCTGTCAAATCATCAAAGGCCATATCCTATATTCTCGCATGCTAGCCCCGCCCCTGCCGCATCCGGGCCCGCCATCCTGCATCCAATCCTTCCTATGCCACTCTTCGAACATCACCTCTTTGTATGCCTCAATGAGCGCGACGATTCCGCCTCCCGTCCCAGCTGCGGCAACAAACACAGCAAGAAACTCCGCGGCGCCCTCAAAGATGCCGTCAAGGCCGCCGGCCTCAAGCACCGCGTTCGCGTCAACGAGGCCGGTTGCCTCGATCAGTGCGAGCACGGCCCCGTCCTCGTCGTCTACCCCGAAGCCGTCTGGTACGGTTTCGCGGACCCCGACGACGCCGAAGAGATCGTTCAGGAGCACCTGCTCCATGGCCGTCCCGTCGAGCGCCTCCGCCTTCCCGACGCCTGTATCAACACCGACCACTGCCCGCACCGCAAGAAGTGAAACCTGCATGCTACCCTATCTTTGCCCATGATTTTCTCGAAAGATTACGTTAGCTACCTTGCCCGTCAGACCAGCAAACACCTGGTGGCGACAAAGATGATCAAGACCGATAAGCCGGCCTTGGTCGATCAACGACTCTCTGCTGCCCTTATCGAGGAGCTCGCCCTCGAAGACCGCATCAACGACGAAGTTCGCGTCATCCTCGAAGCCTTCCAGGACGACATGCTCAAAACCGGAGCCAGCTACCCCGAGATGTTCAAAAAAGTGAAGCAGGAGCTCGCTCGCAAATACAAGGCGGTCCTATG
>Ga0302314_10011397_pt1 | contig 15510 bp, 8 predicted proteins | sample III_Palsa_N2_3_FD_200533 | JGI IMG/M metagenome (GOLD analysis project Ga0302314, IMG submission 200533) | Peat permafrost microbial communities from Stordalen Mire near Abisko, Sweden - III_Palsa_N2_3 | ecosystem: Environmental > Terrestrial > Soil > Palsa > Peat permafrost | place: Sweden...
CGCGGAAGCCGTAGGCGCCGCCGGACTGGAAGAAGCCGCTGCGCGCCCAGAAGCGGCTGGCCAGGACCTGGTACACCAGCCAGCCGTTGGCCATGATGTTGACCGCGGGATCGGGCGTCTCGAGGTGGATGACCCCGAGCGTGTCCTTCCAGAAGGCCCAGACCGCGGCCAGCGCGTCGGCGATCGCGCCCTGCCGGCGGAAGCGCTCGATCAGCTCGGAGGCCTGCGCCTGGTCGGTGCCGCAGCCCAGCACGTAGGTGACTTCCCGGCTGTCGCCGGGTTCGAGCACGATCGTGCTCATCACCCCGAAGCAGGGGTCCAGGCCCGCGCCGACGCGGTTCGACAGCCGGGTGCGCGCCAGCGCGCGCGGATTGCCGTAGGCGGCGTTGCGGCCGAGGAATTCGAGGCGGTCGCCGGTGTAGGAGCGGTCCATGCCCAGCACATCGAGGAAGGCCACGCGCCCGCCGAAGTCGGTGTTGTAGGCGTTGCTGGCCAGCAGCGCGCCGCTGCGCCCATCGATGCTGGTGACGATGTGCGGCGCGCTCTTGTGGCGCAGCTCGCCGAGCACCAGCTCCCAGTAGCCGGCCACGACCAGCTGGCGGCTGCGCTCGGAGCGGTTGGTGATGCGGATGCGCACCAGCTTCACCGGGCTGTCAGCGGCGACGAAGACCATCGTCTCGCTGGCGATGCCGTGGCGGGTGTGCTCCCAGGCCGAATAGCCGAAGCCGTGGCGGGCCACGTACCAGCCGCCGGCATTGGCTGGCCAGGGCATCGGCGACCACACCGACGCCGTCTCCTCGTCGCGCAGGTAGAACGCTTCGCCGCCCGAACCGGTCACCGGATCGTTGTGCCAGGCGGTGAGGCGGAACTCATGGCAGTTCTCAGCCCAGGTGTATGCGCCGCCGCCCTCGTCGACCACCGTGCCGAAGCGCTCGTTGGCCATGACGTTGCTCCACGCGGTCGGCGTGGCTCTGCCCGGCCCGAGGGTCATGACGTACTCGCGGCCGTCGGAGGTGAAGCCGCCGATGCCGTTGTCGAAGATCAGCTCGCGTTGCGGCGGGGCTTCATCCTTCTCCTCCAGCGGCGGGCGCAGGCGTGGCACCAGCCGCGGCGGCAGCTGGTCGGGGCGCTGCTTGCGCTCGAGCTGCTCGGAGAGCGTGCCGCCGGTGTCCTGGATCACGACGCGGGCCGCGGCCTGCAGGAGGATGCGGTCCTCCTCGGCGATCTGGTCCCAGCGCCGCACGAAGACCCCACCCGGACGATCGAGGGCCGCGCCCGGGGTCGCCGAGATGCGCGCCAGGACCTCCTCATGCAGCGGCTTGCGGTACACCGAGCGGTCCTCGACCAGGATCACCAGGTCGCAGATCAGGCCCTTGGCGCGCCAGTAGCCGTGCGCCTGCGCCAATTCGGTGACCAGGTCGAGGCGGTCGGGATCGGCGATGCGCAGTGCGACGATCGGCAGATCGCCGGAGATGCCATAGCCCCACAGCCCGGCCTGGCCGCGGCGGTTCTGGGCGATGAGTCCGGCCTGCGCGCGGCGCACCGCGGCGGGATAGATCACCGAGCCGGCGAGCCGGCCAAAGAGCTGGGCGGTGGCCTCATCGGCGCCGAGCTGGCGCAGCAGCACCTGGCTGTGCGTCCAGGCCATCTCGAAGACGCGCTCGGCGATGCGCTGCTCGCTGTAGCGCTCGATCAGGGCCAACGCCTGCTCGCGCGTCTCGGCCACACCGGTGACGATGTCGAAGCGCGCCTTGGATTCCGGCGCCAGGCGCAGGGTCCGGCGCACCGCCATGATCGGATCGAGGACCGAGCCCGAGCTGCCCGAGAGGCGTTCGCGCTCCATGGCCTGGGGACTGGCCAGGGAGCGCCCGTGGCCGATGAAGCGCGGGCGGCTGGTCTCGAAGGAGCAGGCGCCGACCTCGATGCCGACCACGGCAATGAGGTGGAAGGCCCAGGGCGGGTGCTCATCGGCCGCACGCGCGCGGCGCGTCACCAGGATCGCCCCGCGTTCCGGCACCAGCTCGGTGCGCACGAAGAGGTTGCTGAAGGCCGGGTGCGCCAGGTCCTGGGCCAGGCCCGCCAGCACCACTTCGCTGTAGCTGGTGGCCTCGATGACGCGGGTCGCATCGGTGTTGTTGCTGATGGTGACGCGCCGCACCTCGACATCGTCCTCGGGCGAGACGGCGACCTCCAGGTAGGAGTCGATGCCGTCCTCGGTGCGCTTGAACTCGGCGCGGCCCTGGGTGAACACCGCCTCATAGCGGGTCGGCACGGTGTTGGTCGGCTGGTAGGCGGTCGACCACCAGGCGTGGGAGTCGGCGTCGCGCAGGAAGCAGAACTGGCCGTAGGAGTCGCGCGTCCAGTCCTCGCGCCAGCGCGTCACGGAAAGCTCGCGCCAGCGGCTGTAGCCGGCGCCGCTGGCCGAGAGCATCACATGATAGCGGCCATTGGAGAGGAGATGGACCTCGGGTGTGGCGGTGGCAGGCGAATTGAAGACGCGCAGCACCGGCTCCTGCACCGCGGACCCACGGCGGGTCTCGCCCTCGTCGGCGTGCGGCACGATCGGCGAGCGGGCCTTGGGCACCTTCTCATGCAGAAGCAGATCCGAACCGCGCAGCACGGGGTCGGCAAGGAAGCGCCGCTGCATCGGCTGGCCGAGCAGCGCATAGGTGAACGACAGCAGGGCCATGCCCTGGTGATGCGCCATCCACGAGCGGATGATGGCGAAGGACTGGCCGGGCGGGACGCGCGAGGGCGTGTAATCGACCGCCTCGAAGAAGCCGTAGCGGCCCTCGAAGCCCTGCTTGGCGAGGCGGCGCAGGTTGTCGACCGCGCGCTGCGGCTCGACCATCACGGCCATGGCCGTGGCGTAGGGCGCGATCACCCGGTCATCGCCCAGGCCGCGCTTGAGCCCCATGCCGGGCACGCCGAAGGCGCGATACTGGTAGTTGAGGCTGGCGTCGGTGGCGTTGTAGCCGGATTCCGAGATGCCCCACGGCAGGTGCTGCTCGGCGGCATAGGACATCTGCCGGTGGATCACCGCATGGTAGGTGCGGTCCAGGAGCGTGTCGGGATGGTTGGGCATGACCAGAAGCGGCATCAGGTACTCGAACATCGAGCCGCTCCAGGACAGCAGCGCCGCCTCGCCACCAGCGGTGGTCAAGAGGCGGCCGAGCGTGAACCAGTGCTCCTGGCTGACCTGGCCCTGCGCGACCGCGACGTAGCTGATCAGGCGCGCCTCGGAGGCGAGCAGATCGTAGAAGTTCCCGTCGAGGCGATGGTCGGCGACATTGTAGCCGATCGAGAACAGCTCCCGCTCGCGGTCGTAGAGGAAGGAGAAGTCGGCCTCGGCCAGGCCGCGTAGGCGCTGCGCCAGCGCGCGCAGCTGGGTGATGCGCGTCTGCGCGGTGGCCACGGTGGCCTGGCACTGCGCGCTGAGCTGCTCCTGCTGCGCGCCGACCAGGGCCGTCGAGGCCACGGCCGGGCGCTTCGCCAGGGCGGCGCCGGCATCGCAGATGTCCTGCAGCGACGCCCGCGCGGTGAACAGCCCGGCCGGCAAGTCGTCACGCGCGCCCGAACCCCATGACAGCCAGGGTCCGAGCAGGGCGAGCTCCTGCAGCCAGGCGTGGGCCTGCCGTTCGATCGCTCCGACCCACCACTGGCCATCGTCGCCGACCGCGAGGCGCCGCAGCTCCGGGATCGCGATGAGCACCTGGTTGCAGCCCTCGATCGCCTGTGGCGCATTGAGCGGCGCTGGCGGCAGGCGGCGGATCAGCGTCTGGACGGCCGCGTCGGCCCGTCCGCCGGAGGCCTCGATGAGGTTGTGCAGGCTGTCGATCAGCGCATTGAGGATGTGCGGCGAGACGAGCGGCTCCTGCGCCAGCTCCTCGACGCCGCGGATCATCACCAGCAGCGCGCCGACGAAGTTCCCGCTGTCCACGGTCGAGACGTAGCGCGGCGGCAGCGCCTGCAGGGTGGTGGTGTCGTACCAGTTGAAGAAGTGGCCGCGGTAGCGCTCCATCGACTCCAGGGAGGTGACCGTGCGGGTGCTGTGTTCGAGCACGCCCGCGGAGGTGATCCAGCCGAAGTCGTGGGCGGCGAGCTCGCACAGCAGGCCCATGCCGATATTGGTCGGCGAGGTGCGCGGCGCGATCACCGCGACCGGATGCTCCTGGAAGTTGTCAGGCGGCAGGAAGTGGTGCTCGGTCTGCAGGAAGGTCTCAAACCACCGCCAGGTGCGGCGCGCGCGGGTGCGCAGCCACTGCTGGTCCTCGACCCCGAGGTCGCGGCCGGGCTCGTGGCGTGGACGGCTGACCAGCCAGGCGATGCCAGGCGATGCCACCCAGGCGCCGCAGAACAGCGCGGCGATCGAGGCCGAGGCGGGCTGCAGGACCAGCACCGCGGCGAAGAGCACGACACCCAGCAGCGGCGCGCTGAACATCGCCGCATAGGCGCCATGCAGGGAGAGGCGCGATTCGCGCTCGGCCGCCGCGGCGGTCTTCCATTCCAAGAGATGGCGGTGCGAGACGGTGATGCGCCAGATGGCGCGCAGGATGGCGTCCACGGAGTAGGCCGCCTCGTGCGCCACCATCACCACCGAGAGCACCAGCCACTCGAGATGGCTCAGGGCGCTGCGCCCGACCTGGCGCAGATGCCGGGGCCAGGTCATCTCCGGATCGCGGGCGGTCAGCTCGCGGCCCAGCGACAAAACCGGATTGACCACCCACATCGCCAGCGGCAGGGCCATCCAGCCGCGCGCCGGCACCAGCCAGCAGCAGGCCAGCCAGATGACCGTGGCCGCCGGCACCAGGCTGCGCCGCACGTTGTCCAGGAGCTTCCATTGCGCGAGGAAATCAAGCGGATTGCGCTCGCGCGGTCCCTGGCTGCGCGGCACCCAGCTGGTCAGCCAGGGCAGCAGCTGCCAGTCGCCGCGGATCCAGCGGTGGCGGCGCGCGGCGTCGGTGAGGTAGCGGGCCGGCGTGTCCTCATAGAGCATCACATCGCTCAGCAGTCCGGCGCGCACGTAGCTGCCCTCGAGCAGGTCATGGCTGAGGATGGCGCGCTCGGGCGTGCGGCCCTGCAGCGAACGCTCGAAGGCGTCGAGATCGTAGATGCCCTTGCCGATGAAGGAGCCCTGGTCGAAGACGTCCTGGTAGAAGTCCGAGACCGCCCGGGTGTACGGGTCGAGTCCCGGATCGACCGCGCAGACCCGCGCCCAGTCCGAGCGGCCGGCGCTCGGCAGGCTGACCGCGACGCGCGGCTGCATGAGGCCGTGCCCGGCGACCACCAGGTTGGTGGCGGGATCATGCAGCGGGCGGTTGAGCGGATGCATCATCGCCGCGGCGAGGCTCTTGACCGCATCCATCGGCAGCATGGTGTCGGCGTCGAGCACCACGATGTAGCGCACCACGCGCAACCACGCGGCGTCGGCGATGACCGATGAGAAGCCGGTGGGCACACCCTCCGGCCAGGGCCGGCGCAACGAGTGGTTGAGCTGCAGCAGCTTGCCGCGCTTGCGCTCCCAGCCCATCCACACGCGGTCCTGCGCGTTCCAGGTGCGCTCGCGATGGAAGAGCGCGAAGACCTGGGGATGGTCGGGGGTGCCCCAGCGCTCGTTGAGCGCGGTGATGCCCGCGCGCAGGCGCTCGAGCAGCGCCTGATCGCCGGGAGCATGCTGCGCGGCGTTGTCGGCGTAGTCCGACAGCAGGGCGAAGGCGCTTTGCGGGTCGCGGTTGCCGACCCAGCGCACCTCGAGCCGTTCGAGCATCTCGTCGACGCCATGCGCATCCGTCACCAGGCATGGCACGACCACCAGGCAGCGCGCCTCCTTGGGGATGCCGCTGCGGTAGTCCAGGCGCGGCAGGCTGGTCGGCTGGATGGCCAGCGCGCTGAGCCACTGCACCAGGCCGGTCACGGTCTGCGAGGTCAGGAAGGCCGTGACCAGGGCCAGGGCGACCGCCGCCAGCGGCGCCACGCCATGACGGCCCAGCATCAGGTAGGAGCCTTCGCCGACCAGCAGGCTGCAGGCGATGATGACGAACAGGTATAGCGCCAGCGCGTGGTGCCGGGCGCCGCGCGCCAGGCCCTGCAACGGGCCGCGGCGCATGGTCGCGGCCGCCTCGAGCGCGGGCAGTCCCTCGCCGAGCAGCCACCAGCCGACATGGCGCTGACGGCCGTCATCGGCCGCGGCCGACGCCTTGCCGGCCATGGCCACGGCCAGCTGCGCGACCTCGTGTTCGGAGAGCGGGCTGTGCTTGGCGATGCGCTCGATGACATGCCGGTAGCGGTCGCGGGTGCCGAACTCCATGTGGCCGTAGGTGCCGAGCGGATCGCCGCGCAGGTCCTGCTCCACGCGGCTTTGCGTCTCGACGAATTCGCGCCAATCCAACGCACCGATGAAGCGCAGGCTGGTGATCGCATGGCCGACCGAGACCTGGTCCGCGGCCTGCGTCTGGTTGTAGCGCTGCACCATGGTCTCGACCGTCACGCCCTGCTCGCCCAGGCGCTGCTCGATCCAGCTGAGCACCAGGCCCATGCCGTGATGACGGCCCTGGATGCGGCGCGACAAGTCGGCGATGAAGGCGTCCGCGAGTTGCTGGTGCTTGCGCGACAGCTCGGCGATGCCGACCACCAGCTCCGTCGGGCGGTGCTCGGCCAGCTGCAGCAGCCGGTCGGCCCAGCGCTCCGCCTGCTCGGTCTCCTCACGGCCGTGATCGATGCGCAGCGCGACCTGGCGCAGGTTCTCGATCAGCGCCAGGCGCAGCATGATCGGTATCGACCAGAGTTCGCCCAGGGTGAGCGGACTGGTCTCCTGGTAGGCGCTGATCGCCGCGCCGAGGCTGCCGGAATCGATGCGCGCATCGACATGCTTGATCAGCTGCCAGGCCAGGACATAGGTGCGGGCGTAACCGGCGAGCGGACCGTTGGCGAGCTTGGGCAGCTCGCGGTTGTAGGAGCGCGGGAAGTGGCGGCGCGCGGTGCGGATCTGCTCGGTGATCAGGTAGTTGTTGTCGAGCAGCCATTCCGCGGCGGGAGCGAGGCGCTCCTTGTTGGCGGCGGCGTGCGAGATGCGCTGGTAGACCTCGCCCATGATGCGGGCGTTCTTGTCGAGGCGGCGCAGCAGCGGATCGGTGCGTTGCCGGCCCTCGCTGACGCGATGATGCTCGGCCAAGGTGCGGAAATGGGTACGCAGCTGTTCGATGCTGAACAGCTCGCTGCCCTCGCGGGCCGGTTCGATGACGGGAGCCTCCTCGAGGGCGGGAGCGGTCGGCAAGGCCTCCGGCTTATCGATGGCGCGGCGCATGCGGCGCCACCAGCCGGTGGAGCTGGGATTGCGATTCTCCTCGAGCATAGATCCTCTATGAGGGGGCGAGCTGCCGCGATGCTGGCGACTTCTCGCGAACGGCTCAGACTAAACGCCGTTGCCTTGCACAACGCAGTAACGACGTCCGCTAACCCCTGCTGATGTGCTCAGCTGCGCCCGCTGCGTCGCCGGCCCGGTGCGGGAGCTGGCCTGGCGGTGGACGCGGGAGCTGCCGCGCTGCGTGGGCGGCGCTTGTCGAGCTGGGCATAGGTCTCTTGCAGGCTGACCGAGCCCGAATCCAGATCCTCGTCATCGCTGCGGCTGTCGCTGACCGGCACCGCGGCGCTGGGGTTTTCGGGCAGCAGGTATTCAGCGGCGATTTCGGCCGAGGAGCGGCGCGTCGCTGGGATGGCCGCTGTGGTTGGGTCGGCCGGCGTGGCAGAAGTGCCAGAAGTGGCAGTAGGACGTTTGCGGATCGGGGTGGGCTTGCTCATGGGGGTCTCCGTCCGGGTGCCTCAAGGATGCGACGGGTCGTGGCAGGACACGGGCGCTGTGGTGGAGTATGACCGGGAAAAACCCGAACCGGAGCCTTTCCTGGACGAGTTCAGACAGCGGCGCCAGCCTGCATGGCGTCCAACCTTGGCGAGGAGGCCTTTGCCTCGATGATGATTGTGCCAGAGTCGCCTGCAGATCGGCCGGAAAATGACTGCTCATTGGTTGAGTACCAAGTCCCAGCCAGCAGACTCCCAGAACCGCTCGGCGGCTGTCGCGCCGAGCCCTGCAGGAGAACGACGCGTGGCCCAAGAGGTGCGGGCGAGCGGCCAGCCGACTCGTGTCCTGATCATCGATGATGAGAAGAACATCCGCACCACGCTGAGCATGGCGCTGCGCACCCTCGACTGCGACGTGGTCGCGGTCGAGAATGCCGAGTCGGCCCTCGCCGCGCTGCGCATGCAGCAGTTCGACCTGACCTTCCTCGATCTGCGTCTCGGCGAGGAGAACGGCCTGGAGCTGCTGCCGCACATCTTCGAGCGCAATCCCGCCCTGCCGGTGGTGGTGATCACCGCCTACGCGACCATCAATACCGCCGTCGAGGCCATCCAGCGCGGAGCGGTGGACTACCTGTCGAAGCCCTTCACCCCGGCCCACATCCGCGCGGTGCTCGACCGCCTGGTGACGCGCCAGCAACTCGCCTGGCAGGTCAGCAGCCTCTCGGGGATGCTGGCGCCGTCGGTACCGGAGGTCGACTTCAGCACCGCCTCGCCGGCCATGAAGGCGGTGCTCGACTTCATCGCGCGCGCCGCGCTCTCCAACGCTCCAGTCCTGCTGCGCGGCGAGAGCGGCACCGGCAAGGGCATGCTGGCCCGCGCCCTGCATGCCCAGTCGCCGCGCCGCGACGCGCCCTTCGTCACGGTCAACTGCCCGACCCTGACCGAGGAGTTGCTCTCGAGCGAACTCTTCGGGCACGCCAAGGGCGCCTTCACCGGCGCGGTCTCGGATCGGGCCGGCAAGGTCGAGGCCGCCTCCGGCGGCACCCTGTTCCTTGATGAGCTCGGCGAGATGTCGCCCAGCATCCAGGCGCGGCTCTTGCGCTTCCTCCAGGACAAGCAGTTCGAGCGCGTCGGCGAGACCACCACGCGCACCGCCGACGTGCGGGTCGTGGCCGCGACCAACCGCGATCTCGAGCGCGCGGTGCGCGACAGCCACTTCCGCGAGGATCTGCTGTTTCGCCTCAACGTCCTCGAGGTGACCCTGCCGGCGCTGCGCGAACGGCGCGAGGACGTGCTGCGCCTGGCGCGGCACTTCCTGGTGTACTTCGCCCAGGCCTCGACGCGCTCCGTCCCGGCGCTCTCCCCGGCCGCGCAGGAGGTGCTGCGCGTCTATCACTGGCCCGGCAACCTGCGCGAGCTCTCCAACGAGATCGAGCGCGCCCTGGTCATCTGGCCCGGTTCGCTGCTGGAGCCCGCCTCGTTCTCCTCACGGTTGCGCCAGGCCGCCGACCTGCCGCTGATCCCGGCCCTGGGCGAGGATTTCACCCTCGCCGAGATCGAGCAGGAGCACACCCAGCGCGTGCTGTCGCGCAGCCGCACCCTCGAGGATGCGGCGCGCATCCTCGGCATCGAGTCCTCGACCCTGTGGCGCAAGCGCAAGCGCATGAACGCCGCCACCAGCACCAGCGGCCCCGACGAGGCCGGCCCGCCCGAGGGCTAGGAGCAATCGCCTGGCGCGCGCGCTCAGGCCGAGGCGCGCGGCAGCAGCGTGAAGTGGAAGGTCGAGCCCTTGCCCAGCACGCTGTCGACCCCGATCTCACCGCCATGCGCGACGACGATGTCCCGGGCGATGCACAGCCCCAGGCCGTAGCCCTGGGTGCCCTTGCCCGGACCGCTGACGAACTTCTCGAAGACCTTGCGACGGTTCGCCTCGGCGATGCCTTCCCCGGTGTCGCTGATCGCGAAGCGCACCTCCGCACCGCTGCGCGTGGCGTCGATGCGGATCGTGCCGCCGGTGGGCGTGTGGCGCAGGGCGTTGGACAGGAGGTTGGAGAAGACGCGATGGATGCGCTCGCGGTCGGCATCGACCTGCGGCAGGTCCTCGCTGAGGTGGTGCTCGAGCGTGATGCCGCGATCGGCGGCCAGGGTGCGGAAGGAGGAGAAGGCGCGGCTGACGAGCTCCTCCGGCATGACCGGCTTCAGATCGAGGGTCACGCGCCCCGCGGCGAGGCGGCCCATGTCGAGCAGCTCCTCCGCCAATAGGCGCAGGCGTTCGCAGTCCTCGCGCGCCGAGCTCAAGAGCACCCCCTGCTCGTCGGTCAGGGGCCCAGCCGCCTGCTCCAGGCAGAGGTGGATGCTCATATGCAGCGAGGTCAGCGGCGTGCGCAGCTCATGGGCGACCGTGGCCACCAGGTCGTAGTTGAGCGCCTCGACCAGATGCTGGCGGTCGCCATCGCGCAGCTGGATCATCACCGCGATCACACGTCCGTCGCTGTCACGGGCCGGCCGGGCGCGCGGGGTCATGCGCACCAGGCGGCCATCGAGATTCATCTCCAGCGGCGTGCCCTCGACCGACTCATGGCCGGTCAGCGCCGCATCGAAGCAGCCGCCCAGGGACTGGCTCGCGACCGGCAGCAGGTCGGACATCATCCAGGGCGGACGGCCCACGCTGGCGAACAGGCCACGCACCGACGGGGTCGACATCACCACCCGGCCCTCGACATCGACCACCAGGACCGCGAGCGGGAAGGTCGCCAGTACGGCCTCGGTCAGGCCCGCCTCGGCGCGTAGGCGCCGCGCCAGGCGATTGACCGCGCTGGCCATCGGCGAGTCTTCGATGGCCTGCACCGAGGTGTCGCCGCCGGCCAGCCGTTCCAGCGCTTCCGAGACCGGAACCCAGCCGATATCCGCCATGCCGGCATGGTGCCGAGCGGGTTGCTGGTGCAAACTCTCCACCGCTAGGGTGCGTCGGCCGGATCTGGATCAGCCGAGGGCACGGTGATCAGGTTGTCGACCCGGTCGATGCCGGCGAGCCAGCGCGCGCGCACGCCCGCCTCGCCCTTGACCTGCATGGTCGAGGCGATGCCCAGCAGCTGCACGTCGGCATCCTTGACCACGATGCTGATCTGCACGGCGTCGGAGCCCATCTGCGGATCGGCACCGAAGGCGGCGCGGATCGCGCTCGCCAGGCGATGGTCCTGGTCCGTGTCCCAGTGGTCCTCGGCCGCGACCACCGCCGTGACCGCCTGCGGGCCGGTTGCGCGCGCGCCGCAGGAACAGGGCACCATAAGCAGTACGCCGCCTCCCAGCACCCAAAGAAACGTGGCGCGCATCTCTGCCGATGGTGCGGTGAACGGTGGCGAAGCAATCCTCGCACCACCCGCGCGGGACGCTGGCGCGATCACCGCTGGATGGAGACGGTGACCGCGGAGGCGAGGGCCTCATCCGGTTGCAGCTGCAGACGGGTCGCCTCGGCCAGGGTCTCGCCCTTGGTCAGGGTCACGTCCGCCCAGCTGCGCAGCAGCGCGGCCGCCGGACCCGCATCCGGGGTCACGCCGGTCTGATCCCAGATGACGATGCGCGGGAAGAGGTGCTTGGTGAAACGAAGCGCCTGCGGCGAGTCGTACCAGAGGATGAAATCGCAGATCTCGCAGCGGCGCAGGGCTTCGTTCAGCAGCAGGCGCAGCCGCTCGTCGGGCGTGGGCGGCGCGATCTTGACGGTCAGATGCGGGGTGAAGATCGTCACGCCCTGGGAGGTGGTGCTGCTCATGCGGTCCGCATCGGGCTCGCCCAGCTGCGGCGGCTGGACTATGAAGATGCGCTGCTCGCGGCCAAAGCGCGCCAGCAGGGCCTGCTCCCGCTCGCCACCCTGCGTCCAGGGGCTCTGCGTCAGGACCACCAGGTCCGGGTGCGTGGGGACGATGACCTCGAAGGCGCTCTTCGGCGGCGGCACCGCCCGAGGTGCTGGTCGCGAGGCGGAATGGGGGAGATGGGGACAGCGGTGCGGCGAGTTATTGAGCTTGGGAGTATCCTGCATGGAAGCCTTCGACAGGGGCCAGTGTTCCGGCACGGGTGATACGAGGCCGCAGACCACCGCGGTGGCGATCAGCAAGGCCAAGGCCGGACGGGATCGCTCCCCTCGCAGCGACACTACTAGAGCAATTGCCATGCCAGGCGCGCGTCGCGCCTCCTGGTCCAGCCGACGCCATTCGCCGCGTCGCACCGTGCAATGCGCAGTCCTCAGCCCGTCGCGGGCCTGCCAGGCGCAGTTGCCTTGCGGAGGTGCCGGGCAGGATCAGCGCATGCCCACCCCCCGTCGTCTGACCGCAGCACTGCGCGAAGAGATCTCCGACGCCAAGCTCCTGCTCGACGCGGCCAGCCACAACCTCCAGGCCCTGCTGCGCGCGACCCCGACCCAGCCGCAGGACCTCGACCAGGCCCTCGACAACGCGCACCTCCAGCTCAGCCAGGTCCTGGCGACACTGGACCGGGTGCGCGGCCCGACCCGCTAGCCGGCGGTCCTCATCCGCCGTCGCCGACGGCTATTTGGACTTGGGGGGATGCGTCGGATCCTCGAAGAACATCGGCGCCTCCTCGTTGGTCAGACGCAGGCTGAACTCCTCGAGGAGGTTGGCGAGCTGCGCGCGCTGGACATGCGGCATGTTCTTGACCACCGCCACCAGGCGTTCCTGCACCGGCTCGGGCGCCTTGGCCAGGATCTCGGTGCCGGCGGGGGTCAGCGAGACGTTCACGCTGCGGCGGTCGACCGGATCGGGACGACGCTGCACGAAGGTGAGCTGCTCCAGGCGCGAGACCACCGCCGAGACCGAGCTCTGATGCGTGAAGGTGCGCTGCGCGAGCTCATTGATCGAGGCCTGGCCACCTTCGCCGAGCTGGTGCAGGACGAAGAGCTGCGCGGCGCTCAGGCCCATGTCCGACTCCGCGGTGCGCGACGCCTCGCGCAGCTCGCGCACGATGCGGCGCATCGCATCGAGGACCCGTTTCGCATCACTCAGGGCGTCGGTGTGGGATGGCGGGACAGCGTCCATGGAAGGCGGTGCGATATGCTCATCAGCGCAGGGGCGGACACAAGTACCGACCACCGGACACCTCCCCTGGGCATGCCGTCTTCATCGGGCCGGCGCCCGCGGGGGCCGGTCCGGACTAAGGCTTGGCTCGCAGGTGGGTGCTTCCACCATGCCGCGATGGACCGCTCGGAGCTCTGGACCGTCCGCCATGGCCATGCCGATGCGCCGCCCATTCGCATCCCGCTACGCGCGGGACCGCTCAGCCTGGTGTTCGAGGATGGCGACCTGCGCTACCTGCGCCTGGGCAACCGCGAGGTCATCCGCCGCGTCTACAGCATGGTGCGCGACGCCGCCTGGAACACCTTTCCGCCGCACATCACCATCCTCGCCCAGGAGATCGGCCAGGACTCCTTCGCCATCACCTGCAGCGCCGTGCATCGCGGACTGATCGCCGGTGGCGGCGAGGTCCACGTCGAGAGCCGCCTCACCGCCGTCGGCACGGAAGAGGGCGCGATCAGCTACCGCATGGACGGCCGCGCCCTCCTGCCCTTTGCCAGCAACCGCGTCGGCTTGTGCGTCCTGCATCCGACCCCTGAGGTACTCGGCGCTGAGGTGACCATCGAACACGTCGATGGGACGCTGGAATCGGGCGTCTTCCCGCGCGGCATCTCCGAGACCCTGCCGTTCACCGACATCCGCAGCGTGACCCATGCGGTGGCGCCAGGCCAGCGGGTCCGGGTCACCTGCCTGGGCGCGACCTTCGAGATGGAGGATCAGCGCAATTATGGCGACGCCTCCTTCAAGACCTTCAGTACCCCGCTGCGCCTGCCCAAGCCGGTGCTGGTCACCCCGACCACCCCGCTTAGCCAGGAGATCCAGGTCGCGGTGCTGGGCGGCGCGGTAGCCGCGGTCGCGCTGCCGGACCAGGTCACGGTCGCGATCGGGGCCACGTCGAGCCAGCCCCTCCCGCGCATGGGCTTCGCTCATCAGGGGGCGGCGCTGTCGGCCGCACAGCTCGCCCTGGTGCGCGATCTGCGGCCGGCGCACCTGCACGTCGAACTCGCGCTCGCCCAACCCGGCTGGCCTGGCGCGCTGGCCGCCACGGCCGCCCAGGCCGTCACGCTCGGCTGTCCGCTGCAGGTGTGCGTGCTGATCGCGCAGGGGCCCGCCGCCGAGCACGCCTTCCGGGAACTCGCCGCCACGGTTGCGCGTCTCGCCATCCGGGTCAGCGCCTTGGTGGTCTGCGCCCCGAAGATCTTCCCGTCCGCGGCGCTGCTGCAGCAGGCGCGGCGCATTCTCGCGCCGTCCTGCCCCGGCGCGCGCCTGGTCGGCGGCAGCTGGTCGGGCTACTGCCTGATGAATGAGCGCCGCCCGGACTTCGCGAGCCTGGATGGCGTGGCCTTCGAATGCAATCCGCAGGGCCATGCCGCCGATCCGAGCACGGTGATGGAGAACCTCGCCGCCCTCGTCGACAGCGTGGCCAGCCTGCGCGCCCTATGCGGTCCAGCCGAGGTCCTGATCGCGCCGCTGCGCTTCATGCCGCGCGACACCGAGGCCGCAAACAGTCCGCGGCGCGCCGTCGATCCACGCCTGACCGCGCTGTTCGGCGCGGCCTGGAGCTGTGGCGCGCTGGGCGGCCTGCTGGCGCAGCCGCCTGACAGTGTGAGCGCCTTCGACCTGCTCGGACCGAACGGGCTACTCAGCAGCGCTTCGGGCGCGGCGGGCGATATCCGGGCCCACCCCCTCTACCATGTCTTCGCCGACCTGGCCGAGGTCGCCGCCGGCCAGAGCCGCGCCGTCGTCATCGATCAGCCGCTGCGCATCGCCGCGTGGTGCGTCGCCCTGGACGGTCGGACCCGCCTGCAGATCGCCAACCTGCGCAGCGAGCCCACCGCATTGACGGTGATCGGGCTGCCTGGGCCGGTTCGGCTGCGCTGCCTGGACGAGCATACCGCGTTGGAGGCTGCGACCGCTCCCGAGCGCTGGCGTTGCCGGTGGAGCACGCATGCGCTGGAGCCAGACGCGACGCTGACGATGACGCTGGCGCCCTATGCGGTCGTCCTGATCGAGTCGAGCGGCCTGAGCGCATCCACGCCGGCATGACGGACGCGATGCCCTGCCGGCATGCGCGCATCCGCCGCGCCGGTGCAGCTTGGGTGTGCGGCGACTGCGGCGCGCTGGCGCCTTCCTCTGGCGGATTCCCGGCCCAGGGTCCCGCCCCCCGCCCCTGGGAGCGCATCCCGTCCCAGGGCCTGGTGGTCTGGGCGGTGACCCTGGTCGCGTCGCTCCTCATCGCCTGGCTCCTGCCGCTGCTGCACCTCATCAGCTTTACTTTCGGCGTCCTTTGCCACGAGATCGGCCACGCCGTCGTGGCCCTGGCGACCGGTCATCTGGCGATTCCGTCCTTCGACCTGCTGCACGGCGGCGGGGTTACCCTGATCTTCGACCGCAGCTGGTGGCTGGCGGTCCTGGACCTGGCGCTGCCCAGCATGCTGGCGTACCGCTACCGGCAGTCGCGCTGGATTCTCAGCGCCGCTGTCGCCCTGAGCGCGCTCCTCCTTGTGCTGATGCTCACCGGCTGGGACGTGCCGCTGGGGCTCGAGATGGGCCATGGCGGCCAGCTGGTGGCGGCGGGCATCTGCCTCTACCTGGCCCTGGCTGGCACGACCAGGCCCGTGGACCGCTGGCT
>Ga0302314_10011400_pt1 | contig 15509 bp, 16 predicted proteins | sample III_Palsa_N2_3_FD_200533 | JGI IMG/M metagenome (GOLD analysis project Ga0302314, IMG submission 200533) | Peat permafrost microbial communities from Stordalen Mire near Abisko, Sweden - III_Palsa_N2_3 | ecosystem: Environmental > Terrestrial > Soil > Palsa > Peat permafrost | place: Sweden...
GGCCGGGGTCGGCCGCGACACCGGGGCGGTCCGGCTCGGCGCTGCCACAGGGACCGGCGCGGCGGCCGGACGTCCCGGCGCGACCGGGGGAGCGTCCGTCCGGCCGGGCGGCGTGGGCGCGCCCGGCCCCGTCGCCGCAGCCGTCGCGGCGGCCTCGGGTGTCGGGGTCGGGGCGGTGGCCAAGGTCGGCGACGGGGCCGGGACGGAGGCCGGGACCGAGGCCGGGACTGAAACGCCGGCGGAGGCGCTGGGCGTCGGGACGGCGCTCAGCATCCGGCGGAACACCCGACTGGCCCGGGGGTTGCTCGGGCAGCGCCACACCCCGTGCGGGCAGTAGTCGGTGACGGTCTGGTACAGGGTGTCGTGGGTGCTGATCCACTCCAGCATCCGCTGCACGTACACCGGGTCGTCGCCCCGGTTGTACATCCCCCACTCCGGGTACGACACCGGCTTGCGGTGCTCCTTGGCGAAGCGCACCTGCGCCAGCAGGCCGTACGGCTCGTGGATGTAGGTGTCGAAGTCGGCGGTGACGTCCGGGTCGTCGGCGGCCATGTCGTAGCTGTCCATCCCGATCACGTCGGTGACGTCGTCACCGGGATAGCAGTCGGGCCAGGGGTGCGCGTCCGCGCCCCGGGTCGGGGCGAACTCGAACCGCAGGTGCTGTCCGGGGACCGCGCGCATCGCGGTGACGATCCGCCGCCAGTAGGCCTTCCAGGCGGTCGGGTCGGGGCCGCAGCGGCTGGTGTACGTGGTTCCGTTCATCTCCCAGCCCAGCGTCAGCACGGCGTCCGGCAGGCCCAGGGCCACCAGCCGCTCGGCCAGGGTGGTGAAGTGCGCGTCGTAACGGCCCTCCGCGCCCTGCTCCAGCAGCTCCCGCACCTGGTCGTCGGGGACGCCGTCCTCGTTGTCGGCCAGCATCGGGGTGCCGATCACCAGCATCCGCTGCGGCTGCTCCGCCTTCCACACCGCCCAGCCGCCGAGCAGCGTCGGGCTGCCCTCGATGTCGTCCCAGTTGTTGCCGGGCAGATAGGTGTGCCCGACCTGGATCGGCGCGCCGCCCAGCCACTGGCTGACCTTCGCCTCCTCGGCGTCCGACTCGTCCGAGCCCAGGAACAGCCCGAACGGCACCGCGTGCGGCGGCAGCGCGGTGTCGTCGGAGTTCCGGCCCGGGGTCGCGGCGGCGGAGCCGCTGGGGCCGCCGCCCACCGGGGCCACCGGGGCCGGGCCGTCGGTCAGCGCGATCAGTCCGAGGGCCGTGCACAGCACGGTCAGCACTGTCAGCAGTACCCGCCACCGCCGCATCGGCCTCTCCAACTCGCTCGTCGCCCGTGGCTCGGCCTCCACCGTAGGCGTCCCACCCGTCCCCACCTCGCAGGACACACCAGACCCGGCCGGCGCACCGATTAGGCTGCACCGATGACGCTCGTACGTTCGGTCCTCCTGTTCATGCTCGCGGCGCTGGCCGAGATCGGCGGCTGCTGGCTGATCTGGCAGTCCGTCAAGGACCACCGGGGCTGGCAGTTCGCGTTGGCCGGGGTGCTCGCGCTCGGCTGCTACGGCTTCGTCGCCGCGCTCCAGCCGGACGCCTCCTTCGGCCGGGTGCTGGCGGCGTACGGGGGCGTGTTCGTGGCCGGTTCGCTGGCCTGGGGCATGGCCCTGGACGGCTACCGGCCCACGGTCTGGGACTTCACCGGGGCCGGTATCTGCATCGCCGGGGCCGCCGTGATCATCTGCCAGCCCCGGATCTGACAGGACGTGTGCGGGCAAAGATGGGCATATTCGGGCAGAACGCCTAACGTCGACACATGCGCACCGCCCTGCTCGGCCTGCTCACCCCGCTCGTGCTGCTCGGCGCGCTGCTGCTCGGCGCGGCCGTCCGGGACCACCGGCCGGCGCCCTTCGGTGACGACCTGGTCGCCCGGTCCGCCGGAACGGACTCCGCCGACGCGCTGCGGCCCGGCACGGACCACTCGGTGCTGGCGTACGACCACCGCGACGGCCGCCCGGTCTGGTCCTACCGCAGGCCGGGGCGGACCCTGGTGCGGCTGGTCGGCGTGGCTGGGACGACCGTCGCGATCTGGGACGACGGGATGCTCACCGGGATGACCCCGGGCCAGCCGGCCGTCCGCTGGCACCGGTTCGTGCCGGGGCTGGCCGGGTGGCTGGCCGAGCTGGACCGGACCCCGGCCGCGGGCCGGGGGGTGCTGCTCGCGCCGCTCGACCGGGGCGCGGACTTCCTGGTGCTCACCCCGGGGCTGGTGGTGACGTACACCACAGCGGACGGCGCGATCCGGGCCGACACCCTGCCGCCCCGGGGCTGCTCCTACGACCCGGGCCGGGCACGGCTGATCGGCGACACTGTGGTGGTCGGCCGTCCCTGTGCTGCCCAAGGCGCGGTGGAGGGCTTCGGCGGGGACGGACGCCGCTGGCGGCTGCTGATCGGTCGGCCGGCCGCCACCGCGCCGGGGACCGGGCCGGTGCCGGCCGCCGGCCGCCGTCCGGGCCGTCGCTCGGCCCGGAGACCGGCCCGCCCCCGGTAGACTGGGCATCTTGAGCTGGGGCCGGTGTCGACGGCCCGCGCCAGTGTCGCCCCGGGAGTGTCTCAGCAATGATCGCCGCGAACGCCATCGAACTGCGCGCGGGCGCCCGCATCCTGATCGAGTCGGCGACCTTCCGGGTCGCGCCCGGTGACCGGATCGGCCTGGTCGGCCGCAACGGCGCGGGAAAGACCACGCTGACCAAGGTCCTGGCCGGCGAGGGCACCCCGGCCGCCGGGTCGGTCACCATCAGCGGCGAGGTCGGCTACCTGCCGCAGGACCCGCGCACCGGTGACCTGGACGTCCTGGCCAGCGACCGCATCCTGTCCGCCCGTGAGCTGGACTCGGTGCTGCGGAAGATGCGCATCGCCGAGGACAAGATGGCCAACGGCAAGGGCGCGACCCGGGACGACGCGATGCGGAAGTACTCGCGGCTGGAGACCGAGTTCCTGACCAAGGGCGGCTACGCGGCCGAGGCCGAGGCCGCGACCATCGCCGCCAGCCTGGGCCTGCCGGACCGGATCCTGGCCCAGCCGCTGCACACCCTGTCCGGCGGCCAGCGCCGCCGGGTCGAGCTGGCCCGGATCCTGTTCTCGGACTCCGACACACTGCTGCTGGACGAGCCGACCAACCACCTGGACGCCGACTCCATTGTCTGGCTGCGCGACTACCTGAAGACCTACCGCGGCGGTTTCATCGTCATCTCGCACGACATCGAGCTGGTCGAGACGGTTGTCAACAAGGTGTTCTATCTGGATGCCAACCGCACCTGCATCGATGTCTACAACATGGGATGGAAGCTTTACCAGCAGCAGCGCGAGGCGGACGAGAAGCGCCGCAAGCGTGAGCGCGCCAACGCCGAGAAGAAGGCTTCGCAGCTGAACTCGCAGGCCGACAAGATGCGCGCGAAGGCGACCAAGACCGTGGCCGCGCAGAACATGGCGCGGCGGGCCGAGAAATTGCTCTCCGGACTTGAGGCGGTGCGCCAGAGCGACCGGGTCGCCAAGCTGCGATTCCCGGACCCCGCGCCCTGCGGCAAGACCCCGCTGACCGCCTCCGGGCTGTCGAAGTCCTACGGTTCGCTGGAGATCTTCACCGATGTGAACCTGGCCATCGACAAGGGTTCCAAAGTGGTCGTGCTCGGCCTGAACGGCGCGGGCAAGACCACGCTGCTGCGGATGCTGGCCGGGGTCGAGCAGCCCGACACCGGCGAGGTGGCCCCCGGCCACGGGCTGAAGATCGGCTACTACGCCCAGGAGCACGAGACCCTGGACAACGACCGCACCATCCTGGAGAACATGCGTTCGGCCGCGCCGGACATGGACCTGGTCGAGGTGCGCAAGATCCTCGGCTCGTTCCTGTTCACCGGCGACGATGTGGAGAAGCCCGCCGGGGTGCTCTCCGGCGGCGAGAAGACCCGGCTGGCCCTGGCCACGCTGGTGGTCTCCAGCGCCAACGTGCTGCTGCTGGACGAGCCGACCAACAACCTCGACCCGGCCAGCCGGGAGGAGATCCTGGGGGCGCTGCGGTCCTTCACCGGTGCCGTGGTGCTGGTGACCCACGACGAGGGCGCGGTGCTGGCGCTGGAGCCGGAGCGGATCATCCTGCTGCCGGACGGTGTCGAGGACCTGTGGAACGAGAGCTACGGCGACCTGGTCTCGCTGGCCTGACCTCTGCCTGACCTGGCCGTCCACGGGGCGGGTGTGTAGTCGGGGATCATGCATCTGGACCAGAAGAGTTCATATCGCCGGTGACTTCGCCGGATCGGCCGGATCGGGAGTTTTTCCGGTCCGGCCGAAATCCGTTTCCATCACCATTTACCGCTGCTGATCAGCATTTTCACTTCATCGGCACAGTTCTGTCCGGGGGCGTGAAGCCCTCTGCTGGGCGCTCGGGGCTCGCGCGGGAACGCCCCTTCGCCCGTCATTTCCCAGAATCGACCTTGCGGAATGGGTGGCCAGGAGGCCCCCCATGGGTGATCATGGGATTCCGACAGAGCACTTGCTACAAGGAGGCACGGGTGGCCGAGACTCTGAAAAAGGGCAGCCGGGTGACTGGTGCCGCACGGGACAAGCTCGCAACCGAGCTCAAGCGGAAGTACGACTCCGGAGCGAGCATCAGGGCACTTGCGGAGGAGACGGGCCGTTCTTACGGGTTCGTTCACCGCATGCTCAGCGAGTCCGGGGTTTCCCTTCGCGGTCGCGGCGGCGCCACGCGCGGTAAGTCCAAGGCTGCCACGGCGGCAGGATCCTGACCCTTCCGGTCGCGATCCACGATCTGGCCCTGGCGCTTCGGCGGTTGGGGGAGTGACCGGTGGCACGGCCTCCCACCCGGCCGCCGAACGTCGTGTCACGGGTATTACTCTTCAGTAGCTTCGTTTCCCATGCTGCCGGAGGTCCCCGTGTCCAGTCCCGCCCGCACTGAGAACCCGCACGCCGACTGGGAGCGGACCGGCGTCCGGCTCGACCTGGCCGAGGACGGCGTCACCGCCACGGTCACGCTGTGCCGTCCCGAGCGCCGTAATGCCCAGTCGCCCGCGCTCTGGCGGGCCCTGGCCGCCATCGGCCGGGCCCTGCCCGGCAGCGTCCGACTGGTGGTGCTGCGGGCCGAGGGGATCTCCTTCTCGGCCGGGCTGGACCGGGCGATGTTCTCGCCCGAGGGCATCCCCGGCGAGCGCAGCCTGCTGGACCTGGCCACCGGCGACGGCGAGGCCGTGATCGCCGGGTACCAGGAGGCGTTCACCTGGTGGCGGCGCGCCGACCTGATCACCGTCGCGGCGGTGCAGGGGCATGCCGTGGGGGCCGGGTTCCAGCTGGCGCTGGCCTGCGACCTGCGGGTGTGCGCCGAGGACGCGCAGTTCTCCATGCGGGAGACCTCCCTCGGCCTGGTCCCCGACCTGGCCGGGACCAAGCCGCTGGTGGAGCTGGTCGGCCCGGCCCGGGCGCTGGAGATCTGCGGCACCGGACGCTGGGTGGCGGCCGACGAGGCCGCCCGGATCGGCCTGGCCAACCTCGTGGTCCCGGCCGCCGAGCTGGACGCCGCCGTCGCCGACCTCGGCGCGGCGCTGCTGGCCGCGCCGCGCGACGCGCTGATCGAGACCAAGGCCCTGCTCCAGGGCGCGCCCGGGCGCAGCCACGAGCAGCAGCAGGCCGCCGAGCGGGCCGCCCAGGTGCGCCGCCTGCGCGACCTGTCCGGCGTCGGCGAGTAGTCGGCACCCGGCCTGCGGCCCGGTAGTCGGCCGGCGCGGTTCCCTCGTTCGGCGCGCTTCCTTGGCGGTAGTGGAGCGAGCCTCCTAGGGTGGCGGTGACATGTCCGTCAGGTGAGCTTTGTCGCAGCTTGCGCCGAATGCCCGATGAAGGAGCCGCAGATGACCGACATCGCCAAGCCGACCGCCCCCAAGTCCGGGCCCGGCTCCGGGTCGGGCTCCGGCTCCGGCTCCGGGGACGCCGTCGCGCCCGAGGACCGCGGACGTACCACCATCGCCGTGGGCGTGGTCGAGAAGATCGCCGGGGTCGCGGCCCGGGAGGTCGACGGCATCTACGCCCTCGGCAGTGGCGCGCGCGGGTTTGGCGCGGTCCGCGAGCGGGTGCCCGGGAGCAGGCCGAACATGGGCAAGGGCGTCAAGGGCGAGGTCGGCGAGAAGCAGGCAGCCCTGGACATCGACCTGATCGTCGAGTACGACGTGCCGATCCACAAGGTGGCCGCCGCCGTCCGCCGCCATGTGATCGAGGCGGTCGAGCGGACCACCGGACTGGAGGTGGTCGAGGTCAACATCTCGGTCAACGACGTGCACCTACCGGACGACCAGGACGACGACGACTCCACCGAGAGCAGGGTGCAGTGATGTTGCCCGCGTTCTGCCTGGCGGTCGGCATGGCCCTCGGATTCGCCGGGTACTTCGGCGGATTCGGGGCGTTCCTGCTGGTGGCGGCGCTGGGCGCGATCGGCTTCGTGGTCGGCCGACTGATCGAGGGCGACCTTGAGTTCGGCGACTTCATCCGGCCCAGGGACCGGAAGCGCTGATGGGCTCTGCTCCCACGTCCGCCCTGCCCGCACCCGCGGGCCCGGCGGCATCGGCGGCCTCGGCGGCATCGGCGGTCCCGGCGGAGGAGCGCGGCGCGCTGCGGATCGCCGACCGGGCCCTGGCCCGGATCGCCGCCCAGGCCGCCAGCGAAGCGCTGGCCGAGCACACCCCCGAGCCGGAGCGGCTGGACTTCCCCCGGGCCGCCGCCGACCACGGCCGCCGCGGCCTGCGCATCCGGCTGGGCATCGACCTGCCCTATCCGGTGGACATCGCCGCCGCCACCGGAGCGGTGCACCACCAGGTGGTGCGGCGGCTCGCGCAGCTCGCCGGGGCCGAGGAACCAACGCTGGCCCTGGTCGTCGAACGCCTGGTCCACCCCGAGACCGGCGGCCTGCGGTGAGCGCCCCGGCCCCGGCCGCACCGTTCCCGGCCGCCGCCGAGCTGGACCAACCGCCGCCGCTGCGGCCCCGCCGGTTCTGGTCGGTGCGCCGCAACGCCGCCGCGCTGACCGGCCTGATTGCCGCGTTCCTGGCCGGAGCGGTGCTCTACGAAGAGGTCTACATCCACACCGGGCACAACGCCCACGGCTGGCGGACCCGGATCACCAGCACCCTCGCCGACCACAGCCTGAACGACGCCTGGGTGATCGCCTCGGCGGCGGTCGCCTGCGCACTCGGCCTGTGGCTGCTGGTGCTGGCGACCACCCCCGGGCTGCGTACGCTGCTGCCGATGGACCCGGCCGGTACCGGCGGGCTGACGGCCGGGCTGGAGCGCGGCGCCGTCGCCGCGCTGCTGCACCGGGCCACCCTGGAGGTCCCCGGCATCAGCGCGGCCAAGGTCAGGGCGGGCCGCCGCCGGGCGGTGATCCGGGCCGACGTCCACTTCGGTGAGCACGAGGAGGCCCGGGCGGCGCTGGTCAGCACGCTCTCGGCGGAACGCGACCGGATGGGTCTGGCCCGGCCGCCGGCGATCAAGGTGAAGGTCAGGAGCAGCCGATGAGCCGACATGGCCCGTCACGTACCACGGTGAACCGGACCCTGCTCGCGGTGGCCGGGATCGTCCTACTCGGCGGCGGCGTGCTGGCGCTGATCGGCGGGTTGAACCTGGACGCCCGCTGGCACCTCGGCCTGCCGCAGGGCTGGCCGTGGACCGATCCGCACCAAGCGGTGCTGACCGCCGCCGAGCGCACCCGCTGGCGCGGCAGCTCCTGGTGGTGGCCGGTGGTCTTCGCCGCGCTCGCGGTCGCCGCGCTGCTGGCGCTGTGGTGGCTGCTGGCGCAGCTCGGCCGGGGCCGTGCGGGGGACCTGCCGGTCCCCTCGCCGCTGCCGGAGGACCGCTCCCGGCGGCACCGCAGCGGCACCCTGGTCCGGGGGAAGGCCCTGGCCAGGGTGATCGGCGAGGACGCCGGACAGTTGCCCGGGGTAACCGGGGCCCGGGCCAGGCTGCTCGGCAAGGCCAGCCACCCCCGGGCCCGGCTGGACCTGATCCTGGCCCCAGGGGCGGCCCCGGCCGAGGCGCTGCGGGAGCTCGGTGTCGGCCCGATCGCCCGTGCCCGCGCCTCCACCGGCCTGGCTGCCCTCCCGGTGCAGGCCCGGCTCCGGGCCGAGGACGGCCCCGCCCGCCGGGCGGAGTAGTCAGACCCCGCTGTCCTCGATCCCGGCGGCCCCGCCGCTCTCGGCCGCCCCGCCGGCCGGGGTGCTCTGGGCCAGCCGGAAGGCGGTGTTGACCAGTGCGACGTGGGTGAAGGCCTGCGGGGTGTTGCCGAGTTGGCGGCCGGCTCGGGGGTCCCACTCCTCGGAGATCAGGCCCAGGTCGTTGGCGATCGCCGCCACCCGTTCGAACAGCACCCGGCCCTCCTCCCGGCGGCCGATCGCCACCAGCGCGTCGGCCAGCCAGAACGAGCAGGCGAGGAAGGCGCCCTCCTCCCCCTGGAGCCCGTCCACCTGGGAGTCCTGCTCCTGTCCGGTGGAGTAGCGGAGGATGAAGCCGTCCCGGTCCAACCGGTCCCGGACCGCCTCGACGGTGCTGATCGCGCGCGGGTCGTCCGGCGGCAGGAACCCGGTCTTGACCACGAACAGCGTCGCCGCGTCCAGCTCCTTGCCGCCGTAGTACTGGGTGAACGCGCCGACCGCCGGGTCGTAGCCCTTCTCGCAGACCTCGGCGTGGATGGTGTCGCGCACCGTCCGCCAGTGCTCGACCGGGGCCGGCAGCCCGCAGGACTCGGCCATCTTCACCGCCCGGTCGAAGGCGACCCAGCTCATCACCTTCGAGTGAACGAAGTGGCGGCGTCCGCCGCGCACCTCCCACAGGCCCTCGTCCGGCTCGCTCCAGTGCTGCTCCAGGAAGTCCATCAGGAGGCGCAGTATCGACCAGACGTGGCGTTCCATCGGGATGCCGGACACCATCGCCAGGTGCAGGGTGTCCACCACCTCGCCGTAGACGTCCAGCTGGAGCTGGTCCACGGCGGCGTTGCCGAACCGGACCGGGGCCGAGCCCTCGTAGCCTGGCAGCCAGTCGGCGACGATCTCCGGCAGCCGGCGCTCCCCGGCCACCCCGTACATGGTCTGCAGGTCCGCCGGGTCACCGGCGATGGCCCGCAGCAGCCAGCCGCGCCAGGCCGCCGCCTCGGTCCGGAAGCCCCCGGCCAGCAGCGCGGACAGGGTCATCGTGGAGTCCCGCAGCCAGCAGAAGCGGTAGTCCCAGTTGCGCTCGCCGCCGATCTGCTCCGGCAGCGCGGCGGTGGCGGCGGCCACGATGCCGCCGGTCGGCTCGAAGGTCAGGCCCTTGAGCAGCACCATCGACCGGAGCACCGACTCCCGGTACGGGCCCTGGTAGCCGCAGGTGTCCGCCCACTCCTGCCACTGCTCCAGGGTCTCCCGCAGTGAGCGCTCCGGGTCCTGCCGGGGCGGCCGGGTGTGGTGCGAGGGCAGCCAGCTGAGGACGAAGCTCACCCGGTCGCCCTCGTTCACGGTGAAGTCGGAGACGGTGGCCATCTGCTCGCCGAAGGTGTGCACCGGCGGGTCGCTGCGCAGCCACACCGAGTCCGGACCGGCCACCGCCACCCGGTGGTGGTCGGTGCGCCGCACCCACGGCACCACCCGCGCGTAGTCGAAGCGCAGCCGCAGCTCGCCGCGCATCCGGACGCTGCCGGAGACGCCCTCGACGATCCGGATCACGTCCGGGGTGCGGTCGCGCTGCGGCATGAAGTCGATCACCCGGACCACCCCGTCGGGGGTCCGCCACACGGTCTCCAGCACCAGGCTGTCGCCCAGGTAGCGGCGGCTCTCGCACAGCTCGGCCCCGGCCGGGGCCAGCCGCCAGTGCCCCTGTTCGTCGCCGCCGAGCAGCGCGGCGAAGCAGCTGGGGGAGTCGAACCGGGGCAGGCAGAGCCAGTCCACCGAGCCGTCCCGGCCGACCAACGCCGCCGTTTGCAGGTCTCCGATGAGCGCGTAGTCCTCGATACGTCCGGGCACGGAGGGGGTCCCTTTCAGGCGGCGGGTCACGGGGTGGGGCGCGGACACAGTCCGGATCCGCCCCGACGCTACTCCCTGCCGCCGACGCCGACGGCTGTCGGGGGCGTGGTGTCGGCCGTCGCTTCGGCCGTGGCTTCGGCCCCGGACGAGGTGTCAGCCTCGGACCCCGGTTCGGTGCCGTCCCGTGCCTCGGCCGCCGCTGCCTCGGCCGCCGCCTGGTCCGCCTTCCGCTGGGCCATGTACTCGGCCACGGTCATCACCGGTACCGGGTTGGCGGCCGCCTCGGCCTTCTCGTGGTGGTCCCTGACGTCGCGTCGGAACAGGAAGAACCAGCCGATCGGCACCATCAGCGCGAACAGCCACCACTGGATCGCGTACGGCAGGTGCACGCCCTTGCCGACCACGGCCATGTCGTCACTGGTCTGGGCGTCGGCGTTGGGACCGGGGATGGACTCCGCCGAGTCGGCCGCGCTCATCTGCGGGGTGCTGGAGACGAAGGCGATGTACCCGGCCACCACCGGCTGGTGCAGGACCTTGCTCTCCAGCGAGCTGCTGATCAGCATCTGCTGGTGCGGCGGCAGGTCGGTCTCGTTCTGGATCCCGGAGACGGCGGTGGTCTCGTCCGGGACCAGCCGGCCGAAGACGGTGATGGTGCCGGTGGGCGTCCCCGGGACCTTCGGGTACAGGGCGGCGTTTATGCCGTTCGGGCTCACCCAGCCACGGGCGATCAGCACCACGTCGCCGTTGGACAGGTCCAGCGGGGTGATCACGTAGTAGCCGGGGATGTCACCGGAGCTGTCCTCCCGGTTCCGGATCACGTACTGGTCCTTGACGTCGAACACCCCGGTCGCGGTGACATGCCGGTACATCTCGCTGTACGGCACGGTCCCGCCGGGGTGCGAGATCTGGTCCATCGGCACCGGAGTCGCCGCCAGGTTCCGCGCGGTGGCGTTGTTGCTGCGGTTGGTCTGCTGATACCGGTGGAACTGCCAGGTTCCCAGGAAGTACATGGTCGGGATCAGCATGGCGAAGACCAGAGTCAGGATCACCCAGCGTCGGGTCAGGAGGATACGCACGTCCACGACGGTACCTCTGCACCATTTGCTCACCTTGGCCGGGGGCCCGCGTGTCTCCGTACCGCTGCTCAGCTCTCCGGCGGTACGGCCTGCGGCGCCACGTCGCGCAGCAGTTGCAGGAAGGCCGCCTCGTCCACCACCGGGGTGCCCACCTCGCGGGCCCGCCGGGCCTTGGTGGTCCAACCGCCGGGTTCGTTGGTGACCAGCAGGCTGGTGCGGCTGCTGACCGAACCGGCCACATGGAGCCCGGCCTCGGTCAGCCGGTCCTCCAGCAGCTCCCGGTCGGTCGCGGTGTCGCCGCTGATCGCCACCCGCATCCCCTGGACCAGCGGGGTGTCCTGCTGCCAACGGCCCGGGTTCGGGTAGGGGCAGGCGGGTCTGCGTCGGGCCGGGCGGTACGGGCTCCAGCCGCCGCCCGAGGACGCCCGGCGCGGCGGGGCGTCGTCGTCCTCGCCCAGGTCGCTCGGCGGCACGCACGGCTGCAACGGCAGCGCCACCCCCGCCTGCACGGCCAGCCGCAGGCTCGGCTGGAACACCTCGGCCAGCACCCGGGCGTCGTCCAGCGCGTGGTGCGCCTGCCGGGGGACCACGCCGAAGTGGGTGGCCAGGGTGCCGAGCCGGTGGTTGGGCAGCGGCAGCCGCAGGTCCCGGGCCAGCACGATGGTGCACAGCCGCTGCTCCACCGGGATCCGGGAGCCCATCCGGGCGTACTCACGGGAGATCATCGACCAGTCGAACAGCGCGTTGTGGGCCACCAGCACCCGGCCGGCCAGCCGGTCGGACAGCTCCTCGGCGATCTCCGGGAAGGTCGGCGCGGTCGACAGCAGCTCGCTGGTGAGCCCGTGGATCCAGACCGGGCCCGGATCGCGGCCCGGGTTCACCGGCGTGTACCAGTGGTCGAGCACCTCGCCCTGGGGGTCGAGCCGGTAGACGCCGACGGACACCACCCGGTCGGTCCGGCCGAGGCCGGTGGTCTCGACGTCGACGACCGCCCAACCGCCCGCCGGATAAGGGTGGGCGGCGTCGCGGGTGTCCGTGCTCGTTTCCATGGTCGATCAGAATACGGTGTGCCCCTGACAGCCCCCGCCCGACGCCGCCCCCGGGGCGGGCGGTGCCGGAGTGGCCTGCGACACGGCGCGGAATATCGTGGGTGGCGCAGAAGTCGTATAAAGCGAGATTTGTCCCGAGAGATTGAGATTCCATGCGCGCCACCGTTATCCAAGGACCCAACGACATCCGGGTGGAGGAGGTCCCGGATCCTGTCGTCCGCGAGCCCGGCGACGCCGTCGTCCGGACCCTGCTGGCCTGCATCTGCGGCAGCGACCTGTGGGCCTACCGGGGCGTGGCGGCCCGGCAGCCGGGCCAGCGGATCGGGCACGAGTTCCTGGGTGTGGTCGAGTCGGTCGGTCCCGAGGTGCGCGGCTTCAAGGCCGGTGACCTGGTGGTGGCCCCCTTCGTCTGGTCGGACGGCGTGTGCGCGTTCTGCCGCGAGGGCCTGCAGACCTCCTGTCCGCACGGCGGCTTCTGGGGCAGCGTCGGCTCGGACGGCGGCCAGGGCGAGGCGGTCCGGGTGCCCTTCGCCGACGGCACCCTGGTCCAGCTGCCCAAGGACGCCGCCGCCGACCCCCGGCTGCTGACCGCGCTGCTGGCGCTGTCCGACGTGATGTCGACCGGGCACCACGCGGCGCTGGCCGCCGGGGTGCGGCCGGGCTCCACGGTCGCCGTGGTCGGCGACGGCGCGGTCGGCCTGTGCGGTGTGCTGGCCGCCCGCCGGCTGGGCGCGGAGCGGATCATCGCGCTCGGCCGCCACCCCGACCGGACCGCCATCGCCCGGACCTTCGGCGCGACCGACATTGTCGCGGTGCGCGGCGAGGAGGCGGTCGCCGCGGTCCGCGAGCTGACCGGCGGGGTCGGCGCGCACGCGGTGCTGGAGGCGGTCGGCACCGAGGAGTCGATGCGCACCGCCATCTCGGTCGCCCGGGACGGCGGCGCGGTCGGCTATGTCGGGGTGCCGCACGGCGGCAGCGCCGGCGTGGACATCAGCCAGATGTTCAACCGCAATGTCGCGCTGCGCGGCGGGGTCGCCCCGGCCCGCGCCTACATCCCGGAGCTGCTGGCCGACGTGCTGGCCGGGGTGATCGACCCCTCGCCGGTGTTCGACGCCACGGTCGACCTGGACGGAGTCCCCGGCGGCTACAAGGCGATGGACGAGCGCACCGCGCTGAAGGTCAAGATCACCTTCTGATCCTACGTCAGGTGATGCATCGTCAAGAAGCCAGCCGCAGTGCCCGGGCGACGTCGCCGGTCAGGGCGGAGGTCCGCAGCGAGGCGTAGCCGCCGCTGAGCGCGGTGTCCGGGTCCTTCAGGCCGTTGCCGGTCAGGGTGACCACCACCCGCTGCCCGGGGTCGAGTCGGCCCCGGGCGTGCTCAGCCAGCAGGCCGGCCACCCCGGCGGCGGCCCCGGGCTCAACGAAGACCCCCTCGCGGGCGGCCAACAGTCGGTAGGCGTCCAGGATCTGATCGTCCGTCACGGCTGCGATCAGGCCGCCGGACTCGTCCCGGGCGGCGATCGCGCCGTGCCAGGAGGCCGGGTTGCCGACCCGGATCGCGCTGGCCGCGGTCTGCGGCTCGGCCACCACCGACCCGTGCACCAGCGGCGCCGCCCCGGCCGCCTGGAACCCCCACATCCGGGGCCGCCGACTGGTCACCCCGGCGTCCGCGTAGGCGGTGTAGCCCTGCCAGGTCGCGGTGATGTTGCCGGCGTTGCCCACCGGCAGGCAGTGGATGTCGGGGGCGTCGCCGAGGGCGTCCGCCACCTCGAAGGAGACCGTCCGCTGCCCGGCCAGCCGGTCCGGGTTGACCGAGTTGACCAGGGCTACCGGGTGGTGCGCGGCCAGCTCGCGGACGATCCGCAGGCAGTCGTCGAAGGAGCCGTCGACCTCGACCACGGTGGCCCCGTGCCGGACCGCCTGGGCCAGCTTGCCCTGGGCGATCCGCCCCCGGGGCACCAGCACCGCGGCGGCCAGTCCGGCCCGCGCGGCGTAGGCGGCGGCCGAGGCGCTGGTGTTGCCGGTGGAGGCGCAGACGACGGTGCTCCCCGGGCCGGCCTCAAGGGCCCTGCTGACCGCGACCGTCATGCCCCGGTCCTTGAACGAGCCAGTCGGGTTCGCGCCGTCGACCTTCAGCCACACCTCGCAGCCGGTGACGGCGGACAGGTGCCCGGCCGGCAGCAGTGGGGTGGCGCCCTCGTGCAGCGAGACCACCGGCGTCGCGTCGCCGACCGGCAGCCAGTCGCGGTAGGCGTCGATCAGGCCGGACCGCGGGGAGCGGACTGGGGCGGGAGAGATGTTCACGCGTTCGCCGATCATGGGAGGGAGGTCGGAGTGTCGAATGTAACTCTATGGCAGCCATCCATGTTTTGGCGTAACACACGTTTCATTCCGTGATCGATTCGTTATGCGAAGTCGGGCTGCGTACCATGGGTGACCATGCCGACCACGGATCCGCTGACAGCCCGCCTCAGCGAGGTGTACGCCGAGCTGCCACGGGGCGAACGAGCCATCGTCCGAGTCCTGTTGGACGACTACCCGTTCGCCGCGCTGGGCTCGCTGCGGGCGCTCGCGGACCGGGCCCAGGTCAGCCCGCCGACCGCGTCCCGGCTGCTGCGCCGTCTCGGCTGGGACGGCTTCGCCGAGTTCCAGGCGGCGGTGCGGGCCCAGGCCCGCGAACACGACCGCTCGCGGCTGCGGGAGTTCGTCACCGCGGAGCCGGCCGGGGGCGCCGACCCCGAGGCCGAGCCGCAGGCCACGCACCGGGCCGCGCAGGAGCTGCGGGCCGGGCTGGACGGTACGCTGGCGGCCATCACCGGGCCGCTGCTGTCCCGGGTCGGCGAACTGCTGGCCGGGGCCGGGCGGGTGTGGGGCATCGGCGGTTCGCTCAGCGAGCTGGCCGCCGACTACCTGGTCCGCCAGCTGGCCGGGCTGCGGCCGGGCGTGGCCCGGGTCCCCGACCCCCCGGCCGCCCGGGCCCGGGTCCTGCTCGACCTGGACGGCGCCGACCTGCTGGTCGCCTACGACTTCCGCCGGTACTCCGACGACACCGCCGCCTTTGTCCGCGCCGCCCGGGCGCGCGGCGCGCGGCTGGTGCTGGTCACCGACGCCTGGGAGTCGCCGCTCGCGGACCAGGCCGAGGTACTGGTCCGGCTGCCGCGCGAGGCAGCCGGACCGATCGCGCCGCTCACCCACGAGGTGGCCGTCACCGAGCTGGTACTGGTCGCGGCGGCGGCCTTGATGACCGGCTCGGCCGGCCGGCTGGAGACCCTGGACGCGCTCACCGCCGAACTCGGCCGGGCCCCGCGCGCCGAGGACTGATCCAGCGGGAGGACTGATCCAGCGGGAGG
>Ga0302314_10011401_pt1 | contig 15506 bp, 14 predicted proteins | sample III_Palsa_N2_3_FD_200533 | JGI IMG/M metagenome (GOLD analysis project Ga0302314, IMG submission 200533) | Peat permafrost microbial communities from Stordalen Mire near Abisko, Sweden - III_Palsa_N2_3 | ecosystem: Environmental > Terrestrial > Soil > Palsa > Peat permafrost | place: Sweden...
ATCTACTCGTTCATGCAGGCGATCGGTCTGGTCAACGATCATCTCGAAGGGTGCAGCGCGCGCAAGCATGCGCTGGCTGCTCGGCGCAAGTTCAAGGTCGCAAGCGATTAACGGCGAGCATCGAACACAGACGCAGCGAACACAAACGTCTCACGGACCCGGAACGCCATCGGGAAATGCAGCGAACTTCTCCACCATGAAATCGACGAAGGTTCGCACTTTCGCCGCCATGTTGCGTCGGCTCGCGAAGGCGAGGTTCATACCGATGGGCGGCAGTGAGTGGTCGGGCAGCAGCCGCACGAGTTGACCCCCAGCGACCTCGGCGGCGACCAGATAACAGGGCATCACGGCGATACCGAGGCCACCGACCGCAAAGCGTCGCAGCATTTCGACATTGTTGGCGACCAAGCATTGGTCTTCGCGCAGCACGGTGTCGCCCAGTTCTTCCATCATGCGCTGGGTCATATTGAGCTCGTTGCTGGCGTGGGTCAGGAAGACATGCCGGTCAAAATCGGCCGGGCTGCGCGGCATGCCTTTGCGTGCAATGTATTCGGGGGAAGCCACCAGAAACAGCGCACTCGACGTGAAGCGCCGCATCACCAGCGAGGTACCGTGCTCGTTGCCGTCGGGCGTGATCACCACATCGCAGCGATGCGCGACGATATCGACCGGCTCGTCGCTCAGCATCACATGCGGTATCACCTCTGGGTAGCGCTCCATATATTCTTTCAACAGCGCGGTCATATTGCGCAGCCCGAAAGCCACCGGTACGGCGATGCGCAGGATACCCGCAGGCGCTTGATGCTGCGCCGTGATCAGGTTCTCCGCGTCGTCGATATCCTCGACGATCTGCCGGGCTCGATCCAGAAAAATATGCCCCGTTTCAGTCAGCGAGACGCGCCGCGTCGTGCGCTGGAACAGTCGTATGCCGAGGCGTTCTTCCAGCGCGGCTACCAGCCGAGTGGTCACGGCATTCGACAGATCCAGGTTTTCCGCTGCGCCGGTGAAGGTACCGATGTCGGCAACTTTGACAAACACACGCAGTGACTGAAGATGATCCATCGGCAAGCTCCATGATCGGGCGCGATCTTTTTTTAACGTTCGCTCGGTTCAATGGGCGTCGGCTGACGGCCCCTTGGGTGGTGCAATTTTACGCATCAGCGGTACCAGTGCGGTGGCGATAATAAAACACACCATGATCAGGACATATGTGTCGCTGAAGGTTTGCGTCTGCGCCTCCCTGAAGGTGACGAGCCACAATTCCTTTAGCGCGGAGCTCTGCGCATCGAGCGTGTCTTTCCCCCAAGTCGCCATATTGCCACTGACATCGGACAATAGGCCATTCATTGCTTCGTTCGTGGTGTTCAGATGTTCGGCGAGTCGCAAAAAGTGCAGGTTGGTGCGATCGTTGAGAAGCGTGGCGCAGCCGGCAATGCCGATTGCCCCGCCCAGGTTGCGCATCGTGTTGAATAAGCCGGAGGCCAGTTTCAAGCGCTCGGGAGCCAGGCCGCCCAATGTCAGCGTGACGGTCGGCGCGACCGAGAATTGCTGCGCCATGCCGCGCAGCGCTTGCGGCAAGAGCAACTGCTGTGCGCCCCAGTCGTGGGTGATGGGCGTGAAATTCCACATCGACAGCGCGAACAGCGCCAGGCCCAGCATCAGCAGCCAGCGCAGGTCGACCCGCTTGGCCAGGTACACGTACAAGGGGATCGACATGATCTGGAACACGCCGGTCGAGAACACGGCCAGGCCGATCTGCAACGCACTGAAACCACGCACTTGGCCGAGGAACACCGGCGTCAGGTAAATCGTGGCGAAGATCCCGACACCGGCTACGAACGAGAACAGGCAGCCGAGCGCAAAATTGCGGTTCTTCAATGCACGTAAGTCGACGACGGGATTGGCAAAGGCAAGCGAGCGCCAGATGAACGCAACGCCTGCAATCCCGGAGATCCACGCGGTGGTCAGGATCACGTTGTCGCTGAGCCAATCCCAGCGCGGTCCTTCCTCCAGCGTGTACTCAAGGCAACCGAGAAATACCGCCATCAACACCATGCCCAGGTAATCGGCGCCGCGCAGCAAAGAGAGATTGGCTTTATCGATGCGTACCAGCATCGGCACTGCAATCGCGACGAAGATACCCGGCACCAGGTTGATAAAGAACAGCCAGTGCCACGACGAATGATCGGTAATCCAGCCGCCCACGGTCGGTCCCAGTGTGGGCGCCAGCGACGCGATGCCGCCGACCGTCGCCGCTGCGATGACGACTTTCGGGCCTTTGAAAAAGGCAAACACGGTCGTGAACACGAGCGGGATCATCGAGCCGCCGAGGAAACCCTGCATGGCGCGAAACACAATCATGCTCTGGATATTCCAGGCCGCACCGCAAAGTAGGCTGGCAACCGTGAAGCCGGCGGCCGAGACGCAAAACAGCCAGCGCGTGGACATCACGCGAGCGAGCCAGCCCGAAAGTGGAATCACGATAATTTCGGCGATCAGGTAAGCGGTCTGGACCCAGGCGGTTTCATCGGCGCCGGCCGAGAGACCGCCGCCGATATCGCGCAGCGAGGCCGAAACGATCTGGATGTCGAGCAGGGCGATAAACATGCCCACGCACATGGTGGAGAAGGCAAGCAGCTTCTGGCCTTCGGTCAGTTCGGCCGCGGGCGGGGGCGCTACGGGAGCTACGGGCGTGGCGGGCGTAGTAGCGCTGCTGGAGGCCGGAGCGGTCAGGGCGGTGGCGCTCATTTCTGTTCGCCTTGTGCGGGATGAGTGTCGACTTCGGCTTCTACCGACAGCCCCGGTCGCAGCGTACCCAGTTGCGAATCTTTTTCATCGAGCACGATGCGCACCGGCACGCGCTGGACGATTTTCGTGAAGTTGCCGGTCGCATTTTCCGGCGGCAGGACGCTGAACTGCGCGCCGGTGGCAGGCGCGAGGCTGCCCACCGTGCCGTGGAATACACGCCCCGGCATGACGTCGGCCTGCACCGTGGCACGCATGCCGGGCTGGATATGCGCCAACTGATCTTCCTTGAAATTGGCATCGACCCACAGGCCATGCGCAGGCACGACCGACAGCAACTGGCTGCCGGCCGCGGCATAGGCGCCGTCGCGGGCGCGGCGATTGCCGATGGTGCCGTCGATCGGCGCGCGCAACTCGGTATAGCCCACGTTCAGCTTGGCGATATCGCGCTCGGCAACGGCTTGCTCGAGCGACGCTTGCGCCTGCTGCTTCTGGGTGGCGATCACGTCGAGTTGGCGCCGGGCGGCGGTGACGGTGGCGGCGGCCTTGTCGCCGTAAGCGACGGCCTGTTTATATTCGGCGTCGGCCTTTTGCGAACTCTGGATCGATACCGCCTCCTTGTTCGATAAATCGAGGTAGCGGACCTGGTCTTCATGTGCGCGTACGGTGTCGGCGCTGGTCGCAGTCACTGAGGCACGCGCTTGTGCAATGACGGCTTGCTGCAGCTTTTCGGTGGCGTCCAGGTTGGCGAGGGTCGCTTGCTGTGCTGCCACCGCGCCTTCGGCCTTGGCCAGTGCCGCGCGATAGTCGCGATCGTCGATCTTGACCAGTAAGTCGCCGGCATGCACGGCCTGGTTATCGACCACCGCGACTTGCGTGATATAGCCGGGCACCTTGGTGCCGATCACGGTGACTTCGCCGCCGACATAGGCGTCATCGGTACTTTGAAAAAAGCGCCCGGTGGTCCACCAGTGCGCGCCATAGCCGACGGCGGCCAGTGCGACAAGCGCAAGGCCAGCGACAGTTAGCAATCGCTTGCGGTTCGGTTTCGCCTGCGGCTTGGGTAGCGGCACGGCGCCTAAATGTTCGGTCAGCGTGTTGGGCGTGGACGACATGATGTTTCCTCTGGATTAAATAGTGGCCGCACTGGGCGTAATAGGGGTGGCAGGGGTGGCAGCGGTAGCGTGGGCTTGCGCCGGCTTGGCCGCGCGAGTCAGCCGCTGGCGCACGCGTTCGCTTGCTGCCGGCCCGGGTAGCACGGCGTGATCTTCGAGCGTGATCGGCTTGCCGGTATTGCGATCCACCAGGATCAGGTCGACCGGCTTGCCGGTAGCGATGTCAGTCAGTTGAGCGCTCGCGCCTTCGGGTTCGAAATGCTTATTGCCCCAGTCGACCAGCGTCAGGATGATCGGGCGGAAATTCAAGCCGAGCGGCGTCAGCACGTATTCATAACGCGGCGGCTTTTCACAGTATTGGCGGCGTTCCAACAGGCCTTCCGCGACCAGTACGGTCAGACGGCGGCTGAGCATATTGGTCGCGATGTCTAGCCTTTTCTGGAATTCGTCGAAGCGTCTCGAGCCATAGAACGCTTCGCGCAAGATCAGGATGCTCCAACACTCGCCGACTCTTTCGAGGCTGCGAACGACAGGGCACTGCATGTCGCTGAGGATCTTCTTCTGCATGACCGGAAAACCTCCCGTAAAAAGTTTGTTGCTTGCAATATGAAAGTTAGTATAAAGTAGTGACTTGCATGATGCAATCAACAAAACGAAATTGTCGATTTGGCCTGATCAAGAGGAGTCTGGAATGTCTGAAAACCTGAGCGCGCATGCCCGCGCGGAGTCCGCTTCGCTATACTCGCGCGGCCGAACGAGCGCTGTGCCACTGCGTTCGGCAGCGGGTTCGGTTGTGCATTTGGGTGCGCATGCGGCTGCACTAGCACTGGTATGCGCACTCGTTTTGGCCGGTTGTGCCGAAGTCGGCCCGAACTACCGGCAACCGGCCTCGACCATGCCGGCCGCGTTTCATAACGACGCGGCGTTGGCTGCGCACGATGCGGCAGCGCCCGCACCTGCGCCCGCGCTCGACACGTGGTGGAACGGGTTCAACGATCCTGAATTGACCCGCATCGTGCAGCGCGTGCTTGACCAGAACCTGGATCTTGCTGCGGCCATGGCGCGCATCCAGCAAGCGCGCGCCGCGGCGAACCATGCCGGCGCCGAGCGTCTGCCTGAAGGCAGCGCGTCGGCCAGCATCGCAGGCCTACGTCAATCGCTGAATAGTCCGCTTGGCGAAGCCGGCCAGACACTCCCCGGCTATACCCGCAACCAGTCGCTTACCGATCTGGGCATAGGGGCGAGTTGGGAGCTCGATTTATTTGGCGGCTTGAAGCGCGGCGCCGAAGCGGCCGATGCGCAAGCGCAGGCTGCGCAAGCGGACGGCGCCGGCGTGCGCATTTCGGTGGCGGCCGAGGCGGCCGATGCTTATTTCCGGGTGAGAGGCGCGCAGCAGCGTATTGCGATCGCGCAAAGCCAGGTCGATACCGACTCGCATTTGCTGCAACTGGTGACCTGGCGCATGAACGACGGTTTGGCGACCAATCGCGAGTTGGCTGAGGTGCAGGCGCTGGTAGCGCAATCGCGCGCCACCATCCCGCCGCTGCGCATCGAGCTGGAGACTCAGCTGAATCGACTCGACGTACTGATGGGCGCGCAGCCCGGCACCTACGCGGCCGAGCTGCGCAGTCCGGCCGACGGATGGGTCGTGCCGGCCATTTCGACAGCGCAAGGGCCGGCCGATCTGTTGCGGCGGCGCCCCGACGTGATCGCGGCAGAACGCCACGTGGCGGCGGCAAATGCTCAAATCGGCGTTGCCACGGCGGAGTATTACCCCAAGGTGTCGATCTCGGCGCTGCTCGGTTTCGAGAGCTTGAGCGGCGGCAAATTGCTTAGCGCGGCGTCTTTTCAACCCGAGGCGCTGGCCGGCCTGCGCTGGCGGCTGTTCGATTTTGGGCGCGTCGATGCCGAAGTGGCGCAAGCCAAGGGTGCCAATGCCGAAGCGTTGGCGAACTATCGCAAAGCGATGCTGCGCGCGACTGAAGATGTCGAAAATTCCATCGTCACGCTGACTCAGACTGAAATGCAAAGTCAGGAACTGGGCACCGAGGTCGATGCGCAGCGGCGCGCCCGCGATGCGGCGGAAGACGCTTATAAAGGCGGTGCGATCGGTCTTTACGAAGTGCTCGATCAGGATCGGCAGTTGTTGGCTGCGCAGGATCAGTTGGCAAGCGCGCATACCGACGATGCGCGCGCGGCGGTGTCGACTTTTCGTGCGCTGGGTGGCGGATGGTAAACGCGGCATCGGCATCGGCATCGGCATCGGCATCGGCATCGGCATCGGCATCGGCATCGGCATCGGCATCGGCATTTGCATCGATATTGCGGCGCCTCGCGTGCACTATGCGAGCACGACGGCGGCGCAGTGGCTAATATTCTGTTTGTGCTTGCTGTCTCACGCAGCGTGACCGCAGCGAAATAATCGAGCAGTTGAAACGCGGTCGCGTCAATTGCTCATCACAGAGAGATGACTTAGATGCGAATTCTGGTAGTAGGGGCCGGTGCGACCGGCGGATATTTTGGCGGGCGGCTGCTCGAGGCCGGGCGCGATGTCACCTTTCTCGTTCGCGCCCAGCGGGCCAGCGAGATCGCGCAGCACGGCCTGGTGATCAAAAGCCCGGATGGCGACGCAACACTGCGCGACGTCAAGACGGTACAGGCTGAAACGCTGAGCGAGACTTACGACCTGATCTTGCTGAGTTGCAAGGCATACGATCTCGAGGGTGCGATGGCTTCGTTTGCGCCGGCGGTGGGGCCCGAGACGGTCATCCTGCCGCTGCTGAACGGATTGCGCCATCTCGATATCCTCGATCAGGCTTTCGGTCGGGGCCGGGTGTTGGGCGGCCGCTGCGCGATTGCAGCAACGCTCGACGCCGAGCGCGCGATCGTGCATCTTAACGCCCAGCCTGGAATCACTTTTGGTGCGCGCGAAACCACGGCGCCCGCGAAGATCGAGGCCATCACGGCCGCCTTGCAAACCGGCCGATTCGATGCCAAGGCCAGCGCCGACATCATGCTGGAGATGTGGGAAAAGTGGGTGTTTCTGGCTACGCTGGCGTGCAGCACGTCGCTGTTTCGCGCCACCATCGGCGATATCATCGCGGCCCCCGAGGGTGAGAAGAGCATCGCCGAACTGTTCGAAGAATGCCGTGCAGTGGCTCGGGCCAATGGGTATACGCCGCGTGAAGCTTTCGTCGCCAATGCACAGAAGATGCTCTACGCCGCGGGTTCGACACTGACCGCTTCGATGATGCGCGATGTCGAGAACAATTCCCGTATCGAGGCCGACCAGATCGTCGGCGATTTGATTCTGCGCGCTGCCGCCGCTGGCATGAGCGATCAGCAGACGTCGATGCTGCGGATCGCTTATACGCATCTGAAGGCCTATGAAGCGCGGCGGGCGCGTACTGCGGCTGCGTGACGAGGCCGCACCCGAAGCCGCACCCGAAACCCGCAATTTTGACTATCGCGGGCTCGCCAATTGTGGTTACATTCGCTCAAACCACTCTGCAGATATCTCGTCATGCGTCTTATCCTCGCGATAGTTTTGCCTTGGTTGCAGTTCTTCACGATAGGGCGACCGCTAGCCGGGATCGTCTGCCTGGTGTTACAGCTGACGCTGATAGGCTGGATCCCCGCGGCAATCTGGTCCGTCTACGCATTGAGCCAGTTCAAGACCGATCAAAAGATCCAGGAAGCGCTGCTGTCGCGCAGATAGGCGTCGCGTTCCCCGATAGGTTCTGACACGCTCCGACATTTATTTACGCTCCGACATTTGGGCCGCTAGCCTTGACAGCGGCCTTAATCATGACCGAATATACGCAAAGCGTATATTTTGTGATCGAGGTGCTCCATGGATACTCCCCAGCAGACTTTCCTCCGCGACGCGATGCGGCAACTCAACATGACCCGCGAATCGTTCGCCAATCGGCTCGGGGTCAGGCGCAGAGCCCTGGATTCCTGGCTCTTGCCCAGCGATTCGCACGAATTTCGGGTCATGCCGGAGGTGGTCGAACGCTTTACCGGTGAAATCCTGCACGCCCATCTGCAAGAAAAAACGGTTACGCAGAGTGTATATCCCGGTGCGTTGCGCGACGCCATGCTTTTTGAAGGCCGGCCGCAATTATTGTCGGTCGATCAATTCAACCGGGACTCGGTCGAGGCGCTGTTTCGCGTTGCCGATCTGATGCAGCCGATTGCGCGACGTCAAAAGATCTCGCGCGTTCTCGAAGGTGCGGTGCTGGGCAATCTGTTTTTCGAGGCCAGCACGCGTACCCGGGTCAGCTTTGGCGCCGCGTTTTGCCGTTTGGGCGGCTCCGTGTGCGACACCACTGGCTTTACTTTTTCGTCGATGGCCAAAGGCGAATCGATTTACGACACGAGCCGGGTCATGAGCGGTTATGTCGATGCGATGGTTGTGCGCCATCCCGAGCAAGGTTCGGTGGCCGAGTTCGCGCGCGCCACCAATATCCCGGTGATTAACGGCGGCGATGGTGCCGGCGAGCATCCGAGCCAGGCTTTGCTGGACCTCTACACCATACAGCGCGAGTTTTCGCGGCTGGGCAAGTTGGTGGACGGAGCGCATGTGGCCATGGTGGGTGACTTGAAATACGGCCGCACTGTGCATTCGCTGATCAAATTGCTGTCGCTTTACCGCAATCTCAAATTCACGCTGGTCGCGCCTCACTCGCTGGAAATGCCGTCGTATATCCTGGAGCGGGTCGCGGCCGGCGGCCATGTGATCGAGCAGTCGCAGACGCTGGACGAAGGTCTTAAAGATGCCGACGTGATTTATGCGACACGCATCCAGAAGGAGCGTTTCGCCGACGAGGCGTTCGAGGGTTATACGCCCGATTTCCAGGTCAACCAGGCGCTGATCGATACTTACTGCCGCCCGGACACCATCATCATGCACCCACTGCCGCGCGATAGCCGGCCCGGGGCGAATGACCTCAGCACCGACCTGAACCACGACGCTCGACTGGCCATTTTCCGGCAGACGGACAATGGCATACCGGTGCGTATGGCGATTTTCGCTGTGCTACTGGGCGTCGATCAGCAGGTTCAGCATTCGATGCGCGACGCCGCGTGGCGGGCGCCGTCTCACATCGGACCGGACGACGCGCTGTTTCACGGCATCGACTAGCTCGCCGTCGAGGCGTTTGCACAGGAGCGCGCCGCAATCGATTCTGCGGCGCTGACTCACAGGTAAGGATCGAGCAACGCGTCGATTGCGTCCAATGCGCCCGGCATAGGCTTGCGCGCGCGGGCAAGACGTACTGCGCGCCGGGTCATCTGGGCATAGAGCCGCGCGTGCTCGCCGCCCAGTTGCTGCAGGCGTTCGAGCTGCCGCTCGACCACCGCGGCGTCGCCCCGCGACACCGGGCCGGCCAGCGCGGACGAAAGGCCTCGGTCGCGCGCCGTCTTGAGCGTGCCCTCGAGCATCGGCCACAGCGCCGCCAAGGTGTCTTCCTCGTTGACGCCGAAACTACCCCATACCTCGACTGCCTCGCGCAGACCACACAAAATAAAACTGGCCGCATAGTTGGCGGTCGCGTGATAAAGCATGCGCGCGCCCGCAGGAATCTCCAATGGCGTGCAACGCAATGCGTGAACCAAGGCGGTCAATTGCGTTTTCAATGGCTCGGGTGCTTCCAGCGTGATGTACGCGCCGACGATGCGCTCGCGGTCGGCGGCCAGGCCGCTGAACAGATAGAGCGGATGAAAACCGCCGATCGCCGCGCCTTGTTTGCGGGGGGGGTCCAGCAGGCTGACTTCCGAAGCGCCGCTGCAATGCACGACTGCCTGGCTTGGCCGGAAATTCAGCGATGCGGCGCTCGCCGCAATCGCATCGTCGGGAACCGTAATAAAGATCAACTGAGCGGCGTCGACGACTTGCTGAGGGTCGTCACACGCGGTGCATCCCGGCACCTCGGTGGCGAACTGCTCGGCCGACGCGCGCGAGCGGCTTGCCACGGCGGATACGGTATAGCCGGCTCGGGCCCAAACCGCAGCCAGGCAGCGGGCGACTCGGCCCGCGCCGATAAAACCTAGGGTCGGCAGGGCAGCAGTGTCAACGGAGGGCATCGTAAGACTCGCAATTCGGTTTGAAGCCGGTAATTTACCTGCAAGCGATGCGGTTGCCTACTCTATGCGCCCGCTGCACCCAGCGCAGTTCGGTGCGTGCAATGGGCTTGCTCACGATCGGGGAGAGCAGGGGTTGTGTACCAAAGTGTGAGCGCGAAGCTAGCGTTGCAGCGCATCTACACCCATAGAAAAAGCACAAAGCCAGTCCTGGCATGGCTTAGCGAGATTTATTTTGAGATGTTGCAGCTTGCAATTTGCAACAAATGCGCTGTGCGCCCTGTCTAAAAAGTGGTTATATTTAATTGATGCAAGCCCCTGAGGGATTGCTTTTGCAAGGAGCAGCAAGTGAAAAAAATCATTTCCCTGATGGCCGTCGCGGTGTGTGCAGTGGCTGCGTCGACTACGGCGCAGGCGCGCGTAGTAGTCGGTATCGGGATCGGCGTACCGGGTTATTACGCCCCGCCCCCGGTTTATTACGCACCGCAGCCTGTTTATGCGCAACCGCAACCTGTGTACGCCCCGCCGGTGTACGTCGCTCCTCCGATCGTGTACGCACCGGCTTACTACGGCGGCTATGGCTATTACGGGTATCGCCGCGGTTATGGTTATCGTTATTAAGCGCATGCAAGGCTAGCGCGCGAGGGTTATTTCCTCGCGGAGTGTTCTCAAGCGCTTGGCCAACTGAGGCGACTACAAATTGCTATGCAAATCGACTGGCCGCCCATCTTTATGGGCGGCCAGTTTCATTTTCAGGACGTGTCGGTCAGGCGCGTTCGAGCTTGAGCGTGACTTCGGTATGGCCCGTGGTAATGCCGGCCGTATTGACAATGGCAGGGCGTCGCCACGCATCGAGCTTGGCACGCATCGCTGGTGTGCCGAGTTCGAGTTGGTGCAGCAGCTCGACCACCAACGCGTACACCACCGTGGTGTCGCCATCTTCGACCTTCACTGCGAGCCCAAGGCCACGTGCCGGATCGCCCAACGCGTAACTGGCCGCGGCGCCCACTTTGCCAACCAGCGTGCCTTCATAAGCCTGCATCAACTCGGTACAGAAGCGTCGCTTGCCACCGACCAGCTCCGGATGCCGCGTCATCGCCCGATACAAGCGGCCTAACGCCAACGTGCGCGCATCAGCAGCAGCGCCTGTAGCGGTGGGTATGCGCGCGACGCTGGCGCTCGCCAACTTGGCGAAAACCAGGGCCAAGCGGTCGAGCGCAAAACTCGGGGTGGGTAGGTTGCAGCCGTCCGTACCCCAGGCGATCGCGTCAGGCGGCAGCTCGCACAACTGCGCGAGGGTTTCGGCGACGCGCCGCTGCAGCGGATGCTGGGGCGCATGATAATCGGCGCTGGGCAGACCCAGCGCGCGCGCCGCTGCGAGCATGCCGACGTGTTTGCCCGAACAATTGCTACATACCGGCGTCGGCGTGAAATCGGCCTTGATCCAGGCGCGGAACACCTCGTCGGACAAAGGCGGATGACCGCCGCAGCGCATCTCGGCCTCGCTCGCACCGATTGCCGCCAGCATGTTGCGTGTGCGTTCGATGTGCCGGGGCTCGCTGCTGTGCGAGGCGCAGCACAGCGCAAGGTCGGCTTCGTCGAGCGCGAACTGCTCGAACGCGCCCGATTCCAGGATCGTCAGCGCCTGCGCCGGCTTGATTGCCGAGCGGGGCAGGGTGGCGCGCCGCGGATCGCCAAAGCGATATAGCAGCGCGCCGCCCGCATCCACCACGGCGACATGAGCGGCGTGGCGGTTCTCGACTGCCGGTCCGCGGTAGGTGATGGCTGCGATGTCGTTCATGGTGGTTGCGGGTCTAGTCTTTACATGCCACCCAAGCACAGGTATTTCATCTCGAGATATTCGTCGATCCCGTACTTCGAGCCCTCGCGGCCCAAGCCCGATTGCTTGACTCCGCCAAACGGCGCCACCTCATTCGAGATCATCCCGGTATTCACGCCCACCATGCCGTATTCGAGCGTTTCGCTCACGCGCCAGATGCGGCCGATATCGCGGCTGTAGAAATACGACGCCAGCCCGAACTCGGTGTCGTTCGCCATTGCCACGGCATCGCTTTCTGCTGTGAATTTCGAGATCGCCGCGACCGGCCCGAAGGTTTCTTCGCGCGAAATCAACATATCCGGCGTAACGTCGGCAAGCACGGTCGGCTCGACAAAGCGGCCCGACATGACCTTGCCGCCCGCGACCAGCCGTGCGCCCTTGGCGCGTGCGTCGGCGATATGCTGGGTCACTTTCTCCACCGCCTGATCGTCGATCAGCGGGCCCTGGCTGATGCCAGCCTCGAAGCCGTTGCCGACGCGGATCGCGGTCGATGCGGCAGCGAGCTTGTCGACGAACGCGTCATAAATACTCGCGTGAACATAGAAGCGGTTGGTGCAGACGCAGGTCTGTCCGGCATTGCGGTATTTCGAGGCGATGGCGCCTTCGACGGCCGCATCCAGGTCGGCATCGTCGAACACGATGAATGGCGCATGACCGCCGAGTTCAAGTGCGATTTTCTTGACGGTGGGAGCGCATTGCTGCATCAAAATCCGGCCTACCGGCGTCGATCCGGTGAAGGACAAATGGCGCACCAGCGGGCTATTGCACAGGACCTTGCCGACAGCGATCGATTGCTCCGCGTCGGCCGTGACGATATTGAAAACGCCCTTGGGAATGCCTGCGCGCTCGGCCAGCACCGCCAGCGCCAGCGCCGACAACGGCGTCTGCTCTGCCGGCTTGACGACGATCGTGCAGCCGGCCGCCAACGCGGGCGCGACCTTGCGGGTGATCATCGCGATCGGGAAATTCCACGGCGTGATCGACGCGCATACGCCGATCGGTTGCTTGAGCACCAGCATCTTCTTGTCGCCCGACGGGCTGGCCAGCACATCGCCATTGACGCGTTTGGCTTCTTCGGCGAACCACTCGATAAACGAGGCGCCGTACATCACTTCGCCACGTGCTTCGGCTAATGGCTTGCCTTGCTCGGCCGTCATGATGGCAGCCAGATCGTCGGCGGCGGCCATGATCAGGTCGTACCAGCGGCGCAGAACGGCGGCGCGCTCCTTGCCGGTCTTGGCGCGCCAGGCTGGCCACGCAGCATGCGCTGCCGCGATGGCCTGCTCGGCCGCGTTAGCGTCGAGATTGGGCACCTGGGCGATTTCGATGCCGGTGGCCGGATCGGTTACGGCGAACTGGCTGTCGCCCCCGACCCAAGCGCCATTGATATAAGTGTGACTTTGCAGGAGCGTTTTGTCGTTCAGGCGGGCTAGAGCGGGGTGCGTCATTGAGGTCTCCATAAAAGATATTGAATATATGCAGGATCTAGGCCCAACATGTGTAAGATCATACAGCCAAGCGGGCCGGTGGCCTGGCTAGGTCGCATCGAACAGAGTAGCGTAAATGCCGTCGACGCGCTTTTTTACGTCGGGATCCATCGTGATTGCGCGACCCCATTCGCGATGGGTTTCGCCCGGCCACTTGTTGGTCGCGTCCAACCCCATCTTCGAGCCCAGACCGGCCACCGGCGACGCAAAGTCGAGATAGTCGATAGGCGTGTTGTCCACCAGCACGGTATCGCGGCTCGGGTCTATCCGAGTCGTGATGGCCCAGATCACCTCTTTCCAGTCGCGGATATTGACGTCGTCGTCGACCACCACGATGAACTTGGTATACATGAACTGACGCAAGAAACTCCACACGCCGAACATCACCCGTTTGGCATGGCCCGGATAACTCTTCTTGATCTGTACGATCGCCATCCGATAGCTACAACCCTCAGGCGGCAAATAGAAGTCGGTAATTTCGGGGAACTGCTTTTGCAGCAGTGGCACGAACACCTCGTTGAGCGCCACGCCGAGGATGGCGGGCTCATCAGGCGGCTTGCCGGTGTAGGTGGAATGGTAGATGGCGTCGCGCCGCATCGTAATGCGCTCTACCGTGAACACGGGAAACCATTCCTGCTCGTTGTAATAACCGGTGTGGTCGCCGTAGGGTCCTTCGAGCGCGTGTTCGAACGCGGCCGCAGCACCCCGCGTCGGTCGGGGCACGGCGCCTGGGGGGAGCTCGGTCGCGTTTGGCTGCGACCCATGGCCCTCTGGGTAGATAAATCCTTCGAGCACGATTTCGGCGCGCGCCGGCACCTGCAGCCCTTCGAGGCCCGGGGTCAGGCATTTCGCCAGTTCGGTTTTGCCGCCACGCAGCAGCCCCGCAAATTGATATTCAGACAGCGTGTCGGGTACCGGGGTGACGGCGCCGAGCATGGTGGCCGGGTCGCAGCCGAGCGCGACTGCCACCGGATACGGTTTGCCGGAGTTGGCGAGCGCGTGCTCGCGAAAATCGAGCGCGCCACCGCGATGAGCGAGCCAGCGCATGATGACTTTATTGCGTCCAATGACCTGTTGTCGGTAAATGCCGAGATTTTGGCGGGGCTTGTTCGGGCCGCGGGTAATGGTCAGGCCCCATGTGATCAACGGGGCGGCATCGCCCGGCCAGCAGGTCTGCACGGGTAGCTGCGCCAGGTCGACTTGCGCGCCTTCCCAGACGATTTCCTGACACACCGGGGCCGACACGGTTTTGGGCGACATGTCCCATACGGCTTTGGCTAGCGTGAGCAATTTGCCCGCATCCTTGAGCCCTTTGGGCGGCTCCGGTTCCTTCAATGCCGAGAGCAACCGGCCTACCTCGCGCAGCGAATTCAAGGCCTGAGCGTCGTCGCGGCCATCGTTCGCGGTGTGCTCCGCCGCATCGATTCCCATCCCCAGCGCGACCCGGCGTGGCGTGCCGAACAGGTTGCCCAGCACCGGCATGGCGTATCCCGTGGGCTGTTCGAACAGCAACGCGGGGCCGGCTGCCCTGAGCACCCGATCGCATAATTCGGTCATCTCCAGCACGGGTGATATCGGCGTGCCGACACGGCGCAATTCGCCGATGCGTTCGAGTTGACTGATGAAATCGCGTAGGTCTTTATATTTCATAGGGGACAGGCAAGGGAGGGATTAGGGTGCCACAAACGGGAAAAACCTGAACTCACATCGTCGACAATAGTCAAAAAGCCAGGCCGCGGGAAGCAGGGTCGGAGACGATAAGCACGGTACATTTTACCTGCCTTGTAACAAACCGTTAGTTCGACCGCGGAGTGACAATCGGAGTAAGTGTAGGGATTACCTAGGACACAGGGCGATAAACACTGTTCATTATTACTATAAGTAATGGAATTTGTTTTTCATAGTGTTGACCGACACTAAAACCCTGCTAAAATCCGCCAGACATTGCAACTTAGGGATCGCCCAATTTTCGCGGCCCAAGTTTGCCCTCGGCGCATTTTGCGCTTAAGTTGTCCCTGCTATCGGCTCCACCGCGGGTCCGTTATCGAATCGAGATGATCGGTAACGCCAGGTTCGACAGAGTTCCTCCGGCGTCTAAGACGCCGGTCCATGTGGCGGCCTTCTGATCGCTTCGGCTTGTGTTCCCCACACGGCCCTGAAGTGAGGCCCCGCCCGACGGCACCTGCCGTCCATTCCGGCGCACGGGTGTGCTGCAGTTGAGCATGCCACGGCGTC
>Ga0302314_10011402_pt1 | contig 15505 bp, 10 predicted proteins | sample III_Palsa_N2_3_FD_200533 | JGI IMG/M metagenome (GOLD analysis project Ga0302314, IMG submission 200533) | Peat permafrost microbial communities from Stordalen Mire near Abisko, Sweden - III_Palsa_N2_3 | ecosystem: Environmental > Terrestrial > Soil > Palsa > Peat permafrost | place: Sweden...
GTGCGGGGTCCTGCGCGGACAGCGAATCGCGCCTGCGGCGCAAAGACTATCGCGGCGTCAGAATCAATGCCCGCCCTGCTCGGGGGGCATGAGGCGGATGTCGGCGATGTTGCGGTACTTTTCGGCGTAGTCCATGCCGTAACCGATGACGAAGTGGTTGGGGATGCTGAAGCAGACATACTCGGCTTCGATGGGTTCGATGCGGCGGGCCGGCTTGTCCAGGCAGGTGACGATCTTGAGCGACTTGGGCTTCTGCTGCAGGAACATCTTGCGCAGGTAGCCGAGGGTGAGACCGGTGTCGAGAATGTCTTCGACGATGATGACGTTCTTGCCTTCGATGGGGAGGTCGAGATCCTTGATGAGCTTGACGGCGCCGGAGGTGCGGGTGCCTTTGCCGTAGCTGGAGACGGCGACGAAGTCAAAGGTGTTGTCGACTTCGATGGCGCGGGCGAGGTCGGCGAGGAAGATGGCTGCGCCCTTGAGGACGCCGACGAGGACGATACTCTGGCCGGCGTAGTCGGCGGAGATCTGTTTGCCGACCTCTTTGACGCGGTCGGCGATCTGTTCCCTGGTGAAAAGGATTTCCATCTTGCTGGCTGGGATGAAGTCGATCATGGCTCAACCAGAGTAGCGCGAAAAAGGCTGAGGAAAAGACGTTCCTAAGCCCTTCGTTGGAAGCGGCAGCGGGATGGAGATGGCAGGCAGCCCAACCCGTTATACTTGGGTGGATATGTTTCCCTTTATTCACCTTGGCCCGGTAACGCTGGGTACCTTCGGGCTGATGCTCTGGCTCGCCGCGGTCTGCGCTACGCTGACACTGCACTTCAACCTGAAACGCAACGGCCTGGTCAGTGTGGATGCGCTGAATATCGTGGCGTTTGTGACGATTGCGGGCGTGATCGGCGCCAAGATATGGCATGAGCTGGAGGATGTCCCCACGCTCAAGCTGGCCCTGCATTTGATCGCTGCACCGGGGATCCATCATCCCATGGACATGCTGGCGGGTTTTCTGCACTGGTTTCAGGCGGGTTTCGCGTGGTTTGGCGGTCTGCTGGCCGGCATTGCGATGCTGATGTGGCAGGGCAAGCAGGCTGGTCTGCGGCCGCTGCGGATGCTGGACCTGGCTGCGCCGGCGGCGGCGGTGGGCTATGGCGTGGGGCGGCTGGGGTGTTTTACCTCGGGCGACGGAGACTACGGCATCCCGACGAAGATGTGGTGGGGTGTGGGCTTTCCGCATGGTCTGGTGCCGACGCCTCCGGGCGTGCTGGTGCAGCCGACGCCGATCTTTGAGCTGCTCTTTTCCTTGGTACTCGCGTGGTTCATCTGGCAGCTGGGCAAGAAGGCGCGTCCGCTGGGCTGGATCACGGGTGTGTACCTGGTGCTGAGCGGCGCAGGACGGGTGCTGGTGGAGATGATCCGGATCAATCCGAAGATTTACTGGCCGAAGTCGGCGTATGCGACGAGCAATGCGCAGGCGGCGGCGCTGGGGTCGGTGGTGGCGGGGATTTTGCTGATGCTTTATACGCGAGGTAAAGCGCCTGCGCCTAGCCCGGTGGAAGAGGCTGTGGCTAGCCCTTCTTAAAGACTTAACGATGATGACAGTGATTTAAAGGCGATTTCAATGATAAAGGCAAAGGCTTTAAAAGTCTTTGCCTTTCGCTTTTAATCATCGTCATCAGTTTTTATCACTGTCATCACTGTTAAGTTTTAATGGCTAGAGGCGTTTCAAGTAAGCCTTCGCTTCAGCGAGTTCGGGGAAGAGGCGTTCGTCGGCCTGGAACTCTCTGGAGTGGACGCAGCGTCTGCCGGCTTTTACTTTTACGGGGTGCTTGAGGTGGAGCATCTCGTGGTAGAGCAGGTACTCGACGGCGGCGCGAGGGGTGCAGGCGCGGTCGAAGACTTTGCTGACGACGATGGTGTTGTGCGCAGCGTCGTAGTGGCCGAGCATGCGGCGGGCGTGGTGCGTGCTCCAGGTGAGCGTGGGGCGGGCCATGAGGCCGTGGAAGAAGCGGTGGTTGAGCGCCTCGAAGACTTCGTCTAAATCATAAAAACTGCCCTGCGCGGAGGAGATGCGCTTGCGGCCACGCGTCTGGCGGATGTGTTCGGCCTGTTTGGTGATCTCGGCGCTGGTGGTGAAGCGGCGGTAGCGGCTGGCGTGTGCGGGAGCGATGTCTTTACGGTAGAGCTTGGCGATGAGGATGTGCGCGATGGAGGCGTGCACGTCGGCGGGTGCGTGTTCGAGGAGGTCTGACAGGCAGACGTGCAGACGGCCTTCGCGCAGACGGATGGTGGTGTTGAGGCTGGTGAAGCGCTTGAAGCGGATGTCGAAGGCGGGCATGGGCGCGCGGGGGCGGAGTTCGCGGTACTCGTGTTCGAAGATGGTTTTTATCGTGGAGTGCTCAGAGCGTAATACTTTTTTGCGTGGTGCGCGGGGCTTCGCTGCGGGTGGTGGCGCGGGTGCTCCGAAGAGACGTTGGAATAGGGATGGCGCGGTCACGATTGTCTTTGAGGTTAACATGCGGGCGGGTGGAAGAGTACGGTTCGCGCTTTGCGCGAATAACCCACCCTTTGTGATGAGACTACAAAGGATGGGCCACCCGGGATCTAGGCTATTTTTCGTGGGCGAGGGTGATGAGGCGGTGTTTGGCTTCCCACTCTTCATCGGGATAGTGGCCTTGTGCGGCGGCGAGGAACTGGGTGTAGAGGGTGCGGGCGAGGTCGATGTGGTGGAGGTGGTCGTTCGCGGTGGCGCGGAGGAAGAGGGTGGCGGGCGTCTCGGACGCGTACTGCAGGCGCTGGTCGAGCGCGGTGAGGACGAGGGTGGGCTCGCCGTTCTCTGATGCAGCGAAGGCGAGGGATGCGGTGAGCTGGACGCGATCGTCGGTGGCAGGAAGCGTAGCGGGTTTGGCGAGGAAGAGTGCGTCAGCTTTTTGCAGGGTGGTCTGCGCTTCGGCGAATTTTTTCTGGCGGATGAGGCTGTCGCCGCGGGCGGAGAGCAGGCCGATGTCGTTTGGCGTCGCGGCGAGCAGCGACTGATAGAGTGTGTCGGCCTCGGCAGCATTGTTGGTGCGGTTGTAGGCGTCGGCCAGCATGCGGGTGACGGCGGCGTCCTTCGGATACTTGGCATGCAGCGCTTCGAGCAGAGGCATGGCCTTGTCATCGGCGTTCTGGAGAAAGTAGACGCGAGCGAGTTGGGCCGTCATCGGCGGGTTGTCGGGGTGCTGCTTGAGCGCATCGGTGAGGAGGCTTTCGGCATCGGCGAGTTTGTCTTCATGGATGAGGAGGTTGGCGAGGGCGTAGATGATGCCGGACTTGAGGGCGTCGTCGGGGTTCGCGTTGAGGGCGCGTCGGTAGGTGGCTTCGGCGTCGGCAAGGTCACCGAGATTTTCGGCGATCTGCGCGGTGAGCAGGGTATCTTCGGGCGTCTCGCCGGTGAGCTTGATGGCGGCAAGAATCTCCGCGCTGGCGGCGGTTGGATTGGTATCCACATCGAGCAGAGCGAGGTTGCGGGCGACGGAGGAGCGGGCGGCATCAGCATCGGCGGCAGGTGTGAGCGCGGCGGCGGCGAGAAGTTCTTTGCGGGCTTCTACGGGATCGCGTGGCGCGAGCATGCGGCCGAGCGCGGCGTGGGCTTCAAAGTTTTTGGGGTTGGCGGCGATGGCGGCGCGGTAGGCGGTCTCGGCGTTAGCGGCATCGTTGAGCGCTTCGTCGGTGTAGCCGAGATCGTAGAGGGCGCGGGCGTCTTTGGGAGTGCTGGCGACGATGACGAGGAGTATCTTTTTTGCTTCGTCGAAGTGCTGAGCGGCGATGGCAGTTTCTGCCTGGGCGAGTGGAGTGACTTCGAGGGTGGAATCTGCGGGGCGGGTGCCGGCGGGGAGTTGGGCGTGAAGCGCAGTTGCGAAGATAAACATGAAAAGCAACCCACCCTTTGCGGTGAAGCTGCAAAGGATGGGCCACCCGGTTTCGTGTCCGGTTTTGAGACGATTTAGCATCATGCGGTGCGTGCTTTCATATCCGGTAGAACTTCCTTCAACCAGAAGCCGGTGTGGGAGGCGGGGTTGGCGGCGATCTGCTCGGGGGTTCCGGTGGCGACGATCTCGCCGCCGCCGGTGCCGCCTTCGGGGCCGAGGTCGACGACCCAATCGGCGGATTTGATCACGTCAAGGTTGTGTTCGATGACGAGGAGCGAGCCGCCGCCGTCGATGAGTTTGCGGAAGGCGGTGAGGAGTTTGTTGACGTCGTCGAAGTGCAGGCCGGTGGTGGGCTCGTCGAGGATGTAGAGGACGCGGCTGGGCGTTCTCTTGCTGGTGTCTCCGCGTGTGGCGGATGCGGCGCGGGCGGCGGCGAGGTGCGAGGCGAGTTTGACGCGCTGGGCTTCGCCGCCGGAGAGCGTGGTGGCGGACTGACCGAGACGGACGTAGCCGAGACCGATCTCGTCGAGCACGGCGAGCTTATCGACAATTTTTGGATGGCCGGCAAAGTAGTGCAGGGCTTCTTTCACGGTCATGTTCAGAACATCGTGAATGTTTTTATTTTTGTAGCGGATGTCGAGGATGGAGGATTTGTAGCGTGTGCCGCCGCACTCGTCGCAGGGAAGCTCGACATCGGCGAGGAACTGCATTTCGACGGTGACTGTGCCGTCGCCTTCGCAGACGTCGCATCTTCCACCCGGCACATTGAAGGAGAAATGGCCAGCGGTGTAGCCCTTGCGGCGCGCATCGGGCTGCTGCGAGAAGAGATCGCGGATAGCGTCGAAGGCCTTGATGTAGGTGACGGGGTTTGAACGCGGGGTGCGGCCGATGGGGGACTGGTCGATGAGAACAACGTCGTTCAGATGCTGCGCGCCGCTGAGTCCGCGATAGAGGTTCGACGGGTCTGCGCCTTCGGTGCGGCCGAGTGACTGCATGAGCGCGCGGTAGAGGACTTGATGAATGAGCGTGGATTTTCCGGAGCCGCTGACGCCGGTGATGGCGACGAGCATGTTGAGCGGAATATCGAGATCGATGTTGCGGAGATTGTTGGCGCGCGCGCCGGTGAGCTTGAGCATCTCGCGACCGGGTGTGCGACGAAGTTTCGGTACAGGGATGGAGAGTTTGCCGGTGAGATATTTTCCGGTGATGGATGCGGGGTTCTTGCGGACTTCGGCGACGGTTCCGGCGGCGAGCAGACGGCCACCGAGTTCGCCGGCGCCGGGGCCGAGGTCGAGCAGGTAATCCGCAGCGCGGATGACGTCAGGGTCGTGCTCGACGACGAGGATGGTGTTGCCGAGGTCGCGCAGGTCTTTCATGATGCGGATGAGCTTGGCGGTGTCGCGGGTGTGGAGGCCGATGCTTGGCTCGTCAAGCACGTAGAGCGCGCCGACGAGACGCGAACCGAGCGATGTGGCGAGCTGGATGCGCTGCGATTCGCCGCCGGAGAGCGTGGAGCTGAGGCGGTCTAGCGTGAGGTATTCGAGGCCGACTTCGTCGAGAAAGCGCAGGCGCTGGCGGACCTCTTCGAGAACTTTTCCGGCGATCTCGGCCTGCGAGGGCGAGAGTTCGAGTGAATCAAAGAACTCTTTTGCGCCGGTGACGGTGAGGGCGCTGGTCTCGCAGATGTTTTTTCCCTGGACGAAGACGGCGCGGGCTTCAGCACGGAGGCGCTGGCCGCGGCAGTCTGGGCAGAGGGCGTAGCCGCGATATTTCGAGAGGAAAACGCGCACGTGCAGCTTGTACTTCTTGCGGTCGAGCGCGGCGAAGAAACCGCGGATGCCGGGGAAGCTGCCGCTGCCTTCCTGAATGAACTCCTGCTGCGCGGGCGTGAGGTCGATCCAGGGAACGTCGAGAGGGATGCCGGCCTCTTTCGCGGCGCGGCGCATTTCGCCGTGCATGGGGCGGTACTTGAGCTTGGCCCAGGGCTCGATGGCACTCTCGTCGAGGGTCTTATGTTTGTCGGGGATGATGAGGTCGGGATCGAAGTCGATGGTGTTGCCGAAGCCCTGGCAGCGTGGGCAGGCGCCGTAGGGATTGTTGAAGCTGAAGAGGCGCGGCTCGGGCTCGCGGTAGGCGCGATGGCAGTTGGTGCATTCGAAGGCGGCGGAAAAACGCAGATGCGTGACGGCGGGGAGCCGTGGGCTCTTTAACTGCGCTTCGCGCGATTCGTCGCCATCCCTGGAAATGATTTCAAAAATTACTTCGCCGGATTCGCGGTAGGCGGTTTCAACGGCGTCGACGATGCGGGCACGGGCTTCGCTGCTGACGGCGAGGCGGTCGACGAGGATGTAGATGGGTTGGCTGAAGTCGAGTTCGAGAAGGGATTCGGGGGTGGAGAACTCGACGATCTTGCCAGATTGGTAGAGGCGGTTGTAGCCGCGACGGCGAAGCTCGAAGAGGCGAGCTTTTAATTCCTCGGTGATGGCGTCGGAGATGGAGAGTTCTGCTGCGGCTTTCTCAGACTTCTTTGGTTTAGCGATGCGCTTCAGCTTTGGCGCGGGTGCGTCTTCGGGGAGCGACGCTTCCTGCATCGGCGCAATCACCGGCTCGCGGCGGAGGATGGGGAAGAGCGCGTAGAGGCGCGTGGCTTCGGGCAGGGCGAGGACGCGGGTTGCAATTTCATCTACCGTATCGCGCTTGACGATGCTGTTGCAGACCAGGCAGAAGGTGGTGCCGCAGCGGGCGTAGAGCAGGCGGAGGTAGTCGTAGATCTCGGTTGCGGTGGCGACGGTGCTGCGCGGGTTGCGCGTCTGGTTCTTCTGCTTGATGGCGATGGCGGGTGCGAGGCCCTCGATGTGGTCGACGTCGGGCTTCTCGATGCGTTCGAGAAACTGGCGGGCGTAGGCGGAGAGCGATTCGACGTAGCGGCGCTGGCCCTCGGCATAGACGGTATCAAACGCGAGCGAGGATTTGCCCGAGCCGCTCACGCCGCTGACGACGGTGAGCATGCCGTGCGGAATGTCCACGTCTACGCTCTTCAGGTTGTGCGTGCGCGCGCCGCGGATGATGATGCTGTCGTTGCTGGTGGCGGTTGGTGGCATAGCGGCTTTGCGATAAATAGTCTTGCGGAAACGAAAACCGTACCTCAGGGGCTAAAGCCCAATTTTGCGATGTTCTTAATGCCAAGGCTAAAGCCTTGTCCTACCTCAGAAGCAAAAGCGGCCCACTTACTCTGTGTCGGCGGTTTCAGCCGGCGGTTTGAATATCTCGAGCACGAGCAGGCAGGCGGCGATGGTGATGCAGCTGTCGGCGAAGTTGAAGTCGGGCCAGTGGTAGCGGCCGATGTGTACCTCAAGAAAATCGGTGACGTAGGTGTAGCGGAAGCGGTCATACAGGTTACCGATGGCGCCGCCGAGGATGAGTGCGAAGGCGAGCGTGGTGAGCGTGAAGCGTCGGCCGGCGGTGAGCAGAAGCCCGAGCACGGCGACGATGGCCATGATGGAGAAGGCTTCGAGCCCCCAGCGCAGGTGCGCGGGGTTCGTCCACTCGGCGAAGAGCGAGAAGGCCGCGCCGGTGTTGAGCACGTGCGAGATACGGAAGACGCCGGTGATGACGTTGATGGTCTGGCCGACGCGCAGGTGGGCGATGATCCACATCTTGGTGAGGCGGTCGATGAGGAGAGCGAGCGCGGCGATGACGAAGAGTGTGGGGCGCGCGTCGCGGTAGGTGCGTGAGGTCATTATTTTGCCGTTTCTTCCGTGGTAGCGGTGTAGGGTGCGAATCCAATTTCGGTTAGGGCTTCGGCGCAGCGAAGGCAGACGGTGGGGTATTTTTGCTCGTGGCCGACGTCGAGTGTGTAGCGCCAGCAGCGGTCGCACTTCGTGCCATCAGCTAGGGCTACATCAACATCGAACTGTTCATCGTTGATGATGGTGTGCATGATCGCATCGAATTCTTCGTATGGACTGGCATTCTCATTTTCAACGTCTACTTCATTGAGAGGAGCCTCTCCTAAGACATATAGCGCGATATTGGCTACGCCAGTAAGTTCAATAAATGTTTCTTTGTATTTGACAAGCACTTCCAAGGGCTTGCCCGTCGTAGCAATAATTAGCTTTGCTTCAGCTGATTTCCCAATTACTTTATTCTGTCTGGCTACTTCGAGAGCCTTCAATACGTCGGCCCGTGCCTGCAATAGCAAGCGCCAGTCAGAAACATCGACAGCGTTGCTGAGCGACGAAATTGGAAAATTTGCAATGTGCACGCTCGCTTCGCGTTGCTCAATCTTCGACAGCTGCGACCAAACTTCCTCGGCGGTGAAGCTGAGGATGGGCGCGACGAGCCTTACCAGCGCTTCGGCGATCTGCCAGATGGCGGTCTGGGCGGAGCGGCGGGCTTTGGAGTTGGGGGCGAAGGTGTAGAGGCGGTCTTTCAGGACGTCGAGATAGAGTGCTGAGAGTTCGGTGTTACAGAACTCGTTCAGTGCGTGGTAGACGCGGTGGAACTCGAAGGCTTCGTACGATGCGCGGATCTTCTTGGTGACTTCGGCAGTGCGCGCGAGCATGTACTGGTCGAGCGGCTGCATGTCGGCGAATTTTACTTCGTGCTGCGCGGGGTCGAAGTCGCCGATGCTGCCTAGGAGGAAGCGGAAGGTGTTGCGGAGCTTGCGGTAGTTGTCGCTGACGCGCTGCATCAGGTTTTCGCTGGCGGCCACGTCTTCGCGGAAGTCGACGGAGGCTACCCAGAGGCGGACGATCTCGGCGCCGAGGCGTTTGGCGATGTCGACGGGGTCGACGACGTTGCCGAGGGATTTGGACATGGCGCGGCCCTGCTCGTCGAGCGTCCAGCCGCTGGTGGCGACCATCTTGTAGGGCGCGGCGTCGCGCACGCCGACGGAGCAGAGCAGCGAAGAATGGAACCAGCCGCGGTGCTGGTCGCCGCCTTCGGTGTAGAGGTCGGCGGGCCAGCGGAGTTCGGGTTCTACGTCGAGAACGGCGTGCCAGCTTGCGCCGGATTCGAACCAGACGTCGAGGATGTCCATCTCCTTGCGGAACCCACTGTGGCCGCACTTGCACGTCGTTCCTGCAGGCAGGAGCGACGCTGCGTCGTGGATGTACCAGGCGTCTGCGCCTTCGATCTTGAACTTCTCGACGATGCTGGCGTTGATGGCGGCATCGTTCAGCGGCTCGTGGCATTTTTCGCAGAGGAAGACGGCGATGGGCACGCCCCAGATGCGCTGGCGCGAGATGCACCAGTCGGGGCGGGTGGCGATCATGTTGGAGATGCGCTCCTTGCCCCACGCGGGATCCCACTTTACTTTGTCGATCTCGGCGAGAGCGCGCTGTCTAAATGTAGTGCCGTCCATCGGCGTCTCCATGCCGATGAACCACTGCTCGGTGGCGCGGACGATGACGGGTTTGTGGCAGCGCCAGCAGTGCGGGTAGGAGTGCGTGATCTCTGCGTAGCCGAGGAGTGCGCCTTTTTCTTTCAGGAGTTCGACGACGACGGCGTTCGACTTGAAGACGGTGAGACCTTCGTACGGCTGGCCATCGGTGTGCATCTGGCGGCCGGCGTTGTCGACGAAGAAGGTGACGGGAAGGCCGTAATTCTTGCCGGTCTTGAAGTCGTCCACGCCATGCGCGGGGGCGGTGTGGACTGCACCGGTACCCTGTTCGGTGGTGACGTAGTCGGCGAGGACGCCGAGGACGCTGCGATCTAAGAACGGATGCTGGAAGGTGACGCGGTCGAGCTTCTCGCCTTTGAAGCGGGCGATCTCAACGGCGGCTTGCAGCGAGCAGGCTTCCTTTGTGGATGCGGCGAGCGCGTCGGCGATGATGTAGACGTTGCCGTCGGTGTTTTCTAGGGCGATGTACTCCAGCTCGGGATTGAAGGCGACGGCGAGGGAAGCGGGAAGCGTCCAGGGCGTGGTGGTCCAGATGATAGTGGAGACTTTTTTGCCGCGCAGGGCTGCATCAATGTCAGCCGGGTCGCTGGTGAGCGCGTAGCGGACGTAGACGCTGGGGCTAGTGTGCATCTCGTACTCGACTTCGGCTTCGGCGAGGGCGGTCTTGTCGTTAATGCACCAGTAGACGGGGCGCAGGCCTTTGTAGACGAAGTCCTTCTCGAAGAAGTTGAAGAAGGTTTCGGCGATGGCGGCTTCGTACTCGAAGGACATGGTGGAGTAGGGCTTCTGCCAACGACCGAAGACGCCGAGGCGGATGAACTGCTCGCGCTGGATGTCGAGGTACTTCTGCGCATACTCGCGGCAGGCGCGGCGGACGGCGATGGGCTCCATCTCGAGCTTCCTGCGGCCGAGCTGCTCATCGACCTTGATCTCGATGGGCAGGCCGTGGCAGTCCCAGCCGGGGACGTAGGGCGCGTCGTAGCCGGCCATGGTCTTGGATTTCACGACGAAGTCCTTGATGCATTTGTTCAGCGCGTGGCCGAGATGGATGGCACCGTTGGCGTAGGGAGGGCCATCGTGCAGGATGTACTTTTCCTTACCGGCGCGGCTAGCGCGAATCTGGGCGTAGAGATCGTTCCCGTTGGAATCCTGTTCAGCCCACTGGGCGAGACGCAGCGGCTCGTTGACCGGCAGGTTGGCCTTCATGTTGAAGGCGGTCTGCGGCAGGTTGAGCGTGGACTTCAGGGTCGCGGCTTTGGGCGCGGTGCTTTCGCTTGATTCGGCGTTTGGTTCGGGGTTTGCTGCGGCGGACATGCGGTCTCCGGTAATTTCGGTGGCCCTGTGTGGGGCAAAAGGCGCGTAGTGCGCAAGTCTTTATTTTACCGTGTGGAAGGGATGTGCGTTGGGGCGTACCGGAGCGGATACCGAGCGCGTGACTTTGCGGCGGAATATATCGTCTAATGAGTGTGGAAGACATAGACAGGTAACAGCTTGTAGAATGGCAAGCGATAAGACAGCGCATCCAAAGCATTCAAAGGACAGCGCTGCATCTAAATTTTCGGGGGAATCCGGTAGTGGCGAGCGGTAAGGCCGCGCCCTACGGATTCAAGATAAAACTTAAACCTTATGACCAATGAAGTTCTGACGCCGCCGGAGCCACATACAAGCAAGCCCGCGCCTGAAGTGCTGCACACCCTGCCGCAGGCAGGGCACGTCTCGGTCGACCACCTGGGCATTGGCGGCGGCTTGCAGGAAGAGGGCATCTTCAGCTCGCTGGTGGAGAATGTACGCGACCTTTTCTTTCCGACGAAGCTTCCGCCGCTGGTACTGACCTCGCAGCCGATCGCCGTGCCGGACCGGATGAAGGTGAAGCGCAGCCCGGCGTCCACCGCGACGGCAATTGTGATCCATGCGCTGTTGATACTGCTTATCGGCTTCCTGCTGGCCAAGAAGATACTGAAGATCGCCGAACCGGCGAAGGTGACGGCTGTGGACATCAGCACGCCGCCGATCGCGCCGATGGCTTTGAAGGCGATGGGCGGCGGTGGCGGCAATCATGACATAACGCCCGCGACGAAGGGCCTTCCGCCGCCTCCGGTGAAGGTGCCGCTGGTTCCGCTGATGAAGCCGATCATCGATAAGCCGAAGATCGAGGCACCGCCGTCGCTGGTGATGCAGCCGATCAAGATGCCGACGAGCGCGCTGAACATCGGTGTTCTGAATGGGCCGAAGGTCGCGGGGCCGGTGTCCTACGGCAATGGCGGCGGCAATGGACTTGGGCCGGGGCATGGCGATGGACTTGGGCCGGGCAATGGCGGCAATACCGGCGGCGGTTATTACAACGTCGGCGGCGGCGTCTCCGCGCCGATCCCGATCTTTACTCCGGAGGCTGAGTTCTCCGAAGAGGCGCGCCGCGCCAAGTACCAGGGTGACGTGAACGTGGCCATTGTGATCGGCGCGGATGGCCTTGTGAAGTCCGCCCACGTGATCCGCGATCCGGGTATGGGACTGGCAGACAAGGCGCTGGAGGCCGTGCGGCAGTGGAGATTCAAGCCGGCGATGAAGGATGGCAAGCCGGTACCGGTAGGCATTACGGGCGAAGTGAGCTTTACCATCTACTAAAACAAGCAAAAACTTAGCACGGATTTAACGGATAAAAGCACGGATCAAGGCGGATACGACTTTAAGGTTTATGACCTTGGAAGTTTTATCCGCTTTCTTTTAAGTTTTGTTTTAAATCCGCCTTGATCCGTTCAATCCGTGGCATCCGTGCTGAAGGTCTTTCTTAGATGAAGCGAGATATCTGGTTCACGGCGAGGGCGGCGAAGTAGGCCATGCCGGACATGTAGGTGAACTGGATGATGGGCCACTTCCAGCTGTTGGTCTCGCGCTTCACCACTGCAAGAGTAGAAGTACACTGCATGGCGAAGGCAAAGAAGACGACCAGCGCGAAGGCTGCGCCGGGCGTGAGGTCTCCGCGGACGGCGGCCTGTAGGGTGAGGTTGTGGGTAGCGGGGTCTGCGCCGTAGAGGGTGCCGAGCGTGCCGACGATGACCTCGCGCGCGACGAGCGAGGAGAGCAGGCCGATGCCGATCTTCCAGTTGAAGCCGAGAGGATGGATGATGGGCTCAAAGAAGCGGCCGATGTCTGCAAGCCAGCTGGCGCCGATGTTGGAGATCACGCCGCCGTGCACGGGCAGAGCCGCGAGCCCCCAGAGGAAGACCGTGCACGTGAGGATGATGGTTCCGGCACGCACCACGAAGACTTTGGCGCGGTCGTAGAGGCGCATGGTGATGGACTGCACCGTGGGCCAGCGGTACTGCGGCAGTTCGAGGACGAATGGGGCCTTCGCCGTTTTTAAAACAGACGACTTGAGCAGGCGCGCTGTCACAAACGCGGCGGCGAAGCCGAGGATGTAGAGGCCGATCATGGCCGAGGCGCGCAGGCCGATGAGGTGCGGGATGATCGCCTTGTTGGGGATGAAGGCCGCGATGATCAGCGTGTAGATGGGCAGCCGGGCGGAGCAGGTCATGAACGGTGCGATGAGGATTGTGGCGAGGCGGTCGCGCTTGTTCTCGATGGTGCGCGTGGCCATGATGGCGGGCACGGCACAGGCGTAGGCCGAGAGCAGAGGGATAAAGGCCTTGCCGTTGAGGCCGAGACGGGCCATGGTGCGGTCTGCAATCAGTGCTGCACGTGCAAGATAGCCGGAATCTTCCAACAAACCGATGAAGAAAAAGAGGACGAGGATCTGGGGCAGAAAGGCCAGAACCGAGCCGACACCCTTCCAGACGCCGTCCAGCAGGAGGGACTGCAGCCAGGGGATGTGGATGTAGGCGGCAAAGTACTCGCCGCCGCGCTGGATGAGCTCGGTAAACCAGTCTGAGAAGCCCTGGCCGAGGGTGAATACGACCTGAAAGACGCCGATGACGATGGCGAGGAAGATGGCCGGTCCCCAGACGGGGTGCAGGACGATCTTGTCCAGGCGGCGCGTCCAGGCGGGCGATGCGGGGGCCTGATAGTCCGAACGGCGGCCGACCTGCACGGCCCAGTCGCGGCAGAGGCCGGGGTTCTGCAGCACGGGGAGCTGGACCATCTGGCGCTTGCCGCCGGTCTCTTCGAGAAAGCGATAGACGGCATCGAGGCCGGCGGTCTGCGCGGCGGAGATGAGCGCGACGGGCGTGCCGAGCTCCTGCGCGAGCTTGAAGGTGTCGACCGAGCCGCCGCGCTCCTGCAACTGGTCCTTCATGTTGAGCAGGATGAGCGTGGGCAGGTGCAGTGAGAGGATCTGCGCGGCGAGCACGAGATGCCGGCTGAGGTTGGTGGCGTCCAGCACGAGCAGAACGGCGTCTGGCAGCGGCGTGCCGGGCATCTCGCCTCGAAGGACGTCGATGGAGACGCGCGCGTCTTCTGACTGCGCGTTCATGCCGTAGATGCCGGGCAGATCGATGAGCGTGATGTCTTTGAGGCCGTGGCCGCCGGCGAGTTTGCCGGCACGCTGCTCGACGGTGACGCCGGGGTAGTTGGCGACCTTCTGGCGAAGACCGGTGAGACGGTTGAAGAGCGTGGATTTGCCGGAGTTGGGCGGGCCGATGAGCGCAACGGTGCGCATGGGCGAAGGCGCGTGCTTGCGCGGGCCGGTGAGCTCGGAGATCGACGTGCTTACTACGATCTTTTCGGGCTTAATTTTCGCGGGCGTGTCGTGGCAACTGGCCATTTATTTCTCCGCCTGTTCAGACACATCGAGCTTTACAAAGATGTGGCGGGCGGTCTCGTTGCGCAGGGCAATCTCGGAGTGGTCGATACGGTAGACGCGGGGATCGCCGCCGGGCGCTTTGTTGCTGGCGGTGACGCCGACGCCGGGAAAGAAGCCCATCAGGCCGAGGTGGTCGGTCTCTTCCTCGCCCAGTTCGATGGAGATGAGGACGGCCGAGGCCCCGCGGGCGAGTTTGTGCAGTGGAAGCAGGGCAGTTGCGGGGTCGGCTGCGGCGATATGGGTTCCGGAGGTCAAAGTCGGCTCGCGGATTAGGGCGAAAGAGGACTAATCCAATCCTTATTCTAATTGGGACTAAAGGGGTCGTCAATTAGAAGGAGTGCCGGAGATGGTGCAGCGCAAAGCAGAGGCAGGCGGGCTGCCTCTGCTTTGCGCTGGGTTACTGGACGGTGATGGCGATGGTAGCGGTCTGGTTCAGGTTGGAGGAGCCGCTGCCGGTGGTTGCGGTTGCCGTGACGTTTACCACCAGGCTGTCAGCGCCAACGGGAGTGGAGTAGTTGCCATTGCCGCAGCCTGTGACACCGAAGGCGGCGCATGCCAGGAGCAGCAGCATGAGCAAGGCACGGGTTGCGGTGCCGAGCTTACGGCGGCGGACCATCAGCAGCATGCCCATCAACATGGCAGGGATCCAGAGCAGACCGGAGTGCGCTGTGCCGGGAACTGCCTGCGGCGCAAGGGTGTAGATCTGCAGCGTGGCGGTCTGCGGGGCATTGTTGCCGGTGAAGGTGATGCTGGACGGAGTAAAGACGCAGCTGGAGAAGGCAGGCAGACCAGTGCAGGTGAAGGTTGCCGTGCCCTGGTAGTTGCCGTAGGGGTTGAAGGTGATCGTAGCCGAGCCGACGACGCCACGCGTGACGGTGAGCGTCGTCGGATTCGCGGCGACAGTGTAGCCCGGCGTCACCACGGCTTCAGAGAACGGAGAGGAGGTGCTGGTGCTGAAGTTGCCGTCGCCGCTGTACTGCGCGGTGATGGAGGCCGTCTGCACCGAGGTGAAGGTGGTGGTGAGGGAAGCTCCACCTGTTACGGAGAGCGTAACCGGCGAACCGATAGCAGTGAGGCCGTTGTAGAACTGCACAGTCCCGGTCGGCGTGCCGGCGGTGCTAGAGACGACGACAGCGAACGTGGTGGGAACGCCGGTGCCTGTACCGCCTGTAATCGGCAGAGGCGCAGTCTGCGCGATCGAGGTTGAGGAAGCCGCCTTGTTGACCACCAGCGACGTGGTGCCGGTTGCTGTCTTGTAGAGCGTGGCGTTGGTGGTGTTCGGGGTCCAGGTTGCGGTCAGTGTGTAGGTGCCGGGCGTGAGTACGGTGGTTGCAGTGACTGCAACCGGCGAACCGCTGCCGAGCGTAGCGGTGTAGGTTGTTGTGCCGCCACTGGTGAGCGGCGTGGTGGTATAGGCCGTGGTCGCGTTCAGGT
>Ga0302314_10011403_pt1 | contig 15503 bp, 18 predicted proteins | sample III_Palsa_N2_3_FD_200533 | JGI IMG/M metagenome (GOLD analysis project Ga0302314, IMG submission 200533) | Peat permafrost microbial communities from Stordalen Mire near Abisko, Sweden - III_Palsa_N2_3 | ecosystem: Environmental > Terrestrial > Soil > Palsa > Peat permafrost | place: Sweden...
TAGTTGGGTTGGCTTAGTGGCCGTCCAGGCTCTTCTTCTGGTCGTCCGCGTTCTGATTGATGTCGTGCTTTTCGGACTTGGCGGCGTCGTTGACACCCTTCTTTTCCGACATGGCGCGTTCATCGACTGCGTGCTTTTGCGCGGCGGCGGATTCGCTCACCGCCTTCTTGGCGTGGTGGCGAGCGCGCTTGGCCTCGTGATTGGACTTGGCTGCGTAGTGCTTGGCCTTGGCGGTTTCGTCGTGGGCGATCTTACTCTGGTCCTTGGAGACCTGAGCGTCCTGATTGTCTTGCGCCATGGCGATGACGGGCGCGGCGCCGCAGATCAAAGCGAGTGCGGCGGTGGCGACGAGCATGCGTTTCATGGTGGCGTTTCCTTGTTGCTTAAACCTTGAGCAGTTTGAACGGCCTGATCGACGAAACGTTGCAGTGGGAGCGCCGTTGCCCGGATGGCGAAGGTCATGGTCTATGATCAAGGTCGTCCATCGGGAGCTTTTAGTCATGCGCCGCCGCAGCTTCATCGCCGCCATTCCCGCAGCCGCGGCCGCCATGTCGACTGAGGCCTCGCCAGTTTCCGCGCAGGAGGGCGCCACGACAACGACCGCCAAGCCCGCCGCAAAGCCGCTGCCGCCATTCCAGCCCGCTGGCGCCGACAAGTTCATCCGGCCCGACGTGCGTGCGGGCGATCGGCCGGCGGGGGCGAGTTTTGCGTCGCGGTCCGCCGTCTATGGCCTGAACGGCGCGGCGGCGACCATGCATCCCCTGGCGACCCAGGCGGCGATCGGCATCCTGAAGAAGGGCGGCTCGGCCGTCGACGCGGCCATCGCCGCCAACGCCTGTCTGGGCTTTCTGGAACCCACCAGCGCCGGCATCGGCGGCGACTGTTTCGCCATGCTGTGGGACCCGAAGATCAAGCAGGTGGTGGGCATCGCCGGCTCCGGCCGCTCGCCCAAGGCCCTGACCCTGGAGATCGCCCGCGGCCGGGCGGTGAATGGCCATCTGCCGGCGCATGGCGCCATCTCGGTGTCCGTGCCTGGTGCGGTGGACGGCTGGTGGACCCTGCACCAGCGCTACGGCAAGCTGAAATGGGCGGAGCTGTTCGAGCCGGCCATCGAACTGGCCGAGGCCGGCGTCGGCGTTCCGCAGATCATCGCCTACTACATCCGCCTCAGCATGACCCAATTCGCCAAGGCGGGCGCGTCCGGGACGCCGGGCGGAATCGAGGAAGTCGCCAACGCCCTGCACACCTGGGGCGCTGGTCCGGCCGACGGCGGCTATTTCCGCAATCCCGATCTCGCCCGCACCTACCGGATGATCGCCGAGGGCGGCCGCGACGCCTATTACGAAGGCCCCATCGCCCACACCATCGAGGCCTATTTCAAGCGCATCGGCGGCTGGATGACCGTCGAGGACCTGAAGGCCCACCACGCCGAATGGACCAAGCCCCTGGCTACCGACTATCGCGGGGTGACGGTGCATGGGCTGGGCGAGAACACCCAAGGGCTGACCACCCTGCAGATGTTGAACATCCTGGAAAACTTCGACCTGCGCGGCATGGGTTTCCAGTCGCCGGAGAGCCTGCATGTGCAGATCGAGGCCAAGCGGTTGGCCTATGAGGATCGTGGCCGCTACTTCGCCGACCCGCACTTCGCCAAAGTCCCCACCGACTGGCTGAACTCGAAAGCGTATGCGGCGCAGCGGGCCAAGCTGATCACGCCGGGCAAGATCCTCACCCCCGTCCACCCCGGCCAGGCCCCCAGCCACGGCGACACCACCTATTTCTGCGTGGCGGATCGGGACGGGATGATGATCTCGATGATCCAGTCCAACTTCCGGGGGATGGGATCGGGCCTGGTGGCGGACGGGCTGGGCTTCATGTTCCAGGACCGGGGGCAGCTGTTCTCGCTCAAGGACGGCCACCCGAATATCTATGCGCCGGGCAAGCGGCCGTTCCAGACCATCATCCCCGGCTTCGCCACCAAGGACGGCGCGCCCTGGCTGGCGTTCGGGGTGATGGGCGGCGACATGCAGCCGCAAGGCCAGACCCAGATCATCGTGAACCGCACCGACTATGGCCTGGACGTCCAGGCCGCCGGCGACAGCCCGCGCTGGCACCACGAAGGCTCGACCGAATCCATGGGCGAGGACCCGCCGGGCCTGGCGCCCACGGGCCTGCTCCACCTGGAGACCGGCGTGCCGGCCGCGACCCGCGCGGTGCTGGGGGCGATCGGCTGGATCATGGGCCCAACCGACGGCGGCTTCGGCCGCTACAACTGCATCGAGCCGCACATGAGCGGAGGCCATCGCATCTACGGCGCCGCCAGCGAGATGCGCGCGGACGGGCTGGCGCTGGCTTATTGAGACTCCAAAATCCGCTCAGCCCGCCGACGGCGTCTCTTCGAACAGGCGCTTCAAGCCATTCGCGCCCAGGTGTCCGGCAGCGACAGCCAGTGCAGCCGCTTGTCATCGGTGGCGGTAAGGCCCGGCTCGTCCAGCCGGCCTTCGACGAAACAGCCACCGGCTATGCCCGCGTGGCCCGGGAAGTAGCTGGCGCGCCAGTAAAGGGTCGTGCCGCAGGCCGGGCAGAAGAAGCGGCGTTGTCGGTCCTGATCGGCTGGATCCAGCACATAGACGGCCAGATCGCCCTCGATGGCGACGATCCGGTCATCGGGAAAATAGGCCGACCAGCCGAAGGCGGAGCCGGTGCGCTGGCGGCAATTGTCGCAATGGCAGACGCCGTTGACGACGGGATCGCCCTCGACGGTGATGGAACAGGCGCCGCAGCAGCAGGTGGCTTTGCGAGTCATGCCGCGCTGGCCTCCTCCATGTGGACCATGTGGGAGGATGGGATGATCGAGGCGGGCGTGGCGCGCGCTTCCGCCAGCTTTGTCTCCACGTCCGAGCCGCGATCCAGCGTCCGGTGTACGGGGCAGTGGTCGGCGATCTCCAGCAGGCGCGCGCGCTGGGCCTCGTCCAGCGGGCCTTCCAGGGTGACGGTGCAGGCGAAGCCGTCACGCGCCTGCAGGGAAGCCCGGCTGTGGCGCACGCTGACCTGGACCCGGGTCAGCGGCCAGCCCTTGCGCTCGGCGTAGAGGCGCATGGTCATCGCCTTGCATGATCCCAGGGCGGCGGCGAGCAGGTCGTAGGGGTTGGGGCCGGAACCCAGGCCGCCGACGCTCTTGGGTTCGTCGACCAGGAAGGCGTCGGTCTCGGTGCGCGCCACCAGCTGCAGCCGGCCAAGACCGGTCTCGGCGACCAGCAGGCTGTCGGAAAGATCGGGCGTCTCGGGCATGACGAAGGCTCCGGTTCAGGTGTCTCGCCGATGTGCGAGAAAGGTGGCCAAGTCCCAGGCGTTGCGAATTCCCAGGAGCAGCAGAGCCAGAAGGCAGATGGCCACGGCATAGGCGGAATGCGGCAGGCGGAAGAAGGCGGCGATATTGGCGGCGGCCAGGCCCAAGTGGGTCACGGTCGGGCCGACGCCATAGTACCAGACGTCCGACCAATGCGAGGGTTCGTCGATCCGGGCGATGCCCACCAGTCGGGTGATCGCATAGATCAGGCCGCCAACCGACCAGGCGATCATCAACAGGACCGGCGGCGGCGTCTCGCCCTCGGGGATCAGGGCCAGGGCGCTGATCACCAGCACCGAGGTCAGCTGGAACACCGTTGGGCTGGTGAACAGCAGGACGCCCCCCTCGTTGATCGGCGCCCGACGGCCCGAACTCAAGGTCACGACGACGAACACGAGCCCGGTCAGGGTCGCCGCCGCCTCGGCCGTCATCTGGTAAAAGGTTTGCCAGCCCGCGAACATCGGGCGCGATCTTAGCCGAACCCTGCCGCTACGCCAGCCGGGCCTAGACGATCAGCAGCACGATCGGGATCAGGGCGCCGGCGATGACCAGGATCCAGGCCGTGCGCTTGCGTGACGGATGGGTCAGGCCGATCCACAGGCCGAACAGGGTCGAGACGATCAGGCCGCCCGCGACGGCCCAGAAGAAAAAGGCCTTCAGGATCAGGGTCGAGGTCTTCATCTTGTCGTCGTCATCCGCCGGCGGCGGCGCGGCGCCAGCAGGCTTCGCGGCGGGGGCCGCATGGTCGTGGTGATGGCCCATGGCGAACACCTGGTCCTTGTGCACCGAGCTGAGCTTTTCGAGGATCGGCGGCGGGGTGTAGTTCCCGTGCGCCTCGTGCCAGCTGAACAGTTGCAGCGCGCCCGTGGTGGCGAAGAACAGCACGCTCGGCGCGATGAACATGCCGATGTAGAAGTGCCAGGTCCGGATCGTCGTCATGTTCATGCGTATCTGCCTCTGCGCCAAGCGGCCTAAGGCAAGGCTTAAGGGGGCTGCGGGGCGGCGGCAATGGCGGTTGTGCGGTATGGTCACGCTAGGATGGTGGCGACTCGATCAACCCCGTCTGGGACCCCTTTATGCGACTGCTGATGTTTCAATCGGTGTGGGCCATGGATGGCCTGCCAGGTGTCGATCTGGAGGCCCGGCCGGAAGAGGCGCTAGCGCGGATCGCCCAGGCGGGGTTCGACGGCGCGGGGGTCAACATCGTCCGCAAGCGCCGGGCTGAGGCCACCGCCCGCGTCATGGGCGAGCATGGCCTAAGCTGGGAGGCGCAGGCGCTGGTGCGCAATGCGGACGAGCTGGCCCGCTATATCGATGCCGCGTACGCCTTGGGTGGGGCGCACCATTTCAACGTTCAGATCGCCGCCGGCGCCGCGACCCTGACGGAGGCCCTGGCGCTGATCGACCGTCTGGAAGCGGTGGCCGCCACGGCGCCGATGCCGGTCTTCTACGAGACCCATCGCGGCCGGCTGACCAACGACCTCTATTTTACCGGGCGGATATTGGACGCGCGGCCAGAGCTGAAGCTGACGGGCGACCTGTCGCATTACGTCAACGCCCATGAGATGGCGCTGCCGGTTGACCCCGACATCGAACGGCGGATGCAGGCGGTGATCGGCGCCTGCCAGGCTTTCCACGCCCGTGTCGCCGGTCCCAACCAGGTGCAGATCGGCCTGGAGGCGGCGCAAAACCGGGGCTGGCTGGAGACCTTCCGCCGGTGGTGGGCGGATGGTGTTTCCCAATGGCGGGCCAGGGCCGGAGCTGAGGATACGCTGGCCGTCATGTGCGAACTCGGTCCGCCGCCCTATGCCATGGTCGATGCCGACGGCCGCGAATTCTCCGACCGGTGGAAGGACGCCCTGGCGCTAAAGGCGATGTTCCGCGAGATGTGGAGCGCATGACCCCGATGGACACCTTCACCACCGCGCGCCTGACCGCCGAGCGCCTAAGGCCAGATCATCTGGACGACCTCATTCCGCTGCACCTGGATGAGGCGGTCTCGCGCACCCTGGGCGGGACGCGCACGGCCGAACAAACCGCCGCCTATGTCCTGACCAACCTCGGGTACTGGGACCAGAACGGCTTTGGCCTGTGGATCGTCCGCGACCACGCCGGCCAATTCATGGGCCGCGCCGGGATAAGGCCTCTGGACCTCCAAGGCGTGCGGGAGATCGAGATCGCCTACACCTTCCACCAGGCCTATTGGGGCCAGGGTTACGCCAGCGAGATCGCCGAAGCTCTGCGCGATATCGCCTTCGGCCCGTTGGCTCTGCCCGACCTGGTGGGGATCGTCCTGATCGACCATTGGCCGTCTCGCAAGGTGCTGGAGAAGACTGGACTGATCTTCGAACGCGCCTATCAGGACCAGGGCCACGACATGGTCCTCTACCGGATGCGCAATCCCAAGGCCGCCGCATGAGCACGCCCGCTTCCGGCGCCGTCGTCGAGGGCGTCGCCATCGAAGATTTCGAATGGGCCGATGCGGACCTGTCCGAAGCCAGTTTCGTCGACTGCATCATCGAGGACGCCCAGTTCAGCAACACCATATTGGAAGGCGCGCGGTTCATTCGCTGCCGCATCATCCGCGCCCGCTTCGCCCACGCCGATCTGCGCGAAGCTGTGTTCGAGGACTGCGCGTTCGTGGAGGCCGGCGAGCATGTTGGCGCGGGCTTCGCCTTCAGCCAGCTGGATCACGCCCGGTTCGCCCGCTGCGACCTGAGCTTCTCGAAGTTCGATCGCTCCAGCCTCTATGACGTGGCGCTGGAGGACTGCAATCTGCGCGGGGCTGTGTTCAACCGTGCCGACTTTGCGCGCAACTTCGGACGCAATGTGGTGCGGGCCAGCGCGCGGTTCCTGCGCTGCAACTTCCACCTGACGGAGTTGGCCGAGGCGCGGCTGCCCGGCTGCGATTTCACCGGCAGCCATTTCCGCGAGGCTGACCTTTCTGGCTCTGACTTCGAGGGCGCCAACTTCAGTGGCGCGGACCTGTTCGGCGCTCTGTTCGCCGGCGCCAAGCTGGCTGGCGCCGACTTGCGCGGCGCCGAGGTCAGCGGGCTGGACATCACCCAACTCGCCAGCCACGTCGGCCTGAAGATCGACGTCGATCAGCAGTACCCGCTGCTGACGGCGCTGGGCGTGGACGTCGCGGTGAAGCGGGCGGAGTAGGGGCATCGATCGAATCTCTCTCCCGATGGAGGGGTGGCGCGGCGCGCGGCGAAGCGGAGAGCCGTGACGGAGGCGGCCTGGCCGCTGCGCCGGCGAAGCGGCCAGGCCCCTTCAGCCCCTTCGGGACAGCTCCCCCAACGGGGGAGCGATTAGACAGGCCGGCCCGTCCCTAATGCAGCGTGCCCACCACTCGCGAAATGTCCAGCCGCGCGGGCGAAACCAGGCCGGCGGCGGACAGGGTCACGGAGTGGATCACCGCCTCGATCTCGCGTCGCCAGTGGTCGAGGAAGCGGTGCACCCGCGGGTATTCCGGCGCGATATCCAGCGTCTGCCACAGAAACCGCTGCAGCAGGGCGGGGTGATCGGGCATGTAGTAGAGGACTTCGGCTGTCGTCAGGCGCTCGCCGCGCAGTTGGCGGACAAGGTCGGCGTCGGTCATGACTGGACCCCAAGGCTTGCGGCGTCAACACCGACGCCGACATCAAGGTCGAGCCCGAATCAGCAAACAGAAAGCTAATACAGGGCCTTGCGGAAACGGCCGATCGGGCGCCGTTTGTTTATGCGCAGCTTTGCCGCAACAGCCTGGAATTTCGGCCAGCCTCGCCTTAACGTCGGCCGCCCGAGGACAGGGAGGTCGTCATGGCGAGCGCGTTCCACTGGTACGAACTGCGGACCACCGACCCTAAGGCCGCCGCCGATTTCTACGCGAAGGTGGTCGGTTGGACGGCGACGGAAATGGGCTCCGCTGAGCAGCCCTATACCGTCATGAACGCCGACAAAGGCGGCGTCGCCGGCATTGCCCAGCTCTCGAGAACGCCGGACGCCAAGCCGAGCTGGGTTGGCTATGTCGCCGTCGACAACGCGGACGCCTATGTCGAGCGGCTCGCCAAGGCCGGTGGGACGGTGCGCACCCCACCTGAGGATGTGCCGGGCATGCTGCGGCTGGCCAATGTCGCCGATCCGCAAGGTACGCCCTTCGTCATCTATCACGGCCTTCAGGAAGGCGGCCCGCCGACAGGTGGGCTGGGAGAGCCCGGCTACGTCGGCTGGCGCGAGCTGATCGCCACCGAGGCGTCGGCAGCGTTCGACTTCTATTCCGGCCTGTTCGGCTGGACCAAGAGCGACTCCTTCAACATGGGCCCGATGGGCCTCTATCAGATGTTCGCCGCTGGGGCGGAGAGCATCGGCGCGATGATGACCCAGCCCGACAAGGGCGACCCGCCGCATTGGAACTACTATTTCAAGGTCGACTCCGCCGCTGCCGCGGTCGAGCGGCTGAAGGCGGCCGGCGGGACCTTGACCAATGGTCCACACCAGGTGCCCAGCGGCGATTGGGTCGTCCAGGGCGCCGATCCACAGGGCGTTTCCTTTCATCTCGTGAGTCTCAAACCATGAAAATCGCTATCTCTCTTGCCGCCCTCGGCGCGATCCTGGCCCTCGGCGCTTCAGCGCCGGTCCAGGCGCAAGACGTGCCCGCCGCCATCTATCAGGACCCGCCGGTCGATCCGGCGCACAAGGCCACCTTGGAGGTGGTTCACATCCCGACCCATGGGATGGAGATCAATGGCGTGCTCTTAAGGGCCGCCGGCCCAGGCCTTCATCCCACCGTGGTGCTGTATCATGGCCTGCCCGGCAACGAGCAGAACCTGGACCTGGCGCAAGCCATCCGTCGCGATGGTTGGAACGTGCTGACCCTGCACTATCGCGGCTCCTGGGGCAGCCCGGGCGACTACAGCTTCCACCATGTGTTCGAGGACGCCCAGGCGGCGCTGGACTTCGTCCGCGATCCGGCGATCGCCGCCAAATACGGCGTCGACATCCATAAGCTGGTCGTCATGGGCCACAGCATGGGCGGCATGGCGGCCTCCATCGTCGGCGACCACAATCCCGATCTGGCCGGCGTCGGCATGATCTCGGCAGCCAACTTCGCCTTCATCGGGCAGGGCGCGAGCCAGGCCAGTCTGGCCGGCTTCATGGCGCAGAACCGGGAGTCCCTGACCGAGACCGCCGATCAGATGGCGGCCGAAGCGATCGCCGGCGCCAAGGACTGGGACTTCGTCAAATACGCGCCGAACCTGGCCAAGCATCCGCTCTTGCTGATCACCTCCGACGACGGCCTGGCCGGCGCCAGCAACGCCCTGGCCAAGGCCGATCGGGCTATCGGCGGCGCGCCGGTGACCGAGGTGCATATCACCACCGACCATTCCTACTCCGACCACCGCATCGCCCTCGAAGCCGCCGTGATCCGTTGGCTGGATGGGTTGAGCGCCCGATAGGGACCACCCGCCATGACCGGCTATCATCTCGCCCAGATCAATATCGGCCGGCTGAAGGCGCCGATGGACGCGCCGGAGACGGCGGGGTTCGCCGATAACCTCGATCGCATCAACGCCCTGGCCGACGGCCAACCAGGCTTCGTCTGGCGGCTGGTGGGCGAGGGCGCCAACGCCACCGATATCCAGGCCTTCGACGACCCGATGATGCTGCTAAACATGTCGGTCTGGACGGACGTGGAGTCCCTGGCGGCCTTCGTCTATCGCACTGGCCATCGCGAGGTGATGCGCCGGCGCGCGGAGTGGTTCCATAAGGTCGAGGTCTTCATGTGCCTCTGGTGGGTCCCGGTCGGCCATGTCCCGACGCCGCGGGAAGCTATCGCGCGGCTGGAGACGCTGAGGCGGCTCGGGCCCACGGCTGAGGCCTTCACCTTCCGAGAACCCTTTCCCGCGCCGGACGCGGTGGTGGCTCCGCCATCGGTGCTGGAGACCTGCGACTAACCGGTGGAGACGTAGCAAAAGTCGAAGAGTTAGTAATTTATCGCCTGGGATCCCTCCGCCCGAACCGTCGCGCCCGAGGCGGACCGTCCGAGCGGGCGCTGTGGTGGGATGACTGACCCACTGGCGGTCGCGTCTAGCGGTCAGCCAGACAGCAACCGATCTGCGTCTTTGAATTGCCACAACCGAAAGCTGAAGTGCCGCTAGACGCACGCAGTTGGTCGGGGAGATGGCTTGAGCAAAGTGATCATTCGCGCCGTTGCGGCATCGGTATCCAAGGCGCGGGTCAGGGCGTTCAATTCAACGTCTGACCCGAGCGGCGGCTCGACTAAAAATCTACCTTGAATAGTTGGTTGGACGCATGATGAGATCGAGCGTCAATCGAGCATCGACCCGAAAGAGGCGATGGATGGGCTGGTTGGCGTCTATCGTCATCCATGCGGCGATCCTTGGTACGCTCAGTATGGAGCTTCGGGAAAAGGTTGTCGTCGCGGTTCAGCCCGCAATCGAGGTCACCGTCGTTCGCGAGCGGGCGGTTAATCCTGAGCCTCGGAAGACCATGTCCCGTTCAATCTCGAACGCGCCGACCCCTCAAATCACCAATCCGATACCATCGACAACACCGCTGCCCGCTCAAGGATCGTCCCCCGATATGTCGTCCGGCCTTGCTGGAGCCGGTCGGGGTCTGTTCGTCGTCCCGTTCGATCAGCTTGATCATGAAGGCCACCTTGTCAGATCGGCGGTTGATTGCGTTCACAGGCCGGTTGCGACCATGACGCCGGCAGAAAAGCAGGTGTGCGCCAAATTTGGAAAAGTGGCTTCTAACGCCGGCGATTCAACTGACAAAACTGCAATCCCTTCAGGCGTTCGCGCCACCCTTCAGGGCATCGTCAAATGTGAGGATGCAATGCAGAAAGGAAAAGATGAAATTGGATGGGCTGATTTTCGCGACGGTGCGGATGTCTGTTTCAAAGAACATAAGTCACCCTACGCGACGGCCAACCTGGGCGTTGATCCCAGCAAGCGGTTGGCATTCGACGCCGCAGCCAAACGGGATTTGGTAGGGCAGCCCTTCTTGGCGCTCAAACCGAAAAACGGGTGTGTCCCGAAGGTGACTTCGACGAGTGACCTGCCCGGCAGGGGGCCACAAAATACGACCGCCGGAGCCGCGTGCGCCCTCTCCTTTTGAACGGCGGTTCGGGAAGCGCGGCCTAATGGCCGCCGGCGCCGAAATCGAAGTCCTTGTTTCCGCCCTTGCCTGCGCCGCCGAGGATGTAGGTGAAGCCAACCGAGATGGCCCGGTATCCATATTCGGTGTGGGCGATCTGGCTCAGGCCCGGCGCATTGAGAGAGGTTGAGGTCCTGAAAGAAGCGGTGGGGTCGGTCGCGACCACCTCCAGCGCCAGCTTGTCGCCGAACTTGTGGCGATAGCCGATGTTCAAATAGGTGTAGCCTGACGCCGTGCCCTGGGCGGTGACGCTGCGGCCATGCAGATAGGCCCCAAGCTGCAGGAAATCCGTGCTGGTGACATTCCAGTTCAGCGTTCCATGCCCCTGGTCCACCACCCCCGATCGATACGCGACCAAACCCGGATCGGCATTGCTGAGTTGGCTCCAGAACAGGTCGGCCGTCAGCTTCAACGACAGCGTCTTGAAGATCTGCTGCCCGACCACCGCCTCGCCGCCCGCCTCGCGCTGCTGGCCGATGTCCGCGGCGGCGCTCAGGATCGGGCCACCACTGAGGACTTCGGTCAAGGTGGTCGCCACGTCGTGGTGATCGCGATAATAGAGGGTCAGCAGATAGTCGTTTGATTTCTCGGTGTATTCGTAGCCAACTTCGTAGGAATCCGTCAGCGACGGCTTCAGATGAAGGTCACCCTGGGTATAGGCAAGCGGGCCGTAATAGACCCGGAACGGGTCAAGCTGCTGCAGGCTCGGCCGCTGTACCCGTCGGCTATAGCTGAGGGTAAGCTGGGCCTTGTCATCCAGCCTGTAGCCCAGGTGCAGGGTCGGATAGGCGTCGAGATAGGTTTCGGTGGTCTTGGCGCCGATGAGCGCTTGGTCGGTATCCAGCGTTTCCGCCTCCAGCCTTAGCCCGGGCTGGATGTCGAAGCGGCCGAGGGGCTGCTGATAGGTGACGAACAGCGCATTGATGAGCTGATCATCGCGAAACCGGTCATTCAGCGCGGGCTGGCCGACAGCATCGGCGCGATCGACACCCAGTTGGCCGGCGTGATCCACTGTGTTGCCGTCGAACTCCAGGTCGTAGCCCGTGTCCAGCCGACCCTGCCCCGGCATCGGCGCCTTGTATTCCGCCTTCAGTTCGGCGGTGGTGGTGGTGGTGGTCGTATCAAGATCCTGGAACAGGTCGGGTTGGACCGGCAGGGTGTAGTCGAGAAGCCTGCGGTTGCCGGTGACCTGCGTGGCGTCGCTGTAGCTCAGGTTGACCACCAGATTATGATCATCGCCGGAAAATTGGCGGCGATAGCTGGCGCCGCCGGAAACAGCCGTTTCGACCGAACCGACGTCGCCTGCGCTGTCATCATCCTGCGCCAGCACTCCTGTCGTCGCCGAGCTGCGATAGAAGCCGGTGAGAGGCACGTCGGCATTGAAACCGAAGTAGCTGACATTGGCGCTGAGGCGCGTCTTGGCGTCCAGATCGTCGTCGATCGCCGCGTGAACATCTCGGGTCGTATAGGCCTCTCGCGTTTGCGACCCGGAGCTGGTCTGCGCCGTCTGGCCGGAGGACGGATCGGTCAACTGGGCCTTGGTCTGGGTATCGGTATCGAAGAAGTCGTGTCTGACGCCAGCGCCGCCTGACAGGGTGAGCTTGCCCAAGGTTGCATTGCCGTTCACCGAGGCGCCGTAGCGCCCGGCGGGGTCGATGCTGGCCTTGATCGTGCCGGTAGGCTTGGTCGTGTGTGACTTCTTGCGGATCAGGTTGATGATCCCGCCCGATCCGTCCGGCCTGTAGGCGGCGGACGGGTTGGTGATCACCTCCACCCGCTCGAACTGGTCCGCGGGCAGTTCGCGCAACACGTCGGCCAGGTTTGAGCCCTGAAACAGGGCCGAGGGCTGACCATCGACCAGGATGGTGACATTGCCGGCGCCCCGGACGCTGAGGTTGCCGCGGGGATCGACATCCACGGAGGGGATGTTGCGTAGCGCGTCCGCCAGTGACCCGTTCGCCGACTGCACGTCTTTCGACAGGCTGTAGCTGCGGCGGTCGATGTATCGGCGCTCGTCTGGCGTCTTGCCGGTCACGGTGAGGGGCTGAACCACGGTCGCCGTCTTTGACGCCTCGTCCGAGGGCTGGGTTGCGGGCGTCGTGGTCGATGCTGGCGAGGCGCCCGTCTGAGCTTTGGCCGCCGAGGTCGTCGCCAGTAACGCCGCGAAGGCGCAAACGAACAGTCTGCCCAAGTCAGCCCCCAAGCCCGCAAAGCCAAGACGGCGCCCCTCGCGCCATTCGACGGCGACATTTCCTCCTTGGGTTGTGGCGAATGAAAGACCTTCAATTGACCGTCCCGTGGCGCGAGGATTGCTCGCCTACCGCGTGAAGGGCGGACTGTCGCACCATAACGACACATCTGGTCCCTTCGTTAACCGGGTGGGTTTATGACCGCACACATGAAGGCCAGCTCAGCGTCTCGGCTTATCGCTGATATCGTGCGGCCCGCCGATCTGGCGGCCAGCGATATTGCTGCCTGGCGCGTAATGCAGGCGGCCGAGCCGGCCTTCGGTAGCCCGCTTCTCGGTCCGGCCTTCGCCCAGGCTGTCGGCGCGGTTCGCGACGACGCCCGCGTCGCGGTGTTTCGCCGGGAAGGCGAAACGGTCGGCTTTCTTGCCTTCCACCGCCGCCCGTCCGGGTTCGCCCGGCCGATCGGCGCGCCCTTCTGCGACTATCATGCCCTGGTCAGCGATCCCGCCGCCGGCCTGACCGCGGGCGAAGCGCTGGCCGCGGCTGGGCTGGGCCGTCTGCGACTGACGGGGCTGGTCGATCCATTCGGCCAGTTTCAGGATGCGGTCGCGGAGCGGGCCGAAGCCCATCGCATCATTCTGCCGGGCACGGGCCACGCCTATCTCGAGACTCTCCGCGCCCGCAGCCAGAACCGCTTCAAGAACCATCGCCGCTATCGCCGGGCGCTTGAGAACGACCTGGGTCCGGTCCGGCTGGTCGCCCATGACGCGGACCTCGCCGCGTTCGAAACCCTGATGGACTGGAAGCGCCAACAGATCGCCCAGACCGGCGTTCACGACTTCCTCGGCCCCGACTGGACCAAGGCCCTGATGCGCCGGCTGTTCGAAACTCGCGGTGGCGATTTCGAAGGCCTGATGGTCAGCCTCTATGCCGGCGACCGGCTGGTGGCGGCTCACTTCGGCGTACGGGAAGGCGGCTGGTACCATCCTTGGATCGGCGCGATCGACCCGTCGCTGAAGTCCTATTCGCCGGGTCTGGTGCACCAGATGGAGGCCATCGACGCCATGACCGGGCTCGGCCTGCGCGTCTACGATCTCGGCGCGAGCAATGACCATTGGAAGCAGATGTTCGCCTCGGACCGGATCGAAATCGGCTCGGGGCTCGCGACCGCGCCCTCCCTGGGCGGCCGGATCGCCCGGTCCTGCGACCAGCTCTGGCGCGCCCCGGGCGCCGGGCGCCTGCGCCGGCGGCTGGACCAGATCAACGCCGTGGAACTGACCTTGGGCGGCCGGCTGCAAGGCGCCGCCCACGCCATGAATGCGCTGCGCGGCCCCGGCCGCCGGCGGACCACCGAACTAGAAACGCGGAGCAGGGCATGAGCGCTGTCGTAACCCACTGGGACCCGGAAGAAGTCGCGGGCTTTGAGCGCCGGCTGATCGGCTTTCGCCACAGCCTGCACGAGCGGCCGATGTTCTCGGACGAAGGTCTGGCCTCGATCCTGGATCGTTACCCCCGCGAGGCGCTGGGGGTCTTCACCATGGGAGAGGACCTGGAGGACTGGCGCTCCTGGCGGCGAGGGTCGGCGGGCACGATGAGCGGCGACCGGCTGCTGGCGGCGGTCAAGGAGGGCCGGCTGTGGCTCAACCTGCGCCACGCCAACACCCACCTGCCCGACTTTTCAGCCCTGTGCGACGAAATCTCGGCGGAGAAGGAAAAGGTCTTTAAGACCAAGGTGCTGAATCGCGACCTGGGCGTGCTCATCTCGTCGCCCAAGGCGCGGGTCTTCTATCACCTGGACGTACCGCTCTCGTCCCTGTGGCAGGTGCGGGGACAGAAGCGAATCTGGTTCTATCCGCGCACCGAACCCTATGTTCAGCCAGCCTGGCTGGAGCACTGCGTACACGGCCTTGCCGAAGGCCAGATGCCGTTCAAGCCCGAGTGGGACGATACCGCGGAAAGCCGCGCCCTGAATCCCGGCGACATGATCACCTGGGCGCAGAACTGCCCGCACCGGGTCGACAACGGGCCGATGATGAATGTCTCGGTGTCGATGGAATATATGACGCCTCGCGCGCGGGTGCGGGCCAACGTCCTGCACGCCAACGGCCTGCTCCGCACCCACCTAGGCTGGACCCCGAGCATCCAGGCGCGGCCGGGGCCGGCCATGGCCGCAAAGCTGATGCTGGCCGCCGCGCACAAGGCCGTGATCGCCCGCAAGGCGCGCGCGCCGGTGCTCAAGGAAACCTTCGATGTCGAACGCGAGGCGATCACCGCCAATTGACCCGGCGCAAAGCCGAGCCCTATCTGAGGCGATAAGCGCGTCCCGATGTTCGGGGCGGTCGGGAGGACTATCCATGAAGATCAAACTTGTAGCCGGCGCCGTTGCGCTCGCGATGATGGCGGGGTCGGCTCAGGCCGGCTGTGTCGGCGGGGCCGTTGTCGGCGGCGTCGCCGGTCACTTCGCCCACCACCACGCCCTGGCGGGCGCCGCGGTCGGCTGCGTCGTCGGCCACGAGCTGGCCGTCAGGAAGAAGCGCGAACGGGAAGCCGAGCGCCGCCAATGGCAGGCAACCCACCACTAGATCGACACCGCCAGGCCTGGACGGTTCGGGTCCGCTCGAACCGTCTAGGTTCAAGGCCGAAAGGGTGTAGGCTGTCTTCCCGAGGAAACCTGGGAAGACGGCCATGACGCCGCTCCAAGCCGACCGCCGCCGCTTCGCCGCCCTACTGGCAGGAGCCGCGCTATGGCCGGCCGGGCGAGCCTTGGCCATTACACCCGCCCCCCCGGCCGTTCCCGCGCC
>Ga0302314_10011404_pt1 | contig 15502 bp, 17 predicted proteins | sample III_Palsa_N2_3_FD_200533 | JGI IMG/M metagenome (GOLD analysis project Ga0302314, IMG submission 200533) | Peat permafrost microbial communities from Stordalen Mire near Abisko, Sweden - III_Palsa_N2_3 | ecosystem: Environmental > Terrestrial > Soil > Palsa > Peat permafrost | place: Sweden...
GGTGGTGTTCTCATCAGAGACGCGGGAGACGGTGCTGCCAAGCTGGGTTAGAAACGATGCGTAAAAGGCTGGAGCGGTTTGACCGTTGACAAGAGTGGTGTTTGCGAGGGCACTGAGGGCGGTGGCGTTGGTGTTGCCGCTGGAGCCCTCGCCGATGGATGCGGCGGCAATTGTGCTGGGGTCTGACGTGGCAAGGATGATGATTGAGGCGGCGCCGGCGGAGGTGGCGGGGAGGGTAAAGATTGCGGCGCCGGGATTTCCATTGGCGTCCAGGCCGGATTGATTCTGCGTGTTCACGGCGCTGCCGATCGCATAGGCGAGCGAGTCGAGGGCCGAGGAGACCTGCGGGAGGTCGTGGCCGCGGGCTTGAAGGATGCCGCCGAGCGAGCCGCCGGTCATGCCGGAGGTGATGTCCTGGCCCGCGGCGGAGATTACGTCGGTGTTGCCATTTGCTACGGCAGTGCTAAGCGCGAAGGACTGGCCTTCGCTAACGAGGAGGGCGCCGTTGCCGGTAGTAAGGGTGAGGCCGTTGTTCTCGGTCTTGGTCTGGTCGAAGCCGACGTAGGTCGAGAGCTCGGTGAGGTCCTGCTGGCGCTGGTCTTCGAGCGTGCCGGCGTCGGAGTTGGGGCTGGTGCTTTCGATCTGAAGATTGAGCGCCGCGATGGAGGCAGTGAGCGCGTTGACCTGGCTGACCGTGCCGGAGACTTGCTGGTTGAGGGAGGACGTTTGTTGTGCGATCTGGCTGGACGCAGTGTTGAAGTCGGATGCAAGGGTTTCGGCAGCGCTGAGCACGCCTTGCCGGACCGAACTGTCGGATGGGCTGGCCTCGAGCGAGTTGAGCGAATTGAAGAACGAATTCATGTCCGTGCCGATGGTGGTCGATACGGCAGAGGTGGAAGTCGAGGTGATGCCGAAGATCGATTGCACGTCGGAGAGCGCTGCGCTCTCGGCGGAGCTGGAGGCTTCCAGTTGTGTTTGCTGCTGTACGCGCTGGTTCAGGACGGGGTCGCGCTGTGAGACTGCGCTGACGCTGGCACCCTCGCCGGCGCCGACGGTGCCGCTGAGCGAAACGGTGTCGTTCTCTTGCCACGTGGCCACCTGGTCGGTGTAGCCGGGCGTGTTGGCGTTGGCGACGTTGTTGGAGGTGATGTCGATCGCAGCCTGATTGGCTTCGAGCGCGTTCTGCGATAGGTTGAGCAGTGCGGTCAGCGTGCCCATCGCGAGTTGACCTCTCCCGTGCGAGGGCGAGCGCCGGCCCGGTTACGCAGCCGCTGAAGGACGGCGAGGTTTTGATTCGTCGCGCGCAACAGGTCTCCCAACAGGCATTGCTGTTTGGTCATAGCAATCAAGTCGGGGCCTTGAGGGCGGGACAAGTGCTGGCGAATCATATCGAAGCCGAGGGTTGCGGCTAGCATGCATTCCGCGCGCGAGGCCAACTCTTCCAGGTCTTCAGCGCACAAAGTCTCGAGAGCGTGGCGCGTCTCCGCGAGTAGTACGTTCCACTCATTCGTTCCGGAACTTGCATCCATGGCATTCGACATCGGTCACTCCGCGGCTCGCGCTAATGCAACAGGGCGCTCAGCACTTTGTCGGCTACGTCCGAAGCCGGGACGCTGTACGTCCCCGCGGCAATGGATTGCTGCAGGGCTGCTACCTTGTCGGTGCGAACATCGCTTCCCGAGAGGGCTTGCAGAACGGCGCTCGCGGTTGAGCTGACGCGGGCCTCGTCGGCGCCAACTGCGCCGTTGAATTGATCCTGCATGGAGGGCGATCCAGATGGGGCGCTCGCCGTCCTGGCTGTGCTGGTGGAGGCGGCTGCCTCCGTTGCAGGGGGAAACTGTTGCGGACTTCCAATTCCATTTGTGTAGTTCAACCCGACACCTGCGCTTTCCTTGCTTGCTTCAACTTATCGGCGGCATCCGCGCGGACTTTAGTACCGTAGCGGTCTTATTTTGGAATCGCCGGCGATCTGGCTCCAGCGGCTGTTGAATGGTGCGATACCTTCTCGCCCTCCACCTGCCTGACAACTTGCTTTGCGATGCCCAGGCCTCCGCCTTTGGCTATAGCGGTTGCCATGGCCTCGGTTCCGAAACTGCTCAGCGTGTCGCCGAAACCGCTGCCGGAGTCCTTGCTGTTATCGTCGTCCTGGCCGTCGTCCTGACAGAAGCCATGCTGCTTCATCGGCTTCAGCATCTCCTGCAACAGCATGCCTTCGAACTGCTGTGCGGCGTCGGTGAGTTTGCGGTGCTCGGCGGTTACTGGCGGCGGTGAGGCCGTGGCAAGAGGCGAAGGTGCGGTTGAAATCGCGAAGTTCATTGGACTTCGAGCTCCGCTTCGAGCGCTCCGGCGGACTTCATCGCCTGCAGGATGGAGATTACGTCGCGTGCGGAAGCGCCGATGGCCTGCAGACTGCGCACCAGGTCGTCGACGGTCGCGCCCTGCTTGAGTTCGATCCGGTTCACGGGCTTGTCTTTGGCGTCCACATGGGTCTGCTGCACCGTCTGCGTGGTTCCGGCGGAGTATGGGCCGGGCTGGGAGACCTGAAACTCGTTGACGATGTTGACCGCCAGGCCGCCGTGCAGGATGGAGACCGGCTGCAACACCACCGAACCACCGATTACGACCGTACCGGTGCGCTCGTTTACGATCACCTTGGCGCGGGGATAGAAGGGCACCTCGATTGCCTCGACGCGTGCCAACAGCTCGGGAACATCCTCGCCGGGTGCGACACGAATTTCGACGGTGCCGCTGTCGACGACGTGGGCAACGCTTCTGCCCAGTTCTTTGTCAATGCCGGCCGCGACGGCCTCGGCGCTCTTGAAGTCGTCTTCGTTCAGCAACAGGGAGACGGTCTCGACTCCCGCGAGCAGGACCGGAATGCCGCGCTCGACCATCGCTCCCATTGGCACACGTGCCGTGGTTGGGTGGTTGAACTGCTTGGTGTTCCCGTTGACGCTGATGGAGTAGCCCCCAACGACAAGAGGACCTTGGGCCTGGGCGTAGATCTTACCGTCCGCGCCATAGAGGGGCGTCATCAGCAGCACGCCGCCTTCGAGGCTGCTGGCGTCGCCGGCGGACGAGGCGGTGATGTCGATCTTTGCGCCCGGACGGGCGAAGGGCGGGAGCGTGGCCAAGATTCTGGACGCGGATGCCGGTTGCCGGAACGCTTACGCCCATACGCAGCAGCATCGAGGCAAGCGTCTGGGTTGAGAAGCCCGTTTGCTGGCTGTCCCCGGTGCCGTGCAGGCCGACGACGATGCCGTAGCCGACGAGCTGATTGTCGCGGACTCCTTCGACGGTCGCGATATCTTTGATGCGGGCCTGGCGCTGTGGTGCGTCTTCCGCCCAAAGTCTTGCGGAAACCAGGCACAGCAGGGCGATTGCCCCATGCCGCATCGTCTTTCGCCAGCCGATCTGGCTCTCCTGGTTTCTCATGACCGACACCCGCTGACTACGTTAGAAGATGAGTACTTTTTCGATCAGGCGCACCAGGACGTTCTGCCGGTGCGTGTAGTCGTTGACGATTCCCTTGCCGCGCACCTGCAGTTCCATGCTGGAGATGGCGGTGGAGAGGACTTGATTTTGCTGCGAGATATCCTCTGGACGGACGAGTCCGCGCAGAACGATGGTTTGCGTCTGCTGGGAGAACTCAACTTGGCGTGCCGCTTCGATCACCAGCATTCCGTTGGGAAGCACTTCGACAACCTGGCCGCCGAAGGTTGTGGTGAGGCTCGAGTTGGTCGCGCTGGTTCCCTGTGCAGTGAGGCCGGATGCTGAGTTCTGGTTCACCAGGTTCTGCAGTGCGTTGCCGGCATGAAGCGCGCCGATGAGGCCTGAGATGCCGGAGCTGGCATTGGAGGCGCGTGAATTCTTGACCGTGCCGTCGGTCGAGGCGGCGAGACTCTCGGAGACGACGACCGATATGAGGTCGTGCGGGCGCATGGCGCGGACGTCGGTGGACATGCGCGTAAGCCTGCCGGCATCGGTCCAGATGGCTCCGGGCGAGGTTTGGGCGGCCTTGTTGTCCTGGCGGACACGGATCAGATACGACTCGATCGACGAGGCGGCGGGATCGCTGCCGGCGCTGAGAGGCTTTGTGGAGGGATCGGCTTTGGGCGGTCCAGTTACCATGGGCGCCTGCGCTGAGGCGCGCGAAGAAACGAGCAGGATGAGAAGAAGGCCGAGAGACCCGGCGACGGCGCGTGCCAATCTCTTGCCCGCGGGCCGTTCGACCGCAGACATGGTCATCCTGCCCGGAAGAGCAGTGATGTGGGCGCGACGGTGTGCCGCTCGCGGACTCGCTGTGGCGAGATCCGGGGTGTGCAGGAAGGGCGGGCGCGGGTAAGGTTCGGAGTTGCCCGCTCCACTCGCATTCAACGCTGCGTCATAGACAGCTACGGTAAGCGGATTAATCACTATTCTCATCGTTCCATCTCCACGTCTCCGGGCCCACGCACGATGCCAGAGATGCGCTCGACTGCGATTGCGCCATCGTCGGACTGGTGGACAACCCGCACGATCACGTGTTCTCCGTTGCGCGCGGATTGTTCCGCCTCGCCGGTCATTTCAATGCGAACCATTTCGTCCTGCATCCAGAGCCGGACCGGATCGCCAGCGTGCACGAGGAGCGGCCGGGTAGACGGAGCGGCTTCTTTCGGGATGACGATGCCGTTGAGCACAACCGGACTCGTACTGCCCGAACGGACGGCGGCGAAATACGCGGGCCAGCCGGGGTGGGAACAGCTCTGGCGCAGCTCGTAGGTTGTTTTGAGCACGGCGTCCCATGTACGGGCGACGACTTGATATCCGCCGGCTGCGCACCCGGAGCCTGCCTGGGCAACGATAGGCGGGCAAATGGCGAGCACTCCGGATACCAACACTGCGGCGGTCATTGCTTTCGCAGCGGATCCGTACCTTGGTGAGCGGCGAGTGGGCTGCTGCGTCATCGCGTCACCGGATCATACCGTTGATCTGCTGATACATGTCGTCGGCCACGTGGACGACCTTGGAGTTGCTCTCGTAGGCACGCTGCGCGAGGATCATGTTTACGAACTCAGCGACGACATCGACGTTTGAGTTCTCCAGGTAGCCCTGTTGCAGGGTGCCCATGCCGCTGGAACCTCCAGGCACGTCGGTGATGGCATTGCCTGAGGACGAGGTGGGCTGTAGAAGATTGCCGCCGAGGGAGTTCAGGCCGCCAGGATTGGGGAAGGTCGCCAACTGGACGGTGCCGAGCTGGCTTGATGTTGTCTGTCCGGGTAGGGTGGCCGTGACCACGCCGTACTGCGAGATCGTCACCGAGGTCGCGTTGGCTGGGATAGTCAGCGCGGGAAGCAACTGGTTTCCATTCGAATCGACGACCGTGCCGGCGTTGTTCATCGCGAAGTTCCCGTCGCGTGTGTAGCCGATGGTCCCGTTTGGCAACTGGACCTGAAAGAAGCCGGCGCCCTGGATGGCGAGGTCGAGCGTGTTGCCGGTCTGGTTGAAGTCGCCCTGGGTCATGATGACTTCGCTCGCCGTCGACTTGGTGCCGAGGCCGATCTGCAGGCCGGCGGAAGTTGTCGATGTGCTCGCGGCCGATCCGGGAACAACCATGTTCTGGTAGATCATGTCCTCGAACTGCATTCTGCGGCTGCGAAATCCCGACGTCGCCGAGTTCGCGAGATTGTTGGCTACCGTATCCAGATTTGCCTGCTGTGCACTCATTCCGCTTGCGGCCGTATACAACGCTCGAATCATCGCTGCTCCTTTGCTTCCCTACTGCTTAATCGCGGCTATACCCGCCCCAGATCTTCTGCTGCCGTCTTGTCGAAGTCGTTGTTGAAGACGCTGAGCGCCTTCTGCATCATCTCGGCCTGGCGCTGGATGAGGATGAGTTGCATGGTGCCGTGCACGGCATCGATATTGGCTCCTTCGAGCGAGCCTTGCTGGACTGCCGAGTCGACGATTGCGGGCTGCGCGCCGGCGGGTGCGGCAAAGCGATTGGTGCCGAGCGCGACCAGGGCCGTGTCCACGGGAAATCCGAAGACGCCTACCGTACCGGCGATGGCGCTGCCTTCCGCCGTTGAAACTGAGATGCTGCCATCCGGCGCGATGCTGAGGGCACCGGTGGGGATAGTGATCGGTTGGCCGCTGGCGTCGAGTACAGGCTCGCCCTGCGCGGTCTCGAGCACGCCGGTGTCCGAGCGCGTGAAGCCGCCATCGCGCGTGTATTGCACGCCCTGAGTGGTCTGAATGGCGAAGAAGCCGGGCCCGTTGAGCGCGAGGTCGAGCGGATTGCCGGTCGCGGTCACGGCGCCCTGTCCCTGGTCAATCAGATTGCCGCCAAGTATGCCGAAGTCGTTGATGGCGTCGCCAACCTGAGAGGCGGAGGCCTCATCTCCGATTCCCGCCAGAACGCTGCGGAAATAGTCCCGCTGGGCGCGAAATCCGACCGTACCGGCGTTGGCCAGATTGTTGGCCGCGGTATCGAGCGCCTGTGTGCGTGCCAGCAAACCCGTGTACGCGGCATAGAGCCCACTGTCCATGGCCTGTATGAAGGCATGTTCGATGCCACGTCAGGCGTCGAATAGTTAGAGCGGCCTCACTGTTCGCTTCCCACTGTGTAGATGCGATCGGCGACGTCCTCTTTGGAAGTGGGGAGGCCGCCATTGAGCGTACTCATCGCACCGGTCTCCAGCCACATGCGCAGCCAGTAGAAATGATGCAGCCGAACGAGGCGCGACGCCCGGGGCTGCATTGCTGTGATTGTCGATGCGATGTTGCTCGACATGGACTCGAGGTTGACGACGCGATCGAATGTAGCGTCGACAAAGGCGCAAGCAAGGAGACGTTGGCGGGCGGCCGCCCACTGCGAAGGATCGACCAGCCCACTTTCCACCTTCAGGTCACTCATGCGTTCGATTGCGAGGGCTGCGGAGGCGTCCGGGGAATCCGCAAACGCGAGGTACAGGAAGCGGCCGCCGGCGACTCTGAGAGGCACAAGCCCCAACGTCTCCACGAACAGCCTGGGAACGGCGAGGGCCGTCGCTTCAGGATCAAAACCTTCCATCGGCAAGACCGGGCATCCCCACTGCATGCTGAGAGCGCGCGTGACGAGGTCCTGGTCGATTCCAGACTCCGCGATCAGCCAGTGGCCGATACGGCCGTTGCCGCTACGATGCTGTGCGTCGAGGGCGCGCTGCAACTGAGGGTGGGTGATCCATCCCAGCGAGAGCAACAGGAGGCCGAGCGGCACGCGATGGCGGTGCTGAGTGGTCTGATCCAAAGGGGTGATTTCTCCGGCCTCGCGGCGAATTGCCGAGTTGACGATCGCGCTGACGCACTTCGCCGAGCAGCCCCAGCGCTGCTCGAAGACGGGCCGGCGGCGATCCTTGAGGAGCGCCAGCCAGCTTCGCGTGCACTGTGGGTTGCCGCAGACGGCGCGATCGGTCCACTGCGGTGCAGATCCATGGGCGTTGCCTGGACGAGTGGTACTCGCCGCGCGGCGGGGCAATATCAAATCCAACCGGTCAGCCATCTTCCCCTCGACCTGCTAGAACAGGCAACGTATGGTCTCCAGACGCAACTGCGGCTCCGCCACTTCGGTGACAAGCAGGGCGAAGTTGCCGTCGACGATGACGACTTCGCCGCGAGCGACGATGCGGTCGCCGACCACCAGGTCCACCGGTTCGTCGACGTGCCGATCGAGTTCCAGCACATCGCCCAGGCTGAGGGCCAGAACATCTTTCAGTGGAAGCTCGCGCGATCCGAACTGCAGCGTGGCGTCGAGCTCAATCTCCATAAGAAGATCGCGCGCCGAGACCTGCGCCGCCTCGGTTGCGCCTGCCGGTTGCGTGGTCGATTCATCCATCTCCGTACCCTCCCAGCCTCAACTGCCGGCCGACTCTGCGATATCTCTCCGCACTTGCGTAAACGGCGGCATTTTCTACTGCATCCCTGGCCGTCCCGATTCGACGGTATGGCCCTTGACCTGGGCCCCGCGATGCTCTCCGGAACGCACCGGAAGCGCCTGAAAGACCGGCAGGCCGCCGATCCGAAGCTCCGCGGCCGACTGCCGTGCAAGGGGAAGGCGAAGCACCTTGCCGGGAGCCAGTGCAGCGAGATCGCCGGCGTTGACGCGCATAGGTGGAAACTGCAGCACCGCGCCGAATTGCGCGTCCGACATGAGGAGACTCAGCCGCTCGCGCGCTTCGGTCGATCGTCGCCGGGGCCGGTCGCGCTCGGCGATCAGCCGGCGAAGAATCGTATTCAGCACGACCGAGGGCAGGCAAAGGTTCAGGGAGCCCTGTGCCTCCGGCATGCGTATCTCGAAGCTGACGCAGAGCGTTTTCTCGGTGCCCGGCATCAGACGAAGTACCTGTGCTTCCATCTCGCGCTTGTTGAGCGCGAACTTCAGGCCGACCGGAAGCCACGACTGATTCAGTTCCCTTTCGACAATTTCCATCACGGAAAAGAGGATCGCGTCTTCGATGTCGGTGGGCTCGCGCAGTGCCCCGGCGCGGCCCACGCCGCCGAGCAGGAGATCGACGATGGGCGGCGCCATGCTCAGATCAATCTGCATCACGCCCATCACATCCAGAGGCTCAAGTCGCGTCGAGCAGACATAGGCCGGCTCGGGAATCCTTTCAGTGAACTCCGAATACATCATCTGCTCGGCGGAAGCGAGCGTAACCTCAAACTGCGTGCGCAGCCAAGCTCCGAGATTGTGGGTGAGATTACGGGCAAACAGGTCATTGACCGCGCTGATCGCCTGCATCTGCTCATTGCTGATCTGGCCGGCGCGGCTGAAGTTGTACGGTTCGCCTTTGCGCTCCGGCACGGTCTGTTGCTGGCGGCTGGAGACCTCTTCCTTCTCCGTCGCTTCGCGGGCCGCCGCGAACATTGAGTCGATCTCGTCCTGCTCCAGACGCTTTTCCATCCGTTCCTCTAATGAGTTCTCAGTTGTCAGTGTTCAGTTGTCAGACAAGAGCGGTTCGCTCTCCTGCTGCATGAAGAAAATACGATTCGCTCCCTATTTATCCGATCGTCCCGATGCTCCTTACGCGTACGACGGGGGGAATCTCCGCAGGGGACAACACAGTCACCCCCGGAAGGAATGGTTCCAGCCACCGCCGCAGGTGATATCGCGCCGGACTTGGAATAAGAAGCACGGGGAGGGCCGTGGCTGGGCCGGCCCCGGTGAGACGCTTCACAGAGTCGACGATCCTGCGCAGGAAGGCGGCCGGCGCCGGCCTGGTGCCGTCGCCCAGCAGCCGCGATGCGCTCTCCGGATCGAAGGTTGCGACGATCTCCTGTTCCAGAGCGGAGGCGAGCACGAGGACGCGCAGGCCGCCTTCCGCATCGAGCAGCGGGTGCACCAGCGCACGCCCAAGCGCCTGGCGAACCGCCTCGACGAGGTGGACGGTGCCCTTGGAAATCTGTGCGGCTTCGACCAGCACTTCGAGAATCGCGCCCAGGTCGCGGATCGACACCTGTTCGCGCAACAGTTGCTGCAGCACCTTCTGCACCTCGCCAAGAGTCATGAGCTTGGGAACAAGTTCTTCGACCAGCTTCGGGTGACTTTCGCTCATCGTATCCAGCAGCCGCTTCACCTCGTGGCGCGACAGAAGCTCCTGCGCATGTTTGCGGATCAGTTCGCCGATGTGAGTTGCGATCACAGTGGTCTGGTCGACCACCGAGTAGCCGGCGGCAAGCGCCTGCTCTTCTAGGCCCGGCGCAATCCAGCGTGCTGCAACGCCGAACGCAGGCTCCTGGGTAACTGTGCCGGGAATCGGCCGCGCCTTGGGATCGCCGTTCACCGCCAGCACGCAATTCTGCTCGGTCTGCCAACGGCCAATTTCGATGCCGCGTAGCGAGACGACGTACTCGCGCGGCTTGAGCCGGAGATTGTCGGTGATGTGTACGGGCGGCACAACGAAACCGAGTTCTGTCGCGAGGTGTCGGCGTAGGCCACGCACGCGGTTCAGCATCTGGCCGCCCTGCTTCTCGTCGACCAGGGAGATCAACTGGAATCCGATCTCCAAGGTCAGCTCGTCCATCTTCAGCAGCCCGGCAAGATTGTCTCCCGGAGCGGTGCCTGCCACGGCAACCGCCTTTTTACCTGAACCACCGTCCGTTGCGCCCTCCGCCGCGTCGCTGTCGGGGATTCTGCGCGCCAATGCTGCAACTGCGGCTGCCGTCAGCAGGAACGCCAGCGTGGGCATTCCGGGAACCAGCGACAGAATCACGAGTACGCCGCAGGCGATCCAGAGCGTGTTGCTGCGGGCGAAGAGTTGAGTCCTCAGCTCGTCGTCGAGCTGGCCCGACGAGGATGCCCGGGTAAGGACCATCCCGCCGGCGATGGTTACCAGCAGGCTTGGGATCATCGTGACCAAGCCGTCGCCCACGGTGAGGATGGTGTAGGTCTTCACAGCGGTCATCAGGTCGGTGCCCTGCTGCAGGACGCCGATGGCAAGCCCGGCAATAATGTTGATCGCTGTAATCAGAATGGTCGCCAGCGAGTCGCGCTGGTTGAACTTCGCGGCGCCGTCCATCGCGCCATAAAACTCCGCCTCTCGGGCGATGGCTTCGCGTCGCCGGCGCGCTCCGTGTTCGTCTATCAGGCCGGCGTTCATGTCCGCATCGATGGCCATTTGCTTACCGGGAAGCGCATCGAGGGTAAACCGCGCCGTAACCTCCGCCGTACGCACTGCGCCGTGGCTTACGACGAGGAACTGGATCGCTATGAGGGCAAGAAACAGCACGAAGCCAACGACGTAATTTCCCCCAACAACGAACTGCCCGAACGACTCGATCATGCTGCCGGCGGCGTGAGTTCCTTCGTGGCCGTGCAGCAAAATTCGACGGCTGGAGGCGATATTCAAAGAGAGCCGGAACAGCGTAAGCAGGAGCAAAAGCGTTGGAAAGACGCTGAAGTCGACTGCGCGGCGCACCTGGATGGCGGTAAGGAAGACGATGATGGAAGCCGTCATTGACGCGACCAGCAGGATGTCGAGCACGAAGCTCGGAACCGGGATCAGCATAACGAAGACCATGCTGATTGCAGCAATTGGAAGCAGCAGCGCATTGCGCTTCGTCTTGGTCCATCCTCCCGACATGGTCGCCGCCTGGATCATCAGAGTACCCCTCCGACGGGGCCGCCCTGGTTGAATCGCAGAGTACGCGCCCTCACCGACTCCTCAAATGCTTTGCGCTCGCGGGCAGCTTTCTCCACTTGTTGCCGGTAGAGGAAGGCCAGGATGCCCGCGACGGCCGCGTACAGCTCATATGGAATTGACTTACCCTCGTCCACCGACTTGTAGAGCGACCTTGCCAGGGGAGGGTTCTCGACGATCGGAACGCCAGCCCAACGCGCCTCTTCACGGATTCTTTGCGCATGCAGGTTGCGGCCCTTCACCAGGACAGTTGGAGCCAGCATGGATTCAAAGCTGAACTCGAGCGCAACCGCATAGTGGGTGGGATTGGTGATGACCACGCTGGCGCGTGACATGTCCGCCTTCACTTTGCGGCGGCGCATTGCATTCTGAATCCTCCGGATGCGCCCCTTCACCTGGGGATTACCGATGGTCTCCTTCAACTCGTCGCGCAGTTCCTGCTTGCTCATGCGCAGTTTCTTATTCCACGCCATGCGCTCCACCGCGTAGTCGAGCGCCGACCAAGCCACCATCACCCACGCCGCCTTCACCATCAGCCCGAAACATGCGTCGAGTGTGGCCGGCAGACGCATTGCGCTCATTACCGGCATGGGTAGAATCAGTTGCTGGAGTGCCTTTACGCCTAACGCGATTACGACCGTGGCGGGAAGCAGTGACTTGGCCATCCGGGTCACCGAGCGCAAACTGAAGAGATTGCCGAGATTTGTCACCGGGTTGAGCCGCTCAATTTTCCACTCCAGTGCCTCGCCGCGGATCTGCAATCCGCCCGTTTGCCCGACTCCAGCGGACAGCGTCGCCGCAAAGCTCGCGGTCAGGATGAGGGCCACCGGTAACAACGCTGGCAAAAGGATTTTTAGCCCCTGCTGCATGAAGGCACGATCGAGCCCATCCGTCTGCGCGCCGCCCATCCCGAGCATCAGGCTGCGCACATAGACTTGATCCCAGGCGACGAGAAACTGCTTCGCCAAGACGCCCAGCATAACCACGCCCGCCAGCATCGATACCGCGCTGAGCAGCTCGCGACTGCGGACAACATCGCCCTTCTTCCGCGCCTTCTCCTTGCGCTGCGCGGTTGCCTGTTCTGTTCCTTTCTCGCTCACGAGGCCACCAGCTTTGCCGCCTGGTCCAGCAGCGCCGTGAAGTGGCGCTCGATCCACGCCGGCCACACAGCCAACGACCCGATCAACACCGCATAGGACATCAGAGTCTTAAGGGGAATGCTCACGATCATCACCGGTAATTGGGGAGACATTCTTCCCACCAGCGCCACCACGATCTCCACGGTCAACGCCGCCGCGATTACCGGAGCCGCAAGCTGAAGGCCGGCAAGGAAGACGCCGCCCGTCATCGCGGCGAGGGCCGCGCCCGTCTGAGCCCGCATGATGGCCTGGCCCACCGGCACTACCGCGAAGCTGCGCATCACGGCGGCCAGGAGTGAGCGGTCAAGACCGGCGCCGATCAGCACCAACAGGCCGAGCCAGTTGAGAAGCTGGCCAAGCACAGGCGTCTGGATGTTGCTGTTCGGGTCCATCAGGTTGACCAGCGAGAAGCTGAACTCCATCCCAAGCATCTGGCCGGCGAACATCAACGCTTCGAACATGAGACTGAGCGCGAATCCGAAGGTCAGGCCGACTGCCAGTTCTCCAAGCAGGCCAACCATGTCCAGTTGGACGCGGGCGTGCGGCAGCGTGCCCACCACTGGAGCGAGCAACACGGTTAGCGCAATTACGAACCCGGCCTTGATGCGCGGCGCAATCGCGGCCGAAGAGAACAGCGGCGCGAAGACCATCAAGCCGCTGATCCGCACCATCACCAGCACGCCCGCTGTCAGAAAACCGGGCCAGTCCGCGATTTGCCGTGTCGTTAGCATCGTTGCTGCATCCTCGATCTGCATGTACGTATCGGCCTATCCCAGGTAGCGGTGGAAGTCCGACCACAACGCCACCGTATAGGTCACCAACCGCTGGACCAGCCATGGCATCGTAACAATGGTTACGGCGAACACTATGAGCAGCCTGGGCACAATGGTGAGCGTTTGCTCCTGAACGCCGGTCAGCGTCTGCATCAGGCTTAGCAGCACGCTGACGAGACACGCGGCGATGAGCAGGGGCGCGCTGATCACCATTGCCTGAATCAACAGATTTCGCGCCATCTCCGCTGCCATATCCGGTCCCATAAATTCCTCGATCTTTTGGCGTGCAAACGGGCTGACTTAGAAACTCTTCAGCAACGATCCCGCCAATAGATTCCATCCGTCGACCATCACAAACAAAAGTATCTTTACCGGCGTCGAGATCACGACCGGGGGCAACTGCATCATGCCGACCGACGTGGTGATGCTTGCGATCGCCAGATCGACCAGCAGGAAGGGTAAAAACAGCACTGCACCGATCTGAAATCCGGCCTTCAACTCGCTGAGCATGTAGGCCGGCACGACGACCTGCATGGGAAGATCCTGCACCGACTTGGGCCGTGCGGTCATACCGGCGGACGCAAACAGGGCCAGGTCCTTCTCCCGCGCGTAACGCAGCATATAGGTCTTTACCGGGGCAGCGCCGAGTTCGAGCGCCTGCTCGCCCGAGATGGTTCCTGCGCGGTAGGGGGCCAGTGCCTGCTGGTCGACTTGTAACAACACCGGTTGCATCAGGAACCAGGTCATCATCAAGCCAAGCCCCATCAGAACCTGATTGGAGGGAGCGGTTTGCGTTCCAAGCGCCTGGCGCAGGAAGTGAAACACGACGAGCAACCGTACCATCGGCGTCATCGACAGTAGCAGCGCGGGAAGCAGCGTGAGCAGCGTGAGGCCGATGACGATTGACCAGGGAACACTCTGGTTGCTGTTTAACTGCGCGGCGATGCTGTCGATCCCGACCGCAGGGGTGGGCGACGGGGCGGTTGCCGGCTTAATCTTCGCGCCCGCTGCCAGGCTTCTCTTTGCCGGCATCGCGGCGCGGATCTGCGCCGGCTTCAACGCGGTCGATTTCAGCGCGGCGTGAGGCACCCGGTTGGCCCAGAAGGATTCGGCAACAACCGGCGACACGGTTTGCTGCATGCGCTCGCCTGGAGCCGGCTGCGCGAACGCGAGAAGTGCCGTCAACACCGAACACGCCGTCGCCAAGATCATGCGCACCGTGATCCGGCGACTCATGGGCGACATCCCACTTCGCGGTCGACAGGCTGGGCAGCGGTGAGCGTAGGGAGTTGGGGTAGATCCTCGCCAGTGAGCGACGGTTCGAAGCTCGAATGCGGGCAACGTTCCATGTCCGCGATCGAGTGGACGCTGTCACCGCCGCCCCGACCAGAAATCGCTGGCCATCGCATACAACCAGCATGAGTTGCCGCCTGCCGCCAAGTTGCAGCGTTTCGAGCAGCTCCATGCGGTGCTCGCCGCGACCTCTCCCGATGGCGCCGAAGCTCTTTCGGAACAACGTCCGCAGCCCGGTGAGGATCGAGTCCGCGAAGCTGGTCCGCGGTCTTTTCCCTTCGGCACGTCGCACCTGATTGCCCGCAATCTTCACTGCCACATCCTTCCGGAGACGCGATGAAACGACCCATGGTCCACTTGAGCCATCATGCTAGGCCAGCCTCGTCAGTCGCAGCGCCATCTGCCGCTCGACAACCTCAAACTCGCCCCAGCAAGCTTGGAGTGCACCCACTTTCAACGGCACGTCCTCAGTCGCCGCCCACGCGCTGGCAATGGTCTCTCCGCAGCGCAAGGTGAGCAGATGGGAGACTTTGAATCCGCGCACCGGAATCGCTACCGCCAGCACTACCGGGAGACGGGCCAGCATCGGCCAAGCTGGATGTTCCTCCATCGGCTGAGCCACCTGGCCGGCCAAAGTCCGGAGGGGTGCGGAGGTGTTTGCCGTGCCCTTGCTATCCGCCGCGATTGCGACCATCTGTCCACTCGTCTCTGCCATTCAAACCTCGAATCCGGCCGTTCCAGAATGCTCTTGCATCCCAATCCAACGTGTTGGGGATCGACGCAATTACGGAGTGGACATCTGCACGAGACGCGCCAAACATCTTCGGGCGAAGATTAGGGATCGTTCATATGAGGAGCGTGGGAGCAGCCCACATTGCCGGCGCAAGCGGCGTCGCACACGCCGTCCGCATGTACGGCTGTGCTTGCCGCCATGCCTAGCGGATCATGTTGATGGTCTCCTGCGTCACGGTGTCGAATGTAGTGACCGTCTTTGAGTTCGCTTCAAACGCGCGCTGCGCGACAATCAGGTTGGCGAACTCGGTCGAGATGTCCACGTTCGACTGTTCCAGCGTGTCATCTTCGATCGAACCGCGGCCGCCCGCTCCAGGCGCGCCGACGCTGGCCGCACCCGAAGAGGTAG
>Ga0302314_10011405_pt1 | contig 15502 bp, 13 predicted proteins | sample III_Palsa_N2_3_FD_200533 | JGI IMG/M metagenome (GOLD analysis project Ga0302314, IMG submission 200533) | Peat permafrost microbial communities from Stordalen Mire near Abisko, Sweden - III_Palsa_N2_3 | ecosystem: Environmental > Terrestrial > Soil > Palsa > Peat permafrost | place: Sweden...
GCGTCGTCGCGGTGCAGGCCAGGCCCGCACCATGCGCGGCGCCCGCGGCGGCGCACAGCAGGCCCAGCGTGAAGATCGCGCCGCGGTGCGTGTTGACGCCGCCGGTGGCGTGCAACATGCGCACTTCGGCGGCGATGCCCAGCGACTCCAGCGGCGCGAAGTCGTCGCTGTGCGCGCCCTGCCCCGCGACGCGCACGAAGAAATGCCGCAGCGCGAACAGGCTGCGCAGGAAGGTGCTCGCGTCCATGTCGTCGTGGCTGCCGGTGTCGGCGAACGACACCAGGCCGGGCTTGGGCTCCAGCGCCAGTTCGTCGTACAGCGCGGCGATGGCCGCACGGCCCAGCGCGGCGTGGAAGGCGCTTGCATGCGGCGACGTCGCGATCGACGTCGTGCAGCGCGACACGGCGCCGGTCACGGCCGCCTCGCGCCGGGCGTCTCGAGCGCGACGCCGCGCAGCCGCTTGACCAGCACCTGCGCGGCGCGGCCCTCGCGATGCTCGCGCCACTCGCGCCACGCCACGGCGCCGCCGTCGGGCAGCAGCAGTTCGCCGTCCAGCCGCGGGCCGTCCCACGCCGTCGCCGCCAGCACCTGCGCGACCGCATCGGCATGCGCGCATGAGGCCACCGGCAGCAGCAGGTCGGCGTCCGACTCCGCGTGCACATAAGCCATGCGCGTCAGCGCCTGCCAGCCGTAGCCGCCGTAGACGCGCGCGGCGCAGTCGTTGGCGGCCAGCGCCGCGAGCAGCGCGCGCCATGTCGCGCCGACACGTCGCGGCAGCAGGCGCGTGACCGCAGCCGCCGGCGGGAACTCGTCGAGGAACGACACGTCGCGCAGCGCCACGGCCACCGCGAGCCGACGCCGCCCGAAGCGCGCCGGCGCCGGCAAACCGGTGGCCAGCAAGTCGCCGTGCGACGGCGGCTGGCGCGTGACGACCAACGGCAGCCCGCGCTCGGCCCACAGGCCCAGGCAGGCGCGCGCCTCGGCGTCCCACGGCTGCTGCAGCACGCGCGTCCAACCCTCGACGGACAAGCGCGCCAGCTGCTGCCGATGCAGGGCCGCCGGCAGGCGCGCCGCCGGCGGTGCGTCGAGCTCCAGCGCCGCCATCACGCCTCCAGCACGCGCCGCATCACGTCCGCGGCCACGCGACGGCCGCCGCGCTGCGCGCCTTCCTCGGCGCGGCGATCGGCGGTGTCGCGATCGGCCAGCGCCGCGCGCAGGCCGGCGGCGAGGTCGCCGTCCCACAACGAGCGCACGCCGCCCATCGCCACGTAGTTCGCGACGCCCGGCGCGAACACCGGGTTGGTCAGCGACAGCGACTCGAGCAAGGCCTCGGGCAGCTTGGTCACGCGCGCCATCGCGGGCACGCGCATCACGCGGATCTCCGCCTCGGGCAGCGCGTGGCACGCGTCGGCCATCAGCCCCGACGTGATGAAGCCGCCCGACAGCGCCTGGTCGTAGACGAGCCCGATCACCGGATGCCCGTTGCGGCGCGCGAGGTCGAGGCAGCAGCCCAGGTGCGCCATCGCTCGATGGATGCCCAGCAGTTCGTCGCGGCGGCGCAGCTTCTGGCCTTGCGTGTCGACCAGCAGCAGCAACGGCCGGCCGGGATAGCGTTCGACGACCTCGAGCACGGCGCGCGCCTGGCGCAGCGCGAGATCGACGCCCACCGCGGCGTGGTTCGTCGTGCCGACGACCGCGATCTCGGCGCCGTCGAACGTCGCCGTGCCGCCCAGGAAGTCGCCGTCGGCGACGATCGCGTGGCCGGTGCCCAACAGCTGCGTGGCGACCGCGGGCCAGTCCATCACGCGCCTCCGTTGGCGAGCGCGGCCAGCGCGACGGGCCGGCGCACGCGCACTGCGGCCGCGTCGAGGTCGGGCACCGCCTGCGCGTCGGGCACGCCCAGCAGCGCCCAGAGCTCGAAGGCATCGGCGTTGTCGCCGTCGACGTCGGTTCGACGCTGCAGCAGCGCGGACTCCTGTTGCAACGCGGCCAGCGTCATGGGCCGATGCGTGCCGAGCGCGGCGACCGCCGCGGCGCGGAACGCGGCCGGATCGTCCTCCACCAGTGCATCGCAATCGCCGGTGAGCCAGCGATGCTTGCCGCCCGTCGTGCGCCACACCAGCGCGCGATCGCGCGAGTCGAACTCGCCGGCGCCGTGCGAGGACTCGATGACCTCCGGCCCGGACATCGCATGCCGCGCGATGTCGCTCATCACCACCGTGTCGGCGCAGCGCGCGACGATGCCCATGCCGCCGAAGCAGCCGTTGGCGCCGCCGATCAGCATGACCGTCGCGATGCCGGCGGCGCGCACGTCCAGCAGCGCGCGCATCACCTCGGAGACGGCGATCAGGCCGGCGTTGGCCTCGTGCAGCCGCACGCCGCCGGATTCCGCGAGCATGACGACCGCCGCGGGCCGGTCGCGCAACGCGCGGCGCAGCAGGCCGGCCAGCTTGGCGCCGTGCACCTCGCCGACGCCGCCGCCCATGAACTCGCCCTCCTGCGCCGCCACGAAGATCGCGCAGCCGTCCAGGGTCGCGCGGCCGATGGCGACGCCGTCGTCGAACGCCGCCGGCACGCCCAGTTGCGCGAGATGCGGGCTCATCACGCGCTCGGACGGCGGCAGCCATTCGTGGAAGCTGCCGGCGTCGACGACCGCGGCGAGGCGCTCGCGCGCCGACATCTCGGCGAAGCTCGCGCCGCTCATGGCGTCGCTCCCCGGATCGCCGAGACCGCCTGGTCGAGCCGCAGGCTCACGACGGCCGGCGTCGCGCCCATGTCGTGGATCGAGACGGCGATCCCGGCGAGGCCGTGGCGCTCGTGGAAGTCGCGCAGCACCGCCTCCCAGATCGCGCCGAAGCCGCGCGCGGAGGTGTCGACGTCGATACGGCACCCCGTACCGGCCGCGGGCTCGACGAGCACCTCGAGGTTGCCCGACGCGACGACCCCGACCAACGCCGGCGCGAACGGCGCCGGCGCGCGGCCGCCGTCGAACGAGAAATGCAGGGCTTCCATGCCAGACATTCTTCCTACCAGTTGCGGAAGCGCCGCGGCGGCTGGTACAGGCCGCCCGACGCGCGCACCAGGTCGCGCATCGAGCGCGCGGCCAGCAGGTTGCGCGTCGCGTCGCGCGGATCGATGCCGAGGTCGGCGGGACGCCGGATCACGCCGCGCGCACGCAGCTTCTCCACCATCGCGCGATCGCGCCGCTGGCCCGCCGGCGTGAAACCCGCGACGCCGCGGATGGCCTGCTCGCGCTCCCCGTCGTCGCGGCACAGCAGCAGGTTGGCGATGCCTTCCTCGGTGAGCACGTGGGTGACGTCGTCGCCGTAGATCATGATCGGCGGCAGCGGCATCCCGGCCTGCTCGGCAAGCTTCCACGCGTCGAGCGTCTCGACGAACGCGGGCTGCATGTGCTCGCGGAAGGTCTCGACCATCTGCACCACCAGCTTCTGCCCGCGCGGCGTGCCGCGCACGCCGGGCAGGCCGTCGCGCGCCTCGCGGCCGGCCTTCAGCCAGGCCTCGCTGGCATGGCGGCGGCCGCGCGCGTCGGCGCCCATGTTGGGCGCGCCGCCGAAGCCGGCGATGCGGCCCAGCGTGGCCGTGGAGCTGTTGCCCATCATGTCCATCTGCAGCGTCGACCCGATGAACAGGTCGCACGCGTAGTGCCCCGCGGCCTGGCAGAACGCGCGATTGCTGCGCAGGCTGCCGTCCGGCCCGGTGAAGAAAACGTCGGGCCGCGCGCGGACGTAGTCCTCCATGCCCAGCTCGGAGCCGAATGAGTGCACCGACTCGATCCAGCCGGACTCGATCGCCGGGATCAGCGCCGGATGCGGATTGAGCGCCCAGTGCCGGCAGATCCTGCCCTTGAGGCCGAGCCGCTCGCCGTAGGTCGGCAGCAGCAGCTCGATGGCCGCGGTGTCGAAGCCGATGCCGTGGTTGAGCGACTGCACGCCGTACTCCGCGTAGATGCCGTTGATGGCCATCATCGCCATCAGCACCTGGATCTCCGAGATCTGCGCCGGGTCGCGCGTGAACAGCGGCTCGATGAACGCCGGCTCGGGCGCGCGCACGACGAAGTCGATCCAGTCGGCGGGGATGTCGATGCGCGGCAGCTTGTCGACGATCTCGTCGACCTGCGCGACCACGATGCCGCTCTTGAACGCGGTGGCCTCGACGATCGCCGGCGTGTCCTCGGTGTTCGGGCCGGTGTAGAGATTGCCCTGCGCGTCGGCGGCCTGCGCGGCGATCAGCGACACCTTGGGCGTCAGGTCGATGAAGTAGCGGCCGAACAGCTCGAGGTAGGTGTGGATCGCGCCGATCTGCAGCTTGCCCTGTCCCAGCAGTTGCGCGAGGCGCAGCGACTGCGGGCCGGAGAACGAGAAGTCCAGCCTGCTCGCGATGCCCAGCTCGAAGACGTCGAGATGCTCGGGCAGCGACAGCACCGACTGCACCATGTGCAGGTCGTGCACGCGCTCGGGCGACACCTGCGTCAGCGCGCGCGCGAGGAAGTCGGCCTGCTTCTGGTTGTCGCCCTCCAGGCACACGCGGTCGCCGGGCTCGATCAGCGCCTCCAGCAGCGCCACGATCGCGTCGGCGTCGACCGCCTTCGCGCGCACGCCCGCGAGCCGCGCCGCGCGCGCGAGCCGTTCCGCACGATTGCTGCGCTGGCGGGCCCACGGCGAGTCGGCGATCGTGGTCATGGGGCTACGGGTGCGCGAGCGGGCCCATCACGAGGTCGGGCAGCGCGGTGGCGATGGACGGGAACGCCGAGATCACCACCACCGTCAGCAGCATCAGCACGACGAACGGGATGATGCCGCGGATGATGGCGCCGAGCGGGATGTCGGGCGCGATGTTCTTGATCACGAAGATGTTCAGGCCGACCGGCGGATGGATCAGCCCGGTCTCCATCACGATGGTCATCACGATGCCGAACCACACCAGGTCGAATCCCGCGGCCTTGAGCGGCGGCAGGAAGATCGGCGAGGTCATCAGGATGATGGACACCGGCGGCAGGAAGAAGCCCATCACGATCACCATGCCCAGTATCGCGGCCAGCAGCACCCATTTCGACAGCGACAGCCCGACGATCCACTGCGCCATCGACTGGCTGATGTGCAGGTAGCTCATCACGTACGAGAACAGCAGCGACATGCCGATGATGAACATCAGCATCGTCGACTCCTTCAACGTCGCCGACAGGATGGGCGCGATGTCGCGCAGCCGCCAGACGCCGTAGATCACCGCGATCAGCACCAGCGCGAGCAGGCTGCCGAGGCCGGCCGTCTCGGACGGCGTCGCGAAGCCGCCGTACAGCGCCACCATCACGCCGGTCAGCAGGATCAGGAACGGCAGCACGCGCGGCAGGACAGAGAAGCGCTGCGTCATCGTGAAGTGCTCGTCGAGCAGCAGCGGCGACGGGGTGCCGTTGGCCGCGAAGTCGCGCCTGGCGGCGCGGTATTCGCGCTGGTAGTTGATCGCCGCCCACAGCCCGAACAGCACCACCAGCAGCACGCCCGGACCGATGCCCGCGAGGAACAGCCGCCCGAGCGACTGCTCCGCCGCGACCGCGTACAGGATCATCGTCACCGACGGCGGCAGCAGGATGCCCAGCGTGCCGCCCGCGGCGATGATGCCGGCCGCGAAGCCGGGCGAGTAGCCGCGCCGGCGCATCTCGGGAATGCCCGCGCTGCCGATCGCCGAGCAGGTGGCCGGGCTCGAGCCGGCCATCGCCGCGAACAACGCGCAGGCGAACACGTTGGCGATGCCCAGGCCGCCCGGGATGCGGCCCATCCACACGTGCATCGCCGCGTACAGGTCCTGCCCCGCGCGCGTGCGCCCGATCGCCGAGCCCTTCAGGATGAACAGCGGGATCGACAGCAGCGTGATGCTGGACATCTCCTCGTAGACGTTCTGCGTGACGGTGTCGAGCGACGACGTCGGCATAAACAAGGCCATGAACAGCACGCCCACGCTGCCCAGCGAGAAGGCGATGGGCATGCCCGAGAACATGATCAGCAGCGTGACCACGCCGAACAGCAGGCCGAGCGCGAGCATCGACATTAGGCGCCCCCTTCCGGCCGCCGCAGCTTGTTGAAGCTCACGACGACCTGCAGCGCCAGCTGCACGCACAGCAGCAGCATGCCCGCCGACATCAGCGAGTACGGGATCCACAACGGCGGCGCCCACGACGACGACGTCGTCTCGCCGTCGGCCCATGCCTCGTGGAGCAGCGTGCAGGACTTCCAGGCGAAGAACGCGCAGAACGCGAAGCAGCCCAGGTCGACCAGCGCGATGCGAACGCGGTTCACGCCGGCGGGCAGGATGGCCGACACCGCCTCGATGCCCACGTGCCCGCGGATCGCCTGCACGAACGCGCCGCACAGGAAGGTCGCGCCAACCAGGCAGAACTGCGCGGCCTCGTCCTGCCAGTCGGTGGACGCGTGCAGGAAATAGCGCGTGACCACGCTCGACGTCAGGATCAGCGCCGCCGCGATCAGCGCGATCATGCCCAGCACCATCACGCCGCGGTTGATCCAGGTCAGCGCGCGCGCCAGCGGCAGCAGCCAGCGCGGCGTGGCCGGGTCGATGTGCTGGTGCAGGCCGGCGCCGGCGGGCGCCGCCGCCAGGCCGACCGGCACGGGTGGCAGGTCGAGGTGCCGGGGGACGTTCACAGCAGCTTCTGCGCTGCGGTGATCAGCGCCTTGCAGTTGTCGTTGTGCTCGGCGTAGTCCTTCCATGCCGTGGCCCTGGCGATCGCCTGCCACTTGCGCAGCGTGGCGTCGTCGATGTCGTAGCACTTGGCGCCGGCCTTGGTGTAGACGTCGGCAACGATCCTGTCGTCGGCGCGCGCGGCGTCCGTGGCGAACTTCTCCTGCTCGGCGCCGACGGCCATGATGATGTCCTGGTGCGCCTTCGGCAGCTTGTAGAAGACTTCCTTGGACATCATCAGCGGCTCGAACATGAACCAGTAGGCCTTGTTGCGCGCGGTGGTCAGGTGCTTGGCGATCTCTTCCAGCTTGAACGAGATGAAGCTCGTGGACGACGTCATCGCCGCCTCCATCGCGCCCGTCTGCATCGCGGCGTAGATCTCGTTGGACGGCAGCGAGATGACGGACGCGCCGGCCTCCTTGAGCATCATGTCCATCTCACGGCTGCCGCCGCGCACCTTCATGCCCTTGGCGTCGGACGGCGCCACCAGCGGCGCGTTCTTGCTCGCCACGCCGCCGCCCTGCCAGATCCAGCTGACGACGACGATGCCCTTGTCGTCCAGCGTCTTGGCGAGCAGCCTGCCGACCTCGGCCGTCTTCCACGCGGTGCCCACCTCGTAGCTGGGCACCAGGGCAGGCATCAGGCCGATGTTGACCTCGGGCACCTCGCCGCCGGCGTACGACAGCGGCACCAGCGACAGGTCGAGCGCGCCCTTGCGCAGCGCCGAGAACTGCGAGTTCGTCTTCATCAGCGACGAACCCGGATACACCGCCGCCTTCAGCGCGCCGTTGCTGCGCTTCTCGATGTCGGCCGCGAAGCGACGGCACAGGCGATCGCGGAAATCGCCTTCGGCGATCGTCCCGCTGGGGAACTGGTGCGAGATCTTGAGGGTGCCGTCCTGGGCCAGCGCGCGCGCCGCGAACGGACTGATCGCCGCTCCCGCTGCCGCCTGGACCATCGCGCGTCGGGTGATTGCCATGATGTCTCCTGTGGATGCCGCTTCGGGACGAGACACCGTACAGGCATCACCGCCGCGCGTCGATTTGAATACAGAAGCGACAAGTTTGCATGCAAACTACGGCCATACAACTCAGTGAGAACCCGAAAGACAAGGGCGACTCGCGGTGGAGTCGCCCCTGGACGGTCGAGTCGGATCGCCCGCGGCGCAAGCGCGCTCGCCGCGGCTCAGCTCATGGCGCCGAGTGCGCGGCCATGAGGCACAGTGCGTTGCCGAGCGCCGTGTCGGCGGCCGTCGGCGTGTAGCCCGTCGTCAGCACGTTCGACGACTGCGCCTGCGCGACCAGCGTGGCGACCGAGGATGCGCGCAGGAAGCGTTGCGCGACCGCGTTGTTCGCCGCCGCCGTCACCTGGCAGACGAAGCCGGCGTGCGTGCCGTAGCGTTCCTCCAGCGACGCCCGCGGATCGCCCGCCGCGACGCGCAGCGCCTTGGTCGCGGCAAGCGGCCACGACGAGCCGGACAGCGCGCACTGCTGGCCCTTGTAGCTGCCGCCGGCATACGTGTTCCAGCCGCTGTAGGTCGCCAGCGGCGCCTGCAGGTTGACCGACGACACGCCGACCACCTCGTTGCCGTCCACGTTGACGCGCGGCACCAGCGTCGGCAGCACGGCGTCCACGATGGGCGGCTGGATCGTCATGATCCCGGACTGGTTCGAGTAGTCCACGCCCGGCCCGAAGTCGTACTTGATCACCGGCCACAGGTTGTCGCCCTGGTACGGATAGCCCGGGATGTTCGGGAAGCCGACGTTCGACTGCGTGGCCACGACCAGTTGCCCCTGGCTCAGCCTGGGATAGACGCTGGGCGGCATCGGCGTGCCGTTCATGATGAGCGCGAAGAAATCGTCCTGCAGCGCGCTGTTCTGGTCGGACTCCGGATTCGGGTTGGCCGGATAGACGCAGGCGCCCGACGGCGGGAGCGTCGCGTTGTAGGTGAAGCCGCCGCTGCCGCCGCCGTGCGTGGTGCCCGGGAAGTAGTAGCGATGGACGTTCGCGGGCAGCGGGATGTCGCCCTGGGCCGTCATGCCGACCAGGTCGGGCGACATCTTCTCGGCGTACATCTCGAGCGAGCCGAAGGTCTCCATGATCTGCGGGCAGGTGCCCGTCTCGCTGCAGCGGTGCAGGATGCCGTTGGCGGGCAGGTTGCGCGCGAGGTTCGGGTAGTCGGCCCACCACACGGGCGCCTCGTCACCCATCATGTAGAGGTTGGTGATGACGTCGGGCAGCGCGAAGCGCGCGTTCATGAACAGCATGCGGCCGTCGATCTGGCCCCAGGCGCCGTCGACCACCTGCTGGTTGGCCTCGTCCTGGTTGAAGCCGTAGAAGATCGAGCCGCGGATGAACGATGCCGACTGCGACGAGCCGATGCTCACCACCTTGGTCGCCAGGCCGGCGACCGGATTGGCGGTGCCGGTGGAATCGGCGCCGGCGTGGTGGAAGAACGAGATCGCGTCGCGCGCGGCCGCGTAGCCGACGCCCAGCACCAGCGGGTTCACCGCGGTGAAGACCATCTCGTACAGCACGCTCGAGTCGAAGCCGTTCTTCAGGCACACGCGTGTCGGGTCGGGCGTGCCCGGGAAGGCGACGGTGCGGCAGTCGGCCCAGGCCCAGTCGACGCCCAGCGTCAGCGGCGTCTTCGCGCCGTCGACGCCGCCGGTCGTCTGCGACGCCACGGCCGTCAGCGTCGACTGCGTCGGGTCGGTCAGGCTGAGCGGCTTGTAGGGCACCGGCGTCGTGTAGATGATCAGCTGCGCGGTGTTGCCGGTGGCGCTGGCGATGTGGCTGTAGACCTTGCCGGTGATCGCCGAGCCGTCCGGATTCGTGGCGACGGGCACCACGATCTGCTGGGTCGAGCCGGTGTAGGGCACGGTCAGCGGCGTGCATGGGTAGGCCGTGGTGCAGTTCGACTCGATGTCTCCCTGCCAGCCGCTCTGCAGGTAGATCGCGCCGGAGGTGATGGACGCGCCGGACGGGATCGCGTTGCCGCCGCGGTTGGACACCTCGTACACCATCAGCCCGCTCGCGGCGGTCGGGTCGGTGGGCGCGGTGAGCTGGAAGGTCGAGACGTAGGCGACCTTGCCGTTCGCGTTCTTCGGCGCGAGCGCGATGTCCTGGATGATCGCGTTGTGCGGATCCGCCGGATCGAGCTCGCCGAAGAGGCGGCCCTTGTAGGTCGTGTACGGGATCGGCGCGCCGCTCACGGCGGCGGTGGAGTCGATCACGACGGACGTGACCGCCGCCTGGCCTGGCAGGCTCCAGCCCAGCAGCGCGCCCGCCAGCGCGCCCAGGTGCGGCACGCTGCCGCGAACGCGGCGGCGCAGCCGGAACGCCAGGGCCAGCAGCGCGAGCGCCATCAGGCTCCACGTCTGAGGCTCGGGCACCGCCGAGGGGGCGCTGCAGCCGGACGCCGTCGTGCCCATGCAGGCCAGCGCGTCGCCGGCGGCGTCGGTGAATTCGACGAAGAAGGTCTGGCCCAGGGTCGGGTCGGTGTACGTCGGGTCGAAGGTGAAGGTCTGCGTCGTGCCGGGCGCGATGGCGGTGCCCGCCGAGGTGTCCGTCAGCACGTAGCAGAAGCCGGTGCTGATCGAGAAGCCGGTGCCGGTCTGGCAGCCCAGCGGGTCGTCGAAGAAGAACGCGGTGGCGCTCCAGCCGGCGCGCGTCGTGCCGGCATAGAAGCCCAGGCCGGACACCACCAGTTCGTTGACCGAGTCGCCGGAACTGCCGTTGGCGAGGGTGAAGGTGCCGTCGCCGCTGGCCGGCACGTTCTCGGTGAGGGTGAAGTCGGGCGCGGCCTGCGCCGGCGCGACCCAGGCCAGGCCCAGCGCGAGGCCGAGGCCGAGGCCGGCGAGCGTGCGCAGCAGCGTCGAGCGGCGGCCCGGTTCGCGGCCGCGACGGGCCTCGGGCCGTGTGGAGGAGGAATGCGGCGGCGGCGCCGCATCGAAGGGACGGAAGGGGTTTCTCACGATGTCTCCTGACCGGTGTACTGGCGTCCGCAGCAGCAGTCGGGGGGTCGAACGCCAGCGCGGTGTTTTTTATTATTGTTTTTATGGATGCAAATTGAACTCCTGTGAATTTCCTCAAGTTACCGTGTTATCCCTATTACCCCCAAGTTGCACTCAGAATCGCCAAAAATCAACATTGCGACAACGGCCGGGTGCCTAGAATGCCCCTCATGAACGGCAATCGACTCTCCGAACGCCTGCGTGAATCCATCGAGGAAGAGATCGCGACCGGCAAGCTGCTGCCCGGCACCCGCCTGGACGAAGTGGAGCTCGCGACGCGCTTCGGCGTCTCGCGCACGCCCATCCGCGAGGCGCTGCGCCTGCTGCTTGGCGAGGGGCTGGTCGAGACCCGGCCGCAGCGCGGCACGGTCGTCGCGCAGGTCACGCCGCAGCGCCTGATCGAGATGTTCGAGGTCATGGCCGAGCTCGAAGGCATGTGCGCGCGCCTGGCCGCGCGCCGGCTGTCGGACGGAGAGCTGGCCGAGATCGAGGCGGCGCACGATGCCTGCCGCGGCTCCGCGGCCGCGCGCGACGCCGACGCCTACTTCTACGCCAACGAGCGCTTCCACTACGCCATCTACGCGGCGTCGCACAACATCTTCCTGTTCGAGCAGGCCTCCGCGCTGCAACGCAAGCTGCGGCCGTACCGGCGCCTGCAGCTGCGCGTGCGCAACCGGCCGCAGCGTTCGTTCGAGGAGCACCAGGCGATCGTCGACGCGTTGCGCGAAGGCGATGCCGAGAAGGCCGTGCAGGCGATCCGCTCGCACGTGGTCGTGCAGGGCGAACGCTTCGCCGACCTGATCGCGAGCCTGAGCCAGATGGCCGCGGCAGGCATGCCGCCGGACGCGCCGGCCGAACCCGCCGCCAGGGCCTGAGCGGCCCCGCGCGACTGCCGGCGCTCAGGGCGCCGGGATCAGCGCCGGCGAGATCGCCGCCGCGCCCTTCTTGTAGATGTTGGCGGCATCGGCCGCCGTCAGGAAGCCGCGGGCCACGAGCGCATCCGCCGCTGCGCCGAAGCGCGCCTGGTAGTCCGCGCGGCCGCGATACAGCTGCGCGAGCGTCTTGCGCGTATCCTTCGCGGCCTTGGTCGCCTGGCTGACGGCGAACGGAATCGCCGCGCCGCTGATGCCGCAGCTCTCGCCCGCCGCGTGACCCTGCTGGCGCACGTTCCAGCCGGCGTAGGTGGCCACCGGCACCGCGACCTCGGGCATCTGGAGGCCGCCGATCTCGTTGCCGTCGGCGTCGACTCGGGGCACGCGGATCTTGTAGGTGCGCGACGCATCGACCACGGGCGCGGCGTCGCTGTAGTCGGTCAGCGCCAGCCCGTTGGCCACGCCGTGGGACGCGAGGCTCAGCGCCACCGGCGTCGCCGCCGCGCCGGACGGCACGCTGATGTCCGACAGGTCCGGGAAGCCGGTCTTGCTCGGCGCGACGAGCGTGCCGGCCGCGACCGTCGGGTACTGCGAGGCCGGCGGCAGCACGCCCCTGGCGACCCAGTTCTCCAGCGCCGGGATCAGCGCGCGCTCGACCGGCATCTCGGACACCGGACTCGGCGCGACCTGGCAGGCGGCGCCGACGCCGGGCTGCGTCACGATGCCGGTGCTCACGCCCGCGCCGCCGCCGTGCTGCGTGCCGGCGACCATGTAGTAGCGGACGTTGTCCGGCAGCGCGACGTCGTGCCCCGCGCCATCGGTGACGGCCAGCGACGCGCGGCCGGCCCACCATTCGAAGCTGCCGTCGATCTGCATCACGTCCGGGCAGGTCGCGCTCTCCAGGCAGCGCTTCATCAGGCCGTCGGTGGCGCCGCTGACCGGGTCGGTGGCGACGCCGTAGGCGAACGGGAACTGGTCGCCGGGCATCCAGTGGTCTTCGTGCTCGCGCGAGAAGCGGCCGGGCTGCGCGAAGCGCGCGTTGATCCAGGTGCGGCGCGCGCCGGCGATGATGGGCATCAGGCCGTCGAACACCTTCGCGCCGTGGCCGTCCTTGTTGAAGCCCTGGTACAGGAAGTCGCGCAGGAAGCGGCCGGACTGCGAGACGCCCTCGCCGATCGCCACGTCGAAGTTGGTGGTCGGCGCGGCCGCGCAGCCCGCGGCGACGACGCAGGCCGCGGCCTTCATGTCGGCCACCGGGTTCGGATGGCCCTGCGCGTCGGCGTCCGCGTTCTTGAGGAAGCTGACGAGGTCGCGCACCGCCGCGAAGCCGATGCCCGCGACGACCGGATTCTTGGCGCGGTAGACGAAGCTGTAGATGGTGCCGCCGTCGGGCGCCACCAGCGTGCCGTCCGCCGCGGGCACCGCCGCCGGCGGCGTGAAGTTCACGTAGACCGAGCCGTTGCCGTTGGAGCTGTAGTTCCAGTTCGTGACCGGCACCGAGGGCGTCGCGTAGCGCGACTTGCCGTCGGCGCCCTTCCACGACTGCCGCGCCGTGAAGACCACTTCGGAGCGGTCGGTGAGCGACGCCGGCTCGTAGCCGAGGTGGAACCCGTGCGCGCCGTTGGCGCCGTCGGGGATGAACTCCTCGCGGCTGAGTCCGGTGATCGGCGTGCCGTCGCCGTTGGTGGCGACGGGGAATGTCACGCCCAGCGGGTTGGTGGCGCCCATGTCCGACTGCGAGATGTTGCTCTGCCAGCCGCTCCACACGACCGTGTAGCCGGCGCGCAGCAGCGACGGGAAGCTGGCGTCCGGCGCCGCGCCGCCGACCAGCGCGCCGCCGCCGACAAAGCTCTGCAGTCCCAGCTTCGCGCCGCGGTTGACCGCATCGTAGAACAGCACGCGGCGCGCGCTGCCGGGCGTCTTCGGGCGCAGGATCACGACGTCGGTCGTGTAGTCGATGTAGCCGTCGGCGTCCTTGGGCACGTTGGCGATGTCGACGATGCCGGCATTGTCGGGATGCGACGGCAGCAGGCGGCCATGGACGATGCCCGCGATGACCGTGTACGGCCCCGCCGCGCCGGCCGGCGTCGCGCCGTTGTAGGCGTCGACGCTGGACAGCACCTCGAACCGGTCGATGATGCCGGCGGCCCGCGGCGCCGTCGCCACGGCGGCCGTCGGAAGCAGCGCGGACTGCTCGCTCGGATTGGCGTTGCAGGCGGCGAAGAGCGCCGCTGCGATGCCAAGGAGTCGGAGGTTCATCACGGTGATGGGTGGATGCTGTCGGCCTGGTCGGGCAACTGGGAGGCGGGTAAGGCCTCTCGAAGACCGCGATTCTTCTTGGGATGGATCCAAACCGGTAAGGAATGAATTCCGGTTTGAGGAGTCGTCGTTCGTTTTGAGGTTTGCAGGCACTCAAAACTGGCAAAATTTCACGCTGCGCCTGCGCACCCGCCTGCCTAAAATGGACCGCATGACCGGTTATCGGCTGTCCGAACGCTTGCGTGAGTCCATCGAGGAAGAGATCGCCACGGGCAGGCTGCTGCCGGGCACTCGGCTGGACGAGGTCGAGCTCGCCACCCGCTTCGGCGTGTCGCGCACGCCCATCCGCGAGGCGTTGCGATTGCTGCTCGGCGAGGGGCTGGTCGAGACCCGGCCGCAACGCGGCACGGTCGTCGCGCAGGTCACTCCACAACGGCTGATCGAGATGTTCGAGGTGATGGCCGAGCTGGAGGCGATGTGCGTCCGCCTGGCCGCGCGTCGCATGACCGACGCCGAGCTGGCCGCCATCGAAGCCGCCCACGACGCCTGCCGCGGCTCCGCGGCCGCGCGCGACGCCGACGCCTACTTCTACGCCAACGAGCGCTTCCACTACGCCATCTACGCGGCGTCGCACAACACCTTCCTGTTCGAGCAGGCCGCCGCGCTGCAGCGCAAGCTGCGCCCGTATCGCCGGCTGCAGCTGCGCGTGCGCAACCGGCCGCAGCGCTCGTTCGAGGAACACCAGGCGATCGTCGACGCACTGCACGAAGGCGATGCCGACAAGGCCGTGCTGGCCATCCGCGCGCACGTGGTCGTGCAGGGCGAACGCTTCGGCGACCTGATCGCCGGCCTCACGCAGATGACCGGCGGCGCGCCGCACGAAGCCCCGGGCGAGCCGGCCGCGAGCGCCTGATCGGCCGGTTTCCTGTCGATGGGCTGTCGATATCGACGCCCATCCTTCGTCGTGTCTCGCCAGCCGGCCACATCCGCGCGCCGTCACACCGTTCGTCCAAAGGAGACGCAATGACCTACATCGATGGATTCGTGGCTTGCGTCAAGACCACCGACAAGGAAATCTACCGCGCCCACTGCCAGCTGATGGGCGGCGTGTTCAAGGAGCACGGCGCGCTCGAGGTGATCGACACCTGGGGCAACGACGTCCCCGAAGGCAAGCTCACCTCGTTCCCGATGGCCGTCAAGTGCGAGGCCGACGAGACGGTCGTCCTCGGCTGGGTCCACTGGCCGTCGAAGGCCGTGCGCGACGAGGCCTGGAAGAAGGTGATGGCCGACCCGCGCATGCAGGCCGGCGCGACGCCGCCGTTCGACGGCAAGCGGATGATCTTCGGCGGCTTCGAGATGATCTCGAAGGCCTGACGGCTCAGAACCTGTGAATGAATCCGACGCGACCGAGCGGGCCGTCAAAACGCGTCCGATCAAGGCGCAAAGCGCAGACGTAGCTCGGGCTACGGCGAGCATTTGCAACGCAGAGCGGGCGTGTTTTGACGGGACGAGCGGGCGTGGCGGGTTCGTTCACAGGTTCTCAGGCCGCCTCGAGCGCGATCTCGCCCAGCACCGCGCGCCGCAGCAGCGGCCACAGCGCCTGGTGCGACTGGCGGAACCAGTCGAGGTGGCCGATACCGCGCA
>Ga0302314_10011411_pt1 | contig 15496 bp, 20 predicted proteins | sample III_Palsa_N2_3_FD_200533 | JGI IMG/M metagenome (GOLD analysis project Ga0302314, IMG submission 200533) | Peat permafrost microbial communities from Stordalen Mire near Abisko, Sweden - III_Palsa_N2_3 | ecosystem: Environmental > Terrestrial > Soil > Palsa > Peat permafrost | place: Sweden...
GGCCGCTCCCCCGGCAGACCGAGTACCGACGCCTGCGCGAATCCCTCCAGCAGGCCCGCCGACAGGTCCAGCAGCACCCGCTGATGGCAGCCGCCATCGCCGACCACCGCTGGTCCGCCACCGCCCGCGCCCTCTCCCGCGCCGCCGAAACCCTCCCCGCCCAGGCAGCCGCCTGACCGGCCGGCGGGGCAGGTCACCCCAGGTAGGGGTAGGTGCCGTTGAGGTAGTCGCTGATTTGCTGCCGCATGCTTCGGTGGATGTCCAGGGCGTCCAGGTCGGCGGGTTGCACCCAGCGGACACCGTCGGCCTCGTCGTTGACGGTGGGCCGGCCGCTGAGAGGGCGGCCGATGTAGGCGTTCTCGTACTGCTGACGGATCTCGCCGTCGGTGTAGGCGACGATGTGGGCGGGGTTGGAGTAGACGCCGAGGAAGCCGGTGATCTCAGCGAGGATGCCGGTCTCCTCCTGGCATTCCCGCACCGCGCACTGGCCGGCGGTCTCGCCGATGTCCTGGGCTCCTCCGGGCAGAGCCCACTGGCCGGTGTCGCGGCGGCGTTGCAGCAGGATGGCGCCGTCGTCGTTCACCACCAGGAGGTTGCTGGCCGGGATCAGGGTGTTCGCCTTCGGCGCGGTGGGGTCGTTGAGGTATTCGGTCCTGCCCACGCGGGCTACTCCTTCGGCTCGGGGACGCCGACCCAAGGCGGCGTCGAAGCTTGCGGTGTACTGGTCGAACCATCCGATGCCGGGAGTGCGGCACAACCTGCTGGCATGGAACGGCATTTTCGGCTATTGAAGGTGCGGCAGTGCGCTGCCTTCGAGGTAGTGCTCGATCCGTTGACGCATCGACCGGTCCATCTCCAGTCGGCCGACGGCATCCGCCGCGACCCAACAGACTTCGCTGGACTCGCTGCTCGTCGTCGGCTCGCCGGCTACGGGACGACCGGTGACAACGATGGAGAACTCCTGCCGGACCTCGTCATTGCTGGTGTAGTGGATCACGTGGTTCGGGTCGGTGTAGATGCCGACGAGCCCGGTGATCTCGCAGGTGATGCCGGTCTCTTCGGCTGTCTCGCGCACAGCTGCCTCGATCAAGGATTCCCCGAGGTCGATGGCGCCACCAGGGACCGCCCAGTTGCCGTTGTCCGTTCGGCGGATCATGAGGATTCGCCCCTGCTCGTCATTGACGATGACATTGACTGCGGGGACTCGGCTGTTCGCAGCTGGTGCCTTCGGGTCGCCGTAGTAATCGATCCTGCTCGCCATGGCGAAATCATTGCAGAGGGGTCACGCCGTCCCGGACTCGGTCGATGCCGACAACCCGTAGCAGTGCGTGCATGACCAGAGCTTTTCGCCCTACCTGGGATGACTCTCTCCTCACCCGGCTCCACTGCACCCCGCCGACTCACGACGCGCTCTCGCCCGCGTGCCCGGCCGCCATGTGGCGGTACTGGTAGACCCGCACGTCAGACAGCCGCGACCGGTCGCCGGTCAGCACAGCGGCCCGCGCCTGCTCGAACAGCCGTACGCACTCGGCGCAGCCCACCGGGGTGTCGTGTCCGACATCGAGCACGGGCTCGTTCAACAGCGGCTCGGCATCAGCCATGTCCTCTATCCACATCCGGGTTCCCCGGCCCGCGCCGCCACCGCTTCCCGCAGCCTCGGACCGTGCGGCACGAACCACGGAAACGCCAGCATCATGGCCGAGTCATAAGCCTCCGCCTCACACAACGCACAACGCCGCGTAAGAGCCAGCAAGGTCGCCGACCCACCACACCGCACACACGTCTCCGCCCGGGCCGAGCAAAGCCAACCGCCCATGCCTCACACTCCCTCACGCTGCTCCACTTCCGGTAACCGTCGGCAGACAACAAGCTACGAGAGCGGGATTTCGGTGGCGGACGAAATTCGCGGATATTCTCATGTCGCCAGGAAGCTCTTTGCCCTGATGATCAACCGATGGGCGGCCGCTCCGTAGAGGGCGTTCCTGTTGAGCGCATCCCAGGCACGCACGTGCAGTGCCACGTCCTCCGGGTCGTCCAGCCACATCTCCGCATGCCATGCCTCGGTGATCACCAGCTCGTCATCATGGATGGAGAAGCCAACGCCAGCGGGCACGTTCATGTCCGCTTCGAAGGGAAGGATGCCGACACGCACATTGCCTGGTGCGAGCCGGGTCGCAAGTCGGTCAAGCTGCGCCGACAGGTCAGCTGGGGAGCAGGGACGTGCACGCAATGCACCTTCCCAGACCAGGAAGTGAAAAGCGCGGCTCTGGTCACTGAGAATGTCCTGTCGACCCATGCGCGCCCGCACAGCGGCTTCGATGTCCCGAGGGGCAGAGTGAATGGCCGCGTACCGGGTGAGGACGTCACGAGCATAGTCCGCAGTCTGCAAGAGGCCGGGAACAAGCGTCGGGTCGAAGCTGCGCCGGATCCTGGTCTTACGTGCCTGTGCCCAGTGGGCCTCCTGCACAGCTCGGTACCCGCCCGCGAGCTGCCGTCGCCAGGAGCGGTACTGCGTCTCCAATCCACGGAGCCTGCCGGTCAGTTCCGCTGTCGCCTGCGGGTATCCGCTGGCCTCCGCCCATGCGACGAGATCAGCGGACGTCGGGGTCTGCTTGCCGTTCTCCAGCTTGCTGACCTTGGACTGGGACCAGCCCAACTGGTCAGCGAGCTGCCGCCCGGTGAGCCCGCCCTCGGTGCGCAGTTCCCGGAGCCGCACGCCGAGGGAGAGCCGGGCCTGCTGGTAGTCAGTGCTCACCCAGCGGAAGGTACCTGAGCCTTGAAGTCGGTGTAGGGCGTCGCGTAATGCCAGGCAGCATCCCGCACTTGGCAGGCCCTTAGCACTTCCGCCGGGTCGGTGATCAGCTCCATGCCGATGGTGCGCTCGCCCTCGAAGTGGAAGCGGGCCACAGTCCGCGAGTCGAACAGCCAGTAGTCCGACAGGTTGATCCCGTGCTGCTCGGCATCGGCACGCCACAGATAGCGGATGTCCTCACCCGCAGCCACGTTGGTCCTGGCACACGCCAGCAGGTAGCGCTGCCCGGTCGTCGGCGGGTCATCCACCAGCCGCACCCGCTCGAAGCGCTTGCCGGACGCGACCATGCGCCGGACGCTGTCGAACCACGGGTGACCGACCTCGCCCGCCGTGTCCCCGGTCCGCAGGAACTCCTGGTACGAGGGCATCTCCTGGTCCGACAGGTACCCGGTACGGGTTTCCAGCCGCCAAGCGGTGTGCTCGAAGCCGTCGTTGATGAACTCGCTGATCTTCTTCTGGGGGCACGAACTCGGGCACGTGGTCTTCCGCCTCCCTCGGCGCGAAATTGACGAGAAGCGCACGAGGGACGACAACAAAGCCCTCACCCTCCTTGATGTAACGGAGTTGCGCCACATCATCGGGGTCGATCACGGCTTCGCCCTGGACCAGAACCTCCTTGCTGTCCATGTCCTCATACAGCGTCGGGCAGTCGCCCACCCCTGATGTACTTCCGAGTACCCGTAAGCGTCGTGCCATGTATCGCTCCCCTCTCGCTGCACAGAACATGCCAAGGATGGACCCGCAATAGCGGCCCGGTCCTATGTGATTCTCAATTATTCGAGCGTGACGCTACAGTCCGGCTTCGACCAGCACGGCGGTGCCGCCGTGGAGGGCGGCGCGGGCTCGGGCGGCGCCTTGGGGGGTGGCGGCTTCGCCTTGGCCTACGGCGACGGGTCTGCTGCCGTGGCCGGCGCAGGCGCGGCAGAGGCCGGGGTGGCGGAGGGGGACGCCGCAGTCGTCGCACTCGGTCTGCGGGGCGGGAGGTGGCGGCGGGGGTGGGGGCATCTTGCGGGTCAGCCGGTCGCGCAGCAGGGCCGCCGCCGAGTGCAGCGGGGCGGGCAGGCCGGGGAGCAGGGCGTTCGCCAGCTCCGCCGGGGTGCTGCCGCGCTCCAGCCAGGTGGCGACCAGCGGCGCCAGCGCCTGGGCCTCCAGTGTGCCCAGCCGCAGGCGCGGCTCGGGCCGCAGTACCCGGTGCAGCAGGGCCACCGCCTCCCGGGTCGCCAGATCCGGCGGCACGGGGAGGGTGGGTTCTTTCTCCGGGTCCTTTACGGGGTTGGCACCGCATGCGCGAGCACCCCGTTCACCGGAACCCGGATCTGTGGCACCCGGCGCGACCAGCTGCGGAACGTCCCAGACATGGGCCTCGCTGCGGAACGTGCCGTCCGGCAGGCGGATCCGGTCCACCCGGTAGTACCCGGCGGCGGTCAGCTCGCGCAGTGCCTTGGCCACGGCGAGCCGCCCCTGCGGGCTGGTGTCGGCGATTCGCCGACCGTCCTCGCGCCAGCCCTCCGGCCGGGACAGCAGGTCGACCAGGACGCCTCGGGAGAGGTAGGTCAACCGCCGGTCCTGCAGCAACTCGTTCGGCAGGATCGTGAATCCGGACGAGTGCGCGCTACGATGAATCTGCATGGGGAGCTGTGTCCTCGTGTCGGACCCCGGGGTGTTGGCGCACCGCCGGGGTCATTATTTTTGGTCGTTGGGGTACAAACGCTAGCACGGCCAAGGTGAGCCATATGCTGCTGAATTGATTCATCGTCAATTCGTACATTTGACCGCCGCTGCTGATGCCGGAGGCCCGAATGGGTGAATGCCGGTGGCGGAATGGGGGCGGGGCGGCGAAGGTGGTGGGCGTGGGGGTCATTCCGTCATGGAGGCTCGTGTCATGCCCGAGGTAACCGAACCGTACAAGCCCGGCACCCCGTGCTGGATCGACCTCATGGTGCCCGACCAGCAGGCGGCACTGGACTTCTACCGCGACCTGTTCGGCTGGCAGGGCGAGATCGGCTCGCAGGAGACCGGCGGGTACGCGGTCTGCACGCTGGAGGGGAAGCCCGTGGCCGGCATCATGGGCGCGATGTCGCCGGACGGCGGTCCGACGCCGCCGACCGTGTGGACGACGTACCTGGCGACCGCCGACCTCGACGCCACCGTGGGGGCGGTCTCGGCCAACGGCGGCACGGTGATGATGCCGGGCGCGGACGTGCTGACCCTCGGCCGGATGGCGGTGGTGACCGACCCCACCGGCGGCGCCTTCGGCCTCTGGCAGGCCAGGGACTTCATCGGCGCGCAGGTGGTCAATCAGCCCGGAGCGCTGCTCTGGAACGAGCTCAACAGCGCCGACCCCAAGGCCGCCGCAGCCTTCTACTCGGCGGTCCTGGGCATCGGGACCGAGTCGACGGAGGGCGCGGAGGGCTACCTCTCGCTCACGGTCGACGGCCGCGCCATCGGCGGCCTGCAGGGCATGGACAACCTGCCCCCCGGGACGCCCTCGCACTGGCTGGCGTACTTCGCCGTGGACGATGTCGACAGCACCGTCGACGCCCTGGTCCGCGCCCGGGGCAATGTGCTGGTGCCGCCCTTCGACATGGTCGCGGGCCGGATGGCCGTGGTGCAGGACCCGCAGGGCGGCACCTTCGCGGTGATCAAGCCGGTGCCGATGAACGGCTGACCGGACGCCACGCGTCCCCGCCCCTCCCCGCGTCGGCGGGAAGGGGCGGGGACGGACGGGGCGCGGTCGGCCGTCAGGCCGTCAGCGGTTGGCTACCACTGGACCGGGAACCGCTCCGGCATCCGCTTCATGAAGCCCGTGCGCCAGACCAGTTGCTCCACCGGGACGGCGAGCCCCAGCTCCGGCATCCGGTCGAGCAGGGTCTCCAGGGCGATCTCGGTGTGCCGCTTGCCCAACGCGGTTGCCGGGCAGTAGTGCTGGCCGCCGCCGAAGGACAGGTGCGCGGCGCTGTTCTCCCGGTGGATGTCCATCCGGTTCGGGTCGGCGAACTCCGCCGGGTCGAAGTTGGCGCCCTCGACCAGGACCAGCACCAACTCGCCCTTCTTCACCAGCACATCGCCGAGCATGACGTCCTCCAGCGCGAGTCGCGGCAGGCCGTCACCGATGGACAGGTTGATCCGCAGCAACTCCTCCACCGCAGCCGGGATCAGGCTCGGGTCCTCGCGCAACTGGGCCGCGACCTCGGGGTGCTGGATCAGCGAGAAGATCGCCATGGTCAGGAACGCGGAGGTGGAGATGACACCCGCGCCGAACATGGTCACGCCGACCGTGGCCAGCATCTCGTCGGTGAGGTGGGCGTAGTCGGGGTTGTCCCGGAGCGCCGCGATCTCCGCCATCAGTCCCGTGGTTGACGGATCGTCAAGTCGGTCCACCATGTACGACATGTCCCGGTCCCAGTTCAGCTTGGCACCGCTGACCGGGCAGGCGGAGTTCATGAAGGCGATGTCCAGGCTGGCCGCCAGCCGGGGCGCGTCCTGCTGCGGGATGCCGAGGATGCGGCAGTGCAGCGCCTCCGAGTAGGGATTGGCGAAGCCGGACCGCAGATCCACCGGCGCCCCCTGCGCCAGCAGCCCGTCGACCAGCTCCGACGCGTACTCGCGCATCCAGTCGTCCAGGCCGTCGGACTTCGGGTTGATCGCCTTGAGCACCGCCTTGCGCAGGCCGACCCCGGTGATGTTGCCCATGTTATTGACGACCTCGGGCGGGATCGTCAGTGCGTACTGGCGTGGCGCGCCCGGCGCGGAGGTGTCCTTCAGGCTGAACCGCCGGTCCTCCAGGACCTGCTTGCACAGCGCGTAGGAGGACACCAGCCACGCCGGGTCACCGGCGATGGTCCGCACCCGCTTGACCGGCTCGTCGCGCAACTCCTCTATCTCACGCGGCAGTTGGTCACCACGCCAGGAGAACGGGAAGTCGGGCAGCACAGCCCCCGACGCACCGGAGGCGGCGCCGGAGGCGGCACCGGAGGCGGCACCGGAGGCAGCGGCCCCCGCAGCGTGCGGGCAGGACGGGGCGGCGGCACCGGACGGGCCGGCCTGGTCGGGCAGCGTGTCAACGGACATCGGGGTCTCCTTGTACTCCTTGAACGGGGGTGACGATGGCGTGGCCCTGGTTCCGGGAGGCACGCAGCCCGGAACCTCGCGAATAGAGGAGTTCGGCCATCGGCAGGAGCTGGTGATAGCAGTTGAGAGAGGAGGGGACATTCAGAATCGCCGGGGAATCCAGGAACAGCGGCGCCTCGGCGCAGATGTACTTGAGGCACACCTCGCGCTGCTCGACGGTCGCGGTCTTTCCGTCCAGCACCTTGGAGGAGAGAAACGAATCCACCAGCGCGTCACAGGTGGTCCGGAATTCCGCGTCGGTTTCCAGCAGCAGCGAGAGATGGCGGTGAAGGGCCTGGTACGCCGGGTTCTCCTGGAAGTCCGACATGGCGTGGGACCTGAGCCTTCCGCCCAGGGAGCCGACGGTCTCGACCGCGCTGGTCACCTTGGCCCGGACGCCACGCAGATTCTTGACGGCCTTGCGCCGGGCGTCGTCGGCACTGTAGCCGAGCGTCCCGTACATGTCGGCCACATGGAGGTCGGTGTAGACGAGATCGACTTCGTGGAAGTTCTCGGTTCCCCAGCGGGCGAGATCGATGATGCGCTGGGCCGAGAAATAGCTGTTCCCCGGGGAGATGCCGATCACGGCGTGGTCGCCCTCGGCGCGAATGACCTGGCAGTGCGGGGTGTAGGGCTGGACCTCGAAGAGTTCTTCTGCTTTCACAACCGGTGTGCAGGACTGAATCTCGAAGATTTCGGTCGCTGTCGTCAACTGGAGAGCGTCCTTTGCGTGCGTCGCTAGTCCCGGGGAGCCCCGTGCTCCTGGTGTGGCGACGACACGAGTAGTTAACGGGCGGACGCGGAGAGTGTCAACGGGGGCCAGGTGCTACGGGTGCGGACGGGGCCAGAGCACCCGAGAAACATACAAATGAGGCGATGCGCCGACCGGGACGGGAAATGCCTGGTGGGAGGCGCACGGATGATGCACCGATCCGTTGCCGGATACACACATGCGGAACATGAGCCATTTCCGCCGCCGGAACGGCTGATACCGGCCGTTCCCGCTGAAAATGTTCGTGTGTTTCAACAGCCCGGCACCGCGCGGAAATCCCGGTGCGCCGGGTGCGGGTGGGCAGGCATGATCGACGGATCCGAGCGGGGGCCAGGCTCTCCGACGCCAGCCCAGGGGGGCCGCTGTGAACGTTCTGTTGTCCGGAGTCGTCGGCTCGACCGCCTACGGGCTGGCGCACCAGGGTTCCGACGTGGACCGTCTCGGCGTCTACGCACCGCCGACGGCCGAACTGCTGGGCCTGCACCGGCCGCGAAGCGAGTCGGTGGTGACCAGCCGCCCCGACAGCACGCTGCACGAGGCCGCGAAGTGGTGTCGGCTCGCCCTGGTGAGCAACCCCACCGCGAGTGAACTGCTGTGGCTGCCCAACGAGCTGTACGAGGTGGTGACCCCGCTCGGAGCGGAACTGATCGGGCTGCGGGCCGGTTTCGCCAGCGCCGGCTGCGTTCGCAGCGCGTACCTCGGTTACTGCGCCCAGCAGTTGCGCAAGATCAAGGCCAGGTCCGGGGAGAACCGGAACCGGTCGGTGAAGGCGGCCAGGCACCTGGTCCGGCTGGCCCGGCAGGGGACGGGGCTGCACCGTACCGGCGAACTGGTGATCCGGCTGCCGGATCCGGACGAGGTGCGCGGGCTGGCCGAGCGGATCGCAGAGCGGCCGGAGGACGGTGACCGGCTGCTCCGGGAGACCGAGGAGGCGTTCGACCGCCCCGGCGTGCTCCCGGCGGAGCCGGACACGGCCGCCGCCGAGGCGTGGGTGCGCCGGGTCCGCGCCGCCTTCTACGACGCCCGGCTCACCTGACGTCCCCGACACGGGGAGGCAGCGGGCAGCGGCCCCGAGGTGCGGGTGGCCGGGGCGGGGGCGAGGCTTGGAGCATGAGCGAGCAGACCCCTGAGCCCGGGACGGTGCACGTCGGGCCGCTGGAGGCGGGCCAGTCCATCCGGCAGGTGCGCGCCACCGCGCCCGGCGGCATCCCGCTGGTGCGGGCCTGCGGCAGCCGACGCGAGGCGGAGGAGTTCATGCGGCAGGCCGGGCTGGCCCCGGACACCCTCGACGACGACGGCCTGGTCGACTGGGCCGGCGACCGGGGCGTGTGGCCGTCCGGCCAGTAGCAACGGGCTGATCATGCCGAGTAGACTCCGCCACCATGGCTGAGGACACGGTGAGCAGCGCGGTTTCCGGCAGCGCGGGTTCCGGCGGCGCGGATCCCGATCCGGTCGGCGACTGGCGCGCGGACCGGATCGGCACAGCCCTGAAGGGCACCAACCCGAGCGTGCTGCGGCGGTTGCGGGCCGGTTTCGCGGTGATCGGTGACGTCCAGTTCCTGCCGGGATACTCGGTCCTGCTGGTGGACGACCCGGACGTGCAGCGGCTTTCCGAGCTGTCGCAGGCCAGGCGCAGGGCCTTCCTGGCGGACATGGACCGGCTGGGCGAGGCGGTCGAACGGGTCTGCCGCGCGCTGGATCCGGCCTTTCGCCGGGTGAACCTTGAGATCCTCGGCAACACCGACGGCTTCCTGCACGCCCATGTGTGGCCGCGCTTCGAGTGGGAGCCCGCCGACCTGGTCGGCCGTCCGGTCTGGCTGTACCCGGCCGACCACTGGCGCGACGACGCGTTCGCCCTGAACCCGCAGCACGACCCGCTGCGCGAGGCGATCGGCCGCGAGCTCGACCACCTCGGCGCCCGCGACGCGGCAGCAGACACGGCGGCAGACGCGGTGGCAACGGACGCCTGACCCACCTGCGGATCCGGCTCATGTCTGGTCCGGCTCACGCCGGATGCGGCGGGTCCCCCGAGGAGTCCAGCCGTTCGAGCAGTTCCCCGAGGACGCGCCTGCCGGTCGGGTCGCAGGCGCCGGAAGTCAGCTCCACCAGGGACAGTTCGGCCGACATGGCGACGACCAGCCGTGCGGCCTGCTCCGCCTCGGCCCAGCCCATCGCCCGCAGGTCCGGCTCGGCCCTGGCCGCGAACATCGCCGTGCGGGCCGCCACTTCACCCTCGACCGAAGGGTCGTTGCGCGCCTCCAGCAGCAGTGCCTTGACGCCGTTGTGCTGCAGGCAGACGTCGAGGTAGGCCTCCATGCCCTTCTGCAGGCGGATCCGGCCCGGCGGGTGCGGCGCCATGGCCGCGCCGACGGCCTCTGTCGCCAGGGCGTGGAAGCGCTCGTGCAGAGCGCTCAGGAAGGCGACCCGGTCCGGGAAGTGGACGTAGAAGGTCCCCTTGGCCACTCCGGCGGCGGCGACGACGCGGTTCACGCTCATCCCGGCGAGCCCGTGGCTCTCGGCGATCTCCAGGCCGGCGTCCAGGAGCGCCTTGTGGGTTTCCAGGGCCGCAGCCGCACGCGCAGTCATGGACCCAGGGTAGATGTCCCCGCCGCGCTGCCCCGACCACCGGCCGGATGCTAGAGTGACCGACCAGTCGGTCACTGAAATTTCAAGCCCTCGTCAGGGCGTGAACGAAGGGGTTGCGATGCGAGCAGCACTGGTCGAAGAGCTGGGGCAGGCACCGCGCGTCACCGAACGAACGACACCGCAGCGGACCGGGGGCGCGACCCTGGTCCGGGTGACAGCCGCGTCGATCAACCCGGTCGACCTGCACGTCTCCACCGGAGGGCACCCGGCCGGTACGCCGTCCGTGCCGTACGTCCCGGGGGTGGAGGGCGTCGGAACGGTCGTGCAGAGCGACACCCTGCCCGTCGGCGCCCGCGTCCGCGTGGCCGTACCCGGCGGCTTCGTGGACGGCACCCTGGCCGAGTACGTGACCGCCCCCGACACGGCCTGCGTCCCGCTGCCGGACGATCTGGGCGACGACCTGGCGGCGGCCATCGGCATCGTCGGCGTCAGCGCGCTGATCGCACTGCGGGAGGAGGCCGCGCTGCGCCCCGGCGACTCGGTGCTCGTCCTCGGGGCGACCGGTGGCCTCGGCCAGGCGCTGGTCCACCTCGCGCGGGCACTGGGCGCGGGGCGGGTGATCGCGGCGGGCCGCAATCCGCAGCGGCTGGAGGCCCTGTTCGGCGACGCCGACGACGTCCTGACACTGGATGCCGACCCGTCAGGCTTCGCCGCAGAGCTGGCGGAGGCCGGCGGGCCGGTGGACGTGGTCGCCGACGTGCTCTGGGGGCCGTACGCCTCCGGCGCGCTCGCCTCGCTGCGAGCCGATGGGCGCTACGTCAACCTCGGCCAGACGGCGGGCGGCAACGCCGACATCAACGCGGCACTGCTGCGGCACAGGCACCTGAAGGTGGCCGGCTTCAGCGCGGCCGCCCTGCCCCCGGCCCGGGTGAACGCCGCCTACCAGGAGGTGGCCGGGTTCGCCGCCAAGGGCCTGCTGACCCCGGCCGTCAGCTGCTATCCGCTGACCGAGGTCCAGGCGGCCTGGGCGGCCCTGGCGGCCTCCCCCGGCAGCAAGATCGTCCTCCGCCCCTGAACCGGACCCGGCCCGGTGGCAGACGCCCGCTGCCACCGGGCCGGCCCTCAGCCCGAGGGCTGGTCGAGCACGGGCTGGTTGAGCACGCTCTGGTTGACCACGCTGGGGCTCGCGGCGGGCGGACCGGCCGGGCGCGCCGGGGCGGACGTCGGCGGTGCGCCGATCCCCGGCGGACCGGCGGGGATCACCCGAGCCGGGTCCGGCGGGCTGCCGGGCAGCAGCACCAGCAGGCACACGGCCACCACGGCGGCGGCCAGCCCGAGCACGGCGAGGGTGAGCCCGCGCACCCGGCGCGCACCCCAGGCACGACCCTGCGGGGGAAGGTCGTGGCGCAGGTCGCGGTAGGTGACCAGCGCGGCACGGGCAGCCAGCGCGGCGCGCAACCGGTCCTCGGTCGCGGACCGGTGGTCTCCGGTACTCGGCTTCATCGGCCCGCCCTCAGCTTCTTCTCCAGGACGTCCAGCGCGCGGCTCGCGGTGGACTTCACCGTGCCGCGCGACAGCCCGAGGGTCTGCGCGATCTGCGCCTCGGTCAGCTCCGACCAGTAGCGCAGCACCAGCACCTCGCGCTGACGCTGCGTCAACTGTGCAAGTGCGTCGAGTACTTCCCGATGCTCCTCGGCGAGCAGCAGCCCCTCGTCGACGGGCGCACCACAACCCTGGTGCGGCGGGGCGTAGGCACGGGCGGTGCGGCGTCTGCGCAGCACCGAGCGCGCCGCGTTGACCACGGCGGTGTGCAGGTAGGCCCCCGGGTCCTGGAGCCCGTCCAGTGAGGTGCCGTACGAGCGGCAGACGGCGGCGAAGGCGTCCTGGACGACGTCCTCGGCGATGTGCAGATCATCCACCAGGAAGAGCGCCAGCCGCACCATGTCGAGTCGCCGTGCCCAGTACAGCTCGCTCAGCGTGGGCGGCGGCTCGTCGTCGCACGACGAACCGACCGTCCGGAGCGGGCGGTCCCGGACCGGCACGTCCCCGGTCCGGGACATGCGGGAGAGCAGCCGGGACCACCAGGGCGGCGCTGCGGCAATGGCGTACTGCATGGGCCTCGATCCGTCGCAGGGGGAGCGGGCCGTCCTGTGAGAGAACGGCCCGCCCCACGGTGCTGCTAGTGCTGGACGGCGCTGCCCGGCTGGATCACCTTCGGCGCGTTCCCGGCCGGGGCGGCGCTGCCCGGCTGGACCACCTGCGACGCGTTCCCGGCCGGGGCGGACTGGCCGCCGGACGTGACGACCTGCGACCCGCCGGCGGGCTGCGCGGCCGCCGCGGGCGGGGTGACGACCTGCGGGGTCGTGTCACCGGTCGAGGTGACCTGCGGCGCGGCAGGGGCGTCGGCGAACGCCTGCGCGGCGAAACCGCCGCCCAGCACCAGCGCGATGCCGGTGACGGCGCCGAGAACCCGGGCGCGGGGACGGTGGCTCAGCTTGGCGTGGACAGACATGGGACTCTCCCGAGGAAGTGACGGAAACACGGTCTGGGACAACAGCTGAAGGGCGCCTTCAACCCACCAGACGCGCGACACCCCCCGAGGTTGCGACCCCGCCCGGAAATCTTTTCAGCGCGGCCCGTCAGCGCCGCAGCGGGCCGGGATGCGTCCGGCGGCCGACAGGGCGACGCTGGAGCCATGGACGATCCGGTTCCCGACGCAGCCCCGCTGGTGCACATCGGCACCTTCGAAGACGGACAGCCCACCCGCCTGATGACCGTCCACCAGCCCGGCGCCAGGCCCGCCACCCGCCCGTGCAGCGACCGGCTGGAAGCCCAGGAATTCCTCCGCCACCTCCACCTGCCCCCGGACCTCCTGGACGACCCGACCCGGGTCACCTGGGAAAACGCCCCGGGCGAATGGCCCTACCGGCACTGAGGCGGGTTGCGGCGGAGCGGCTGCCCGTGCCGGGGCGCCCGTACGTGGTCCGGCAGCGGGTGCGGTGCAACCCACTCGGAGGGACGCTTGAGGCATGAGTACCGATCCCCGACCGGACCAGCCCCCGTCCCCGGGCCCGACCGTCGGCCCGCTCCCGCCGACCAGACTCGCGGTCCTCGCGACGCTGGCGTTCAGCAGAGCCGGCCATGCCCAGCAGGCGCTGCTCACCGCAGCTGAGGAAAAGGGCGGCGACCGAGCGGTCGTGGAGACCGCGCTGATGACCCTCCCGCCGATCCTCCACCCACAGGATCTGCTGCGCGGCTGACACCGCGCGACGACCGGCTGACGCGACGCCCGACCGCCCCGGAGATCGGCTGGGATCCCGGGGCGGTCGGTGTGTACGCAGGTGAAAGGGAAGTCGGCGGCGGGTGGGTCAGCTGCGGGTGGCGAGGGCGCGGAGGAAGAAGGTGAGGTTGGCCGGACGCTCGGCGAGGCGGCGCATGAAGTAGCCGTACCACTCGCCGCCGTAGGGGAGGTAGATGCGCATGGTGGCGCCGCTGTCGACGATCCGCTGCTGCTCCTCCGGCCGGATGCCGTACAGCATCTGGTACTCGAAGCTGTCGGCCTTGCGCTCCCGCCACTGGGCGAGCTGGCCCGCGATGCGGATCATGCGCGGGTCGTGCGAGGCCACCATCGGGTAACCCTCGCCGCCCATCAGCACCTTCAGGCAGCGGACGTACGAGAGGTCCACCTCGTGCTTCCCCTGGAAGGCGACCGACTCCGGCTCCTGGTAGGCGCCCTTGCACAGCCGGACCCGGGAGCCCGGGCCGGAGAACTCGGCGCAGTCGGCCTCGGTGCGGCGCAGGTACGCCTGGAGGACGACGCCCAGCCACGGGTAGTCGGCGCGCAACTGGCGGGCGATGCCGAGGGTGGAGTCGGTGGTGGTGTGGTCCTCCATGTCCAGGGTGACCGTGGTACCGGCGTCGGCGGCGGCCTCGCAGATGCGGCGGGCGTTGTCGAGGGCGACCTGCTCACCGTCCTGGGGCAGGAACTGGCCGACGGCGGAGAGCTTCACCGAGACCTCGGCGCGGTCGGCGAGGCCGGTCTCCTTGAGCGCGGCGAGCAGCTTCTCGTAGGCGGCGGCGGTGTCGGCGGCCTGGGCCGCGTCGCGGGTGTCCTCGCCGAGGTGGTCGAGGGTGATCCGGCGCCCGGCGCCGACGAGCTCGTCGGTGACGGCGACCGCCTCGTCCAGGTGGTCACCGGCGACGAAGCGCCGGACGATGGCGCGGGTCGGCGGCAGCGCCTCGATGACCTGGCGGGCGCGCGGGGCGCGGGAGGCGGCGAGCAGGGTGGTGCGGAGCATCTGGACTCCTGGGCAGGGACAGGTCACGCAGGCAGGGAGGCCGGTGGCGGAGGGAGAGGGCAGGTGGGGTGGCCGGGACGGGCGGCCGGGCTGAGCGGGGCGGCCGGAGCCGGTGGCCGGGCACCGCCGCGCCCCGGGCCGGGGACGCGGCGGTGCCAGGGGGGGGTTAGCCCATGTGGGGGTAGCGGTAGTCGGTCGGCGGGACGAAGGTCTCCTTGATGGAGCGGGTCGAGGTCCAGCGGAGCAGGTTCTGCGCCGCGCCCGCCTTGTCGTTGGTGCCCGAGGCCCGGCCGCCGCCGAAGGGCTGCTGGCCGACGACCGCGCCGGTCGGCTTGTCGTTGATGTAGAAGTTGCCCGCCGCGAACCGCAGCCGCTCCATGGTGGCCGCCACGGCGGCCCGGTCACGGGCGATGACGGCGCCGGTCAGCGCGTACGCGGAGACCGAGTCCAGCTGGTCGAGCACCTCCTCGTAGCGCCCGTCCTCGAAGACGTGCACCGCGAGCACCGGCCCGAAGTACTCCTCGCGGAAGTACTCCGCCGACGGGTCCGCGCAGACCAGCACGGTCGGCCGGACGAAGTAGCCCTCGCTGTCGTCGTAGCTGCCGCCCGCCAGGACCTCCACCTGCGGGTCGGCGGCGGCGCGGTCGATCGCGGCCTTGTTCTTGGCGAAGGAGCGGTCGTCGATCACGGCGCCGATGAAGTTCCCCAGGTCGGTGACGTCGCCCATGGTCAGCGACTCCACCTCGTCCCGGAAGCCGTCCTTGATCTGCGCCCACAGCGAGGCCGGGACATAGGCGCGGGACAGCGCCGAGCACTTCTGGCCCTGGTACTCGAACGCGCCCCGGGTCATCGCGGTCTTCAGCACCGCCGGGTCGGCCGACGGGTGGGCGACCAGGAAGTCCTTGCCGCCGGTCTCGC
>Ga0302314_10011412_pt1 | contig 15495 bp, 16 predicted proteins | sample III_Palsa_N2_3_FD_200533 | JGI IMG/M metagenome (GOLD analysis project Ga0302314, IMG submission 200533) | Peat permafrost microbial communities from Stordalen Mire near Abisko, Sweden - III_Palsa_N2_3 | ecosystem: Environmental > Terrestrial > Soil > Palsa > Peat permafrost | place: Sweden...
GCTTGACCACGTCCGTCAGGGCGAGGCTGCCGTCGATACGGCTCATCATTTGACTCCGGCTGAGGCGATGCCCTGGGTGATGTGACGCTGCAGCAGCGCGAAGATGACCGTGACCGGGATCAGGGTCACGACCGTCATGGCCAGCAGATAATTCCATTGGGTGGTGAGCTCGCCCTGGAAGGAATTGAGGGCGAGCGGCAGGGTGAAGGTTTCGTTCCGGCCCAGCACGACCATCGGCCACAGGAACTCGTTCCAGCGCCACATGACCGAGAAGATCGCGAGCACGGCCAGGGCCGGCTTCGACAGCGGCAGGACGATGCGCCAATAGATCCGCCATTCCGACGCATTGTCCATGCGGGCGGCCTCCAACAGATCATCGGGCAGGGTCAGCATATATTGGCGCAGCAGGAACACGCCGGTCGGCGTCGCGACCGCCGGCCAAATCACGCCCCAGGGATTGTCGGTCAGGCCCAGCACCGCCGCGATCAGATAGTTCGGCACCAGGATGATGGTCGGCGGGATCATCAGCGTCGCCAGCATCAACAGGAACACCGGCTCGCGGCCGGCGAACTTATATTTCGAGAGCGCGAAGGCGGCCATCGAGTTCAGCAGCAGGGTCAGGATGGTCGCGACCGTGGTGATGAACACGCTGTTCCACAGATAGCGGCCGAAATCGAACTTCTGCAGCAGGTCGCCGTAATTGTCCCAGGCGGCGTGGAACTGCATCACCTTGGTCCGGTCGTCGACCGGCACGCGGATCGGCGTGTCGGGCGCGGCCGGATCGACCATGGTCGCCTGCAGGCCGATCTTGCGCACCTCGGCCAAGGTCTGGCCGGCATGCTCGCCCGCCGTGATGCGATAGAGCGGCAAGGGGTTCGGATAGGTCGGCACGGTGACGCGGACCTGTTCCTGCGGCAACAAGGTCGGCGGAAATTCGATAAGGCCGGATGGGCTCTTGAGCGAACTCAGAGCCAGCCAGGCGACCGGGCCCAGCATCAGGGCCGTGCCCAGGATCAGATAGAGATAGCTGGCCCAATCGGTCCAATCCATCCGGCCGCGACCGCGCGTGGCGGTCAGTAATCGTCCCAAACTAACCACGGCCATCGCCTTTCGCGCGCATGCCGCGCAGCTGAATGAGGGTCAGGACCAGCAGCACGCCGGCCAGCAGCAGCGAGGCGGCGGCGGCCAGGCCATATTGCCGAACCTGCGACGAGAAGCCGGTGTTGTAGATGAACTCGACCAGATAGGTCGTGGCGGAGCCGGGCCCGCCGCCGGTCAGCACATAGACCTCGTCGAAAATCTGCACGGCGCGGATCAGGCCCAGCACCAGCACGACCAGCACGCTCGGCATCAGCAAGGGCAGGGTGATGCGGCGAAACACGCGGGAAGGCGGGGCAGCATCCATCGCCGCCGCCTCGTAGATATCGGCCGGAATTGCCTGCAATCCCGCCAGCAGGATCAGCGTATAGAAGCCCATATGCGCCCAGATCGAGACGAACACGGTCCAGCCGAACGCCGATCGGGCGCCGAGCAGCCATTCGACCGGCTCCATCCCGGCACCGACGAAGGCGGCGTTCAGCACGCCGTCGCGCTGCAGCACCCATTTCCAGATGAGGGCGACGACGACCGGGCTCAGCAGCACCGGATAGAAGAAGGCGGCACGGAAAAAGCCGCGGCCGATGATCTTGCGGTTCAGCACCAGTGCGGTCGCCAGGCTGAACACCAGCATCAGCGCCACCTGCAGCACGACGAATTTCGCCGTGTTCCAGATCGCGTACCAGAATTGGTCGCGCACGCAGCTGTTCGGATCGAGGTAATCCTTGCAGGCGGTGAGCGAGGCGAAATTCTCCGACCCGACCCAGGGCCGCTCGGTCGGCAGCAGGTTGGTGCCGCCGGTGCCGGAATAATAGAAATCGATCAGGATCGGCAGAAAGGTGAAGACCGCGAAGATCGCCAGATTGGGGCCGACGAACAGCCAGCCGAGCCTGCCGTCCGGCAGGCGTCCCTGCGCCCAGCGCATCGGGCGTTCGGGCAGGTTCATCAGGGCGGCATAAAGCCGCCCCAATCCCCTGCCGGCTGCTGCCGCAACGGTCATTTCTTGTTTTTGGCCGCGAAGGCGTCGGCCACGTCCGACGTGATGCGCTCATAGGCCTGATCCAGCGTGATCTGACCGCTGATCGCCTGGCTGATCCGGTCGACCGACGCGTTGAACATCGGCCGGCTCAGCGACGACCCCTGCAGCTTGTAGGCAAGCGGCGTCAGGGTCGCGGCATTCGCCTGGAACTGGGCCATGGCGGCGACACCGGCCGGCGTCAGCTTATAGTCCAGCTTCTTTTTCTGCAGATCGAGGTTCGCCGGCAGGTTCGAGGTCATGACCATCCATTCGGCATAGACCGGCTCCGACGCCAGATAATCCAGGAAGCGGGCGACTTCCTTGGGCGACTTCGTGCCCTTGAACGCGACGAAGCCGGCACCGCCCGGCATGCCGGTGCAGCCGCCGGGGCCGCAGGGCGCATCGCCGATGACCCACTCGAACCCGTCGCCGATCTGCTTCTGCAGCCGGGCCAGCTGCCAGCTGCCGGACAGATAGACCGCGATCTTGCCGTTGGCGAATTCCTCGAACGCGTCGCGATAGCCGCCGCCGGTCGAAACCCAGACGTCCTTGTCGATCGTGCCGTCCTGGTTCCATTTGACGAACTTGGCGGCCATCGACTTGAAACCGTCGTCGACCACGGGCGGATGGCCGGCGGAATAGAAGAATTTGGCGCCTTCCGAGATCGCCGGGCCGGAGAAGCGCGCGCCGCTGCGGTCCCAGGCCATGCCGAACGGCGTCTTGGTCGCCTTGGCGACCTTGAGGGCGGCGGCCGCCCAATCGTCCCAGGTGGCGCCCTTGGCCGGAACCGGCACGCCGGCCTGGTCGAACAGGGTCTTGTTGACGATCGGCGCCGACACCGTCAATTGGGTCATCAGCCCATAGATGCCATGGTCTTCGGGGCCGGTACGCATCCAGTCGAGCACCGGGCCATAGGCCTGCTGCCAATAGGCCGCGTCCGTCAGATAGGGCGTCAGATCCAGCTGATAGGGGGCGACCTGGCCGAAATCGCTGACCCGCGCGATGTCCGGGCCGTTGCCGGCGGCCAGCTGAACTGGAACGCTTTCCAGGATCTGCTTGTAGGGCATCTCATCGATCGTGATGTGGATGTCCGCATTATCCTTCATGAAGCGCTCGGCCAGGATCTTGGTTGCCGGGCATTCGTTGCCATCGGAATAGCAGGCGATGCGAATGTCGGCGGCCTCGGCCGTGGCCGTCATGCCGCCCAGCGTTGCGAGAGTGGCGGCGGCGAGGGTGAGGCGTAGGGGAAAATCGACGGGCATGTTTCCTCCGAGATTTTATGCAGCCCGGCCTTGCGTCCGGCGCCTTTTGTGAAAGTTCGAAAACCTTGACGGACTATCGCCGTTTTTTGGCGTTATGTTCGTTTTCGCCGCTTCTCTGGTTCGTTTTAGAATAAAAGCAGATTTCATCCCATGAGACAGCAGTTTTATGCGGGGCGCTATCTCGGATAGGATCTGGAGCGATTTCTTATCGTTTGGATGAGTCCATCCAAAAGGCTTGGATCAAATGATCCAAGCTGAAAAGCGCTCTAGCCGAAACGAGCTCGATGACCGATACGATCCCCACCCGCCTCGAGGAAATCCGGGCCGAGCTTGCCGGCCTCGCCGTGGCCGCCGGCCGGCCGGCCGATGCCGTCCAACTGGTCGCCGTGTCCAAGACCAAGCCGGTCGAGGCCGTGCTGGAGGCGCTCGGCGCCGGCCAGCGCTGCTTCGGCGAGAACCGGGTGCAGGAGGCAATGGCGAAATTTCCCGACCTGCGCGGCGCGTTTCCCGACCTGACCCTGCATCTGATCGGGCCGCTGCAGACCAACAAGCTGAAGGAAGCGCTGGAGACGTTCGACGTGATCGAATCCGTCGACCGGCCGAAACTGGCGGAAGCGATGGCCCAGGCCTATGCCAAGGGGCCGGTGCGCACCAAGGCGCTGCTGATCCAGGTCAACACGGGCGAGGAGCCGCAGAAGGCCGGCATTCCGCCGCGCGAGGCCGATGATTTCATCCGCGACTGCGTCGAGCGATTGAAGCTGCCGATCGCCGGCCTGATGTGCATCCCGCCGGTCGATGACGAGCCGAGCCTGCATTTCGCCCTGCTGCATTCGATCGCGCGCCGCCATGGCTTGGCGACGCTCAGCATGGGCATGAGTGCCGACTATGCCTTGGCGGTCCAGCAGGGGGCGACCCATGTCCGGATCGGGTCGGCGATCTTCGGCGCGCGGCCGCCGCTCAGCGCGTGACGATCACGCGCGACAGGGGCGAGGCGACGGCGAGATAGGCCGAGAGGTCGGCGAGCGCCAGGGCGACGCAGCCTTCGGTCGGCAGATAGCCGTCGCGGGCCAGATGCAGAAAGATGGCGCTGCCCTGGCCGGGCCGGATCGGCCCGTCATTATAGCCCAAAGGCACGATCAGGTCGTAGACCGCATCCTCGCGCCACAGGGCCTCGGCACTGGCCGGATAGGGCAGGATGACCGGCAGATTGTAATTCTTGTCGCCCGGCGCGTCGCACCAACCGTCGGCCGGGCCGATCGGCGTGGTCGGCAGGCCGGTCGGCGGCGGGGCCAGGCGATCCGGCCGATAGAGCAGCCGGCGCAACGGCCAGGCGCCGATCGGGGTCGCACCGTCGCCCTCGCGCTTCGCATCGCTGACGCCGCCGCGGCCGAGCGCGCAACGGCACAGGACTTGGCCGAAGCGGGCGGTCCCGTCGCTGGAAACCAGCAGATCCATGATCCCGCCCTAACGCTGCATTGGTATCACTGTATCTGATTTACGCTGGTTCCGGCACTGGAGGCTTCCCGCTCCGCCACCAGCGCCTTGTACTTATCCAGCCCCTCGGACATGCGCTGCGCGAATTCGGCGCCGGTCAACGGAATCCGCTGGTTCGGCGCCAACGTGCCGGCCGGGATATTCAGCGGCACCGGACGCGGCGCGCTGTTGGCTGTCGTCCGGAGCGCCAGAATGCCCTCGGCCGAGGTATCGATCGGAAAGGCGCGGGCCTGGCTGTTGAGCGCCATCATCTTGGGCGCGTTGTTGAGCGGCATGAGCTGCGGCGGCGTCGGTGCCCGCGGAATGCCGCTCGGGGCGGGAGCGGCAGCCTGTGCCACGGCCGGCGCCGGGGCCGCGGTGGGCGGCGGTGTCGGTTTCTGGGCCGGGACCGGCACGGGACTGGGCACCAGCGGATTGCTGCTGGTCGGCGACGGGTTCGAGGGCGAAGTGGCGCTGGCGCTCTGGGGTGACATCGGTGCGTCATCCAGGCCCAGGGCCGACATGATGTTGCCGCCGATGTCCTTGCCGGTGGTTTCGATCACGCTGACATCGACCAGGCCGGCGATGACGCCGATCACGCCGCCATACAGCCCGTCGCCGACGACGCGGGAGGCATTGCCCAGCGTGTCGCCGGTGACGGCGCGATAGATCGTGCTGACCACCGGGATGTGCTGCAGCGGATTGATCGCGTCCAGAATGTCGTGAAAGCTGAAATGATCGCCGACCCACAGATGCGACTTCTCCGCCGAGGGCGGCTGGCCCTTGACGGTGATGTTCTCGGTCGCTGGGGTCGCGGTCGTATCCATACCGACCGACTACGCAAGGCCAGTGCCAACCGGCCGGCGTTATTTTTCAATAGTTTAGGGTAGCGCACCGCTGCCGATCGGCAAGGCTTGCCGGGTCAGAACAGGTGCCCGCTGCGCTTTGCCTTCGTCGCAAGGTAGCTCTTATTGTGGTTGTTCGACGGAAAGATGCTGGGCACGCGCTCGACGATCTCGATGTCGTGCTGGGCCAAGGCCGCGACCTTTTCCGGGTTGTTGGTCATCAGCCGGACCTTGTCGAAGCCCAGCTGCCGCAAGATCTCGGCGGCGGGCTGATAGACCCGCTCGTCGGCATCGAAGCCCAGCTGCAGGTTGGCATCGACCGTGTCGAAACCGGTATCCTGCAGCTTATAGGCGCGCAGCTTGTTGACCAGGCCGATGCCGCGGCCTTCCTGGGCCAGATAGATCACGATGCCGCTGCCGGCCTCGGCGATTGCCTTGATGGCGCCGCGCAGCTGGTCACCGCAATCGCAGCGCAGGCTGCCCAGCAGATCGCCGGTGAAACATTCCGAATGGATGCGTGCCAGCACCGGCTCCGGCCCCTTCGGGTCGCCGATCAGGATGGCCAGATGGTCGGTGCCGCCATCGTCGGGCCGGAACGCCAGGATGCGCGTGTGCTCGGCATCGGCCAGCGGCACGTTCGCCTCGGCGACCTGGCGCAAGGTCCGGGCCAGCACGGTGCGATGGGCGAAGACCTGATCCAACCCGACCTCGATGATGCCTTCGCGCCGCGCGATCAGCGCGCCTTCGCGCGGGCCGATCGGAAAGCACGCGATCGCCGGCAGCAGTCGGGCGAGCTTGGCCAGCTCGATCGCGGCGGCGGCGAGGCTCCGGACGCCGACACGGGTCACGCCGATCGGCTGGTCGGAGACCTGACGCACGACGGTCGGGTCGGCCAACTCGCGCAGGAAGCCCGCGGAAACATCGGCCGGCGGCAACAGCTCGACCGCACTGCGGCCTTCCTCGTCCGGGGCAAGGTCGAGGGCGATGGCCCGGCGCAGCGTCGTCGCCAGCATCGGCTGCGCCCGGGTCAGCATGATGGCACGGGCCAGGCCTTCGTCGTCGATCGCCTCGGCGGCCTGGATCAGGGCGGCCTCGGTGCCGTCGCTCAACAGCACGATATCGCCGCGGCGCAGATCGGCGACCGCGCGATTGACCTCGTGCGGCGGCAGCACCCGCTGTTCCTGATCCATCGCTTGCTTCAACATTCCAACCGACCCATGACGATCCTGCATGACGATCTTGGGGGCCATCATACACCGCCCCTGTCGGGGAGATATGGTGCCGCGGACGATTCCGCCATGCCCTTGTCGCGCATGAGCCCTATCACATCCCGGCCGAACGACCAGATCAACAGGGCGAGAGCGGCGGCGGCGATCGCCGACGGCCAGGGCGGCGCCAGGATCGGCAGCAAGGCCGCCAGCAATCCTGCGATCTGCAGCACGCAGACCAGCTGGCGCGCGACGCTGGGCGGCACCGGCCGGGCGAGCCAGGGCCAGATCCAGCCGGCTGCGACATAGAGATAGCGCAGCGCGCCGCTGGCCAGGACCCAAGGGCCGACCCGGCCTTCCGCCGCGACCAGCAGGCTCAGCATCAGCACGGTCAGCGCGTCGGTTTCCATGTCGAACCGCGCGCCGAACGGGCTCGCCATGCCGGTCCGGCGCGCGATCGGCCCGTCGATACCGTCGAGCGCCAGGGCGACCATGCCCAGGATCACCGTCGACCAGGGTTGCCGGTCCGGCGCCAGCAGGGACGGGATCATCAGGGCGACCAGCAGCCCGCGCAGCAGGGTCACCTGGTTGGCCCCGCCGAACCGGGGCAGCTTGGCCCGGACCACGGCGCGATCGACGATGGCCGCATAAACTGCCCAGCCGACCAGGGCCGCGACCCCGCCGCCCAGTGTCACAGCGGCACCGAGCGCCGCCAAACTCAATACCGCGACCGCCCGGCGCATTTCCGCGGTGGCCGGGGAATGTTTTACTTGCTCGCGCGGTTGTGACATTGGCGAGAGACTCGGGCTAGATAAGCTCATGGTTCGAGAGACGGTCCGGCACCCGCCGGTATTCCCGCCCGGAACCCAAGGATCATCATAGAGCGGTGCGCGCCCCGATCTACCTCGACGAAGCCGGTGCCTGGGAGGCGATCTGTGCCGCCCACAGGATCGGCGCGCCCGCGCCCGGCCGGCGGCTGCGGCTGGAGATCGGCGAAAGCTGGCTCTGGATCGATGCCGATGGCGGTTGGTCGATCGACCCGATGCCGCCGGCGGCGATTTGCCTGCTGCTCGATCTCTATCTACCGCTGGCGCTGCAGAACGGTCCTTCTTTCACCATCGCCCATCTGGGCCAGAGCCTCGACGGCCGGATCGCGGCGGCGAACGGGGCCTCGCGCTGGGTCACGGGGCCCGAGGATCTGCTGCATAATCATCGCATGCGTGCGCTGGCCGACGCGATCCTCGTCGGCGCCGATACGGTGCGCCTGGACGATCCGCAGCTGACCGTCCGGCGCTGTCCCGGCGACAATCCGGTCCGGGTCGTGCTCGATCCGATGCTGGGGCTCGGCCCCGACTACGCGCTGTTCCGCGACCAGGCGGCCGAAACCCTGGTCATTACCGCCCAGGATCGCGGCGCGCCGGCGCAACTGGGCCAGGCCGAGGTGGTGGGCGTGGCGCGGACGGACGATGGCGCGCTGGATTGCCGGGCGATCGTCGAGCTGTTGCGCCGGCGCGGCCTCGGCTGGATCTTCGTCGAGGGCGGCGGCGTCACCGTCTCGCGCTTCCTGGCCCAGGGCGCGCTCGACCGGCTGCAATTGACCGTGGCGCCGCTGATCATCGGGTCGGGCCGGCCCGGCATCCAATTGCCGGAAATCCAGGATCTGGCCCAGGGCCTGCGCCCCCGTCTGCGCCGTTTCGCCCTGGGCTGCGACATGCTGTTCGAGTGCGATTTCTCTTGAGTGAAGCCAGCGCGTTCTGGGTGGTCGAGCCTGGCCGCGGCGAAATCCGCGCCGGCACGCTCGGCACGCTGGGCGCGGATCATCTGCGGGTGCGCATGCTCGCGAGCGGCATCAGCCGCGGCACCGAGACGCTGGTGTTCCGCGGCCAGGTGCCGGCGAGCCAGCATCAGGCGATGCGCTGCCCGTTCCAGGAGGGCGAGTTCCCCGGCCCGGTCAAATACGGCTATAGCGCCGTCGGCCTGGTCGAGGCCGGTCCGGACGAGTGGATCGGCCGCCGGATCTTCTGCCTGCACCCGCACCAGGATCGCTTCGACCTGCCGGTCGAGGCGGCGCTGGCATTGCCCGAGGGCGTGCCGACCCGGCGCGCGGTGCTGGCGGCCAATCTGGAAACAGCACTCAACGGCATCTGGGATGCCGGTGCCTTGCCCGGCGACCGCATCGCCATCGTCGGCGCCGGCGTGGTCGGCGGCCTCGCGGCCTCGCTTGCCGCCCGCCTGCCGGGCACCCGGGTCACCCTGGTCGATCGCGATCCGGCCCGGGTCGATCTCGCCCTGGCGCTCGGCTGCGATTTCGCGACGCCCGAACGGGCGCCGGGCGACCAGGATCTGGTGATCCATGCCAGCGGCGCGCCCGAAGGTTTGGCGCTCGCGCTGGGTCTGGCCGGGTTCGAGGCGACGGTGCTGGAGATGAGCTGGTATGGCGACCGTCCGGTGTCGCTGCCGCTGGGCGAGGCGTTCCATGCCAAACGCCTGACGCTGCGCTCGTCCCAGGTCGGCGCGGTCGCCCCGGCGCAGCGGCCGCGCTGGTCCTATCGCCGGCGCCTGACGTTGGCGCTCGATCTGCTGGCCGATCCGGTCTATGACCGGTTCCTCGATGGCGAAACCGCCTTCGCCGATCTGCCCCGGACGCTGGCCGCCTTGGCCGACGATCCGGCCGGCGTCTTGTGCCGGCTTGTGCTCTATCCCTGAATTCCGGATCATCGCGCTCATGTATACCGTGACCGTCAGCGACCATGTCATGATCGCCCACAGCTTCCGGGGCGCCGTATTCGGCCCGGCCCAGCGCCTGCACGGGGCGACCTATACGGTCGAGGCGACCTTTCGCCGCCGCGACCTGGATGCTGATGGCATCATCTGCGACATCGGCCGCGCGCTCGACCTGTTGAAGGACGTACTGGCGCCGCTCGCCTTCGCCAATCTGGACGAGCTGCCGGAATTCGAGGGCAAGAACACCACCACCGAATTCCTGGCCGGCGTGCTGCATGCGCGCCTGAAGGCCCAGGTCGCGGCCGGCGCGCTGGGTGCCGGCACGGCGGGGGCGCTCGATTCCCTGTTGGTCGTGCTCAGGGAATCCCCGGTCGCCTGGGCCGGGTTCGATGGCCCGCTCTGATGGCTGAACCCATCACCTTCATCGTGCCGGGCCCGATCGAACAGATCACCGGTGGCTATCTCTACGACCGGCGCGTGATCGAAGGCCTGCGTGCCGACGGCCGCCCGGTCGGGCTGTTGGAGCTGATGGGCGAATTCCCCGATGCGGACTGGACGGCCAAGGCCAGTGCCGCCTCGGTGCTGGGCGTCTTGGGCGACGGTTCGGCGATCTGCATCGACGGCCTCGCCTTGCCGGCGTTCGAGGAAGCGCTGCCGGCGGCGGCCGAGCGGCTCGACATCGTCGTCCTGGTCCATCACGCGCTGGCGCTCGAAACCGGCCTTAGCGCGGATGAAGCGGCGCGCTATGCGGCGCTGGAGCGCAAATTGCTGCCGCTGTGCCGGGGCGTCCTGTGCCCGAGCCCGCGCAGCGCCGCCGATGTCGCGGCCTATGGCGTGCCGGCGGAGCGGATCGCCGTGGTGCCGCCCGGCACCGACCGGGTCGCCGACATCCAACCACCGGCGGAGCGTGAGGGTCCGGTGCGGCTGCTGACCGTCGCGACGCTGACGCCGCGCAAGGGCCATCGCCTGCTGATCGAGGCGCTGGCGGCGCTCGACCGGCGTGATTGGCACCTGACTGCGATCGGCAGCCTGGAGCGCGATGACGATACGGTGAACGCCGTTCGCGCCCTCATTGCCGAACAGGGGTTGGCGAACTACATCGATCTGGCTGGCGAGTGGCCACCGGAGGAATTATCGACCGCTTATCGTGCCGCCGATCTGTTCGTGCTGCCGTCCTATTACGAGGGCTACGGCATGGCCTATGCCGAGGCGATGGCCCACGGTCTGCCGGTGATCGGCACGGATGCCGGGGCCATTCCCGAAACCGTGCCGGCGACGGCCGGTATTCTGGTGCCGGCCGGCGACCGCGTGGCGCTGGGGGCGGCGCTCGATCGGATGATCGGCGACGGCGCGCTCCGGCGGACCTATGCGGCGGGTGCCCGGGCGGCGGCGGCCGGCCTGGTCGACTGGACGGAAACCGCCCGCGACTGGGGCCGGGCGTTCGACCGGCTCACCGGGCGCGGCTAACGACTTCGATCATGCGGATGGATTGCGCGCCGACGGGCTGATCCCTATGCTCGCCAACAAAGCCACCGGTCCGAGCCCGTCGGACGGTGATAAAAAGGAAGGCCATGACGGCACCTAAAAAGATCCTGCTGGTCGATGATGATCAGGCGCTGCGCGAAGCCCTGGCCGAACAATTGCGCCTGCACGAAGAATTCTTGGTCGAGCTGGCCGATAGCGCCGCCGTGGCGCTGGAAATCGCCAAGCACCATTATTTTGACATACTGGTGCTCGACGTCGGCCTACCCGACATGGACGGGCGCGAGCTGTGCCGGCTGATGCGCCGCAACGGCGTGCGCGCGCCGATCGTCATGCTGACCGGGGCCGACAGCGAGGCCGACACAATCCTGGGCCTGGATGCCGGCGCCAATGATTACGTCACCAAGCCGTTCCGGCTGGGCGTACTGTTGGCCCGCCTGCGGGCGCAATTGCGTCAGCACGAGCAAAGTGAAGACGCAATCTTTACCATCGGCCCCTATAGTTTCCGTCCGAGCGCCAAACTTTTGGTTGCCGAAGGTGGTAAGAAAAAGGTTCGGCTAACTGAGAAGGAAACCGCTATCCTCAAATACCTGCTGAGGGCGGGCGATCGGCCGACCGGCCGAGAACTGCTTCTCAACGAGGTTTGGGGCTATAATGCGGCCGTGACCACGCATACACTCGAAACACACGTCTACCGTCTGCGGCAGAAGATCGAGACCGATCCGTCCAAGGCAGAACTTTTGATTACGGAACCAGGTGGCTACCGTCTAGTGCCGTAGAGCGGGCCGTAAGGCCGATAGGATTGGCTAACTGAGGCATGAGCGCAGTGAGCGAACATAACGGCCCATCAGGCTCGGCCCTAGGGCCATTCACCTGTACTTTTTGGGGAGTGCGCGGCAGCATTGCCTCGCCGGGACCGGATACCATCCGTTATGGCGGCAATACGCCATGCCTGGAAGTGATCTGCGGCACCCACCGGCTGATCCTGGACGCCGGCAGCGGTATCCGCGCGCTCGGCTATTCGCTGGAGAAGGAAACCGGACCGCTCGAGTTCGATATTTTCCTGACCCACACCCATCTCGATCATATCGTCGGCATCCCGTTCTTCGCGCCGGCGTTCAGCCCCGCGAACAAGCTGCGGTTCTTCGCCGGTCATCTGGCGCCCGATCGCAATGTCGAGGAGGTCGTCAATACCATGATGACCGACCCGCTGTTCCCGATCCCGGTCAAGTCGCTGGGCTCCGACAAGACCTTCACGGATTTCTTCGCCGGCGAGACGCTGCAGCCCCATCCGGAAATCACGGTCCGTACCACGCCGCTCAATCATCCGAACAACGCGACCGGCTACCGCATCGAATTCGGCGGGCGCGTGCTGTGCTACATCACCGACACCGAGCATTATCCGGGTCGGCTCGATCAAAACATCGTCGGCCTGATCGAGGGTGCCGATTACGTCATCTATGACGCGATGTTCACCGATGAGGAATATGTCACCAAGGTCGGTTGGGGCCATTCGACCTGGCAGGAAGGCATCAAGCTGGTCGAGGCCGCCGGTGCCAAGACCCTGGTGCTGTTCCATCATGCGCCGCGCCGCAGCGATGACGAAATGGATGTGATCGCCCGCGCTGCCCACGAACGGCGCCCCGGCACATTGGCCGCGCGCGAAGGCATGGTCCTGACGCTCTAAGCTCGAGGAAGGGCTGACGGAGGGGTCGATGACGTCGAACCTGCTGTGGAAGCTGCCGGTGGCCGCCACCCTGATCGGCGGGATCACCGTCGTCGCCGCGCATAATGTCGCGCCGCAGGTCCCGATCGCCACCGTGCTCATCGCCGCGGCACTGCTCCTGGCCCTTGGGTTCGGGCTGGTCATTCTCGCCCTGATCGTCACCAGCGCCTGGCACCGCTATTGCCTCAATCACGGTGCGACCGATCCGCAATGGATGTGGTTCGGCGGCGAGCCGCCCGGCCTGCAGCGGCTGCGCCGCAAGTCGCCCAAACCCTAACGACTGAGCTTCATATAGCGGCTCAAGTGAATGCCCAGCACGTTCGCCTGCCAGCCGCCGACGGCCGGGGCGACCAGGGTGCGGTCGCTGCCGAAGCCATAGGGCAGGATCACGTCGTCATCCAACAGCAGCCGTTCGGCCGCGCCCAGCTGCGCCATGCGGGGTGCCGGTTCCAGCAGGGTCTCGGCCTGGTCCAGCGCCGCTTCGTACGCGGCATTCTGATAGGCGATGACGTTGGTCGTGCCGGCGTCGCGGCGCCAGCCGGCGAGGAAATTCCACGGATCGGGGAAGTCGGCGTTCCAGCTCGATATCGAGATCTGATAGTCGTGGCGGACCAGCCGCGCGGTCACGACCTGATATTCGTTGGTGTCGAGCTTGATGGTCAGGCCCGGCAGCGCCTGCTGCCACAGCGTCGCGATCGCCTTCGCCTCCAGCACATAGTCCGGCAGATCGTCGGTCAGGAATTCCAAGGTCAGCGGATGGTCGCGGCCGTGGCCGGCCTCGGCCCAGAGCTGGCGGGCGCGGGCCAGGCGATCGGCGATGGCAAGCGCGGCGAAGCCTTCCCGGGGCGGCGTATAGCCGGGCATGCCGTCCGGCACATAGCTGAAGGCCGGCGTGCCGCCCTGTTTCACCACCTTGGTCTCGATCGCGGTTTGATCCAGCGCCAAGGCCAGCGCCTCGCGCAGGCGCCGGTCGGTCGAGAGCGGCGGCCGCGCCATGTTGATCTCAACATAGCGGGTGTTGAGCAGATGCTGCTCATGCAGCGCCGCCGGCAGCTCGCGCCGGGCCTCCGGCAGCAGCCGGGCCGGCAGATCGGCGATATCGACCTCGCCGGTGCGGAACGCCTTATAGGCGGAGCCATCGTCCGAGATCACCAGCCAATCGACCCGGTCGAGTGCCACCGCGGCGGCGGCGTGGTAATGCGGATTGCGCCGGAAGGTGAGGCGGCTTTGCGGCACCCATTCGCTGAGCGCGAAGGCGCCGTCGCCGACGAAATGCTCCGGCCGCGTCCAGTCCTTGCCCCAGCGGGCGATGGCGGCTTCCGGCACCGGAAACGCCATGGAATGGGCCAGGATCGCCGGCAGGAACGCGGCCGGCTGATCCAGATCGATGCGCAGCGTCGCCGGATCGAGGGCGGTGACGCCGAGGGTGGTCGGGTCCTTGACCGTGCCCTCCGCGATCGTGCGGGCGCCCGCGATCGGATACAGGATTTCGTTATAGGGCGAGCCGGTCGCCGGATCGAGCGCGCGCCGGAACGAATAGACGAAATCCGCCGCGGTCAGCGGGCTGCCGTCCGACCAGGCGAGGCCCGGGCGCAGATGGAAGACATAGCTCTTGCCGTCCGGCGCCACGTCCCAGCGTTCGGCCACGCCCGGCTGGATCGAGGCGTCCGGCCCATAGACGGTCAGGCCCTCGAACAGGTCCGAGGTCACGATCGTCTCGTATTCATTGCCGATCAGATGCGGGTCGACCGCGGTCAGATCGGCCGAAATTACCCGGCGCAGATCGCTCTCGGCCAGGGCCGGCAGCGCCAGCAGCATCAGCGTCAGAACCAACGACCGCCCGATCATACCGGCATCTCCTGTCCCAGGCTGTCGGCCAGGGTCTGCACCAGGATTTCCCTCAGCCGGGCGACCGCCGGCGTGCTGCCGGCCGCCTGATGGAGCGTCAACGCGATATCGGGCAAGGCCGGCAGATCCTCCAGAAGCTTGAGCGTGGCCGGCATGCCGACCCGGGTGCGGACGGTAACGCCCAGGCCGGCGGCGGCCGCGGCCCAGAGTCCGGCCAGTGCCGGGCTGGTGAAACTGAGGCGCCAGGACCGGCCGCTGGCGTCGAGGGCGGCGACGCCAGCGGCGCGAAAGGCGCAGGGCGGGGCGAACACGATCAGCGGCAGCGGCTCATCCGCGGGGAACGCCGCGTCGGGGCGGCCGATCCAATGGATCGGCAGGCGGCCCAGCAGTTCCGCCCCCGGCCGATCTTCCTCGCCCCACAGCAGCGCCAGATCCAGCCGTCCGCCGGCCAGATCGTCCAGCAGCGCGGCATTGCGGTCGACCCGGGCCTCGATCCGGATCTGCGGATGGGCGCGGGCAAAGCGGCCGAGCGCGTCCGGCAGCCAGGTCTCGGCGAAATCCTGCGGCAGGCCCAGGCGCACCGCACCGGCCAGATCCAGCCCGCGCACGGCCGCGACCGTCTCGTCGTTCAGCGCCAGAATGCGCTTGGCATAGCCCAGCACGACGTCCCCCGCCTCGGTCAGTGCCAAGCCGCGGCCCTGCTTGCGCAGCAGCGGCACGCCCAGCTGCTCTTCCAGCCGGTCCATCTGCAGGCTGACCGCCGATTGCGACCGGCCGAGCCGGGCGGCGGCGCGGGCGAAACCGCCCAGCTCCA
>Ga0302314_10011413_pt1 | contig 15495 bp, 14 predicted proteins | sample III_Palsa_N2_3_FD_200533 | JGI IMG/M metagenome (GOLD analysis project Ga0302314, IMG submission 200533) | Peat permafrost microbial communities from Stordalen Mire near Abisko, Sweden - III_Palsa_N2_3 | ecosystem: Environmental > Terrestrial > Soil > Palsa > Peat permafrost | place: Sweden...
GCCTCCGGCCGGTACAGCAGCTGCGCGAACCGGCGGTAGGCGCGGTAGTAAGCGTCGGTCTCGTCCGCCGGGAGCCCGAGTGGCTGCATGGAGCGGTTGTTGAACCGGACCTCGCGGATCCGGCCGACCGGATCGAGGCCGATCAGCGGCCGGGTCGCCGTCAGGTCGGCCTCGGCATCGGCATAGCGGAAGACGACCGGGGTGCGGGCGAGCAGCTCGAACTGCCGCGGCGCGGTGCCGCGCAGCCGGGCGGCCGCGTGGAAGCCGTCGACCAGGCCGGAATCGCCGCCGCCGGCCGCGTTGCGCAGGCAGTGCAGCAGCTGGATCGTCGGCACCGGGTCGCGGTACGGATTGTCCGTGTGCGGTCTGATCGGCAGGCTGGTGAAGGCGAGGTTCGCGGCCTTCTCCTGCACCCGCACCTCGAACAGCTCGCCGTAGTTGGTGCGGCGCACGTACCCGAACCCGGCGGCCACCTCCAGCACCGCCCGGTCCGCGGCGGGAACGCCGTGCAGCAGCACGAAGCCCTGGCGCAGCAGCGCGTCCAGGCACGACGCGCGATGCGCGTCGTCGCGCTGGAACCGCGGCCACGACCCCTGCGGCGGGCCGCTCGCGAGGTCGGCGGCCTGCCACAGCAGCTTGGCGTCCTCGGCGCGGGCGTCCGCGGCCGGGCCGCGGCCGGGCCGGTGGGCGGCCAGCCACGCGCGGGTGAATACGGACCGGTGGCCGTCGGGCGCGAAGAGCACCTCGATCCGTTCCCCGCCCGCCTCGACCGCGGCGATGCCCACCTCCTCCGGCAGGTCGGTGATGCTGAACAGCTTCTGGCCGCTGCCCGGATCCGCGCACTGCCGGCAGGGGCAGTTGTCGCGCAGCCAGAGCGCCGGGTACCGGGCTCCGTCAAGGTCGAGGGCGGGCTCCAGGACGGTTGTTTCGTGTGCGGGGACAGGCTTGGACATCTCGCGGGCCTTTCGGCTTGGTCTGGACGGGCCTGCTTGGTCTGGACGGGCCTGCTTGGTCTGGACGGGCCTGCTTGGTCTGGAGGGCCGGTTGGTTTGGGCGGGCCCGGTTGGGTCTGGAGGGACGGTTGGTCTGGAGGGCCGGCGCGGCGGCCGTCAGCGGGCCGCGTGACGCAGCCGGGAGAGCGGCGCGGCCGCCAGCGAGTTCTGCACGGTGAAGGCGACGGCGTCGCCGAGATAGCGGTCCTCGGACCATTCGAGCGGATGGCCATCCTGGTCGGCGGTCCGGCGGCGTTCGCGCAGCAGCGCCGTGCCGGGCTGGATGTCGAGCAGCCGGGCGTCCTCCTCATCGGCGTTGACCGCGTCGATGACGTGCTCGGCGCGGGCGAACACGACGCCGTGTTCCGCCAGCCGCTCGCAGATGGACTCGCGGTCCAGGTCCACCAGGCCGAGCAGGGCGCCGACCCGTTCGACATAGGCCGTGCGTTCGATCATCACCGGCTGGCCGGACAACAGCCGGACCCGGGTCAGGTGCACGACGTGCCCGCCCGGGTCCAGGCCGAGCCGCTCGGCCTCCGTCGCGGTGGCCGGCCTGCGCTCGCAGCGCACCGCGCGGCCGCCCGGCTCCTCGCCGATCTGCCGGGCCCAGCGGGAGAAGGACCGCAGCTGGTTGAAGTTCTGCAGCCGCGGCTCGGCCAGCACGATCCGCCGGGCCCCCTGCTGCGACGTGATCAGGCCGTCCTCGCGCAGCGCGGCGAAGCTACGGCGGGCGGTGTTGCGCGAGATGCCGTACGTCTCGGCGACTTCGCTCTCCGAGGGCAGCTGCGAGCCGGGCGGGTAGGTGCCGTCGCTGATCGCGGCGCGCAGCCGGTCGGCCACGTCACGGTAGATCGTCGATTCCGGTGCGGGCATACGCCCCTCCTCGGCCGGACGCGAAAACATGTAGGACCAAGCTATCACTTGGTCCTACAAGTTCGGCGACCGGGGGCGAAGAGCCTACGGGTAGGCGGCGGACGCCCCGGGCGCGATCTCGACGGTGCGCTCGGCCGCGCGGGCCGTGGGCAGCCCGGCCGACTGCCAGGCCTGGTAGCCGCCGGCCACGTCGGTGGCCCCGGTCAGGCCGAGGTCCTGCAGGGCGGCGGCGGCCAGGCTCGACGTGTAGCCCTCGGCGCAGATCACGATCGGCCGCAGGTCGTAGCCGGTGGCCCAGGGCAGCCGGGCGCCGCTGGCGGGGTCGAGCCGCCATTCCAGGTGGTTCCGCTCGATCACGACCGAGCCGGGGATCTCTCCGGCGGCGGCCCGCTGCCCGGCGGGACGGATGTCGATGAGCCGCGCGCCCGCGCGAAGCTCGGCGAACGCCTGCTCCGGGGTGACCCGGCTTAGCCGGGAGCGCGCGGACGCCAGCAGCTCGTCGACGGACCGCGCTCCGGCCGGCCGTTCTCCCGCATTGCCGGGGGGTACGGGGGGTCGTCCCCCCGGGGAACACTGCTCGGGGGGCACGGGGGGTCGTCCCCCGGCGGAATTCTGCTCGGGGGGCACGGGGGGTCCCCCCGGGGAACTACCGCAGCTCACCAGTCGTCTTGTCCCTCGGTCCGAAGCGGCTTCAGGCCCTCTGGGGTCAGATCGTACGTGGTCATCGCGGACAGCGGGGGCGAGTACGCGTGCACGCTGACCGCCACGGAGCCGGCCGAGGAGTTCCGCACGTTGTGGATGTGGTGCGGCCCGAAGGAGCGCACCGTCCCCGCGGTGACCGGGTTGACGGTGGAGACCGCCGCGCCGCGCGCCACCAGGTGCTCGTCCAGCTGGCCCCACATCACTCCGAAAGCCCCGTTGGCCCCGCCGTGGTCGTGAAACCCGGTCGACTGGCCGGGCAGCCAGCTGATCAGCCACAGTTCGTACGCGTCGTTGACGCGGATCTGCTCGTACCACCGGCCCTCGGGATCGAGGCGGACCCGGGCCACCCACTCGGCGGGGGCGGCCGCGAGCCGGCGCACCTCGGCGGCGAGTTGCTGCGGCGTAAGAACCAGCTGGTCGGTAGAGGGAGTCGTCTGCACGTGAGAGATCATGCCATCATTTTCCTATCAACTCAATAGGAAAAGTTTGGTTAATGCTTCCAGTTTGCTGAACGCGGCTCCGCGGCAGCCGGCTCCGCGGCAGCCGGCTTCGGGGCGGCCGGCTTCGCGGCGGGCGGCTTCGCGGCGGGCGGCTTCGCGGCGGGCGGCTGCGTGCGGTGCAGCACGGTGAACACCCGGCGGAAGGGGAGGAGGGTCCCGAACGGGTGCGGCCGGTACGCCTCCCGCAGCCGTTCCCCGTACTCGGCGAGGAAGTCGGCGCCCTGCTCCGCGTCGAGGGCCGCGAGCACCGGGCGGAGCGTGCTGCCCTTGGTCCACTCCAGCACCGCGTTCTCCCCCGGAAGGATGTGCAGGTAACTGGTCTCCCACGCATCCACCTGGTAGCCGGGCCGCGCCAGCAGCGTCACGTAGTCGGCCGGATCGCCCGCCTGCCGGTTCAGTTCCGCGCCCGCGAGCAGGCTCCGCCACCGCGGGGACAGCGCCAGCTCCTTGACGATCACGTGACTGGGCTGGTCGAAGTTGCCCGGCAGCTGGAACGCGAGCCAGCCGCCCGGAGCGAGCAGGTCGGCCCAGCGCGTCACCAGCTTGTCGTGGCCCGGCACCCACTGCAGCACGGCGTTGCAGACGAGCACGTCGAGCGGGCGCTCGGGCTGCCAGTCCCACACGTCGCCGAGCGCGAACGAGAGGTTGGGCGCCGCGGGCGCGGCCTCCCGTGCGGCGGCGATCATCTCCGGTGAACTGTCCACGCCGACCACGGCCGCTCCGGGCCAGCGCCCGGCGAGCGCGGCGGTGAGGTTGCCCGGGCCGCAGCCGAGGTCGGCCACGTACCCCGGGTCGGCCGCGCCGACCTGCGCTACCAGGTCAAAGAAGGGGCGGGCGCGCTCCCCGCCGAACCGCAGGTACTGCCCGGCATCCCACATGTCTCGCCTTCCAGAAAACAATCTTGATATCAAGATATTGCTATCAGATCAAGCATCTTGACGTCAAGAGATAGGCTGGGCCGATGGGGCAACTCACCGGCGAGCAGCGCGACGAGGTCGACGACCTGGTCGCGGCGTGGCGGCAGCAGCGCCCGGACCTCGACGTCGCGCCGCTTCAGGTGCTGAGCCGGGTCTCCCGGCTGGCCCGGCACCTGGACATCGCGCGGCGCGGCGCGTTCGGCGCGCACGGCCTTGAGTCGTGGGAGTTCGACGTGCTCTCCGCGCTGCGCCGGGCCGGGCCGCCGTTCCAGCTCACCCCGGGTGCGCTGCTGCGCGCCACCCTGGTCACCTCGGGCACGATGACCAACCGCATCGACCGGCTCGCCGCCGCCGGGCTCGTCTCCCGTGAGCCCGACCCGCGCGACCGGCGCGGCGTGCTCGTCACCCTGTCCGAGCGCGGCCGGGATGTCGTCGACGCCGCGTTTACCGACCTGCTCGACCGGGAGCAGACCCTGCTCGTCAGCCTCAGCGCCGACCAGCGCCGCCTGCTGGCGGACCTGCTGCGCACGCTGATCCTCCCCTTCGACGAGGGCTAGCTCAGGGCTAGCTCGCGTTCGACCGGGGCTAGCTCATGGACAGCTGGGTCGTCTGCTGCAGGCCCGCGCTGATCAGCAGCTGGTCCGTGGTGACGCCGGTCATCGTGATGGGCACCAGGCCGGTGAGCACGCTGGCCACGGTGAGCAGAACCGCGCTCACGGTGTCCGGCGTGAACGTCAGCGGGACGCCCGCGAGCGTGCCGGACAGCTTGGTGGCGTAGAGCGTGACGCCGCCACTGAAGTCCTGCGTGGCGCTGTCCGTCGTGACGGTCGACCCGTCCTGCGTGACGACGACGGTGACGCCGCCGGAAAGGTCAACCGAGTCGGCGGTGAACTTCATCATCGCCTCGGTTCCGCCCGCGACGGGCATGTTCACGTTGCCCTGGTAGGTGAAGCCGGTCAGCGCGGCCGACCCGGCGGTCAGTACCGACGTCGCCGCCGCCGCGACCGTGCCCCCGGCGGCGGACGCGGTCCGCTGCGCGGTGCTGGTCGGCGACGGGCTGCCGGAAAGGCAGACGATGCCGAGAATGCAGCCCGGGCTGCTGGCCGACGGCGACGTGCTCCCGGCAGCGGGGACAGAACCAGTCGGCGTCGCACTCGGGACGGCGGAGCCCGGCGCGGAGGCGCTGGGCGAGGGTGTCGCCGTCGGGGCCGGGGTTGCCGTGGTCGCCGTCGGGGTCGGGGTCGGGGTAGGCGAGGGGGAACCGCTCGGAATGCAGAGGATGCCGAGGATGCAGCCCTGGCTGCTCGTCGGGGCCGCCAGCGCGGTGTGCCCGGCACTGGTCACGCCGATGAGCCCGGCCGCGAGCAGCGCGGGAAGCACCGCGAAGGCGAGCAGCCGCCTCACACCGCCGCCGATTCCGCGCCGGGCACCGCCCGCGGCGCCCAGGCGAAGCCGAGGGCACCGCCGATGATGGCGAGCAGCATGCCGAGGAAGAAGCCGCCGAGGTTGGAGGCCGGGAAGGACACGATGCCGAGGATGATCCCGGCGATGCCGTAGAACGAGCGGTGCACGGGGTCAACCAGCAGCGCGACCCCGCACGCGATCAGCAGCGCGCCGATCAGCACGCCGAAGACGCCGCCGATCCCGATGTAGATGACGAGCTTGAGGCCGCCGTGGATCAGCACGCCGCTGAGCGGGAGGGTCACCAGTTCCAGGCCGGCCAGGAACAGCAGCAGGCCGCCCCAGAAGGGGCGGCGGCGCCGCCAGGCCCGCCATCCCCCGCGCCGTGTCATTGAGTGCCGCGTCATTAGCAGCTTCCGCCGAAGCCGAGGCTGAGGTCGGGCAGCGTGAACGTGCCCGCCGTGGTCAGCCAGGTGTGCTGCACGAGGTTGTCGATCTCGACGGTGTCCGCCTGCTGCCCGAAGCCGCCGGCCGTCCCGGTGGTCCCCGGGTCCTCACTGAGCGACCCGGCGTCCAGGCCGATGCTGATGTTGTGGAAGACCGCCTCACTGCCGGTCTGGCCGGAGGCGTCGACGATCAGATTGTCCGCGGTCACCGGGGTGCTGCCGCCGCCCGCGGTCAGGTGGAGGGTGACCGGGCCGACGGTGACGCTCTGGCACAGGCTGCTCAGGCTGGCGGAGTGAATGGCGGAGATGATGACCGGCTGTTCGCCGTTGGAGCTGGTGACATCACCGCCGAACTGCTCGAATCCCGTTCCGGTCAGCTTGTTCGCGGTGATCAGGTACTCCTGGCCGGAGACGGAGATGCTCGAGGCGATCGCCCCCTCAGCGGTCAGGCCGATCAGGATGCCGGCGACCACGATGGCCGGCACCGCTACGAGCGCGAACCGCCGCCACTTGACCCGGCCCTGCACCGCTGGCCTGCTGTTGCTGCTGTCGACCGACATGTCGCTCCCATCCGGATATCCATGGTGCGCGGCTGCGTCGGGCGGATCGCGACGCCGTCACCATTGGCGGGTCTGCCCCGGGTGTGAGGTGGCGCACACTGGGCATGGCCGGAAAGTTACTCTCCAGTAGGGTTGTTGGTCAAGCACTTTGAAACAACAAAGCGACCAAAAACCTTCGCATAATGAGGGAAGACGTGCGTTTTCAACCGTCCAGGGAGCTGGCGACCTCCAGCCAGCGCTCCTCCAGTTCGGCCCTTTCCGCCTCCGCGGCCGACAGTTCGGCGCCGAGCCTGGTCAGCTTCGCGTAATCGGCCGCGTTGGCGGCCAGTTCCGCGTGCAGCCTGGCCTCGCGCTCCCCGGCGCGGGCGATCTGCCGGTCGAGCCGGTCGAGTTCCTTCTTGGCCGCCCGCTCGGCCGCGGACCCGGGGGCGGGGCCGCCGCCCGGCGCCGGGCGCGCGGCGGACGGCCTCCCCGGTTGCCCCCCGCCCGGCTGCCCCCCGACCGGTTGCGCCCGGCCCGGTTGCAGCGCGTCCGACCGCAGTCTGAGGTACTCGTCGACGCCGCCGGGCAGGTGCCGGAGCCGCCCGCCGAGGATCGCGTACTGCTGGTCGGTGACCCGCTCGATGAAGTACCGGTCGTGCGAGACCACGATGAGCGTGCCCGGCCACGAGTCGAGCAGGTCCTCGATCACCGCGAGCATGTCGGTGTCCATGTCGTTGGTCGGCTCGTCGAGGATGAGCACGTTGGGCTGGTCGAGCAGGAGCAGCAGCAGCTGCAGCCGGCGCTGCTGCCCGCCGGACAGGTCCCGGACCGGGGTGGACAGCTGCGCGGCGGAGAAGCCGAGCCGTTCGAGCAGCGCGCTCGGCGTCAGCTCCTGGGCCTTCGAGCCGGTGCCGATGGTGTAGCTGGTGCGGAGCCGGCCGACGATCACCCGGACGGGCTCGGCCAGGTGCTCTTCAAGATCGCCGAGACGCTGGCTGAGGGCGGCGATCCGGACCGTCTTGCCGCGCCTGACGGTCCCGGCGGCGGGCTGGACCGCGCCCGTGATCAGGCCGAGCAGGGTGGACTTGCCCGCACCGTTGACGCCGAGGATGCCGGTCCGCTCGCCCGGCGCTATCCGCCATTCGATCCCGTGCAGCACCTCGGTGCCGTCGTAGCCCGCGGAGACGTCGAGCAGGTCGACGACGTCCTTGCCCAGCCGGGCGACCGCGAGCGACTGCAGCGACACCTTGTCCCGGATCTCCGGCACGTCGGCGATCAGCGCGTTGGCCGCCTCGATGTGGAACTTGGGCTTGGAGGTACGGGCGGGCGCGCCGCGGCGCAGCCAGGCGAGTTCCTTGCGGGCGAGGTTCTGCCGCTTCGCCTCGACGGTCGCGGCCATCCGGTCCCGCTCGACCCGTTGCAGGATGTAGGCGGCATAGCCGCCCTCGAACGGCTCGACGATGCGGTCGTGCACCTCCCAGGTGGCGCTGCACACCTCGTCCAGGAACCAGCGGTCGTGGGTGATGACGAGCAGCCCGCCCGCGTTGGCCGGCCAGCGGCGCCGCAGATGCCCGGCGAGCCAGGTGATCGCCTCGACGTCCAGGTGGTTGGTGGGCTCGTCGAGCAGCAGCACTTCCCACTCGCCGGCCAGCAGCCCGGCGAGCGCGACGCGGCGGCGCTGGCCGCCGCTGAGCACGGTCACCGGCGCGTCCCAGGGGACGTCGCCCAGCAGGCCGCGGATCACGTCCCGGACCCGGGCATCGCCCGCCCAGACGTGCTCGGGCGTGTCGCCGACGACCGCCCGCTCGACCGTGAGCGAGTCGTCGAGCGTGTCGGCCTGGTCGAGCACGCCCACGCGAACCCCGCCCCGGACGGTGACCCGTCCGGCGTCGGGCCGCAGCCGCCCGGCGAGCATGTCGAGCAGGCTGGTTTTGCCGTCGCCGTTCTTGCCGACCACGCCGACCCGGTCGCCCTCGTTCAGGCCCAGGGTGACGGAATCGAAGACGACTTTCGTCGGAAACTCAAGATGCAGGGCCTCAGCCCCGAGAAGATGCGCCATAGCGGCTTCCAGGCTAGGCCATTCCGCCTGCCCGCATGTTCCGCGCGGCCGGTGCTAGCCCGAGACGGGCTAGTTCGAGATGGGCTAGCTCGAGATGACCGAAGCGCCCGCGGCCGGGCCGGTGGCGGTAGCGACCGAGCGGCAGACTCCGGCGCCGGACAGGCTGGCCGCCAGCTGCGTGGCGTGACGGTCATCGCGGGCCAGGAAGAAGCAGGTCGGGCCCGAGCCGGAGACCAGCGCGCCCAGGGCGCCGAACTCCCGGCCCGCGGACAGCGTCTTGCGCAGGGCCGGGAACAGCGCGATGGCGGGCGGCTGCAGGTCGTTGGCGATGGCCGCGCCCAGCTGCTCCGCGTCGCCGGCGCGCAGGGCGCTCATCAGCTCGTTGCTCAGCTCGGGCTCGGCGACGCCGGTGTCCGCGCGCATCCGGTCGAGGGCGCCGTAGACAGCGGGAGTCGACAGCTGGCCGTCGGCCAGCGCGAGGACCCAGTGGTACCGGGCGGGGGCGACAAGCGCGGGGCTCAGCTGCTCGCCCCGGCCCCGGCCGACCGCGGTGCCGCCGAGCACCGCGAAGGCCACGTCGCTGCCGACGCCCGCGCCCACCTCGCACAGCTCGGCCGGCGAGAGCCCCGCGTCCCACAGCTCGTTGCAGGCCACCAGCGCGGCGGCCGCGTCGGCGCTGCCGCCGGCCATGCCGCCGGCCACCGGGATGCGCTTGCTGATCGCCACGGACACGGCGTCACCGGGCGCCGCGCCGCGGCGTCGCTGCCCGGCGCGGAGCGCGCGGACGGCGCGCAGCGCCAGGTTGTCACCGTTTTCCGGCACCTGGCCGGCGTTCTCCCCGGTGACGGTCACGCTGTCCGACTCGGCGGGGGCCACGCTCACCTCGTCGAACAGCGAGATCGCGTGGAACACCGTCACCAGGCCGTGGTAGCCGTCCGGGCGCGGCGGTCCGACCGCGAGCTGCAGGTTGATCTTCGCCGGAACCCGGACCGTCACACTCGTCACAAGCAACGAAGCCTACTTCGTCCCGGCCCGCTGCTGTGCCTCGGCGATACGGGCGAAGTCGGTGACCGCCAGGGTCTCGCCGCGCGCCCCCGGGTCCACGCCGGCCGCGCGCAGCGTCCGTTCCGCCTCCGGCGCCGAGCCCGCCCAGCCCGCGAGCGCGGCGCGGAGCGTCTTGCGGCGCTGGCCGAAGGCGGCGTCGATGACGGCGAAGACCTCGGCGCGGCTGGCCGTCGTCGGCGGCGGGTCGTGCCGGGCGAAGGCAACGAGTTTCGAGTCCACGTTCGGGACCGGCCAGAACACGCTGCGCGGTACCGTTCCGGCCGACCGCGTGTCCGCGTACCAGGCCAGCTTGGCGGACGGGATGCCGTACACCCGGCTGCCCGGGCCGGCGCACATTCGGTCGGCGACCTCCGCCTGGACCATGACCACCCCGCGTTCCAGCGAGGGCAGAGCGGCCAGCAGGTGCAGCACGACGGGCACGGCCACGTTGTAGGGCAGGTTCGCCGCGAGCACGGTGGGCGCGAGCGCGCCGAGCTCCCGCTCCCCCAGCTGGAGCGCATCCGCGGTGAGCACGCTCACCCGGTCAGCGGCACCGGGCGCGCGCTCGGCGATCGTCCGCGGCAGTTCGACGGCCAGCGCCGGGTCGATCTCGACCGCGACCAGCCGCGCGTCCGACTGGCCGGCGGCCTCGAGCAGCGCCAGGGTCAGCGAGCCGAGCCCCGGACCGACCTCGAGGAGCACGTCACCCGGACCCGGCTCCGCGAGCGCGGCGATCCGGCGGACCGTCCCGGGCTCGACGACGAAGTTCTGCCCGAGCTTCTTGGTGGGCTGTACCCCCAGCCGGCCCGCCAGGCCCCGGATGTCGCCCGCACCGAGCAGCCGCACGGGCCGGCTCGCCCCAGGGGCTACCGCGGCCATGGCCCGCAGCCGGACAGAAAGACGGGTCCTCGTCGGGCGCGAACCCACGATCGTGGAAGATCTGACCCGCCAGTGGGGGTGCAATCTTCCGTGATCATGAAATCAGCCCCGCTACCAGGCAAAGACACGCTGGCCGTTGGACTGGAGCTGGGCGCAGAAGTCCGCCACGTCCAGCTGCTTCAGGGCGGCCAGGAACCGGATGGTGTAGGCGGTCATCGCCGGGGAGTTCGGCTTGCCGCGGTGCGGGACCGGGGTGAGAAACGGGGCGTCGGTCTCCGCCAGGATGAGATCCGCGGGCGCGGCCAGCGCGGCCTCGCGCAGCGAACCCGCGTTCTTGAACGTCACGTTCCCGGCGAAGCTCATCAGGTAGCCGGCCTCGGCGCAGCGGGCGGCCATCGCCGCGTCCCCGGAGAAGCAGTGGAAGATCACGCTGGCGGGCGGCCACGGCGCGTACTCGGCCAGGATCGACAGCACGTCCTCGTGCGCCTCGCGGTCGTGGATCATCACCGTCAGGCCGGCGCTGCGCGCGATCTCGATGTGGGCGCGGAACCAGGCCCGCTGCAGCTCCGGCGGCGACGAGTCCCGGTAGTAGTCCAGGCCGGTCTCGCCGACCGCCACCACCTTGGGCGACGCGGCCAGGGCGGTGAGCTCCGCGAGCACCTCGGCCCGGCGGTCTTCCACCTGCGCGGTCTCATTGGGATGGATCGCGACCGCCGCGTACACGTCCGGGTACTCCTGCGCGGCCGCGACCGACCAGCGCGACGAGGGCAGGTCGCAGCCCACGTTGACCACCCGGCGGATGCCGGCGGCGCGGGCGGCGGCGAGCACCCCGTCGACCGGCAGACCCATGATGTCCATGTGGGTGTGCCCGTCGAAGCCGCCCGGTTCCGGCAGCGTCACGCTCTCGCCGCGACTACTCACCGAGGCGAGCGAGTTCCTCGTCGATCACCGAGGGGTCGAGCTTGGTGAACAGCGGGGCCGGGACGGCCAGCCGCGTCCCCGGCGTGACCGGCCGGGACTCCCAGCGGAAGGTCGAGTCGTAGTCCCCGGTGATCACCGGGTAGGAGGGGCCGCCCTCCTCGTCCACCGTCTCGATCCGCGGCATCCCCGACCAGTCGCCGGTACCGCCCAGCATCTCGTGCACGGTCTGCGACGAGCGCGGCAGGAACGGGGTGAGCAGCGTCTTGGCGTCGGCGATCGCCTGCAGCGTGACGTGCAGGACGGTCGCCATCCGCTCCGGGTCGGTGGTCCGCAGCTTCCACGGGGCCTGCTCGGAGAAGTACTTGTTGGCCTCGCCGACCGCGCGCATCGCCTCGTTGACCGCGAACTTGAACCGGGAGTGCGACAGCTGCTCACCGACCCCGGCGAAGGCACCGGAGGTGGCGGCGAGCAGCGCCCGGTCCGCGTCGTTGAGTTCGCCCGCGGCCGGGATCTCGCCGATGTTCTTCGCGGCGAACGACACCGCCCGGTTGACCAGGTTGCCCCAGGTCGCGACCAGCTCGTCGTTGTTCCGGCGGACGAACTCGCTCCAGGTGAAGTCGGTGTCGTGCGTCTCGGGCCCGGCCACCGCCACGTAGTAGCGCAGCGCGTCCACGTCGTAGCGCTCGAGGAAGTCCTTGACGTAGATGACCACCTGCCGGGAGGAGGAGAACTTCTTGCCCTCCATGGTGAGGAACTCGCTGCTGACCACCTCCGACGGGAGGTTGAGCCGGCCGAGCGGACCCGGGGTGCCGCCCTTGGCCCCGCGGCCGTCGTAGCCGAGCAGCATCGCGGGCCAGATCTCCGCGTGGAAGACGATGTTGTCCTTGCCCATGAAGTAGTAGGCCTCGGCGTTCTCGTCGCTCCACCAGGCGCGCCAGGCGTCCGGGTCGCCGGACCGGCGGGCCCACTCGATGGACGCCGACAGGTAGCCGATGACAGCGTCGAACCAGACGTAGATCCGCTTGTCGTTGCGGTCGCGCCAGCCGTCCAGCGGCACCGGGACGCCCCAGTCCAGGTCGCGGGTGATCGCCCGGGGCTGGAGGTCGCCGAGGAGGTTGAGGGAGAACTTCAGGACGTTCGGGCGCCACTGGCCTTCCTTGGACTGCAGCCAGGACCCGAGTACCTCGGTGAAGGCCGGCAGGTCAAGGAAGTAGTGCTCCTGCTCGACGAACACCGGGGTCTCGCCGTTGATCTTCGACTTCGGGTCGATCAGGTCGGTCGGGTCGAGCTGGTTGCCGCAGTTGTCGCACTGGTCGCCCCGCGCGGCCGGATAGCCGCAGATCGGGCAGGTGCCCTCGATGTAGCGGTCGGGCAGGGTGCGGCCGGTCGACGGGGAGATCGCGCCGAGCGTGGTCTTGGGGAAGATGTACCCGTTCTTCAGCAGGGTCAGGAATATCTCCTGCACGACCGCGTAGTGGTTGCGCGTCGTCGTCCTGGTGAACAGGTCGTAGGTCATGCCCAGGTTGGCCAGGTCGTTGCCGATGACGCCGTTGTAGCGGTCGACGATCTCCCGGACGCTGGCGCCTTCCTTGTCCGCCTGGACCTGGATCGGGGTGCCGTGCTCGTCGGTGCCGGAGACCATCAGCACCTTGTTGCCCGCCATCCGCTGGTACCGGCTGAACATGTCGCTCGGGAGCCCGAAGCCCGAGACATGGCCGATGTGCCGCGGGCCGTTGGCGTAGGGCCAGGCCGGCGCGGTCAGGATGTGCTTAGGAGTGGCGGAGGACATGGTTAAAGCCTACGGGCTGTGGCGTGGTCGTCGCTCACATTAAGCTCCGCCTTCGCGCCGACCGGAACGTGCCTGGTCTGCTTGATCCCCAGGATCGACAGGAAGAACGTGCCCAGGATCAGCTGGCAGCTCAGCACGAGCGCGGTCACCGAGGGGACCATCAGCCGCAGCGCGTGCTCGTAGTTGAGGTGTCCGAAGGCGTGGCTCTGCCAGTAGGTGAGGGAGAAGATCAGGCCGACGAGACCGGCCGCGCCCACCGCCGCGCCGGTCAGCAGCCCGCGCTCCAGGGACAGCTTGCCCAGCAGGGTCTGCACCTTCGGCTCGGTCGGCAGGAACCCTTCCGAGCCGGCGTAGACCCGGGTGAACAGCCAGAAGAGCACCGCCTGGAAGCCGATGTCGACGCACGCGCCGCAGGCGACCAGCGTGTCCACGTCGAGGGTCGCCCCGCCGATGCTGACCGGGCCGGCCAGCACCGCCCCGCCCAGGCCGAGGCCGACGAGCAGCAGCACCAGGCCGGGGGCGAAGAACAGCCAGCCCGGGCTGAACAGCAGCAGGAAGCGCAGGTGGCGCCAGCCGTCGCGCCAGGTGTTCAGGTGCGGCGGACGGCTGCGGCCGTCCTTGGCCAGGGTGGTCGGAACCTCGGAGATCTTCTGCTTGGCCAGGGCGGCCTTCACGATCATCTCGCTGGCGAACTCCATGCCGGTGGCCTGCAGGCCCAGGGCGATCGCGCTGTCGCGCCGGAAGCCGCGCAGGCCGCAGTTGAAGTCGCCGATGTTGGAGTGGAAGAACAGCCGGCCGATGAAGGAGAGCACCGGGGTGCCCAGGTAGCGGTGCAGCGGCGGCATCGCCCCGGGGGCGATGCCGCCCTTGAAGCGGTTGCCCATCACCAGGTCGTACCCCTGGCGGAGCTCGGTGACGAACGGCATCAGGTTGGTGAAGTCGTAGCTGTCGTCGGCGTCGCCCATGATCACGTACTCGCCGCGGGCGGCGACGATGCCGCCCATCAGCGCGTTTCCGTACCCCCGGTCCGGGATCGGCACGACGCGGGCGCCGGCGTCCGCGGCCAGCTGCCTGCTGCCGTCGGTCGAGCCGTTGTCGGCCACCACGACCTCGCCGTCGATCCCGTTGTCGGCGATGAACTGGGCGGCCTTGCGCACGCAGGTCGCCACGGTCTCCGCCTCATTCAGACATGGGATGACGACCGTCAACTCCACGTGGACTCCATTCGCCGTATTACGGTGACACTTGGACCTCTTGCGCCCGTTTTGGCGTACATTGCACGGGCGCGGGGACGGGGCGCGCGATCGTGCGCCCCAGAAGTAGGAGGATACGGGTTTGAGGGTAATGCCTGCGGTGATATGGAGGCGGGTGACCCGGCTGATCGCCGGGAACCGCCTGTTCGCCGCCTGCCTCGTCCCCGCCCTGCTGCTGCGCGCGGATGCCGAGCTCGGCTACCGGTGGCAGTCCTGGTTCAACGACTCGTTCAGCTACGTCAGCGCCGCGGTGACGCTGACGCCGGGCACGACGCGTCCGTCCGGCTACCCCCTCTACCTGTGGCTGCTGTCCCCCGCGCACAGCTACCTGCTGGTGACCGCCTCGCAGCACCTCATGGGGCTGGGAGTCGCGGTAATGATCTACGCGCTCGCCCGGCACCGGTTCGCGGTGCCCGCCTGGGCCGCGGTGCTGGCCACGCTGCCCGTGCTCTACGACGGGTTCGAGATCCAGCTCGAGCACCTGATCATGGCGGACACGCTGTTCCTCTTCCTGACGATGGCCGCGGTGACCGTCGTCTTGTGGTCGCCGCGGCCGTCGTGGCGGGCCTGCCTGGCCGCCGGCCTGCTGCTGGGCGCTTCCTCGACCGTCCGGCCGACCGGCCTGCCGCTGCTGGCGGTGTTCGCCGTGTACCTGCTGATCCGCCTAATGCCGCGCCCGATACGATGGCGCCCTTTGCCATCGGGCGCGGCCGCGGGGCCTCGGGAGGGTTTGGGGGGGTCATCCCCCCGGGGAGACGGAGTGGGGGGTCGTCCCCCCGGGGGACAACTGTCTGGATGGCGCGGGCTGCTGGCCGGGCTGGCCGCGTGCGGGCTGGCCTTCGCGGCGCCGGTGGCGGCCTACGAGGCGTGGTACTCCGCCGCGCACGGCGAGTTCGCGATGACGGATTCCACCGGGGTGTTCCTGTACTCGCGGGTGATGACGTTCGCCGACTGCTCCCGCATGTCGCTGCCGACGGACCTGCTGCCGCTGTGCACCACGGTGCCGCCGGACCAGCGACCGATCGCGCAGGCCTACATCTGGACGCAGGCCAGCCCGCTGCTGCGGCTGCCCGAGCCGGAGTTCTCGCCCACGGTCAACCAGCTCGCCGAGCAGTTCGCAGTCCGGGCCATCGAGGCGCAGCCGCTCGACTACGCGGACACGGTATGGGACGACACG
>Ga0302314_10011415_pt1 | contig 15494 bp, 18 predicted proteins | sample III_Palsa_N2_3_FD_200533 | JGI IMG/M metagenome (GOLD analysis project Ga0302314, IMG submission 200533) | Peat permafrost microbial communities from Stordalen Mire near Abisko, Sweden - III_Palsa_N2_3 | ecosystem: Environmental > Terrestrial > Soil > Palsa > Peat permafrost | place: Sweden...
GCTATCTGGTGGTAACCGATATCGCCCGACTCGAAACTATTTTCTAACGCGTCATCCCCGGCCTTCTATCATCGTCATCCCCGCGCAGGTGGGGATCCAGAAGGCAGAGTCCAGTCCCCTGGTCCCCGCCTTCGCGGGGATGACGGGGGGAGGGACGGAGTTACGCCAACAACCCCTTATCGGAGAGCGACCGCGAGGGAAGGCTGCTGACCTGACGGATCGAATAGAGGCAGCGGCGCATCAAACTGATGTTATGCGTCGCGACCGAGACGGAGCGGCGATACTCGTCCTCCGCCACCGCGCCGGCGCGGGCGGCCAGCGGGTTGGGCACCACCAGCTGTTCGGCGGAAGGCTCATTCTCGCGCGGCGCGGCGCGGCGCTCCGGTCCGATATAATGCGGGGCGACCACGAAGGGCTTCCGGGCATCGGTAAGGCGAGCGATATGATCCGAGATCATGTCGGCGGCGCCGGTGCTGGGGATCACCAGATCGGCGCCACAATCGACGACTTGCTGATGGATGCCGTCACGCTGATGCTCGGTCAACATCACTATGACGGGAAAGGCGTGGCAATGCAGCCGGCCGAAGCGGATCTGCTCGATGAGATCGAAGGTGAAGCAGCCATTCAGCTCGGCGTCGGCGATGATCAGATCGATCTCGCTGAAGGTCACCGAGTGATGCAGATCCTTCTTGCTGTCCGTTTCGACGATGCTGGCGGGAATATCGCGCAGGATCGCCTGCTTCATGGCGCGCCGGGCGACCGGGTCGGCCATCGCCAACAGGGCGGTGACCGTTCCCGGGCCTTTCTTGATGCGGCGCCAATTGGTGAGATTGAACAGCGTGCTCATCACTTTCCCCCACCGAGCCCTTACTGGGCGTTGATCGCCTGCCACAGCGGCTGGGTGACCTCGGTGCGCGAGCTGCCCTGCTGGTCGGTGAATTTCTCGACGAAATTGTCGTAGTTCAGATCCATGGCCAAGGTAGCCAGAGCCAGCCCGATCTCGCCGCGGCCGCAGCGGATCATATAGCCGCGGCTCTTCGACAGGACTTCGACGATCGGGCAAGCGGAAGGGAGAACGGCGGCCACCAGGGCCTCCAGATCCGAACGCACTTTCGATTCGATGGTCAGGGTGCCGTTACGCGTATCGGCCGGCGTGCAGCGAATGCTGAACGCGCCCAAGGGGGTTACCATCCACATGGTGCGACTCCTCCGGTTTCCAAAGCAAATTTCACGAGATCGATCATGGTTTCGGCCGAGTTCACGGCCTCATTCCGAGTCCCCGAAGCCCCACCCAGGGACCATTCGGTACGGCCGTTCTGAAGAACGCCGACTTTCCACTCCCAGTCACGGGTCGTGGTGAGTTCGACGACCGCCTGGATGGCGCCGCCGGAAGCGCTATAGCTGGAGCGAGAGTCTTGATCGACCCACATGACTAATTCCCCGTAATCCGTCGCGCTAAGCGCGTCGTTCCCGGAGATCATTAAGCCAAACTTACGGCGACCATTGTGTGAGCTACCTCACTGAGCGAGCAGGAGGCGCGGAAATGTCCAGTTTTTAGGCGTCGTGATCGACTTTGACGGGCAAAGGCAGGACCGGAATTTCCTCTTCCAAGAGGTCCTTCACCTCTTCCGCCGTCGCCTGGCCATAGATCGGCCGGGCCTCCGCCTCGCCATAATGGATCTGGCGGGCCTCGTCGGCGAATCGCTCGCCGACATTCTCGAAACTGTCCGCGATAACGCGCTTGAGCTCGGACAGGACATCCTGGCGCTTGGCCACGCCCCGGCTGACGCTGGGGGCCATCGGCGCCTTGCGCACCTCGACGCTGCCGCAGCCCGGGCAGGCGATCGCGCCCTTGGCGGCCTGATCGGTATAGGCGTCGCCATTGCGGAACCAGGCCTCGAATTCATGGCCGTCCGGACAGGTCAGATTGAAGAGGATCATTTCGCCAAATTCACACCGGCCGGATGAAGGCTCGGTCGTGCTCGAGCGACGGCACCTTGCGGCGCGCCTCGGCGACCTCGTCGAGATCGAGGGTGGCCATGATGTAGCCGGGCTGCTCGCCGGCATCGGCCAGGATGGCGCCCCAAGGCGAGACGATCAGCGCATGGCCATAGGTCTGGCGCCCGCCGGCATGCTCGCCGCATTGGGCCGGGGCCAGCACGAAGCTGCCGGTTTCGATGGCCCGGGCGCGCAGCAACACATGCCAATGGGCCTTGCCGGTGACGCGGGTGAAAGCGGCCGGAACCACCAGGATCTGCGCGCCGGCCTGGGCCAGACTGCGATAGAGCGCGGCGAAGCGCAAATCGTAGCAGATCGACATGCCGAGCGGCGCCCAGGGCGTCTCGGCGACCACCGCCTCGCGGCCCGGCGCGAAAGTGGCGGATTCGCGATAGACCTCGCCCTCGCCGAGATCGACGTCGAACATGTGGATCTTGTCATACTGCGCGGCAATTTCGCCCTCGGGCGACAGCAGATAGGAGCGGTTGGCGACCCTTTCTCCGTCTTCCAGCAACACCGACAAAGACCCCGTATGCAGCCAGAGACCGGTCTCGCGGGCCAACTCCTTGAAGGCGAGCAGCGCCTTGTGGCTTTCCTCCGGCAGCGCCTTGGCCAGAATGTTCTTGCGGCCCCACTCCATCATGGAGACGTTCTCGGGCATCACCACGAGCCCGGCGCCGGCCGCCCGCGCGTCGCAGGCCAGCGCCGCCGCGACCTGGATGTTGTGATCCATGTCGTTGCTGGCGTTGACCTGAATGCAGGCGGCTTTAAGATTCATTTGAAGCCCTCAAGCGCCGGGCGCGCATTCCATGCGCTGGGCTCACGCGCCAAACGATATCGTCTGTGTGATCGACGCTGTCGGCAGCGCGGGCCTGCAGTCGCAGGCCTGAAGGGAAAAAGTCTGTCTTCATGCCAACAACGGATCCAACTCGCCACGCCCGTCCAGCGCGTAGAGATCGTCACAGCCGCCGATATGGCGGTCGTCGATGAAGATTTGCGGCACGGTGCGGCGGCCGCCGGCGCGCTGGGTCATGGCGTCGCGCAGATCGTCGTCGCCGGACACGTCGGTCTCGGTGTAATCGACGCCCTTCTGGGTCAGCAGCGCCTTGGCGCGGACGCAATAGGGGCAATAGGGCGTAGTGTAGATCTGGATATCATGCATCGGACGACTCGTTTGCTTCACTCTTTCGTCACAATATAAGATTTCACGGCGAAAGTACGACCCTCGCCAAAGTAACGACATCGACCCGCGCGGCGCCGGCTTCGCGCAGAACCCGCACGCATTCGCCCAGAGTAGCTCCGGTAGTCAACACGTCGTCGACCAGAAGGATGCGCTTTTCTCTCACCGAATCAATGGCTTTACCCAATCGAATAGCGCCCTTCACATTGCGGGCGCGAGCGTCGCGGTTCAGCGTTCCCTGCGGCGGCGTGCGTCTGGCGCGGGAAAGCAGATCTGGCATGCAGCGCACGCCGGACCGCTTCGACAGCGCCATCGCCAAAAGAGCCGCCTGATTGTAACGCCTATGCAGCAGTCGCCAGCGATGCAACGGCACCGGCACGAGCAAATCGGCCTCGGCCAACAGCGGCCCGGCCGCCCGCGCCATCCAGGGCGCGAGATAGCGGGCCAGCCCCGGCCTATCCGCGTGCTTGAAAGACAGCACCAATCCCTTGCTGGCATCGTCATAGCGGAAGGCGGCGCGCGCCCGGTCGAAGGCGGGCGGCTGGGCCAGGCAGCCGGCGCAAACCAGCCCGTCCTGGCCTTGCTCGGCGAAAGGCTCGCCGCAGCGCGAACAGGCCGGATCGCTCAAAAAATGGATGCCGCCCCAGCACTCGGCACACAATCCGCCCTGGCACGCCACCGGCTTGCGGCAGGACAGACAGAGCGGCGGCAGCACCAGATCGAGCAGAAGCCCAGCCGCCCACGCCGCGATCACGAATGGCCACCGATGTAGGAATCCGCCTCCGGTACCAGCATCGCCTTCTCCGAGCGCAGGAAGCGAGCCGCCTCCAACCCGCGCGCCAGATTGGGCAGCATCGCCTCGGGGACACGCGGCTTGAGCCAGGCTTCGGTCTCCTCCGGAGTCTGGGCGTCCCAGAAGAGCTCCGGCACGTTCTGCGCCAGGATCAACGGACGGTATTGCGGATAGGGGTCCATCAACTGATCGACATGGGCGGCGAAGACCGACCAGGCGAGCGCCGGATGACGATCGGCCAGCTGCCCGATCAGCTGGAAGCGGATCGAGCCGGCCTGGGCCGGGATCTCCGCCGACAGGGCGATGTCGGCGACCTGTTGAGCCAGCGCCGGATCCTGCACCTGGGCCAGCGCCGCCAGATAGCGGCGCAGCTCGGTCTCGGAGTGGGCGGCCTTGGCGATGCCGTGCAGACGCTCGAAGGTAGCGCGGTCGGCGCTGGCGCCGACGATGGTGAGCACGAAGGCCTGATCGTCGGGCGCGAGACTGGAGGGATCGGCGGCGAAGCGCTCGAACAGGCGGCGGGCCTCGGCCACGACATCCGTATCGCCCCAAACGCCGAGACGCCCCAGCACCCGGCGGCGCAGATCCTGCGTGGCCGGTGTCTCGCCGTCACGGGCCTGCCAGCCCAGCCGCTTAGCCACCGGCTGCAGCAGCTTGCTGCCATAGGCGACGAAGGCATCGTGGCCCGGCGTGCCGCGCTCGTCCTTCTCGATCGTGGCCAGGGCTTCGAGGATCTGCGACCAGGCGCGCTCCTGCGGATCATCGCCGAGCGCCTCGGCCAGCGGCAGATAATGGTCCAGTTTCTGGCGGCCGGATTGGACCAGCGCCCATTGATCGTCGAGCAGGGCGATGCGGTCGCCCGAAGGCAGCGAGGCGAAGGCGCGGCGATCGGCCTCGAAGGTGGCGTCATCATAGGCGACGCGGAAATAGCCGACGGCGCCGGCGTCGAGGCTGAGCGGCTCGCCGCAGCGCCCGGCCGGCAGGCTTTGGCGCGCCTCGCTCAGCAGAACGCTTTGCGGCTCGGCCGCCCCCGAGCGCAGCAGCATCGGCACGCGCCAGACCTGGCCAGAGCCGTCCTCGCCGCGCAGCAGGAAGCGCGCCTGGCTCAAAGCGAGCGTGCGATTGCCGGCGGCGTCGCAAGAGGCCATGGCGGTGACCAGCGGATAGCCGGGCTGGCTGGTCCAACTGGCGGCAACGTCGCTGACCTTGCTGCCGCTGGCCGCGTCGAGAGCTAGCCACAGATCCGCGCTCGTCGCATTCGAGAAAGCGCGCGCCTTCATGTAAGCACGGATGCCGTCGCGGAATTTGTCGGGGCCGATATAGGCCTCGAGCATGCGCAGCACCGCCTGGCCCTTGGAATAGGTGATCTGCGGATCGAAGGCGCTGCGGGCTTCGAGCTCGTTGGTGACATGCTGCTCGATGGCGTGCGAGGTGGCGCGCGCATCCGCCGTCATGGCGTCTTCCTTGCGGCCATCCTGCCGCTCCCACCATTTCCACTCGGGATGGCGCGCTTCGGTCTCCTTGGCGGCGCGCCAGGAGGCGAAGCTCTCATTGAGCCACAGATCGTCCCACCAGCCCATCGTCACCAGGTCGCCATTCCATTGATGCGCCATCTCATGGGCCTGGACCGAGAAAACTCCCTGCCGGCTGGTCATGGTGCTGGCCGGGGTGACGAGCAGGATCTGGTCGTTGTAGGTGATGGCGCCCCAATTCTCCATCGCCCCGGTGAACCCGCCCGGGGTCGCGATCGAATCGAGCTTGGGCAGCGGATAGGGATAGCCGAAATAGTCATTGTAATCGGCCAGGATGGTTTTGGCGTTTTCCAGCGCCTCGCGCCCGCCCTGCTCCTGACCGCGCACCGCCCACACGCCGAGGCGGGTCTTGCCGACATCGGCGTGGATTTCGGCGAAATCACCCGCCGTCAGCTCGACCAGATAGGTCGGCATCTTCGGCGTGCGCTGGAACATCACGGTCGCCGACGATCCCTTCACCACCCGATGCGCGATCGGCATGTTTGAAATCGTCGCCCAATCGGCCGGCCCGGTCAGGCTCAATTGGAAATTGGCGCGGAAAGCCGGCTCGTCCCAGCAGGGAAACATGCGCCGCGCGTCGGTCGCTTCGAATTTGGTCGAGAGCAGCCGCCCCTCGCGCCCGTCCGGCGTCTTGTAGCTCTGGGTATAGAGGCCGAAGGGATTGGATTCGATCTTGCCGGTATAGGAGAAGGCCAGCTTGTGGACGCCCGGCTTGACCGGAGCGGTCAAGCTCACCTGGGTCAATTGCTTGGAATCGTCGCTTTCGACGCTTTTGACCGGGTGCCCGTCCAAGGTGACATGGTCGAGACGCTGATTGAGCGAATTGAAGGTGATGGTCGAAACCGCCTTGCGCACGGTCAGCGTTACCGTCTCGGTGCCCACGACGCTGTGGGCGTCAAGATCGGGGGTCAGCGCGACAGCATAGTCGGTCGGCACGACATCCTTAGGCAGACGGCCGGGGGCGGCGTCGAACGAGAAAGGCTCGACGGCGCCGGCGGCACCCGTCAGCAATAGGACGCTCGACAGCAAAGCGGCCTTGGCACGAAAGCGCATGTCACCCCCTCCATCAGGACAGATCGTCGGTTATAGACTCAGCCGTGCCGCCATGCCATAGAGCGGCGATGAGCGATCCGATCATCTTCGACCGCGCCCAGGTAAGACGCCAGCGCGACCGCGCCGCCGCCACCCTCGCCGAGCATGATTTCCTGATCCGGGAATCCGCCGACCGCCTGGTCGATAGGCTTGAGGACGTGACTCGTGAGTTTCCTCTGGCCCTCGAAATCGGCTGCCATGGCGGCGAGCTGACCGAAAAACTGCGCGGCCGCTTCGGCATCGAGACCCTGGTCTCCTGCGATTTATCGCCGCGCATGGCGCAAGCAGCCCGAGAAAATTGCGCTCCCTGGGGCGCCCTGGTGGCCGCCGCCGACGAGGAAACCCTGCCCTTCGCCGAAGGCCGCTTCGACCTGGTGGTCAGCAATCTGTCGCTGCATTGGGTCAACGATCTGCCCGGCGCCCTGTTACAGATCCGCCGCGTCTTGAAGCCGGACGGGCTGTTCGTCGCCTCGCTGCTGGGCGGCGGGACGCTGAAGGAATTGCGCGAAATCATGATGGAAGCCGAACTGGCCGAGGAAGGCGGGGTCAGCCCGCGCGTCTCGCCCTTCGTCGACGTCAAGGATGCCGGCGCCTTGTTGCAGCGCGCCGGCTTCTCGCTGCCGGTCGCCGACATCGACGACATCCCCGTCACCTATGGCAATCCGATGACCCTGCTGACCGATCTGCGCGGCATGGGCGAGACCAATGCGGTGAAGGTGCGACGCAAAAGCTTCACCCGGCGCGCCACGCTGATGCGCGCGCTGTCGCTCTATCACGAGCGCTACGCCGGGCCAGATGGCCGCATGCCGGCTTCTTTCCAGGTTCTCACCCTGACCGGCTGGACTCCCGCGAAGTGAAGTTCGGCCAGGAGCTGGTAAAAGCCAAGCTGATCAAGCGTTACAAGCGCTTCCTGGCCGATGTCGAGATGGCGGATGGCAGCGTGATCACCGTCCATGTCGCCAATCCCGGCGCCATGACCGGCCTGGCCGAACCGGGCTCGGACGTCTGGCTGTCGCTCTCGCCCAATCCCACCCGCAAGCTGCCGTACAGTTGGGAACTGATCTGGGCCGACGGCGGGCTGGTCGGCGTCAACACGATGCCCCCCAACGACATCGCCTTCGAGGCGATCGCGGCGGGAAGCATCCCGGAACTGACGGGCTATAGCGAGATCCGCCGCGAGGTGAAGTACGGAACCAACTCCCGCATAGACCTCTTGCTGGCCGGCGCGGGCCGTCCCACATGTTATGTCGAGGTCAAGATGGTGACCCTGAAGCAGAGCGATGCCGCCTGCTTCCCCGACAGCGTCACCGCGCGGGGCACCAAGCATCTCGGCGATCTGGCCGAAAAAGTCCGCTTGGGCGACCGCGCCGTCATGCTGTATCTGGTGCACCGCAGCGACTGCAGCGTCTTCAAGCCCGCCGGCTGGATCGATCCGGTCTATGCCACGGCGCTGCGGCGCGCAAAAGCTGAAGGCGTCGAAACACTGTGCTATGCTTGCCGCCTTTCATTGGATGGCATTGAGATCGACCGGGCGTTACCGCTCGAACTGGGAAAGTAAGTATGGAACGAGAAGAGTCCCGCCTCATCGCATCGCGGGTGACCATTCATGGGCTCGGCGGGTTCGAGGCCATGCGCCGCGCCGGCCGGCTGGCGGCGGAAACGCTGGATTACATCACCGACTTCGTGAAGCCGGGGGTGACCACCAACGAACTCGATCAGATCTGCGCCGATTTCGCCGCGCAGCATGGCGCGGTGTCGGCACCGCTGAATTACCGCGGCTTCCCGAAATCGATCTGCACCTCGATCAACCATGTGGTCTGCCACGGCATCCCGTCCGACCGTGTGCTGGAGGAAGGCGACGTCGTCAATATCGACGTCACCCCGATCCTCGACGGCTGGTTCGGCGACGCCAGCCGCATGTATTTCGTCGGCAAGGTCGGGGTGAAGGCGCGCAAGCTATGCGACGTCACCTATGAATCGATGATGCGCGGTATCGCCATGGTCAAGCCGGGCGCGACGCTGGGCGATGTCGGCCACGCCATCCAGTCCTTCGTCGAAGGCCACCGCTATTCGGTGGTGCGCGACTTCTGCGGCCATGGCGTCGGCCAGGTGTTCCACTCCCCGCCGAACGTCATGCATTACGGCCGCCCCGGCGAGGGCATGGTGCTGCAGGAAGGCATGATCTTCACCATCGAGCCGATGGTGAATGCCGGGCGCCACGAGACCAAGATCCTGGCGGACGGCTGGACCGCGGTGACCAAGGACAAGTCCCTGTCGGCCCAGTTCGAGCACACCATCGGAGTGACGGCGACCGGCGTCGAGATCTTCACGACCTCGCCCAAGGGCATGCATTTTCCGCCTTATTCGGCGTGACACGGGCGCTCTGGTCTTTTGACGAGACTCACACCGCCGCGTCCGCGGCGGTGTGAGTCTTGTCCGCGCATCCGCCCCCTAAAACCGATCCACATCCTTGATCGCCTGCACGAAAGCGACCGGCGCTTCCTGCGGCATATTATGCCCGATCCCGCCCTGAATCAGCCGGTGCTCATAGCGCCCGCTGAACTTACCCTTATAAGCAGCAGGCTCCGGATGCGGCGCGCCGTTGGAATCGCCTTCCATCGTAATCGTCGGCACCGTAATCACCGGCCCCGCTTCCAGCTTCACCTCCAGCGCGTCGAACCGCGCCTCGCCCTCGGCCACACCCAGCCGCCAGCGGTAATTATGGATGACGATCGCGACATGGTCGGGATTGTCGAAGGACTGGGCCGAGCGCTCGTAGGTGGCGTCGTCGAAAGTCCATTTCGGCGAAGCAGTGCGCCAGATCAGCTTGTTGAATTCCTTACGATTGGCCTCGTAGCCAGCCCGACCGCGCTCGGTGGCGAAATAGAACTGGTACCACCAGGCCAGTTCTCCCTGCGGCGATAGCGGCTTGGCATTGATGGCACGGCTGCCGATCAGATAGCCGCTGACCGAAACCAGCGCCTTGACGCGCTCGGGCCACAGCGCCGCGACGATATCCGCCGTGCGGGCGCCCCAATCGTAGCCGCCAAGCACGGCCTTCTGGATCTTCAGCGCATCCATCAGCGCGATCACATCGACGCCCAGCACCGATTGCTGACCGTTGCGCGGCGTCTCCGCCGAGATCAGCCGCGTGGTGCCGTAGCCGCGCAGATACGGCACGATTACCCGATAGCCGGCATCGGCCAACAGCGGCGCCACTTCGGCATAGGAGTGGATGTCGTAGGGCCAGCCATGCAGCAGGATGACCACGGGTCCCAGGGCCGGGCCAGCCTCGGCGTACCCGATCGAGAGTTCGCCGGCGGTCACCTGCTTCAAGGGACCGAAGGACGGAACGGCGCCGGCCGCGCGGGCGGTCTTGATGGCGGAGGCGGCGGTCAGGGCAGTGATGCCGGCCATGAAGGTGCGGCGGGATACGTCGATCATGATCAATCTCCTATGTGCGGGCGGCGGGGGCGTTGGCGGAAAATTCGGTGATGGCGTTCAGCGCATTGAAAATGGAAGCCAGACGCGGCCACGTTTCGAGCCGCAATCCGGCGCGCTTGGCGTTCACCACTTGGGGAAACAGAAAGATGTCGGCGATCGAGGGGCGATCTCCGGCGGCGAAGGCATAGGCTGGACGCGTGGCCAGCAGGGCTTCGATGGCGTCAAAGCCTTCGATCATCCAATGGCGGTTCCAATCGCCGATCTCGGCGGGATCGAAACCGGCGGCGCGCAGATAGGCGGCGACGCGGGGCGGCATCAGCGCATGGATCTCGGCGGCCACCGCCAAGGCAACCGTGCGGGCAAAGGCCCGACCGGCCGGATCCTTGGGCAGCAGAGGACGCTGGGGATAGCACTCCTCCAGATAGTCGACGATCGCCAAGGACTGGGTGAGCAGCGCGCCCTCGTCGGTCAGAAGAGCCGGCACCAGCCCCTGAGGATTGACCTCCAGATAGGCGGCCTGACGGTTCTCAGCCCCCTCGCCCAGAAAGCCGATCGCCTGCATTTCGACGTCCAACCCTTTCAAGGCCAGGGCGATGCGGACCCGCGAGGTGGCGGAAGAGATCTCATTCCCATACAGCTTCACTTTGCTCTCCTTATTATCGAAATAATCATTATCACGATAATTATCTGCGGAAAGCTTGTATCAAAGCGCCAAACGGATTACAAGCATGATAATGATTATCGTGATAAGTTTTTAGCCATGCGCAAACCGACCGACCATCCCGGCGCGCCCTCGCTCGCCGATTTCATGTGTTTCGCGATCTATTCGACCAACCTGGCCTATTCGCGGGTCTACAAGCCGGTGCTCGACCAGCTCGGCCTGACCTATCCGCAATACATCACCATCATCGCGCTCTGGGAGCAGGACGGGCAGACGGTGAAAGGGCTGGGCGAGACGCTGTTCCTGGAACCCAGCACCATGACGCCGATGCTGAAAAGGCTGGAGGGCATGGGCTATGTGCGGCGAGAGCGGGACAGCGTCGATGAGCGCAATGTCCATATCTACCTGACCGATGAAGGCCGCGCCCTGCGGGAACGCGGCTTCGGCTATGGTTCGGTCACGCGCCAGGCGGCCGGCCTGGGGAACGAAGAGTTCGCCGCCCTGCAGAAGGCCATCGTCCATCTGCGCGACAATCTGGCCGCGGCGGCCAAGGAGTGAGAAAAGGCCCCACCTTCCGCACGTTGAACGGGCCTGCTAAATTCCCAATATGACCCAGCCCGACGAGACGCCGCATTATCACGGCCATCGCCAACGTCTGCGCCAGCGCTTCCTCGAAGGCGGCGCCGAGGCTCTGCCCGATTACGAATTGCTGGAACTGATCCTGTTCCTGGCGATTCCCCGCATCGACACCAAACCGCTAGCCAAGCAGCTATTGGCCCGTTTCGGCGGGTTCGCCGCCGTGCTCAGCGCCGACGTCGCCGCTCTCACGGAAGTTGACGGCGTGAAGGAGAACATCGCCGGAATCCTCAAGCTGTTCGAAGCGGCGGGGCACCGTCTGGCCAAGACAGAGATCTTCGACCGGCCGGTGATCAACAGCTGGGACAAGCTGGTCGATTACTGCCGCGTCAATCTCGCCCATCTGCCTCGTGAAAGACTGCACCTGCTGTTCCTCGACCGCCGCAACGCCGTGATTGCCGGCGAGACGCAAGGCGTCGGCACCGTCGACCACGCGCCGATCTATCCGCGCGAAGTAGCGCGCCGAGCCCTTGAACTGAACGCGACGGCGGTGATCATGGTGCATAACCATCCGAGCGGAGACCCCAGCCCCTCCGCGGCAGATATCGAGGCTACCCGCAAAGTGGCCGAGGCGCTGAAAGCCATCGGCGTCACCCTGCACGACCATCTGATCGTCGGCCGCACCGGCCATGCGAGCCTGCGCAGCGCCGGGTTGATGGAGGCTTAAAAAGCCGACCCATCCTTGTGGGCGAAGCGGCCGTCGGCGTTGGAACTCATCATGTCGACGTCGGAGCAGACACACAGATCCTCCGGCTGGCGCGACCCCGCTTCGAGATAGACCGCCAGCCGGTCCGAGCGGTTGATCATGTGGTGGCCATTGCCGGAATTCTTGGGAAAAGCCGCGCAATCACCGGCGCGCAAGACGGTCTCCCCGTCATCCTCGATCAGGATCAACTCCCCTTCGAGGATGTAGACGAACTCGTCCTCATGCGAATGCCAATGGCGCTGGCTCGACCAGCCGCCCGGCGGCAGGCGCATCAGATTGATCCCGAAATCGGTGAGGCCGCCGGCATTGCCCAGGCGTTGCCTTATCCGATCGGCGCAGGGCGCGTCGAGCGGCGGCGGATAGCCGACACCCTTGCGTTCCGGAACGGTGGAAAGATCGATTTTCGGCATGGGGCTGCGCCTCGCGGTCTGTCAGGGTGTTAAGGGACAGGTTATCGCAATGATAAGGCCGATCCCATGTCCGACTATACCCTGTGCTACTGGCCGATTCCGTTCCGCGGCCAATTTATCCGCGCGATCCTGGCCCATGCCGGCAAGAGCTGGAAGGAGACTGACAACGTCTCCGACCTGACCTACGCCCAGCCCGGCCAGCAGCCGATCCCTTTCATGGGCCCGCCGATGCTGATCGTCGAGCAGACCGGCTTCGCCATCGCCGAAATGCCGGCCATCGCCTTCTATCTCGGCGAGACTCTCGGTCTGCTGCCCGAGTCGCCCGAAAACCGCGCGCTGACGCTGAAGATGGTTTGCGACGCCAACGACGTGATCGACGAGATCACCCAGCAGGGCGGCCGCGAGATGTGGACCGAAGGGACTTGGAAGGAGTTCCTGCCCCGACTCGCCCGCTGGATGAGAATCTGGGAGATCACCGGCGAGAGATATGGCCTCGAGGAGAAGAGCGGTTTTCTGTTCGGCGGCAAGAAGGCCGGCATCGCCGACATCGTCACCGCCACCTTATGGTCAACCCTGCGCGACAAATTCCCCCGCATCGGCCGGCAGCTCGCCGCCGAGGCGCCGCGCACCGCCGCTCTCGCCCATCGCCTGTGGGAGACCCCGGCCCTGTCCAAGCTGGCCGGGATCTCCGACGAGAAATATGGCAAGGACACCTATGCCGGCGGGCAGATCGGCACCTCGCTGAACGAGGTGGTCAACGGCGGGAATTAGCCTGGAGCTTTAACCCGGGAAGATCACCGCCTTCGCTTCGAGATGAGCCAGCAGGCCGGCGCGGCCGAATTCGCGGCCGATGCCGGATTGCTTCATGCCGCCGAACGGCGCCTGCGGCTCATGCGCCGCGCCGTTGATCACCACTCGGCCGCAGTCCAGCTTCGCGGCGACGACACGGGCGTGATCGGTATCGCCGCTCATCACATAGGCCTGCAGGCCGTAGGGGGACTCGTTGGCGATCGCGATCGCCTCTTCCTCGCTGTCATAGGCGATCACCGACAGGACCGGCCCGAAGACCTCCTCGCGAGCGATGCGCATATCGTTGCGCACCCCGGCGAAGAGGGTGGGACGCGCGAACCATCCGCGCTCGATGCCGTCGGGACGCCCCTCGCCGCCCAGGACGATGCGCCCCCCCTCCTCCTGGCCAAGTCGAATATAGCCCTGCACGCGCTCCCACTGCCTAGCGCTGACCATCGGACCGATCATCGCCGCGGGATCACTGGCCGGGCCGACCTTGAGCGCCGCCAACGCCGCTTCCAGCCGGGGCAGGAATTCGCCTGATCGCGCGCGCGGGACGAGGATGCGGGTGCCGGCGACGCAGGCCTGGCCGCTGTTCATCACGCCCATCATGGCCGCCTGTTTGGCCGCGGCGTCGAAATCGGCATCGTCGAGGATCAGGCTCGGCCCCTTGCCGCCCAGTTCCAGGGTCACCCGTTTGAAGGTTCCGGACGCCGCCTGCAAGATGGCGCGGCCGGTCGCCGTCGAGCCGGTGAAGCTGACCTTGGCGACGTCCGCATGGGTGCTGAGCGCCTCGCCCACCACCGGGCCGGTTCCGGTGACGATGTTGACCAGGCCGGGCGGAATGTCGGCTTCATGCATTGCCTGGGTGAGCAGGTCGGTCTGCAGGGCGCTCATCTCGCTGGGCTTGACCACCACCGGGCAGCCGGCCGCCAGCGCCGCCGCCACTTTGGCGCTGATGAAGCCGTAATTGGCGTTCCACGGCGTGATGGCCGCCACCACCCCGAGCGGCTGCAGCGCCACCTCGGCGCGGCCGATGCGCTCGTCGAACTCGAACCTCTCCAGCGTCTCCGCCATGTCGAGAAAGACGGTGGCGGCGCGATTTACGGTGCCGTCGACGAAATAGGCCGGCGCGCCATATTCCTCCGCCATCACCGGCGCCAGGTCGGCGGCACGGGCGGCGACGGCATCGTGCAGGCGGCGCAGCAGCGCGATGCGTTCGGTTTTAGGGGTGCGGGCGAAAGCGGGGAACGCGCGCTTGGCGGCGGCGACGGCGCGGCGGGCATCGCCGGCGTCGGCCAGATGGACACGGCCGATGCGCTCCTCGGTGGCGGGGTTGAACAGATCGCCGAACTCCTCGCCCTGGGGGACGACGAACTGTCCGTCGATATAGATACGGTCGATGATACGCATGGGGGACTCCTGATGGGGAGTTCCAGATGTATTCCTCCGCTATCGATCGTATAATATGATCAATCATGCACAAGCTGATGCATAGGATCGCGCAATGAGACCCAGTCAGATCGAGTTGGAGGCGGTGGTGGCTGTCTCCCGCTTAGGGGGCTTCCGCGCCGCCGCGCGCGAGCTCGGCATGTCCTCGTCCGCTCTGAGCCACGCGATTTCCGCGCTGGAGAGCCGGCTCGGCGTGCGGCTGTTCAACCGCACCACCCGCAGCGTCGCCCTGTCGGCGGCGGGCGAGCAGTTCGTCGCCGAGATCGCTCCAGCCTTGTCGGCGATCCGCTCCGCCATCGAAAGGGTCGATGAACACCGCACCGAACCTTCGGGCATCTTGCGCCTCAACATGGCGCCGGGGGCGGCGCGGATGCTGATGGAACCACTGGTCCTGAAGTATTTGCGGCGCTTCCCGAAAGCCGGGATCGAGATCGCCACCGACAATGCGTTGGTCGACGTGATCGGCCAGGGCTTCGACGCCGGTATCCGCCCCACGGATCTGGTGCCGCCCGACATGATCGCCGTGCCGATCACCCGACTCCTGCGCTTCCTGGTGGTCGGTTCGCCTCGATATTTCGCCGGACGGCCGCCGCCGAACACACCAGCCGATCTGGCCGGACATCAATGCATCCGCGCCCGCATGGGCAGCGGCTCGGTCTATCGCTGGGAATTCGAACGCCATGGGGAAGCCGTCGAGATCGACGCGCCCGGCGCGCTGACGCTGGACGAGAGCGAACTGATGCTGCAGGCGGCATTGGCCGGCTGGGGAGTGACCTATCTGTCGGATTATATGGTCGGGCC